>Ga0134092_1000157_pt1 | contig 69603 bp, 76 predicted proteins | sample 3_6taG_FD_94454 | JGI IMG/M metagenome (GOLD analysis project Ga0134092, IMG submission 94454) | Switchgrass degrading microbial communities from high solid loading bioreactors in New Hampshire, USA - 3_6_20_6_A3 metaG | ecosystem: Engineered > Bioreactor > Semi-continuous > Anaerobic >... | reverse complement strand
GTTAAGCTTCTCATCGCCGATGATACTGAGGTGGGGACGCCTCGGGAAAGTAGGTATCCGCCGGTCTTATTCCAAGGCCTTAGGGGAATTACCCTAAGGCCTTGGCCTTTTTTGTATGAAAAATATAATAAAAATAATATAAAGTAGAAAAAATATCTTGAAAATAAAATTCATATATAGTACAATATTGGTTGTTGTGACGAGACATACGATGAAGTGGAAGGTTGCTATACATTGATATAGGGAATTTCCATGGAGAATGTCCGATTCAAGAAACCGGGCGGTAGTCACAGGCATAAGTATAGGCATATACTATGCTAATTTATAATAATGACTATGTGACAAAATGACCCAGGTTTTGAATGAAGCTGTATAAGCGTTATAAAACCTGGGTTTTTAAATGGTATAAAAGGAAACACCCGGCGTAGTGGAAAAAGTAAAGATTGCCGTAAGCAGAGGCATATATAACAGAATGAGGAGGTTTAGGTATGGCTAACAAGCAAAAAATAAGAATAAGGTTAAAGGCATACGATCACCAGATATTAGATCAATCGGCTGAGAGAATAGTTGAAACTGCAAAAAGGACAGGCGCAAGTGTTTCCGGACCAGTGCCACTTCCCACTGAAAAAGAAATAATTACAATATTAAGAGCGCCTCACAAGTATAAGGATTCTCGTGAGCAGTTTGAGATGAGAACACATAAGAGGCTGATAGACATCCTCCAGCCAACATCTAAAACGGTTGATGCCCTTATGAGGCTGGATTTACCGGCAGGCGTTGATATAGAAATTAAGCTGTAAAATTAATTAAAATTATTCATTTATAGAATTACTAACTTATAGGTAAAAAGCATTTTAATTAATTTTGGTCATGTCCATAAGACAAAAATTATGGACCAATAACCATTGGAGGGAAAGGAAATGAGTAGCAAATTTATTTTAGGAAAAAAGATAGGTATGACACAAATTTTTAATGAAGAAGGAGATATTGTTCCGGTTACTGTAATAAAGGCAGGTCCATGTGTAGTAGTACAGAAAAAGACCGTTGAAAATGACGGATATAATGCAGTAAAATTAGGGTTTGAAGATGTACCGGAAAGAAAGTTGAATAAACCGAGACTTGGTGAATTTAAGAAATACAAGATAGCTCCCAAGAAATATCTCGGAGAATTCCGCGTTGATGATGTAAGCAAATATGAAAATGGACAGGAAATAAAAGTAACAAGTATGTTTGCTGCAGGAGACAGGGTAGATGTAACCGGTATTTCAAAAGGTAAAGGATTCCAGGGTGTTGTAAAGAGGTTTGGAAATAGAACAGGTCCCGAGACTCACGGTTCGATGTATCACAGGAGAGTAGGTTCCATGGGTTCCAATACAGATCCTGCAAGGGTTTTCAAAGGAAAGAAAATGCCCGGACATATGGGAGCAGAGAGAGTAACTGTACAGAATCTTGATGTGGTAAAAGTTGACGGAGAGAGAGATTTGCTTTTATTGAAAGGTGCAGTACCGGGTCCGAAAGGCGGATTACTTTTCATTAAAGAAACCGTTAAGGCTGGCAAATAACGATAGGGAAGGGAGGAGTAAATATGCCAAAAGTTGATGTGTATAACATAGATGGTGAAGTTGTAGGACAGCTGGAACTGAATGACGAGATATTTGGGGTTGAAGTTAATCCCAGCTTGCTTCATATGGTAGTTGTAAATCAGCTGGCCAACAAAAGACAGGGAACACAGTCCACAAAAACCAGGAGCGAAGTAAGAGGCGGAGGTAGAAAACCCTGGAGACAAAAAGGAACAGGAAGGGCAAGACAGGGAAGCATCAGAGCACCGCAATGGATAAAGGGTGGAATTGCGCTGGGACCTAAACCCAGAAGTTATAGATATACACTGCCCAAGAAAGTAAGGCGGTTGGCTTTGAAATCAGCTCTTTCTTCAAAAGTAGAGAGCAATAAATTAATAGTTCTTGAAGATTTGAAGTTTGACCAGATTAAGACAAAACAGATGGTGAAAGTATTAAAGAACTTAAAACTAAATAATAATGCGTTAATAGTAATGGAAAACAAGAATGAGAATGTGGAAAAATCCGCAAGAAATATACCTGGAATAAAGACAGCACTTGTAAATACAATTAACGTTTACGATATTCTCAAGTACGAAAACTTCATCATCACAAAGGATGCAGTTCGGAAGGTAGAGGAGGTGTACGCATAATGAAGTTCTTGGAAGATGTCATAATAAAGCCTCACATAACGGAAAAGACGTACCAGGAAGCTGCAGAAGGAAAGTATACGTTTTTAGTTGATCCAAGGGCAAATAAAAGTGAAATTAAGATGGCAGTAGAAAAGCTCTTTCAAGTAAAAGTATTAAAGGTGAATACCATAAATTATGAAGGAAAGAGAAAAAGATTAGGTGTTCATGAAGGAAAAACACCCAAATATAAAAAAGCAATTGTGAAAATAGATACGGATCCGAAACCCGAATCATACCTTACTAAAGGCGGAAAACTGGTTGTAAGCGATAAAAAATATAAAACGGCTATTGAAGAGTTTGGTATAGTTGAGTAGAAGTATTTCTATTAAGTTGTTGAAGGAGTGAAAGAAAATGGGAATTAAGAAATATAATCCTGTCTCTCCGGGAAGAAGATTTATGACCACCTTAACTTTCGATCATCTTACAAAGAAAGAACCGGAAAAATCCTTGCTGGCTCCTTTGCATAAAAAAGGTGGCAGGAACTCTAACGGAAGAATAACAGTAAGACATCAAGGCGGAGGGGCAAAAAGGAAATACAGGATAATTGATTTCAAAAGGGATAAAGACGGAATACCTGCAAAAGTTATTGCATTGGAATATGATCCTAACAGAACTGCTAACATTGCGTTAGTTTGCTATGCAGACGGAGAAAAGAGATATATTATAGCACCTAACGACATTAAAGTCGGTGATGTAATTGAATCAGGCGAAAAAGCGGATATAAAACCCGGAAATTGTCTTCCTCTTGCAAATATTCCTCTTGGTTCGCTGATTCATAATATTGAATTAAAACCTGGTAAGGGAGCACAGCTTGTTAGGGCTGCAGGAACTTATGCCCAGGTAATGGCTAAAGAAGGAAACTATGTGCAGGTAAGGCTTCCTTCCGGTGAAGTAAGAATGTTTGACAGTGCTTGCAGGGCGACTATAGGCCAGGTCGGAAATATAGAATATGAAAACGTGTCAATAGGTAAGGCGGGAAGAAATCGCTGGCGCGGTATCAGACCGACTGTTCGCGGTTCTGCAATGAACCCTGTAGACCATCCTCATGGTGGTGGCGAAGGAAAAGCGCCTATTGGAAGACCGAGCCCTGTTACTCCTTGGGGTAAGCCTACACTGGGTTATAAGACAAGGAAGAAGAATAAGAAGTCTGATATGTACATTGTAAAGAGAAGAGGCTAAAGTTTACACTGGTTGTTAACCGGAGATGGGAAAGGAGGACTGAATGAGATAAATGAGTAGATCATTGAAAAAAGGACCATATGTAGATCAAAAACTTTTGAAAAAGATTGAGCAAATGAATGAAAAAAATGAAAAGAAAGTTATAAAAACATGGTCAAGGGATTCTACGATATTTCCTCAGATGGTTGGTCATACGATAGCGGTACATGATGGAAGAAAACATGTTCCGATCTACATCACAGAGGAAATGGTAGGACATAAACTTGGGGAATTTGCTCCAACGAGGACATTTAGAGGACATGGACACCATACTGAAAAATCTACTGCTTTAAAGTAAAATAAAAAGTGAATTAACATCGGTAGGAAAATTGTCATGAAAGGAGGAGAATTGTCTTGGCTAAAAATACAGTACTAAAGGAAGAAGTGGCAAGCAATAAAAACAAATTATCCGAAGTGTATAATACAATACGTAGAAAGAATAAAAAAGCTCCGATCCTTACCAAGAGAGAAAAGAAAGCTATGGGTATAGGAAAAGACGAAGGCAGAGCCGTTCTTAGGTATGCTAGGATTTCATCCAGAAAGGTGAAAATTGTTATAGATTTAATAAGAGGCAAGGACTTAGACGAAGCGTACGCAATTTTGAAATATACACCAAAAGCTGCTTCACCAATATTACTAAAATTGTTGAGGTCAGCAGAAGCAAATGCAGTAAATAACAATGAACTGGACAGAGACAAGCTATATGTAGCTGAAGCATATGCAAACCAGGGTCCGACATATAAGAGAGTTAGGCCGAGAGCAAGGGGAGCGGCTAACATTATAAGAAAGAGAACAAGCCATATAACTCTGGTTTTGAGGGAGAGAAAATAGAAGGTAAGGAGGTTGGAGAATGGGACAAAAGGTTAACCCGCATGGGTTGAGAATAGGAATAATTAAGGACTGGGATACAAAATGGTACGCTAATAAAAAGAATTTTAGCGAATTGTTAATAGAAGATGTAAAAATAAGAAAATACATTAAAGAAAAATTATATCAAGCAGGAATATCAAGGATAGAAATAGAAAGATATGCTAATAAGGTAAGAATAAATATAAATACTGCTAAGCCCGGACTTGTTATAGGAAAAGGCGGAACCGGTATTGAAGAATTGCGCAGGGAACTTGAAAAGCTGACTAATAAAAGCGTATTAATTAACATATCTGAAATAAAGGTTCCCGAGTTGGACGCACAGTTAGTAGCAGAAAATATAGCGTCACAGCTTGAAAAGAGGGTCTCATTCAGAAGAGCAATGAAACAGGCTATGTCCAGGGCTATGAGACTTGGAGCAAAAGGTATAAAGACTGCAGTTAGCGGAAGGCTTGGAGGAGCTGAAATAGCGAGAACAGAGCACTACCATGAAGGTACAATACCGTTACAGACACTGAGGGCAGATATAGATTACGGCTTTGCAGAAGCAAGAACAACTTATGGTAAGATTGGCGTAAAAGTATGGATTTATAAAGGAGAGGTCCTCCCGGCTAAAAAGGTAAAAAAGGCGGAAGGAGGAAACAGCAATGTTAATGCCTAAAAGAGTGAAATACAGAAAAGTGCAAAGAGGAAGAATGAAGGGTATTGCGACAAGAGGCAATAAAATCACCAATGGTGAGTATGGACTCAAGGCACTTGAACCAGCCTGGATTACCAGTAATCAGATAGAAGCTGCAAGGGTTGCAATGACTCGTTTCATTAAAAGAGGAGGACAGGTTTGGGTTAAAATATTCCCTGACAAACCTGTGACTAAGAAGCCTGCTGAAACCCGTATGGGTAGCGGAAAAGGAAATCCTGAATACTGGGTTGCAGTTGTTAAACCCGGAAGAATATTATTCGAGATTGCGGGAGTATCGGAAGATGTAGCCCGTGAGGCTTTAAGGTATGCTGCTCATAAACTTCCTATAAAATGCAAATTTGTTACCCGCGGTCAGGAAATGGGTGGTGAAGTAAGTGAAGGCTAGTGAACTGAGAGAAAAAACTCAACAAGAATTAAATGAAGAATTGCGCAAACTGAAGGAAGAATTATTTAAATTGCGCTTCCAATATGCTACAAATCAGCTGGATAATCCAATGAGATTGAGAGAAGTAAGAAGGGATATTGCAAGAGTAAAAACTATAATGAGAGAAAGAGAATTAAAGAAAACCGAATAAATTTTGATTAACTATAGCAATTATAGTTAAAACATGGAGGGAGGTAAAAAAACGTGGCTGATGCAGAGAAGAGAGGAAGACGAAAAGTCCGTATAGGAAAAGTAGTAAGCGATAAAATGGATAAGACAGTGGTAGTTGCCATAGAAAAAAATGTAAGGCATCCTTTATATAAAAAGATTGTTAAGAGAACACTGAAATTAAAGGCTCATGATGAAAACAATGAGTGCAAAGAAGGAGACTGGGTTAAAATTATGGAAACCCGTCCGTTAAGCAAAGAAAAAAGATGGAGAGTTGTAGAAATTGTTGAAAAAGCTCGATAATTCTGGTTTCGGAAGGAGGCAGGGAACATGATACAAGTACAGACAATGCTTAAATCTGCAGATAATACTGGTGCTAAAGAGTTAATGTGTATAAAGGTACTGGGCGGTTCGAAGAGGAAATACGCTAATATCGGAGATGTTATTGTTGCTTCCGTAAAAAATGCAACACCAGGTGGCGTTGTAAAAAAAGGTGAAGTAGTGAAATGTGTAATTGTTCGTTCAAAGGCAGGAGTGAAAAGACCTGACGGATCATATATAAAGTTTGACGAAAATGCTGCTGTCATTATAAGGGATGACAATAACCCGAGAGGCACAAGAATTTTCGGGCCTGTTGCGAGAGAATTAAGAGATAAGGATTTTATGAAGATATTATCTTTAGCGCCGGAAGTATTGTAAAAGAGGAGGCGACGGAAGTTGAGAAACAAGGTACATGTAAAAACCGGTGATCTGGTTTATGTGTTAACTGGAAAGGACAAAGGAAAAAGAGGAAAAGTAATAAAGGTATTTCCTGACAAGGGAAGGGTTACCGTTGAAAATGTAAATATTGTTAAAAGACATACAAAACCAAGAAAAGCTGATCAGCAGGGCGGTATAATCGAAAAGGAAGCACCGATTCATAGCTCAAATGTGATGCTGGTATGTCCTAGATGCGATAAACCTACAAAAGTAGGAAAACAGATATTGGAAAACGGACAGAAAGTAAGAGTATGCAAAAAATGTAAAGAAGTAATCGACGTAATAAAAGATGTAAAGAATAAATAATAGTGTTGGCCTGGAGGGAGGTAAGAAGGATGAATAGGCTGAAAGAGAAATACCTGAAGGAAGTAGTTCCTAGCTTACAAGCTAGGTTTAAATATAAAAATCCCATGCAGGTACCGAAGCTTGAAAAGGTTGTTATAAACATGGGAGTTGGTGAAGCAAAAGACAATGCCAAGGCAATTGATTCAGCAGTTGAAGATTTAATGACAATATCCGGACAGAAACCCGTAGTAACAAAAGCAAAGAAATCAGTTGCGGCATTTAAGGTAAGGAAGGGAATGAATATAGGTTGCAAGGTTACATTGCGCGGTGAAAGAATGTATGAGTTTACGGATAAATTATTTAACATTGCACTACCGCGTGTAAGAGACTTCAGAGGAACACCTGCAAATTCCTTTGACGGAAGAGGCAATTATTCCCTTGGTATCCGTGAGCAGTTGATATTCCCAGAAATCGATTATGACAAGATAGATAAAGTAAGAGGGATGGAAATCACCTTTGTTACAACAGCAAAGACCGACGAAGAAGCAAAGGAATTACTCAGATTATTGGGAATGCCATTCGGTAATTAATAAAAAGGAGGGAACAGTTGGGTGGCTAAGAAATCCTTAATATTGAAACAACAGAAGAAACAAAAGTACAGCACGCGGTATTATAACCGTTGCAAACTTTGCGGAAGACCCCATGCGTATATAAGGAAATTTGGTATATGCCGTCTTTGCTTCAGGGATCTTGCATATAAAGGACAGATACCGGGAGTCAAAAAGGCAAGTTGGTAACAGAATCTTACTGATATATTGATTCTTTGGAAAAGGAGGTTGGGTATATGCAGACAACAGACGCAATTGCCGATATGTTAACAAGAATAAGGAATGCTGCTAGCGCAAGGCATGAGACGGTAGACATACCGGCTTCAAATATAAAAAAGGAAATAGCCAGAATTTTGAAAGATGAAGGATATATAAAGGGTTACAGTATAATTGATGACAACAAACAAGGCATTATAAGAATAACTTTGAAATATACTCCAAACAAAAAGAATGTTATAAGCGGAATTAAAAGAATAAGCAAACCCGGATTAAGGGTATATGCCGGAAAAGATGAAATACCCAAGGTTTTAGGCGGATTAGGGATAGCAATATTATCTACATCTAAGGGTATAATGACAGATAAATGTGCAAGAAAAGAAGGCGTTGGCGGTGAAGTACTTGCATTCATCTGGTAGGTGTGGATATCAGAAACCGGAATTGGTAAAGATAAAATACTAAACAGGAAACTGAAAATACAGTTTGAATTCTGAAAAGAACGGGTTACTCGTTCATAATATAAGAGCAGGAGGTTTAAAGATGTCTAGAATAGGTAAAATGCCCGTAGAAATACCAAAAAATGTTACAGTGCAGCTTGAAGAGGGTAATAAGCTCACGGTGAAAGGTCCGAAAGGGACTTTGACAAATGTATTTCACAAGGATATGATAATAAAAATTGAGGACGGAAAAATAATTGTATCAAGACCCTCAGATGAAAAAGTGCATAAAGCACTTCATGGTTTGACAAGAACCCTTATTAATAATATGATAATAGGGGTAACACAGGGATTTGAAAAGGCTCTTGAAATAGGTGGAGTCGGATACAGAGCACAGAAGCAGGGTAAAAAACTTATCCTTAATCTTGGATATTCTCATCCTGTTGAAATGGAAGAACCTGAAGGAATTACTGTTGATGTTCCTGCACCCAATAAGATTATTGTAAGAGGTTGCGATAAACAAGCAGTTGGTGAATTTGCCGCCAAAATCAGAAGTAAACGTAAACCATCTGTTTATCTGTCCAATAATGCTATTAAAGGTATTAAGTATGAAAACGAAGTAGTCCGGACCAAAGCGGGTAAGACAGGAACGAAATAATGGTTGAAGTTACAGGAGGGAGATGAAGAGGATGTATAATAAGATAGATAGAAATGAAGAAAGAAAAAGGAGACATGAAAGAGTCCGGAAAAAGGTTTTTGGAACACCTGAAAGGCCGAGACTTAATGTTTTTAGAAGTTTAAAGCATATTTATGCACAGATAATTGATGACACTACCGGACATACTCTTGTTGCAGCATCTACATTGGATCCTGCTTTAAAAGGAAAACTAAAATATGGTGGAAATAAAGAGGCTGCAAGAGCAGTCGGCTCACTCATAGCTGAAAAGGCACTTGCAAAAGGAATTAAGAAAGTTGTTTTTGATCGCGGTGGATATATATACCACGGAAGAGTTAAAGAGCTGGCAGAAGCCGCCAGGGAAGCAGGATTAGAATTTTAAAGGAGGGTGGATAAATTGCAACCGATTGAAGCAAATGCAACCGAACTGAAGGAAAAAGTTGTTAATATAAGCCGTGTGGCTAAGGTAGTAAAAGGTGGTAAAAACTTTAGATTCAGCGCTCTCGTTGTTGTCGGCGATGAAAACGGATTAGTTGGTGCAGGAATGGGAAAAGCTGCGGAAATACCTGATGCCATCAGAAAAGGAATAGAAGACGCAAAGAAGAACTTAATTAGAGTTCCGATAGTTGAAACAACAATTCCCCATGAAGTTATGGGAGAATTTGGGGCAGGTAAAGTATTGTTAAAGCCTGCTAAGCCAGGTACAGGAGTTATAGCTGGCGGTCCTGTCAGAGCTGTGCTTGAATTGGCAGGAATAAAGAATATAAGGACCAAATCATTAGGATCAAATAATCCGATTAATATGGTTAGAGCGACAATAGCAGGACTCGCACAGTTAAAAACTGTTGAAGAAGTTGCAAAACTCCGCGGTAAGACTGTGGAAGAGATAGTTGGCTAAAATGCTAAGGGGGAGTTGCTAATGGGAAAGCTTAAAATAACCTTAAAAAGAAGCATAAATAGCGTAAAACCTGATCAAGCAGCGACAGTCAAAGCGCTTGGACTGAGGAAAATCGGTAATGTTGTTGAGCATAATGATACACCGCAAATTAGGGGTATGGTAAAGAAGGTTTGTCATCTAGTGGAAGTAGAAGAGATCTAAAGGAGGTATTAGCGTGAAATTACATGATTTAAAGCCCTTCTATGGTTCCAAAAAGAAACCAATGAGAAAAGGAAGAGGAACCGGTTCAGGTAACGGTAAAACAGCCGGAAGGGGTCATAAAGGGCAAAAAGCAAGATCCGGCGGAGGAGTAAGGCCAGGCTTTGAAGGCGGACAGATGCCTCTTTACATGAGAGTACCAAAGAGAGGATTTAATAACAAGGCATTTGCAAAGGAATATGCTGAGGTTAAGTTAAAAGACCTTAACATATTTGATGATAATACAGTAGTAAGCCAGGAGCTAATGGTTGAAAAGGGATTAATAAAGGATATAAAGGACGGAGTAGTTATACTCGGAAACGGTGAGTTAAATAAGAAGCTAACTGTTCAGGCCGCGAGATTTACAAAAACGGCAGCTGAAAAAATAGAGGCTGCGGGAGGAAAGGTCGAGGTGGTATAGTATGGGCAATATGCTGCAGACTTTTAGAAATGGCTGGAATATAAGGGATCTAAGAAAACGGATGATATATACTATTCTTATGCTAATACTTGTAAGATTAGGTGCTTATATTCCAGTGCCAGGATTGGATGCAGAGAAGTTTAAAGAAATCGTGAAAAGCGGAGGTCAGCTTTTCAGCTTCATGGATATAATAGCAGGTGGTGCATTTTCAAATGTTACCATCTTCGCCATGAGTGTAACCCCATACATTAACGCCTCGATTATAATGAACTTGCTTACAATAGCGATACCGAAGCTTGAACGTCTTGCAAAAGAAGGAGAAGAAGGAAGAAAAGTAATTGCCCAGTATACAAGATATGCAACTGTAATATTAGGCTTTTTAGAAGCAACAGCCATGTATTTTGGTATGAAGAAAGCTGTAATTGAAGGAAGCCCTGTACTAAATTTCATTATAATTACACTTTCATTTTCCGCAGGTACAGCATTTTTAATGTGGATTGGAGAACAGATAACTGAACACGGAATTGGAAATGGAATATCATTAATAATATTTGTAAATATATTATCAAGAGGACCTCAGCTAGTAAGTACAATTGCACTGCTTTACGGAGCTAAAGCTTTCGGAGAAGGCGTGCTTGGAATATTAACAATATTATTGATAGTAATTATATTCCTTGTGGTTGTTGCAGCAGTTATTTGGGTACAGGAAGCAGAAAGAAGGATACCTGTACAGTATGCTAAAAGGGTTGTAGGAAGGAAAGTCTATGGTGGACAGAGCACATACCTGCCCATAAAGGTAAACCTTGCGGGAGTTATACCTATAATATTCGCAATGTCCATAATGGCTTTCCCGTCAACTATAATATCTCTTTTCGCTCCTAACTCCACCCATCCTGTGGTGCTGTGGTTTAAGAATGCCCAGGGAACCGTTTGGTATGCCTTAATATATGCGTTATTAATCATATTCTTTACCTTCTTTTATACAATTATACAGTTTAACCCTGTAGAAGTGGCTAACAACATGAAGAGGAACGGAGGATTCATACCCGGAATTAGGCCTGGAAAGCCAACAGCGGATTATATTTCCAGGGTTCTGAACAGGGTGACATGGTTTGGAGCTATATTCCTTGCGTTGATTACACTTTTACCCAATATTCTTGGAGCTATATTCAAGATTCAGGGAATATGGTTTGGAGGAACGACCGTATTGATTCTTGTCGGTGTAGCTATGGATACGGTTAAGCAAATTGAAGCCCAAATGCTTATGCGCCATTACAAAGGCTTCTTAGAATAAAAATAAAAATTTTTAATGTTCTAAATTGTAAGAAAAAAGGAGAATGTGCAGGGTTATGAGACTAGTATTATTAGGTGCTCCAGGTGCCGGTAAAGGTACGCAGGCAGTAATTCTTTCAGAAAAACTTAATATACCGCACATTTCTACTGGAGACATATTTAGGAACAATATAAAAAATAAAACCGAATTGGGTAAAAAAGCTGAAGAATATATTACTAAAGGTCTGCTGGTACCTGATGAGATCACGGTTGACCTCATGAAAGACAGACTTAAGGAAGATGACTGTAAAAATGGATTTATTCTGGACGGATTCCCGAGAAATATTGCCCAGGCAGAGGCACTTGACAATTATTTAAATGAGATGGGCGTTAAATTAGATTGTGCATTAAATATACACGTAGATGATGAAGAAATTATTGAAAGAATATCGGGAAGAAGAGTATGCCAGAATTGCGGAAAAAGCTATCATGTAAAGTATAATCCTCCTGCAGTTAACGGAGAGTGTGATGATTGTAAATCAAAATTAATACAGAGGGATGACGACAAGGAAGAAACCGTGATGAAAAGATTGGAAACCTACCATAAGCAGACTGAACCCTTAATTGAATACTATCAGAAAAAAGGCTTGCTTAAAACAGTTATAGGTCAGGAAAAGGTTGAAGATACAACAAGGGAAGTAATGAAAGCATTAGAATTAGAGTAGTTAATAGCTGAAATAGGTGTATTGATATGATAACGATAAAATCGCAACATGAAATTGATATCATGAAGAAGGCAGGGGAAATAGCTGCTATTGTACTGAAAGAAATAGAAAAGGCAATTGCACCCGGCATAACAACTCTGGAGTTAGACAGGCTAGCTGAAAGGATAATAAGGAAATACGGTGCAGAGCCTTCGTTTAAAGGATATAAAAGTGCAATAGGAGCGCCTGATTACCCTGCGAGCATATGTGCATCAGTAAATGATGAAGTGGTGCATGGAATCCCAGGTTTAAGAATGTTAAAAGATGGAGATATTATAAGTATTGATGTCGGTGTATATTATAACGGGTTTCATGCAGATGCTGCAAGAACATATCCCGTAGGGAAAATAACAAGTAATGCGGAAAGGCTTATACAGGTGACCAAGGAAAGTTTTTACAAGGGAATTGAAAACGCTGTAGCAGGCAAGAGAATATATGATATATCGGCAGCAATACAGGATCATGTAGAAAAGCACTCTTATTCTGTTATACGCGACTATGTAGGACATGGTATTGGACGAAAGATGCACGAAGCTCCTCAAATACCCAATTATCGTACCAGAGAGAAAGGCCCGAGATTGGAACGGGGAATGACACTTGCTATTGAACCAATGGTTAATGAAGGTAATTATCGTGTTAAACTTTTGGATAATAAGTGGACAGTGGTAACGGAAGACGGAAGCTTATCTGCCCATTATGAAAATACCGTATTGGTAACGGACGGCAGTCCTGTCATCTTAACATCACTGGATCATTGAGCTGGTAACTTGAATATAGGACCTCGGGGGTTAAGTTAGAGGTGATAAACAAGAATGCAATTTAAGTTGGGAGAGCTTGTTAGTTCCAAAGCAGGAAGAGATACAGGGAGAAAGCTTGTTATTGTAGGAATAATAGATGAAAAGTTTGTTCTGGTTTCAGATGGTGACCTTAGAAAAATTGAGAAACCAAAGAAGAAGAAAATAAAACATGTAGAATCCTGTGGAATTATTATTGACTCTTTAAATAAAAAGTTAGAAAATAATATGAAGGTTACAAACGCAGAAATAAGAAAAGAAATTGCAAAATATGTTCAAGACAGCAAGGAGTCATTAAATAAGGAGGGTTGAAATATTGTCTAAGGAAGACGTAATTGAAGTTGAGGGTAAAGTAGTTGAGTCGCTGCCCAATGCCATGTTTGTCGTTGAACTGCAAAATGGGCACAGGGTGCTTGCCCATATTTCAGGTAAACTCCGCATGAATTATATTCGGATTTTACCAGGTGATAAAGTAAATCTGGAGTTATCTCCGTATGATTTGACGAGAGGTAGAATTGTTTGGAGGGCTAAATAAACACAGTACTATAAAGGAGGGATTTATTGTGAAAGTAAGACCGTCAGTGAAACCGATATGTGAAAAATGCAAAATAGTTAAAAGAAAAGGCAGAATAAGAGTAATCTGCGAAAATCCGAAACACAAGCAGAGGCAAGGTTAGTTAATTGAATAAAAAATAATAAGCAAAAAATAATGAAAACGATTAATTTACAATTAAAAGCTAAATAATTGATACTATAATAATAATATGTACTTGAAAAAAACATCAGGGCCTGCGGCTGCGTGAGAAATCACGGCCTGTGGTGTTTATATAATATATTATTTGCTAGTTTATCTTATTTCTCTTATTATTAATTTATTAATCATTTAGAAATGACATGCATGTAGATAATGGGAAATACGATGTGATTGGGATATTGATAATTAGTAGTATTATGGAGGTGGAAAAATAAATGGCACGTATTGCCGGTGTTGATTTACCGAGAGAAAAAAGAGTTGAAATAGGACTCACCTATATTTTTGGCATTGGACTTAGCACGTCGAGGAAAATATTGGAGAAAACAGGTGTAAATCCTGATACGAGAGTAAAGGATTTAACTGACGACGAAATAAGCAGATTAAGGGATGTCATTGAAAAAGAGTATAAAGTCGAAGGTGATTTGAGAAGAGAAATTGCCTTAAATATTAAGAGACTTATTGAAATTGGCTGTTATAGGGGAAGAAGACACAGACAAGGTTTACCTGTAAGGGGACAGAGAACAAGAACAAACGCAAGAACAAGAAAAGGTCCCAAGAAGACAGTCGGTGTACAAAGAAAGAAATAGTTAATCCAAGATAAAGGGAGGGAATTTTTCGGATGGCGGCAAAAACTACCGGAAAAAGAACTACAAGGAGAAGAAGAGAACGTAAAAATATTGAACGTGGTGCAGCCCATATTCGTTCGACTTTTAATAATACAATTGTTACCATAACTGACCTTGCCGGAAATGCAATTGCATGGGCAAGTGCTGGTGCGCTGGGCTTTAAAGGTTCAAAGAAGAGTACTCCTTTTGCAGCACAGATGGCTGCTGAAGCTGCTGCTAAAGCTGCAATGGAGCATGGTATGAGAACTGTTGAGGTTTATGTAAAAGGGCCCGGTTCAGGAAGGGAAGCTGCTATAAGGGCGTTACAGGCTGCAGGATTGGATGTAAGTCTTATAAAAGACGTAACACCAATTCCACACAATGGTTGCAGGCCACCAAAAAGAAGAAGAGTGTAAAATATTTTTGTCTTGTATAATGCAAGAAATGAATAAGTTAAAGTAAAAATAAAACTATGATAAAAATTAAGATAAAGTAGTAAGATAAGAGTGTTAGGATAATAGTAAATTACAGCAATAAATGAGATGTGTAGTGGAGGTGTTAAACCAAGATGGCAAGATACACGGGTCCATCGTGCAAATTGTGCCGAAGAGAAGGCGAAAAGCTGTTCTTAAAAGGAAGCAGATGTTATACAGATAAATGTGCAATAGCCAGAAGAGCTTATGCTCCCGGACAGCATGGGCAGCAGAGAAAGAAGCTGTCTGAATATGGTATGCAGCTGAGGGAGAAGCAGAAAGCCCGCAGATTTTACGGGGTACTTGAAAGCCAGTTCAGGAAATATTTTGATATGGCAACAAAAATGAAGGGTGTAACTGGTGAAAACCTTCTTAAGATATTAGAGAGCCGGTTTGATAACGTTATTTACAGATTAGGACTTGCCACATCCAGAGCTGAAGCAAGACAGTTGGTAAGGCATAATCATTTCCGTATAAACGGCAAGAAAGTAAATATACCTTCATACCTTGTAAAACCAGGAGATATTATTACTGTAGCAGAAAACAGCAAGAACCTTGAAAAATTCAAGGATATATTAGCCAATACCGGTGGAAGGATAGTACCAAAATGGTTGGAATTTGATGCAGACAATTTAACCGGAAAAGTTGTTTCACTTCCGACCAGAGAAGAAATTGATCTACCTGTACAAGAGCACCTGATTGTTGAGTTGTATTCGAAGTAATACGTTGCCCTCATTAATATAGATTACAGGGGAGGGTTAGTAATGTTAGAAATTGAAAAACCGAAAATTGAATGCGAAGAATTAAGCGAAGATAATACCTATGGTAGATTTGTAGTAGAACCCCTTGAAAGGGGCTATGGCATAACTCTGGGTAATTCTCTGAGAAGAGTACTGCTTTCTTCACTTCCGGGAGCGGCTGTAACTTCAATAAAAATTGATGGCGTATTACACGAGTTTTCTACTGTTCCCGGCGTAGTGGAGGATGTAACGGAAATAATATTGAACATCAAAGAATTGGCAGTAAAACTTCACAGTGATGGCCCGAAGCTGGTTTATATTGATGCTGAAGGAGAAGGACCTGTATATGCGAAGGATATAAAGGTGGACTCTGATGTTGAAATATTGAACCCGGATTTGCATATAGCCACATTAAACGGAGATAGCAGGTTCTTCATGGAAATGGTTATAAACAGAGGCAGGGGTTATGTTACGGCTGATAGAAACAAGCAGCCTGGCCAGCCTATAGGAGTTATTCCTGTAGATTCAATATATACACCTATCAGAAAGGTTAATTATGTGGTTGAAAAAACCCGTGTAGGCCAGGATACCGACTTTGACAAGCTTATACTTGAAGTATGGACAAACGGAACTATCAAGCCGGATGAGGCAATAAGCCTTGGTGCTAAAATACTGAGTGAGCATCTGAACTTGTTTATTGACCTGTCAGAACAGGCTAAACATACGGAAATAATGGTTGAAAAAGAAGAAACCAAGAAGGAAAAAGTTCTTGAGATGACAATAGAGGAACTGGATTTATCAGTTCGTTCATACAACTGCCTCAAGAGGGCCGGTATAAATACGGTTGAAGACCTGATCAGTAAGACAGAGGAAGATATGATGAAAGTAAGGAATCTTGGAAGAAAGTCTCTGGAAGAAGTCCTTCAAAAATTACATGCATTAGGATTATCACTGGCAAAGAGCGAAGATTGAAAGGAGGTTATTTAAAATGCCACAGAGAAGAAAACTGGGACGTCCGACCGATCAAAGGCTTGTTATATTGAAAAATCTTGTAACAGCTTTATTAGCATATGGTGAAGTGGAGACAACAGAAGCGAGGGCAAAAGAGGTGAAAAGAATAGCTGATAAATTAATTGCTCTTGCTGTAAAGGAAGCAGATAATTTTACATCAAAACAGGATAAAATTACTGTTGCAAAAGTTGACAGTGCCGGCAGAAAGGTAACAAAATCAGTTACTTCAAAGAATAATAATAAATATGATGTTGTTGAGAGGGAAGAAAAAACTGACCTTGTTACGGTAGACAATCCTTCCAGGTTACATGCTAGAAGGCAGATAATAAAATGGGTTTACAGGATAAAAGATAAGGACGGAAACAAGATCAATGTTGTAAACAAGCTGTTTGACGAGATTGCACCTAAATATAAAGAGAGGAACGGGGGATATACCAGGATCTATAAGCTTGGACCTAGAAGAGGAGATGCTGCTCAGATGGTTCTTCTTAAGCTTGTTGATTAACCGGTTTAATAACCTGAATGACAGGGAAAATATAATTGAACAAAGAATTACAAAAAAACACAGGGGATTAGGTATAACAAAGGTTAGCCTTATCCCTAATTTTATATTTTAAAATAATGATTAATGTATTCATAATATATAATGTATTCAGTTGAATCATTTTTATTCAGCGGATGCATTCAGTTACGCTAAGTTATCAGGTATCAAGGAAACAGAGGAGTAATTCAAATGGCCGGTAATTTTATAGAAGCAAGGAATGTAAGCTATATATATAAGGCTGATGAAGCAGAAAGCGGAACCAGGGCTCTTTCTGACATAAACCTGGAGATAGAGCGGGGGAAATTTACCGTTATACTTGGGAGAAACGGTTCGGGAAAGTCAACTTTGGCTAAACTTATGAATGCCCTGTTATTACCTTCTGAAGGAGTAATACTTGTAAACGGAATTGATACAAGAAATGAAGATAATGTATGGGAAATAAGGCGGGTCACAGGAATGGTTTTTCAGGATCCTGACAATCAAATAGTGGGAACGACGGTGGAAGAAGATTGTGCTTTTGGGCCGGAAAATCTTGGAGTGCCGCCTGAGGAAATAAGGAAACGGGTTGATGAAGCATTAAATACCGTGGGAATGAAAGAACGAAGCAAAGATTCTCCTAACACACTTTCAGGAGGGCAAAAGCAAAAAGTGGCAATAGCCGGTATATTGGCAATGCAGCCACAATGCATTGTACTGGATGAGGCAACGGCCATGCTCGATCCCATGGGGAGAAAAGCAGTAATGGATACGTTGAAGAAATTGAATGAAGAGAAAAAGATAACAATCGTACATATTACTCATAATATGGATGAAGCATGTATGGCTGACAGGGTTATTGTTATAAACAACGGGTCTATTGTAATTGACGGTTCACCTGGAGAAGTGTTTTCAAACGTAGAAAAGCTTAAAGAACTTGGTATGGATGTGCCTCAAGTTACAGAATTGTTATATGAACTGGAGAAAGAAGGGTATAAATTACCCAGGGGGATTCTCACTATCGACGAAGCATTTGAAGCATTATTAAAAATAATGCAGTAAATTAACGATTGAGGCAACGTACAGCGGAACAAGAAAGAGGAGGACATAATGTCAATAAAAGTTGAAAATCTTTCTTATATATACATGAAGGGAACTCCTTTTGAAAAACCGGCACTGAAGGATATAAACATTGAAATTGGAGATGGCGAATTTGTAGCTATAATTGGACATACAGGCTCAGGTAAATCCACCCTTGTCCAGCATTTTAACGGTTTGCTTAAACCTACGGCCGGGAAGGTTATAGTAAACGGGATTGATACATCGGGTAAAAACTTAAGGGATTTGAGAAGACAGGTGGGTATTGTATTTCAATATCCTGAACATCAGTTATTTGAAGAAACGGTCTATAAGGATATTGCTTTTGGTCTGAAGCAGTTGGGGCTTGAAGAGAATGAAATTGACAGGAGAGTCAGGAAAGCGATGGGCATCGTCGGCCTGGACGAAAGCATTTTGGATAAATCGCCCTTTGAATTATCCGGCGGCCAAAAGCGGAGAGTAGCTATTGCAGGGATACTTGTCATGGAACCTAAAATACTGGTGTTGGATGAGCCGGCGGCAGGATTGGATCCGGGAGGAAGAAAGGATATATACGGATTCATAGAAGCACTTTATAAAAATTCCAACATAACAATTATCCTGGTATCCCATAACATGGAAGAAGTAACAAGGCTGGTAAAGCGAGTTATTGTAATGAATGCAGGAAAAGTGGAAATGGACGGCAGTGTGAAAGATGTTTTCAGATATACTGACAAACTCGAGAAAATAGGATTATCCGCACCCCAGATAACTTACCTAATGCAGAAGCTTGCAAAGGTATATCCAGATATTGATGGGAATGTTTATACAGTCAGGGATGCAAAGATGGAAATATTAAAACATATAAGGAAATGCAAAGGTGATAGTAATGGTTAAAGATATTACCCTTGGCCAGTATATACCTGGCGAATCAGTGTTACACAGGGCAGATCCGAGAGTAAAACTGATACTTTCGTTAATATATATGGTTCTGATATTTATTGTAAATAATTATATTGGGCTGCTTTTTCTTGTCATGTTTACAGCAATGGTTATATTTACATCCGGGGTACCGGTAAAATACACCCTTAAGGGACTGAAGCCTTTGTTATTTATTATAGTTTTTACTGTTGTCATAAATTTATTTACAACAAAAGGAACCGTGGTTTTTGAATACGGCTTTATAAAAATCACCCAGGAAGGAATAGATATGTCAATCAAGCTAATAATAAGGCTGTCTCTGCTTGTTATTTCAGCTTCCTTGCTGACACTGACAACAACGCCGATACTTCTTACTGATGCCATTGAGAGCCTCCTGAAGCCATTAAGGGCTGTGGGTGTGCCGGCCCATGAAATAGCCATGATGATGACAATATCGTTAAGATTTATTCCCATATTATTGGAGGAAACGGATAAGATTATGAAAGCCCAGGCATCCAGGGGAGCTGATTTTGATACGGGGAATTTTATACAGAGGGCAAAAAGTTTTGTGCCTGTACTTATACCGCTATTTATCAGTGCCTTCAGACGTGCCGATGAAATGGCAAATGCAATGGAAGCCAGATGCTACAGGGGAAGTGAAGGAAGAACAAAAATGAAGCAACTAAAGCTGAGCTCCCTTGATTATAAAATTATGATCGTAATGGCAGTTGTGGTGGCAGGAGTCCTTTATGTCCAATATATGCCAGTATGAGTAATAAAATATCATATATGGACGGGATACAAATTAATTTAAATTTAATCATATGATTAAAAAAATATAAAGGAGGTGGGCTGGGTGTATTATATTGGAATAGACCTTGGCGGGACAAATATTGCTGCCGGGATAGTTGACGAAAAGGGGACTGTAATTAGAAAGGACAGCATACCTACCTTCAGGGAGAGAGAGTATCCTGAGATTCTGAAAGACATGGCCATGCTTGCACTAAAGCTGATAGAGGATGAAGGATTAAGCCTTGAAGATATAAAAAGCATAGGTATCGGATCTCCAGGTATTGCAGACAATAAGAACGGAATACTTATATATGCAAATAACCTTAAATTTAGAAATGTCCCCATGAGAGAGGAAATACAAAAGTACATAGATTTGCCCGTGTATATAGAAAATGACGCAAATTGCGCAGCACTGGCTGAAAGTGTTGCAGGCGCCGCAAAAGATGCGGAGCACTCGATCACAATAACATTGGGCACGGGCGTTGGCAGCGGCGTTATCATAAATAAAAGGCTATATTCGGGCTTTAACGGAGCAGGAGCTGAAATTGGGCATATGACAATAATTGTAGACGGAAAACAGTGCACATGCGGAAGAAGGGGCTGCTGGGAGGTTTACGCCTCTGCAACTGCCTTGATAGAACAGGCGAAGGAAGCAGCAAAGTCAAATCCGGATTCCATGATAAATAAGCTGGTTGAAGGTGATTTGAGCAGGCTAAATGCAAAGATACCCTTTGATGCAGCAAGGCAGGGTGACAAAACAGCTGAAACGGTGGTAAAACGGTATATTAAGTATATAGGGGAAGGAATTACAAATGTTATTAATATATTTTATCCCCAGGTTATAGTAATAGGGGGCGGCATAAGTAAAGAAGGGGAGTATCTCCTTAAGCCGTTAAGGCAGTATGTATATGATAACGTCTATGCCAAGGATGTGCAACAGACCGATATAAGAATCGCGGAAATGGGCAATGACGCCGGAATTGTCGGTGCGGCAATGCTGGGAAGATAAAATGAGAGGTTTGGTCAATGATAAATGGAATGAGAAATATAAAGCTTACGATTGAATATGACGGCACATGCTACAATGGCTGGCAAAGCCAGGAAAACGGACGGGCTATACAGGACGAAATTGAGAATGCGATCTTCAAATTAACAGGTGAAAAAATCAGGGTTACCGGGGCTAGCAGAACCGATGCGGGAGTTCATGCCTGCGGACAGGTCTGCAATTTTTTCACATCCTCATCCATACCTGCTGATAAATTTTCTTTTGCTTTGAATACCTTGCTTCCGGGCGATATAGTTATAAAGAAATCCGAGGAAGTAAGCGGCGATTTCCATGCAAGGTTTTCAGCAAAAGGGAAAAAGTACAGGTATGTAATATATAACTCCCCACACCCTTCGGCTCTGCTTAGAAGCAGGTCCTGGCATGTATTTTATAAACTTGATATTGAAGCAATGAAAGAAGCCGCAACTTACTTAATCGGTACCCACGATTTTACATGTTTTATGGCCCAGGGAAGCAATGTAAAAAGTACTGTGAGAACCATCTGGGAGATGTCGATTGAAAAAGAGAAGGAAATAGTTCAAATCGAAGTAAGCGGAAACGGTTTCCTGTACAATATGGTAAGGATTATTGTGGGCACATTGATTGAAATCGGAGCTGGAAAGATTAGGCCTGAACAGATAGATGATATTATGAAAAAATGCGATAGGAAGCTTGCCGGCAGAACAGCTCCTCCACAGGGCTTGTATCTGGTGGAGGTGTATTATTAAAATGAATTAAGTATATTTTATTGTTCAAATTTATTTAAGTATTTTAATTATTCAATATTTATATTAGAATTTATTGAATTATATTATCATTGTAAGGAAATATACTATTAATAAAAAAATGAAATGACGAAGGACTATATGAGAGAAAATCGCATGTTATAATAATAAAGAGCGAGTATAGGAGAGATAAATTAAAAAAATAGCAATTTATACTTGACATATAATGCAAGTGTATATTACAATGTTTAAGTGTCGCAAACATATGTTGAATTAAGGAGGTTAATGGATTAATGAAAACATATATGGCTAAGCCCCAAGAAGTAGTAAGAAAATGGTATGTAGTAGATGCAGCAGGCAAGCCATTGGGAAGATTAGCAAGCGAAGTTGCTAAAATCCTGAGAGGTAAGCATAAACCTGAATTTACGCCTCACGTTGATGTAGGTGATTATGTGATAGTTTTAAATGCTGATAAAGTTGTACTTACAGGGAGAAAGCTGGATCAGAAGTATTACAGGCATCATTCCGGATACCCTGGAGGTTTGAAGGAAATAAAATACAGAGATTTCCTTGCTACAAAACCTGAAAGAGCCGTAGAACTTGCAGTAAGAGGAATGCTGCCCAAAAACAGCTTAGGAAGAGCAATGATAAAGAAGCTCAAGGTTTACAGAGGAGACCAGCATAATCATCAAGCACAGAAACCTGAAAAACTGGAACTGAACATATAACTAACTATAAGGAAAAGGGAGGTAGGCAAGTAAATGGACAAAGTGCAATACTACGGGACAGGAAGAAGGAAAAAAGCAGTAGCTAGAGTTTGGCTTGTTCCTGGCGATGGAAAAATAACTATTAATGATAGGACTCTGGATGATTATTTCGGGCTTGAAACCCTGAAGGTAATAGTAAAACAACCTTTAGTGTTAACAGATACTTTAGGTAAATTTGATGTTCTGTGCAAGGTAAGTGGAGGTGGTTTTACAGGGCAGGCAGGAGCAGTCAGGCATGGTATAGCCAGGGCTCTCCTTCAGGCTGATGAATCGCTGCGTCCTGTTTTAAAGAAAGCAGGCTTCCTGACAAGAGATCCGAGAATGAAAGAAAGGAAGAAATACGGTCTTAAAAAAGCAAGACGTGCACCTCAGTTCTCAAAGAGGTAATCTTGTTGCTTATTTACAAACGAGTTTGTTCAAAGTTACAAATTTTGCTTATTACAAGCGTACAACCGTCATAGGTTTAAATACCTTTGGCGGTTTTTTATTTTTTGTGAATTATTAATAGATAATGATATAATATATTAAACAGAAAAAGAATGGGAAATGCTTTAATGAGATATGCAGAATATTTGAATTAGTGAGAAACGGGGAGCACTTAAGATCGCATTCAAGATTCGTAGATTGGGGAGTAGAAAATGAAAAATCTAATTTTCATAAATGGAACTATGGGCGTAGGGAAAACAGCAACCGGCAGAGAATTGCAGAAACTTATACCAAATTGTGTTTTTCTGGATGGTGATTGGTGCTGGGACATGTCTCCTTTTATTGTGAATGATGAAACCAAAAACATGGTAATTGATAATATTAGTTATCTCATAAATAATTTTATTTCATGCTCGGTGTTTGAGAATATTATTTTTTGCTGGGTAATGCATGAGCAAAGTATTATTGATGATATATTGTCCAGGTTAAAAAACATGATTATAAATTATATAAGTTTTCTTTAGTATGTACGGAACAAGCACTGATTTCACGAATTACAAAGGATATAAAAATGGGAATAAGGACTGAAGATGTTATTAATAGAAGTGTATCAAGATTAAATAATTACTTTCGAATGGATACATGTAAAATTGATGTAAGCAATATTTCTGCCAAAGAAGCCGCAGAGATAATATTTAAGTACGTTATGCATAAATCATAAAAAGAAATCATAAGAAGAGAAGGTTACGGTAGCGTAATATACACCTTTCACGGAGGCTTTGTGTTGAACTTCATCAACAAATATTTAATCTTATAGAATATTAATTCTAGAGATTATTAACACTCAGCATTATTTTTCAGGTTGTAATATATTAACGAAATTATTATTGAGATATGGGTAAATATATTGATAAGACTTGATGTTTTATGGCAATATAATAGGAGTGGGATTATGTTGCCGGATATCCTACTATATTTATAATACTATTTAAATAACATTATTTAATAATTAGAATTTTAGTTATTAAATTTTGCTAATAAAAAACATTTAATATTTAATATTTAATATTTATGATATTTCAGCTGTAAAGGAGGGTCAGATGCGCTATGCTTCTGATAAAAAACGGGAAAATCTATACAATGACGGGTACTATATATGAAAAAGGTTATATATTGATTGAAAACGGAAAAATAGTCGGGATAGGAGAAGGGGAACCTGCCCTTGAAAGCGGTGACTTAAATAATAAGATAGACAAGGTTATTGACGCCGGCGGCAAATATGTTTTGCCCGGATTTATTGATGCCCACTGTCATGTGGGAATGTGGGAAGACTCAACAGGAATAGAGGGGGATGATGGAAATGAGGCAACAGACCCGGTAACTCCCCATTTGAGGGCAACTGACGGCGTTTACTATATGGACAAATCTTTTGTAGAGGCCAGGGAAAACGGGGTAACCACAGTGGTAACCGGTCCCGGAAGTGCCAATGTTATTGGCGGGCAGTTTGCCGCATTAAAAACTTACGGCAAAACCCTGGAAGACATGATTCTTAAAGAACCTGTTGCCGTTAAGGTAGCCTTCGGGGAAAATCCTAAGAGAGTATACGGCTCCCAAAATAAAATGCCTTCCACAAGGATGGCTACCGCCGCTTTGCTGAGAGAATACCTCAGGAAAGCGATGGAGTATAAGCAGGCGCTGGAAGACAGCAAAAAGGAGGATAATAAGGAAAAGGTTAAGTTTGATGCAAAACTTGAGCCCCTTGTGAAAGTGTTAAATAAGGAAATACCTGTAAAGGCCCATGCCCACAGGGCTGATGATATTCTTACAGCCATCAGAATTGCTAAAGAATTTGACATTAATATAACAATTGAACATTGCACAGAGGGGCCATTTATTAAGGAAATCCTGATTAAGGAAGGTATTCCTGCAATAGTGGGACCTTTTCTTACCGACAGGTCAAAAGTGGAATTGAGAAATCTAAGCGTAAAGACACCGGGAATTTTATCGAAAGCGGGTGTAAAAGTAGCAATTATGACCGACCATCCGGTTATTCCCGTTCATAACCTGTGGCTTTGTGCTGCTATGGCTGTAAGGGAAGGAATGGATGAAGAAGAGGCTTTAAAGGCAATTACTATAAATGCGGCAGAAATAACCGGTATAAGTGACAGGGTCGGAAGCCTGGAAGTGGGAAAAGATGCCGATATTGCAATATTTAACGGGCATCCTTTTGATATAAAATCACGAAATATTATTACAATAATAAACGGAGAAGTGGTTTATTCCAATGATGGAGGAAATTAATGGATTTGTAATCCTGAAAACAATAACCGAACTTGAAACAATGAAAGCAGGATATGCCCTTGGTTCCATACTTAAAAAGGGCGATGTGGTCTGCCTGGAAGGGGATATTGGTGTCGGAAAAACTGTTTTTGTGAAGGGTATGGCTGCTTCCCTTGATGTTAAAGAATATGTCACAAGCCCAACATTTACTATAGTAAATGAATATAACGGCAAATTTCCTGTTTACCATTTTGACGTTTACAGGATATCCGACCTGGAAGAAATGAGTGAAATAGGATTTGAAGAGTATATATACGGAGACGGTGTTACGATAGTGGAATGGGCGGATCTAATCAGGGAAATACTTCCCGGGGAATGTATATGGATAAAGCTTGAGAGAGATTCTTCGGAGAACGGGGATATGAGAATTATTAGCATAGATTTCAGGGGAGAAAAGTATCATCGGTCCAGGGAAGAGTTTATTTCAACCGTTAAAAGGACAAGCGGCAATGTGGTAGATTTGTAGAAAAGAGGTAGGTTAGTAATGAAAATACTGGCAATGGATACATCATCACTTGTTGTCTCGGTGGCCGTTATGGATAATGGCGTATTGTTAGGCGAATACACATTAAATCATAGTCAAACACATTCCCAAAAACTTGTTCCGGCAATAAAAGAAATGCTGGCAAACCTGGAATTAGTGCCCGCTGATATTGACCTCTACGCAGTTTCAAAGGGACCGGGATCATTTACAGGGCTAAGGATAGGTGTTGTTACGGCCAAGGCCATGGCATATGCATTTAACAAGCCTGTGATTGGTATTCCGACCCTTGATGTACTGGCCCACAATATTTCCTTTTGCCAGCATATTATATGCCCCATAATGGATGCAAGAAATAACCAGGTTTACACCGCTTTGTACCGGTGGGCAACCACAGGGCAGGAAAGATTGACTGAATATATGGGCGTGAAAATCGAGGAATTGGCGGATATTATCCTACAGCACTTAATGCCGATGAAAAGTTCTGGAAGTACCGGGGATGAAATAGCCGATAATAAGGCAAAAGATAATGTAAAAGCTGTTTTTGTAGGGGACGGAGTATATAAATACCGGGATTTTTTCTCTGAAAAGCTTGGAGAGAGCTGTATCATTGCTACTGGTAACCTTTTGCTGCAAAGGGCATCATCGATAGCTGAAATTGCTTTAGAGCTCGCCTTGAAGGGAAATATTACAGAAAATTACTTTGACCTGGTGCCTTTTTACTTAAGGAAATCCCAGGCGGAAAGAATAAGGGAGAAAGCGGAAAATGGCTGATGCTGAAAAGAAGATTAAAGACCCTGATAAAGAAATTAAAATTGTAAATACTAATATTAATCACCTGGATGATATAATTGAAATCGAGAAATTAAGCTTTTCCATTCCATGGAGCAGAAACGCATTTTTGGAGGAATTGCAAAATAACAGATTTGCAGTTTATATATCTGCAATGGCAAATGAAAAAGTGGTAGGATATGCCGGAATGTGGAAAATCATAGACGAGGGTCACATAACCAATATCGCTGTGCACCCTGAATACAGGCGAATGGGAATAGGGAAAAAGTTGCTGGAGGAATTGATAAGCATATCAAGAAAGAGCGGCATTACCAGAATGACTCTGGAAGTAAGGAAAAGTAATACTGCTGCCCAATCTTTGTATGTAAAATACGGTTTTAAGCCTGCAGGTATTCGAAAAGAATACTATGCCGATAACGGAGAAGATGCCATCATAATGTGGAAAGAAAATCTATGACTAATAAATCATTTATCATCCATAATAATTACACGGAGGTGTGTTCCCGCAATTATGGATGGTAAATGGAAATTATCCTGCCTTTTCATATTATTATTTGTCCTTCCCGGATTCCTGCTAGCCTCGTCATGCAGCTTAATAAGAGAAAGTGAGGAACGAAGTAAGAATAATAAAAATAATGAAGCAAGAGTGAAAGAGAATGTTTTCATTGAAGGGGAAAATGTGGGAGGATTTACCCGGAGCGAAGTCCTGGAAGTAATTGAGCGGCATGCATCCAAAATTGACAGAGCTGCAAAAGATGCAGCAATAGATGAATTAACCTGGAATGTAACTGAGGAAAAAGAGGGCGTAAAGGTAAACGTGGAAAAAACCCTTGAAAAAATAATGAATGCCGAGGAAGGCCAGAGAGTTAAACTTGTCATAGAGACGGTGTATCCTTCCATTACCGCCCAAAAATTGAAAAACAATATTACAAGGATAGCGGAATTTTCAACCCCAATTGTAGATAAAAGCGAGGGCAGGACAAACAATATAGAACTTGCCGCGGAAAAAATAAATAATAAGGTTATACAGCCGGGAGAAGAATTTTCCTTTAATGAGACGGTTGGAGAAAGAACCGATGAAGAAGGGTACGAATATGCACCTATCATTATAAAAACCGAAGACGGATCAAAAAAGGTGGATGGACTGGGCGGAGGAGTATGCCAGCTTTCGACCACTTTATACCAGGCAGTGGAACAATGTGGTCTCGAAGTCACAGAAAGACATCCCCACACCTCTGATGTAACCTATATATCTAAAGGTGAGGATGCTGCTGTTTCATACGGATATATGGATTTCAAATTTGTAAATAACAGGGAGTACCCGATAATGATAAAAGTTTACCTAAATGAAGATGAAGTTAAAGTTGTTATTCTGGAAAACAGGAATATCGTTAAATAAAAATAATATTTTATTTTTATGTTTTTTTGGTATAATTTATTATATATAAATAATTTATGTATATAAAATTTGCTGTTAGAAAAACTTATTATGCATATATTTTTGTATAATTTTAAGTATAAACGGTATTAGTATTTTTTTATAACAGAGGTTTATAAATAATATTTTTCTATTTTTTATTAGGAGGTTAAGACAGTCATGGTATCGAAGGAAGTAATAATAAAGAATAAAACAGGATTGCAATCCAAAGCTGCTGCAGTATTTATTCATAAAGCCAACAACTATAAATCAAGCATATGGATAGAAAAAGATGAGAGAAAAGCAAATGCAAAAAGCCTTTTGGGCCTACTGTCATTGGGTATAGGCGCAAATGCCAAAGTAGTTCTTACTGCCGAAGGAGAAGATGAAGATATAGCCGTGCGTGAATTGGAAGAATATTTATCGTTACCTGATATTGAAGAGGAATAGATATGAGTAATAGATATATACATAATTACCTGAAGCGAGGGATTGATTTTACAGGCAGACAATATGTTTAATATAAAGGAAGAATTATCAAAATTGCCCGAAAAACCGGGCATTTATATTATGAAAGACGAAAATGACAATGTTATTTATGTGGGTAAAGCCGTGAATTTAAAAAACAGGGTCAGGCAGTATTTCCAGTCCCCGACCGGACAAACCCCGAAAGTACAGCTAATGGTAAGTAAAATAAAGAGCTTTGAGTATATAGTTACGAATTCGGAGATTGAGGCACTGGTACTGGAATGTAACTTAATAAAGAGGTATAAGCCCAAATATAATATTCTTTTGAAGGATGATAAAACATATCCGTATATAAAAGTAACAGTTGATGAGGAGTATCCAAGGGTATTTATAACAAGGAATATAAAGAAGGACAAGGCCAAATATTTTGGTCCGTACCCAAATGTAAGCGATGTTAAGCAAATTATGAATTTCCTTAAGAAGGTTTTCCCTGTCAGAAGCTGCAGCAAAGATTTGTCCAACAGTATCGGAAAAGGGAGACCCTGCCTCAATTATTACATTGGCCGGTGTACGGCACCGTGCCAGGGTATGATCAGCAAGGAAGAATATGCTGCCATTATTAAAGATATTTGTAGTTTTCTGGGCGGAAGATACGAGGAACTGCTCTCCAAACTGCAAAAGGAAATGCAGGAAGCGGCTGAAAATATGGAATTTGAAAAGGCTGCGGCACTCAGGGATAAAATTCAGAGTATTAGCAACATGTTCCAGGAGCAGAAAGTTTTGTCTACTTCATTTGAAGACCAGGATGTTATCGCCATGGCCAGAAAGGATAATTATGCCTGTATTCAGATATTCTTTATGAGAAGCGGCAAGCTCATAGGCAGAGAGAGTTTCCTGTTCGATGATGTACAGGAAAACGATGCTGAACTTATGAGCTCTTTTATCAAGCAATTTTATAGCACATCGGAGCTTATACCCGGTGAAATAATTGCCCAGGTGGAAATCGACGATATGAAGCTTATTGAGGACTGGCTTAAAGAAAAAAGAGGAGGAAATGTGAATATAAAAGTCCCCAAGAGAGGAGAAAAATTAAAACTGGTTAATATGGCCTCGGAAAACGCCAAAATATACCTGGAAAACGTATTGCAGCCTGGCAAAACCAGACCTGGAAATGTCAACATCAAAGCTGACGGTGAGAACATAAACTTATACGGGGAAAACGCAGAAGTATTGGTGAAGCTTGCGGACCTTTTAAAACTGGATACCATTCCGTCGAGGATAGAAGCATATGATATATCAAATACAGGATCATCTGAAATTACGGGTTCACTGGTAGTTTTCGAAGATGCTCAGCCTGCGCCGAAAAACTACAGGAGGTTTAAAATAAAAACAGTCCAGGACAAGCAAAATGACTATGCATCCATGCAAGAGATGCTGTTCAGAAGATTCAGGAAAGGCGAAGAATTCCTGGAATACCCTGACCTAATATTGGTGGACGGGGGCCTGGGACATGTAAATGCAGCTCTTGAAGTGCTTAGGTTTCTAAACCTTGATATCCCGGTGTTTGGCATGGTAAAGGATAATAAGCATAACACCAGAGGGCTGGTTTCATTGGATGGCGAATATGAATTGTCGGGGAATATGCAGCTGTATAGATTTATAGCATCGATACAGAATGAGGCCCACAGGTTTGCAATACAGTATAACAGGAAGCTCAGGGAAAAAAGATATAGACAGTCGGTACTGGATGAAATACCGGGAATAGGAGAAAAACGAAAAAAGGATCTTTTAAGGCATTTTGGGTCAATAAGCAGAATTAAAAATGCCAAGATTGAGGAATTGATGGCTGTTGAAGGGATAAGCAGGAAAGTGGCGGAAAATATATATAATTATTTTAATAGTGACAGCAATGAGAAAAATGATAATTACAGCATGGAATAAAAAAATTGAGTAGGGGTATGTTTTTATGGCTATATATGCAATTTCTGACCTTCATCTGGCTTTGGGAGTAGAAAAACCAATGGACATATTCGGCGGGAAATGGGAAAACTATATGGAGAAGCTAAAAATATTCTGGCAGGATACCGTCTCGGCAGATGATTATGTCATCGTTCCCGGAGATATATCCTGGGCAACTTATCTTGAGGACGGCCTCAGGGACTTTGAATTTATTAATAACCTGCCCGGTAAGAAGATTATATTAAAGGGAAATCATGATTATTGGTGGAGCACGTTGAATAAGCTCGAGACCTTTTTAAAAAACAATGGTTTTACAACGATTAAGTTTTTGCACAACAATTGCTATGTGATAGAAGATGCTGTATTATGTGGAAGCAGAGGTTGGAAGTGCCCGGGTGATGATGAATTCGGGAAAGAGGATATGAAGATGTATAACAGGGAGCTGCAAAGGCTTGAATTATCCTTAAAATGTGCGGTTAAAGCCGCTGCCGATTCCGACAACCGAATCCGGAAGATAATAGCGGCCTTGCATTATATGCCCTTTAACATAAAAAAACAGCCTTCGGGTTTTGTCGAAATAATGAAAAAATACAACGTTAATGTTTGTATTTACGGGCACCTGCACGGAGAAGGAATAAAAAATTCGGTTGAGGGCAATATCGACGGGATAGAATATTTCCTCGTTTCTGCCGATTATCTGGGATTTAAACCAATAAGAATCAATATATAATATAAAATAATAAATTTCAACTTTTTTCATCTTTTTATTGAATTATGCAAGTAATGTGTTATAATATAAAGGTTAATAATCACCATAGAAATTATTGTTATTTATGCTATTATAATTCCAAAATAAAAAATTAAAAAGGGAAATAATTTGAAATAAAATAAAATTTGAGATATTTATAAGAGATTATTATAATAAATTAATGTGATAACTTATAATTAATTAACAGTTTTTATTTATAATTTATAATATTGATATTAAATATGAAATAAAAATAAAAAATTAATAACGGGAGGACAAGATTTAAATGAATGTAAAAGTAGAAAATGTAGAAAAAAATGTTGTGAAGCTGGAAATAGAGGTGGACGCTGATAAATTTGAAGAAGGTCTGGAAAAATCTTTCAGAAAAAATGCCGGCAGATTTAATGTTCCGGGTTTCAGAAAAGGAAAAGCACCAAGAAAAGTTGTTGAGAAGTACTATGGTGTAGAAGTATTATATGAGGATGCCATAAACTATGTTTGCGCAGAATCATATGAACAGGCAATAAAGGAAAATGACATACACCCGGTAGCTCAACCTGAAATCGATATAATTCAAATAGGAAAAGGCCAGAATTTCATATATACGGCTAAAGTCACAGTAAAACCCGAAGTTGAGCTTGGACAGTATAAAGGTGTGGAAGTTGAAAAACAAGAAGTAAATGTAACCGATGAAGATGTTGAAAAAGAACTTAAGATGATAGCTGACAGGGAAGCAAGGCTTATTAACGTAGAAGACGGAGATGTGCAGAAAGATGATATTGTTGTAATAGATTTTGAAGGATTTGTAGACGGAAAGAGCTTTGAAGGCGGAAAGGCGACGGACTATTACCTTACAATAGGCTCGGGACAGTTCATAGATAATTTTGAAGAGCAATTAATTGGCGCAAAAGTTAATGAAGAACGGGAAGTTAATGTTGTTTTCCCTGAAGATTACAGAGTAAAGGAACTGGCAGGAAAACCCGCAACCTTTAAAGTGAAGATAAAGAACATAAAGAGAAAAGAGCTTCCGATTATTGACGACGAGTTTGCAAAGGACGTCAGTGAATTTGAGACTCTTGAAGAATATAAGGCAGACTTAAAAAATAAAATTATTGAAAGAGAAGAACATATAGCTAAACACAAACTTGAAGACAACGTGGTGAAAAAGGTAGTTGAAAATGCAACCGTGGATATTCCGGAAGTAATGATTGAAAACAGGATAAACAGTATACTGCAGGACTTCGACCTCAGGCTTCGCTACCAGGGCATGAACCTTGATACTTATCTTAAAATGACTAATTCGGATATAGAAACATTAAAGAAGGAATACAGGGAAATAGCTTATAATGAAGTAAAGACCCAGCTTGTACTTGAAAAGATTCAGCAGGTCGAAGGAATAGAGGTTACCGATGATGAGATTGACGAGGAAATAAGGAAATATGCTGACAAACAGAAGAAGAGTTTTGAAGAAGCTAAGAAACTTTTTGGCGAAGATGATATAGTATATATTAAGAATAGTTTAATGACAGACAAGATAATAGATTTCCTTGTTAAGAATGCAAAAATTGTTTAAAGCAAAAGAATAGGTTTTATTCACAGAATTTTAGGGAAAGAATAAACCAGGCATAAAATTATAAAAAGGAGGAGTGGCTTATGAGTCTTGTGCCTATTGTTATTGAACAGACAAACAGAGGCGAAAGGTCTTATGATATTTATTCAAGGCTACTTAAGGACAGAATAATCGTTTTAAGCGAAGAGATTACCGATACTACTGCCAGCTTGGTTGTAGCCCAGATGCTATTTCTTGCAGCTGAAGACCCGGATAAGGACATACAGTTGTATATAAATAGCCCCGGAGGCTCAATAACTGCTGGTTTTGCTATATATGACACCATGCAATATGTGAAGCCGGATGTGCAAACTATATGTATTGGAATGGCTGCAAGTATGGGTGCTTTTCTTCTGGCAGCAGGAGCAAAAGGAAAGAGGTTCGCTCTTCCTAACAGCGAAATAATGATTCATCAGCCTTTAGGAGGAATAAGAGGTCAGGCTACCGATATTAAGATTCATACTGAATGGCTGCTCAGAATTAAAAGCAAGCTTAACCGTATTCTAAGCGAGAGAACCGGCCAACCCCTGGAAAAAATAGAAAGGGATGTAGAAAGGGATTTCTTTATGACTGCAGAAGAGGCGAAAGCTTACGGAATAATTGACGCTGTCATGGAAAAAAGGAAATAATGAGGTGGAGACATGTCCAGATACGATGAAAAAAAACAGGTAAAGTGTTCATTCTGCGGTAAATCCCAGGACCAGGTAAGAAGAATTGTTGCAGGGCCAGGAGTTTATATCTGTGATGAATGCATAGAGCTTTGTTCGGAGATAATTGATGAGGAATTTGATGATTTATCTGCTGATACGGAGTATGAAGAATTACCCAAACCAAGGGAAATTAAAAACTTTCTTGACCAGTATGTTATCGGACAGGAGAAGGCGAAGAAAATTCTGTCAGTTGCAGTTTATAATCACTACAAAAGAATATATTCCGGTGTAAAACCGAGCGATATCGAATTACAGAAAAGCAATATTATAATGCTTGGACCGACAGGTTCGGGTAAGACCTTGTTTGCCCAGACCCTGGCCAAAATGCTGAACGTACCATTTGCAATTGCAGATGCTACATCCCTTACCGAAGCAGGATATGTGGGTGAAGATGTGGAAAATATACTCCTGAAGTTGATACAGGCAGCAGACTATGATATAGAAAGGGCCGAAAAGGGAATTATATATATCGATGAAATCGATAAAATAGCGAGAAAATCCGACAATCCTTCAATTACCAGGGATGTAAGCGGTGAAGGTGTACAACAGGCACTGCTTAAAATACTTGAGGGAACTATAGCATCGGTACCTCCTCAAGGAGGAAGAAAACATCCCCATCAGGAGTTCTTACAGATTGATACTACAAATATCCTGTTTATATGCGGTGGAGCTTTTGAAGGCATAGAAAAAATCATCATGAACAGGATAGGGAAAAAAGTAATAGGATTCGGGGCAGATGTCCAGAGCGTAAAAGAAAAGGATATTGGGGAAATACTTGATCAGATATTGCCCCAGGATTTGTTGAAATTCGGTATGATACCGGAATTTGTAGGGCGCGTCCCGATAATTGTGACATTGCATTCTCTTGACAAGCAGGCCCTTGTCAGGATACTGACAGAGCCTAAAAATGCTTTGATTAAGCAGTATCAGAAGCTGTTTGAACTGGATGGTACAACGTTGGAGTTTACGGATGAAGCTATAGAACGTATTGCTGAGAAAGCCCTGGAAAGGAATACGGGAGCAAGGGGATTGAGAGCTATTATAGAAGAAATTATGCTTGAGCCTATGTTTGACATACCATCGGAGCCTAATGTGGAAAAATGCATAATAACCAAGGAAACCGTTGATAAAATAGCTCCTCCCCAGGTTATAATTAATGAGAACAAGAAGCCTAACAAGAAAGTAACTGCAAAAAAGTCCAAGGTTAAAAAAGAGTCGGTTTCTTAAATAATAAAAAATGCTGAAGCCCTTGTTTGCGAACAGCAAACAAGGGCTTATATTTTTATTTCGTTGTTTTGTTTTTCAAGAACAAAACATGAAACAAAATTAGGATAAAAAAAATATCTTGGTAAATACTATTTTAAGGAAAGGAGGTAATGGCACAAAAATCATGGCTATGAACATTTTTTTTATTATCCAGTTTCTTTTTTCAATTGTAATAGGGTTATACTTCTTAAACCTGTTAAAGTCACAGCAGGTTAGTAAGTCGGCGATTGAAAAAGAATCCAAGAAAGAGATAGAGAAATTGAGAAAGTTAAGAGAAATTAAACTTACAGAGCCCTTATCTGAAAAAACAAGGCCCAAAACACTTGATGATATAGTCGGACAGGAGCAAGGCCTTAAAGCACTCAGGGCAGCCTTGTGTGGTCCTAATCCACAGCATATAATAATATACGGGCCTCCCGGGGTCGGCAAAACAGCTGCTGCAAGAGTAGTGCTGGAGGAAGCTAAAAAAATACCCTATTCTCCTTTTAAATCCGATGCAAAATTTGTAGAAGTTGATGCAACCACACTGAGGTTTGATGAAAGAGGAATTGCAGACCCGCTTATTGGCTCGGTGCATGATCCCATTTATCAGGGTGCCGGCATATACGGTGTTGCAGGCATACCACAGCCTAAACCCGGAGCAGTTACTAAAGCCCATGGCGGTATTCTTTTCCTGGATGAAATTGGGGAGCTTCATCCCATACAGCTGAATAAATTGCTGAAAGTGCTGGAGGACAGGAAAGTGTTTTTGGAAAGCTCATACTACAGCTCGGAAGATCCCAACATACCCGCCCATATACATGAGATTTTCCAGAAGGGCCTTCCTGCTGACTTCAGGTTAATCGGAGCCACAACCAGGTCGCCGGAGGAAATATCTCCCGCGTTGAGGTCCAGGTGTGTTGAAATATTCTTCAGACCATTATACCCTCATGAAATTGCTGCTATAGCGGAGAGAGCTGCTTTAAAAGGAGGTTTCAGAATAGAAGAGGGCGTTGATGAGCTGGTTTCTAAATATGCTCAAAACGGAAGGGATGCGGTAAATATAATCCAGATGGCAAGCGGAATAGCGCTTGTTCAGAACAGAAATACCATCATGAAAGAGGATATTGAATGGGTGATTGAATATGGGCATTACAGCCCAAGGATAGAAAAAAAGGTTTCCTCCACAGAACAGGTAGGATGCATAAACGGTTTGGCTGTGGTTACCAATTCCACCGGAATGGTTATTGATATTGAGGTTCTGGCAATTAAATCAAAGACAGGTACTGGGTCTGTGAAAATTACAGGCATAGCGGAAGAGGAAGAAGTGGCAACAAGAGGGCATAAGATAAAAATGATAAGCTCTGCAAGGGCATCTGTGGAAAATGTTTTGACGGTATTAAGAAAATATACTGATATTGATAGCAGGGAATACGATATACACCTTAATTTCCCGGGAGGGATTCCTATAGACGGCCCGTCAGCGGGAATAGCGATAGCAGTTGCTTTATATTCGGCAATCAAGAACATTCCTATCAGCGGTGATTTGGCAATGACAGGGGAACTTTCGATCAGGGGAAAAGTAAAACCGGTGGGGGGAGTAAGCATAAAACTGGAAGCTGCAAAACAGGCAGGTATAAAGAAAGTACTTATTCCGAAAGAAAACTGGCAGGACATATATAGCAATATGGGCATTGAAGTTATACCCGTTGAAACCATTGATGATGTATTGGATATTACTTTTAATACAAACAGGAGACTAAAGGAATTGTTTGTCGGAAAACCTTCCGCATTTACAAGTTATATTTAAAATAGTATGATTAATATTATTAATTATAACTCATATTGCTTTAACATATGGAATATAATTTGATAAAATTTTTACCATGGGGTTTAGTAGAATTAATATTGAAGCAGGATTATGCTATATTTGTGTAAAGGGGGAAATGAAATGACTGTTTTACAGGGCATAATACTGGGGCTGATACAGGGACTGGGTGAATTTTTACCAATAAGCAGTTCAGGCCATCTTGTATTGTTCCAGAAATTATTCGGATTGAAGGAAGGAGTTCTTACTTTTGATATAGCGGTGCATTTGGCCACCCTGATAGGAGTATTTTATGTTTTATGGGATGATATATTATATATATTAAAAAAGCCGTTCAACAAGCTAACATACCTTATAATAGCAGGGACAATTCCAACGGCGATTATTGCATTTGCTTTTGGCGATATAATCGAATATTTTTTCACCAGCGGTTCAAGCCTTGGGGTTGGATTTATATTGACAGGGATTGCTCTGTGGTACGCAGAATCGGTAAAAAGCAAGAATAAAACGTTAAATGAAACAACATATTTTGATGCCTCGATTGTCGGTATTGCGCAGGGTATAGCCATTCTTCCCGGTATTTCACGCTCGGGATTTACCCTTGCCGGCTCATTAATAAGAGGGCTTAACAGGGAATTTGCAGTAAAGTATTCTTTCCTTTTGTCAATACCTGCAATATTGGGGGCTGCTGCCAAAGACGGGTATGAGATTATAAAAGCAGGAAGTGCCGCTCAACTCGAGGCTATTGGAGCATGGCCCCTTTTGGCAGGTATGTTGACGGCAGCAATAACAGGGTACATATCAATAAGATTTATGCTGAAAAAAATCTCCAAGATTAATTTGAAAATCTTTTCGGTATATGTTTTTATATTGGGGATACTGGTTTTTATTACCCAGCTTATATAACTTGGCCAATATAGCTTTATGGTATATATATTTAAATTATTTATTATATCTAAAATATATCATTTAAATTTATATATAGTTGACAGATGATAATATAAATCAAATAATCATAAAAAGCGGGTGAAAGGATTGAAAGACATAATTATACTTGGAATTGAGACAAGCTGTGATGAAACATCTGCCGCAGTGGTGAAAAACGGAAGGGAAATACTGTCCAATGTAATTTCATCACAGATTTCCATACACCAGCAGTATGGAGGGGTAGTACCTGAAATAGCATCCAGAAAGCATGTGGAGCTTATAATTCCTGTAATTGATGAAGCAATCAGGGAAGCCGGAATTTCAATTCATCAAATAGACGCAATAGGGGTCACATTCGGGCCTGGGCTTGTAGGGGCATTGCTTGTCGGCGTTTCTGCGGCAAAGGCCCTTGCCTTGAGCCTGGATAAACCGTTAATTGCCGTCCACCATATTGAAGGACATATAGCGGCAAATTATCTTGAGTACAAGGAGCTTGAACCGCCCTTTATTTGCCTGGTTGCATCAGGTGGGCACAGCCATATAATTTCCATTGAGGACTACATAAATTTTAAGATTATCGGGAGAACAAGGGATGATGCAGCAGGAGAGGCCTTTGATAAAATAGCAAGGGCTTTAGGCCTTGGCTATCCTGGTGGGCCGTTGATAGATAAAGCTGCCAGGTCAGGCAATAAAGACGCTGTGGATTTCCCAAGGGTACATTTTAGTGATGATAGCCTGGATTTCAGTTTCAGCGGGATTAAAACCGCTGTTATAAATTATATAAACAGTCAGAGGCAAAAAGGAGAAGAAGTAAATATTAATGATGTAGCCGCAAGCTTTCAAAAAGCTGTTGTGGACATGCTGGTAAAGAACACCGTTCAGGCTGCTGAACGGGAAAATAAAAACATAATAGCGCTTGCGGGCGGAGTTGCGTCAAATACATATTTGAGAGAAGAAATGAAGAGACTTGCAGAGGAAAAAAATATAAAGGTTTATTATCCCAAACCCGTTTTATGTACTGACAATGCGGCCATGATTGCGTGTTCGGCTTATTATAGATATATAAACGGCATTACTTCAGACTTGTCTTTAAATACCATACCCAACATAAGAATAGATGAAAAATATTAAGAAATTTCCAGTTATCCACATCCCGCTTATCCACATTGACGGTTTTGGCTGTTAAAATTTGAGGATAATGTGAATCATGTCGACATCTATTTTTGTAAATAAAGCATCAAAATGTCTTAATATATTGAAAAATAAACGTTATGGCGACATGAAGAAAAATATAAAATAATGTTTTTTATTTATGAAAATTGTAGATAAATAGATGTTGATAATGTGGAAAGATAATTGAAAGCCAAAGCTATCAACCTCCCGTGCTGTGGATAAGTGTGTGGATATTGTGGATTAACAAGTTGAAAAAAGTTAACATAATCTGAACCCATAATTTTCTATATTATACTATTTATTTTGTTATTTAACGCAGTATTTAACACAGTAGTTTTTACTTCATGCTTCATAATGAATTTTGAACAGGCTTTTTTACTGTTTCCGTCAAAATACCTGACCGAAAACAACCTGCATAATCCCGTTATTTCCGAAGAAGTTGAGTTCTTCCCGCTGATAATGAAATTTGCACAATCTATGCATTTATAATCCATTTCTTTAAATGACTTAAGATTGGGAATAAATTTATGTCGCCTGCAGACATAATCGGCAGAAACAACTCCTTTATTTACGCATAAAACATCATAGGTAAAAGGTATTGGCCTGCTTTTTATGCAATTAGCGCAAGATTTTACGGGCTTCATTTCAAACAATCCTCCTTATCTTATGTAAAAATTATTCATACAGGTAACAATTTAATGTCGCAAATAATGCAAGTAATTTAAATATGTCCGGAAACATGAATAATATAGTCTATGTAGCATGCAGCATAGACTATATTATACCATTAGAACACTATAATGGAATAATATGGGAAATAAAACTTAAGATTAATTGAAAGTTTTGCATGCTAATATGCATGATAATGGGATATAATAGAAATATTCAGAAAATCTGATATTTTTCAATAAAATTTTCTAGGAGGTATGTAGTTATAGATACATCTTACAGAATCATTGATCTACACACACATTCCCAGGCATCGGACGGCAGCATGAGCCCGTCAGAGCTGGTGAGGCATGCAAAGGATGCAGGACTTGCAGCTATCGCATTAACCGACCATGACACTATAGCCGGTATTCCGGAAGCGGTTGAGGAAGGAAGAAGAGTTGGCATGGAGGTGGTTCCCGGAATAGAAATAAGTGCCGATTATAAGAATGAAATGCATATACTTGGCTATTTCAAAGAAGAAGACTATTTAAGAATGACCCCGGTACTTTCCTATCTTAGGGAAAGCCGTGAAAACCGTAACAAGAAAATTATCGATAAGCTGAACGAAATGGGATTTGATATTACGATGGAAGAAGTGAGCTCGATAGCGAAAGGTAAAGTAGTAGGAAGGCCTCATATAGCTAAAATCATGATGGAAAAAGGGTATGTTCGTTCAGTAAGTGAAGCTTTTGAGAAATACCTTGAATTTGGAAAGCCTGCATATTTTAAAAAAGAAAAATTGACCCCCCAGCAGGGAATAGAAACGATTTTAAAAGCCAGAGGGATTCCCGTTCTTGCCCATCCTGTTTTATTAAAGATACCCTTTGAGGAATTGGATGCACTTCTAAAAGAACTTGTTTCATACGGATTAAAAGGAATTGAAGCATACTATGTATACAACTCCGAAGATTTTACAATTACTTCCCTGGAGCTTGCCAGAAAATATAACCTTGTTCCGACGGGAGGAAGTGATTTCCACGGCACATTTAAACCCGGTATAAATATTGGAACCGGTTATGGGAATCTTAGAGTGGATTACGGAATATTAATAAGAATAAAGGAATTACTTTATTCGTGACGTGAGCTTTGTATTGTACGTAAAAAACTGAATATGGAAGTAACGGGGGGTCAAAAAAGCAAGAATGCTGTATCCGTTGAAATTTTTACCAGTATACAAGGATTACTTGTGGGGAGGAAGAAACCTTGAAAAACTGGGGAAAAAACTTCCGGAAGGTAAAGTGGCTGAAAGCTGGGAAATATCGTGCCATCCGGATGGAGAGAACGTAATTGCAAACGGACAGTTTCAGGGTATGAAGCTGTCCGAGTATATTAACGCGATGCAGCATAAGGCAATGGGCACAGATATATCATGGAAACCGGGGGACAGGTTTCCGCTGCTTATAAAGCTTATCGATGCAAATGACAGGCTTTCCGTACAAGTTCATCCGGACGATGAATACGCTGCCCTTCATGAACAGGACAGAAGCGGTAAGAATGAGATGTGGTATATAATATGGGCAAAACCCGGGGCAAAGCTGGTTTACGGTGTGAAACCTGGAACTACAAGGGAAATGTTTATCCAGGCACTTGAAAAGGGGACGATTGAACAGTATTTGAATTTTATTGAAGTTTCTGACGGTGATGTAATAGACATACCTGCAGGAACCCTGCATGCAATCGGAGAAGGCATTATTCTTGCGGAAGTTCAGCAAAATTCAAATAATACATACAGGGTATACGACTATGACAGGGTTGATAAGGACGGGAAAAAGAGGCCCCTGCATATTCGAAAGGCCCTTGATGTAATTAATTTTTCAATAAATTCAATTAATGAAGAACGTAGAAAGGGAAAGTTAATATATAGCAGCGACCGATGTACGGTTACTGGCCTTGTGAAGAACAAGTTTTTTTCGGTGGAGCTGTATGATATACATATCAGATTAGAAGATACCGCAGACGGAAGCAGGTTTTATACATATACTTTCATAGAGGGAGAAGGAAATATACTGTATCAAGGTAAACATGAAATGGACATAAGAAGAGGAGAATCGGTTTTTATACCTGCGTGCATGGGAAATTACATGATTTCAGGCAAATTTAAGGCAATAAAAACATATGTGCCGTAAATTAGCAAATTGAATTTGTTCTTATACTAATCCTGTACGAAATAATCCTGTACGAAAGGGGAAAAAGCATGTTTTTTTATGAAGAGAGACTAAAGCGGATAATCAGCGAAATACAAGGCTATATATACCGTGACAGGAGGAAAGTAACCAAAGTTAAAATAAAGCCTGCGCCATACAGCGCCAGGAACATAATTTTCGATGATTCCGAAGGCTGGACCGGGTTTGGCCCGGAGGACAGGTGGGGCAGCAGAGATCAGGCTTATTTGTTTGACGTAACTGTTGAAATTCCAAAGGAATATGAGGGGGAAACGGTAAAATTCGAAGTGGAAACGGGAAGGGAAGGCCAGTGGGATGCCCTTAACCCTCAATTTATGGTGTTCTTTAACAATAAGCTGCTCCAGGGCTTGGATGCTAATCACAGAGGATTAATTTTAGTTGAAAAAGCGGTGGCAGGGGAAGTTTATCCCCTGCTTTTGCATGCATATTCAGGGATGAATGAGGGTAAATTTGAATTTCATGCGTATATATCAATCCTGGAAAAAGAAACGGAAAACCTGTACTATAACCTCAAGGTTCCTTATGATGTGGCTTTAATGCTTAACAGGGATGATAAAAGGAGAATTGACATAATAGAATACCTGAATAATGCCATTAATATGCTGGATTTAAGAAAACCCTATTCACCTGAATTTTATGAATCGGTTAAGGAAGCAAACAATTACCTGGAGAGGGAATTTTATGGCAAATACTGCGGGCATGATGAAGTAGTGGCATCTTGTGTAGGACATACCCACATAGACGTGGCATGGCTCTGGCCTCTTGAACAGACAAGGGAAAAGGCCGCTAGAAGCTTTTCCACCATGCTTGCCCTTATGGAACGGTATCCAGAGTATATTTTCATGTCAAGCCAGCCTCAGTTGTATAAATTCATAAAACAGAATTACCCGGAATTGTATGAGAAAATCAGGAAAAAGATAAAGGAAGGAAAGTGGGAGCCCGAAGGGGCCATGTGGCTTGAAGCTGACTGCAATATTTCGTCAGGGGAGTCTCTGGTAAGGCAGATTTTGTTCGGAACAAGATTTTTCAGGGAAGAATTCGGAATAGAGAGCAAGGTGCTATGGCTGCCGGATGTCTTCGGGTACAGTGCGGCTTTGCCGCAGATAATGAAAAAATCTGGTATAGAATTCTTCATGACTACCAAAATCAGCTGGAACGAATATAACAAGGTGCCGTACGATACCTTTGTGTGGAGGGGGTTGGACGAAAGCGAGGTATTGACCCACTTTATAACCACCAGCGACAGGAATCCAAAGAAAGGTCCCCATGCCACCACATATAACGGTATTCTTGCTCCTCCGCATATAATTGGGGCCTGGGAGAGATACCAGCAGAAGGATTTAAATAACGATGTGCTTGTGGCCTTCGGTTACGGGGACGGTGGAGGGGGGCCGACGGATGAGATGCTTGAAAATGCACGAAGAATGGCAAAAGGCATACCGGGCTGTCCCAGGGTAAAAATGAGTAAGGTGCTGGATTATTTTAAGCGGCTGAAGGAGAAATGTACTGAAAAGGGTTCCAGGGAATCCGGCGGGAAGTATATAGACGACAGGAAACTCCCAAGGTGGGTTGGGGAATTATACCTTGAATACCACAGGGGAACTTATACTTCCATGGCAAGGAACAAGAAGTTCAACCGGAAGTGTGAGTTCTTGTATCAGGACGCGGAAATGCTGTCAGTTATGGGCAGGTATGCCGCGGAAGGATACGATTATCCCCAGGATAAGCTGAATGAGGGCTGGGAGCTTATTCTCCTCAACCAATTCCATGATATATTGCCCGGTTCCTCCATAAAGGAGGTATATGAGCATTCAAGGCAGCAGTATCTTAAGATACATGAGGAAGGGCAAAAAATTGTAAATGGCGCAATTAAGAGTATTACTGAAAAAATTAAGCTGAAAGAAAAATCTATTATTGTGTTAAACCAACTGGGATTTGAAAGGAGCGACATAGTGGAAATAGAAATACCCGAAGCATGGTTCGGTATAGAAATTGAAATAACGGACAGCCAGGGAAAAATCTTTCCTGTCCAGCGAAAGGACGGCAACAGCCTGTTATTCTTTGCCGAGAAGGTACCTCCCAAGGGATATAAAACGTTTACCGTGAGGGAAAAATCAGGAGGTATGCTTAATGGGCATGATTCCGCTGTTAATCTTAGTATAAGTAATTCTTCCTCAGCTTGGTATGAACCAGAACCTGTATATTTCTTGAGCAATGAGTTTTTCGATATAAGTTTTGATGAAAATTACAATATCAAATCCATATATGATAAGAAAAACTGCCGGGAGGTTATAAGGGAGGGCGAAAGGGCTAATGTGCTGCTGGCCTTTGAAGATAAGCCCCATAATTATGATGCCTGGAATATAAATATATACTACCGTGAAAAAATGTGGGAAATTAAAAATGTGGAAAGTGCCGGGCTTATTGAAAGGGGTCCTGTAAGAACAGGATTAAAAATTACGAGGAAATTTCTGGATTCCATTATTGAGCAGATTATTTATATTTATAATCACATACCAAGGATAGATTTTGCTACGAGGATAGACTGGAAGGAAAGGCAAATACTTCTTAAAGCTGCTTTCCCGGTAGATGTACACAGTGAAAAGGCGACCTTTGACATTCAGTATGGAAATGTGGAAAGACCCACACACTGGAACACGAGCTGGGATTATGCAAGGTTTGAATCTGTCGCCCACAAATGGGTTGACATTTCCGAAGACGGGTACGGGGTCAGCCTGCTGAACGACTGCAAATACGGGCATGATGTAAAAGACGGTGTTATAAGAATAACCCTGTTGAAATCTGCAGTTTCCCCCAATACGGATGCGGACAGGGAGGTTCATGAATTTACATATTCCCTTTATCCCCACGGAGGGGGATGGAGGGAAGGAAATACTGTACAGATGGCATATGCTTTAAATTGCCCCATGTATAGTTTGATAGGAGAGCCCCACGAAGGAAGCCTTCCGCCCGAATTCTCGTTATTGAAAACAGATAAGGACAATGTTATCCCTGAAGTAATCAAAAAGGCGGAAGACAGCGATGATATCGTAATAAGGGTATACGAATGCTATAACAGGAGAACGAATGTGTCATTGACGTTTTTCAGGGATTTAACAGAAGTATGGGAATGTGATCTCATGGAAAACAATATTGGCAAGGTTGATTTTGCCGGAAATAAATTTGAGTTTACAATAAGACCCTATGAAATTAAGACCTTTAAAATAAAATGATAAATTAGCGGATATAGAAGAATAATTGCTTGTGCCAATAGTCAGAATATATGTATGAATGTCATAATATTGATCCATCATAATATTCATCATGATATTAATCGCAATATAAAATCATACATAGAGGGGATATTGGAATGGACACCACTGCAAATATTGAAGAAGTTTTCAGGATTATTAATTCGGAGCATTATGATCCCTTTAATGTATTGGGTATGCACATGGTAGAACACCCTGAAAATAGGGGGAATATGTGTATAGCCGTGAGAGCCTTTATTCCCGATGTGGAAAAGGCTTTTATTATAGATTTAAATAGCGGCAAATCATACGAAATGAAAAAAATACATGATAGCGGCTTTTTTGAAGCTATATTGAAAGAGCATAAAGAGTATTTTGATTATAACATTGAAGTACAGGAGTATAACGGCAACAGTTCCAGGTTTTATGATCCTTATTCCTTTCCTCCCGTACTTACGGATTTTGATCTTCATCTTTTTAACGAGGGAAACCATCACAGAATATATGAAAAACTTGGTGCCCATTTATGTACAGTGAAGGGTGTAAAAGGCACGTTATTTGCCGTCTGGGCTCCATGTGCCAAAAGGGTCAGTGTTGTAGGGAATTTCAACCGGTGGGACGGAAGGCGGCACCAAATGAGAACCAGAGGTTCTTCAGGCGTTTGGGAGATATTTATACCGGGAGTTTGGGAAGGTGAGTTGTATAAGTATGAAATAAAAACAAGAAACAATGAGTTATATCTTAAAGCCGATCCTTATGCTTTTTATTCTGAGCTGAGACCTGGTACCGCATCTGTCGTATATGACCTTGACAAGTACAAATGGAACGATGATGCATGGATGAAAGAACGGGACAGCGGAAATTTCTTTGATAAACCGGTATCCATATACGAGGTTCATCTGGGTTCATGGGCAAGGGTGGTTGAAGAAGAAAACAGGTTCCTGACATACACCGAATTTGCCCATAAGCTGGTGGACTATGTAAAAGAAATGGGGTACACTCACATTGAACTTCTGCCGATAACCGAACATCCTTATGACGGGTCATGGGGATACCAGGTTACGGGGTACTATTCTTTGACAAGCAGGTACGGTAAGCCGGAAGAATTTATGTATTTTGTTGACAAGTGCCACCAGGAAGGAATTGGCGTTATTATAGACTGGGTTCCCGCCCATTTCCCGAAAGACGGTCATGGCTTGGCCCGCTTTGACGGTACGGCCTTATACGAGCACTGTGATCCAAGGCAGGGAGAACATCCTGACTGGGGGACCCTAATCTTTAATTATGGCAGGCATGAAGTAAGAAACTTCCTGGTAGCAAATGCCCTGTTCTGGTTTGAAAAATACCATATTGACGGGTTAAGGGTGGATGCGGTTGCTTCGATGCTGTATCTTGACTACGGAAAAAAACCTGGGGAATGGCTGCCAAATAAATGGGGAGGAAAGGAAAACGTGGAAGCCATAGAATTCCTGCGCCGGCTTAATACAACGGTATTCCGCTATTTTCCGGGGGTTATGATGATAGCTGAAGAATCAACATCATGGGCCCTGGTATCAAGACCACCCTATGTGGGCGGACTTGGTTTTTCCTTCAAGTGGAATATGGGCTGGATGAATGATTACCTCAGGTATATAAGCATGGACCCCATATACAGGAAGTATCATCATAATTATCTTACGTTTTCCATGATGTATGCATATTCCGAAAACTTTATACTTGTACTCTCCCATGACGAAGTTGTACACGGGAAAGGTTCAATGATAAATAAAATGCCCGGGGATTACTGGCAGAAATTTGCGGGCTTAAGGGTAAGCTACGGATTTATGTACGGACATCCGGGAAAGAAGCTCCTGTTTATGGGAGGGGAGTTCGGGCAGTTCATTGAGTGGAATTATAAGCAAAGTCTTGATTGGCACCTTCTGGACTATGAGATGCATCGTAAACTCCAAAAATATGTAAAAGACCTGAATATGCTGTACAGAAGCGAAAAAGCCCTGTATGAACTGGATTTCAGCAAAGAAGGTTTTGAATGGATTGATTGCAGCGATGCAGACCACGGGGTTGTCTCGTTTATACGGAGGGGCAGAAATAAGGAAGATGTGCTTATATTCGTATGCAACTTTACACCGGTGATATATTTTAATTACAGGATAGGAGTGCCATATAATGTTTCCTACAGGGAAATATTAAACAGTGATTCCAAGATATACGGGGGAAACAACATAGGGAACATGGGGGAACTGCATGCGGAAGAAATAGGATTCCATAACAGGCCCTACTCATTCACCCTTACAATACCTGCCCTGTCAACTTTAATATTTAAACCGGTTTTTGAAAAAGAAAATGAAGGGTGCCAATCCGCAGGCAAAAAGAATAAAAAAAGAAACAGTCCTAAAATTTATTAGGACTGTTTCTTTTTGGTGACCCATAGGGGACTCGAACCCCTGTTACCGCCGTGAAAGGGCGGTGTCTTAACCGCTTGACCAATGGGCCGTATATTCCTTTATTTTACTTACTTTTGATGGTAGCGGCGGTCGGATTTGAACCAACGACACTGCGGGTATGAACCGCATGCTCTTGCCAACTGAGCTACGCCGCCATGTCAATGTTCATCACCCAACGCTTCTTTATTGTAACAGATAGTCCATATAGAAGTCAAGAGAAAAATTAAAAAAATATTTATAAAATAATACTTGACAAAGGGGGGTAACTTAATGTAATATATATCGTGCGGCAAGCAAATACGACAGCAAAGGAAAAATGACAAGTGCAGTAATTGTGGCCCGGTAGTTCAGTTGGTTAGAATGCCAGCCTGTCACGCTGGAGGTCGAGGGTTCGAGCCCCTTCCGGGTCGCCATTTAATATAAATTATAAAAATATAAGAATTAGGTTTAATTAGGTGAAAATAAAACATAATAAATATTAGAAAATATAGTTAGTAATAATAAGTAAAAATGAACTAAGAAATGTAGTTGATGTCGTGCCCAGATAGCTCAGTTGGTAGAGCAGTGGACTGAAAATCCGCGTGTGGCTGGTTCGATTCCGGCTCTGGGCACCAAATAATGCGGGTTTAACTCAGCGGTAGAGTGTCACCTTGCCAAGGTGAAAGTCGCGAGTTCGAATCTCGTAACCCGCTCCAAAACAAAATATATAAATTTATATAAACCCTCTCTTTAAGAGGGTTTAATTTTTATGTTTATAATTAAGATTTTATTGGTATGTTATACATATTTGAATTTCAGCTGAGTTTACTGAGATAGATTTAATTTGACAAATTAATGAATCAGTCTTGGTTGAATTTGAAAAGCAGGATAAATTTAAGAAATAGAATGAGAGGGCTACATATGAATGAAAAATCGCCGACCATTGAAGAATGGCGTAGTTTATATCAAGTTGCCATAGAGTTTAAAAAACTTAAACCCTGGGAATGGATGTATGATGACGATATATTTGGAGTTATTAATCCAGAAACCGGTGAAATATGCTATTGCTGTATAATGGGAAATCTGGGCGGGTACTTCGGCATCGGGGCATACCTCGGGTCCGAAGGGCTTAACGGAATACTCAAGCTGCTTTCCGGAGAAGTTGATCCCGAAGACCCTGATAATAAGTATATACAGAAATGCCTTATGGCATCTTTTGAGGATAGGGATATACTCTTAAAGGAAGACAGGAATGTTATAAAAGAATTGGGCTTGAAATTCAGGGGGAGAAATGAATGGCCTTTATTTAGAAATCATACGCCGGGATTTTTTCCCTGGTTTATTAATGATAAGGAATGCAGGTTTCTTACTCATATCCTTGGACAGGCGATACATGTTTCGCTAATGTGCAGGGATGACGGCAAGGAGATATTATATCATAAGGATCCTTTGACGTTTTTAACAAGAGTTCCTGAGTTGAAAAACGGAGAAATCGAATGGCACGATGAATACATTCAGGTTGAGCCTTTTACCCTCAAGTATCCGTCTTTTTACATGAATGACGAGGTAAGGATAAAAAGACTGCAGTTACTTGGAAAAAGGAAGAGTTCACCTTGGGAGATTGATACTTTTTTCAGCCCTGGCCCGGTTAAGGATGATTACAGGCCCTATTATCCAAAAATATTTATGATAATAGAACAAGCCAGAGGAATTATCCTAAGTTGTGATATGGTAAAGGATATAAAAAAGGAAGGATATAAGTTTATAGAGAATTTTGTAAACACCATTGAATGTTTAAAAATGTTTCCGTCGAGGATATATGTTAAGCGGGAAGAAACCTACTATTTACTTGAAGATATATGCAAACAGCTTGGCATAAATATGGAAATGACCGATGAACTAATCAGATTACAGAGTGCAAGAAATGATATGACTAATTTTTTTAACGGTTATTTTAATGATTAACAGGATAAATAAAAAATTAATAATTATGGAAAAGGTTATTGCCGGCAATGCATGGGAACATCTTAATTAGGAAAATATTGAATCATAAAGAAAATATTAAAGAGAATATAAGTAAAATAAACAAGCATAACCGGGATTTTATATATGGCTTGAAAAAAGGAATACCCATTGCCCTGGGGTATTTGCCTGTGTCTTTTACCTTTGGCCTTATAGCAGTAAAGGGTGGGATGCCTGCATGGATTGCGATCCTTATGTCTCTTACCAATCTAACGTCTGCAGGACAGTTTGCAGGAGCGGATTTAATAATGGCAAATGCATCCCTGTTAGAAATCTCGGTAACCACATTTGTGATTAATATTAGATATATGCTTATGTCATTGTCCCTTTCGCAGGATATTGATGAAAATATGCCTGTTTCCAAAAGAAGCATTATGGCCTTTGGAATTACGGATGAGATATTCAGTGTTGCTTCAATGGAAGAAAGGGATATTACGTTTTCATACATGATGGGGCTAATATCATGTCCTTACTGGGCATGGGCTCTTGGTACGGCGCTCGGGGCCTTAACCTGTTCGGTTTTACCTGCGTCATTGCAAGATTCCATGGGTATTGCCCTCTACGCTATGTTTATTGCATTGGTAGTACCGGAGGCAAGAAAATCAAGGGCAGTGCTTGCGGTATCGGTAATTGCCATAGTGATAAACTCTTTGTTGACGTGGCTTCCAATGATGAATGTGATATCCGAAGGATGGGCCATCATTATTTCCACAATTGCGGCATGCACCTTAGGTTCGATTCTTTTTCCCAGGGAGGTAAACTGAGTTGGCAGGTTATACAAAAATGATAATTGCAGTAATATTAATGGCTGTTGTTACGTATATCCCAAGAGCACTCCCGATTGTGGTTTTTAGGAGAAAACTAAAGTCAAGATTTTGGCATTCCTTTTTATACTATGTGCCTTATGCGGTATTGGGAGCAATGATTTTTCCCGGTATAGTATATTCCACGGGAAACGCGTATTCCGCGATGGCAGGTATGGCTGTGGCTTTGGTGCTTGCATTTTTAAACAAGGGATTAATGAAAGTTGCCCTGGGAGCAATTCTGACGGTATATGCCGTTCATTTGCTCTTTTTGTAACATATTGCCATCGAATATTCATGATATAAAATTTAAATATACTTGACTATTATAAAATTATCTGTTAAACTATAATACGCAAAGACGAATGGCGCCATAGCCAAGCGGTAAGGCAGAGGTCTGCAAAACCTTTATTCCCCAGTTCAAATCTGGGTGGCGCCTCCAGAAAATAAGTCCCTGAAGCGCTAAAAGCATTTCAGGGGCTTTTTTATTTTGCGAACAATTATCAGGCAAATCATATCGTATAATATCTGCATTATTAGTATCATATTGGTATTATTTAAATACTATATTGGCATTATTATAAATACTAATCCCCCTAAAAACAGGCTCATGAAATTTGCTACAAAAGCATAAAGAAATGTTATAAAAGAATTCCGCTCTTTTATGACAGATAAGTATACAATAGCTTCAATCATAAAGATTATAAATTCCGCAACTATAATTATAAGAGCGTAATAGCCCAATATAGGAGAAAAATTATCTATCAATACATTTAGGGAGACCTGTGTAAGCATGTTAATTACAAGAAAGGTAATCCATGACCTTTTTTGCCTGTATCCGAAAAGGTAAAAAACAAGTCCCTCTATTGACAAAGTCAGGATTATCCTCATGGATACCAGTATAATTGACCTTGACAAAGATTTTCCCTGGATTATGGTCTGATTTTTTAAATCCAGGGTATATATGTTTTCGTAGGAGGATGATGGAGGCCTTTCCACCGTTACTTCAAAGGAGGTTTTTTCTGTCGTAACCTTGATTGTGTAATAATCAGAATAAGGAAGATTCCATGAACGAAAAACGAAATATGACTCAAACAACTTATAGCTCCTGTCGGCTTTTACAATTTCATCATCCGTTTCTATACTTAATTCCAAATCATACGGGGCATTGGGAACTATGATTACATATAAAGGTGGAGGAAGTGAGTTTGCATAACATATTGGTGTATAGCTCATAAGAATTAAGGCCGGCATAATGAGAACAAGCAAAGTCTTTTTCTTTTTGTCAAGCAAAAGAATTCCCCCTTACGAAACCATATAAATATATTATATGACAATTTTTGTAATGTATCAATAATTGGTAATTGAATGTCATTCCTCACGGTGTAAAATGATTGTAGAAAATTTGTGTCAGACAGAGAACATGGCTTATCCGGAGTTTGGAGACATGGAAAGTCTTGTTAACCATGTTTTTCTTTTTGTCAGGCTATTGAAGATGAAAATTAATAAAATAAAATAAGGATAAATAAAATATTGAAGTTTTTACGGGCTATTTATTATAAAATAAAGATATGTTATATAGTTTATATAGTTATATTATATGGTTTCACACCGAAAAGAATAGGGTTAAACCTGGTAAACCGATATCGTAAGACTTAGGAAATTGAACTGGCTTAAGGAAAATAGGAGGTGCAAGGTTGTTAAAAATTAAAAATCTGGTATCCGGCGGAATAATTACAAATTATAAATGCTCGTCAAAGTGCAAGCATTGCTGCTATTCCAGTTCCCCGAATTGGCCTGACGATTATATGACACCATCCGTTGCGGAAGAGATATTTCCTATCCTGATGAGATTTGGTTGTTATTCCGTTCATATCGGCGGCGGTGAACCGCTTTTGAAACCCGATAAAATCCTTGGTGTTCTTGAAGTTGCCCAAAGAAACAATATAGACATTGAGTATATTGAAACCAATGCCTCATGGTATAGGGATGAGTCGTCGGCAAAGGCCGTCCTTAAGGAGCTTAAAAACCATGGAGTACACACCTTGCTCATATCCATAGATCCATACCACAATGAGTATATACCTTTCTGGAAGGTAAAAGCTTTAATTCGGGCCTGTTCGGAAACGAAGATGAATGTATTTCCCTGGCTTATGGAGTTTTGGGACGATATTGATGCCCTGGATGATAATTCGCCCCATTCCCTTGATGAGTACAGACAGCTTTATGGACGGGATTATCCGGTGAAATTGCTGGAAAGGTACGGGCTTAATTTGAAAGGACGGGCTTTGAACACATATAAGCCCATGATGAGAAGGCGGCATTATAAACAAATATTGGAAGAATCAAGGCCTTGCAAACTTCTGTCAGGTGTATACCATTTTCATGTTGACTTATATGGCAACTTTATTCCCCAGTCTTGTCCTGGGTTCTCAATCCCGCTGAAAGAACTTGCGAACGGGGCTGATCCTGATAAATACCGGATATTTAACAGTTTGGAGACGATTGGTGTAAAAGGTCTTGTGGAGCTGGCGGAAAAGGAATATAAATACATGCCAAAAACCGAGTATGCAGGAAAATGCGATCTCTGTTATGATATCAGGAACTATCTGGTTTTGAAGTTGGGACTGGAACTGCCTGATTTAAAACCCACAGGGCATTATAGGTATATTTAATCCGGGGATTATAATTTATAATTATATTATTTATATTGGATAAGGAATTATTTATGTTGATTAAGGAAGATGCCTATGAAAATAACTAATATTACTACAACCAGTTCAAATGGTGAAAACATCTGTAACTGTTGGGGGTCTTTATATGGCAAGCCTTGGCTGTATATTATTTGATTGCATGGAAACAATTGTTGACGTCAAAATAAAACCTGACATCCGATTATCCTGTAAATGGACGTACTACGACAGCGAGTACGAATCATTATGGGACAGTTTTGATTCTTTTGTTGAAAGTTACGAAACGGCAAAGAACTACCTGGATGGCAAGCATCGAAAATATGAAGAATACAGTTTATTTGACAGATTCATGTTTATGGTTCGTCAGGTTGACACAAAGGGGCATGAAACGGAAACTATAGTAAATGCGCTCTCCAATAATTACTGGAAAAATTATAAAAGAAACTGTTTTGTCCATGATTCGGTTAAATCCACATTGCTTGAATTGTCAGGCAAGTTCAGGCTTGGAATTGTGTCAAACTTTATGGTAAACGGCGGTGTGGAAGAACTCCTTGAGATTCATGGTATCAGTAAGTATTTTGATTTCATTATCACATCTATTAAGGTTGGGTGGAAAAAACCGAGTGAAAAAATATACGCAGCGGCACTGGATGCGGCAAAGGTACCTAAGGAACAGGTACTCTTCGTGGGCGATGATTATATTTGCGATTATGAAGCACCGTTAAAATACGGCTTTGATGCTATTTTACTTGATAAAGAAAACAAATTTATTGATGTTAAAAAAAGAATAACGGCTATTAAAGATTTGGTGCATATGATAAGCTGACGCATATATATTTATGATTTTTGCGGGAAACATGACTATAACATCTTTTCCTCCGGAGATACTTTGTAAAGTTTCGGCCTGATTTTCTTTTCAAAAAAAATAATGTATAATATAATAAAACTGTTTTGTACTTGGAGGAATTGACGTGTTTAAGAATTATATAAAAGGCGGATTAAGAGTATTAGGGGATTATGCTGCAGCCCTTCTTGTTTATGTAATTTTACTTTACACTTTTATTGCGATCACCGGCGATAATTTCCTCAATTGGCTTCCCGTGTATTCATTTTTAATGTTTGCCATTATGGCACTATTTCTATACTCTGATTTTTGGCGCCTGGCCGCAAAAGAGAAAAAGCCCCAGTATAACTTGAAACCTTATCCTTTAAAAGGCCTGGTCTTCGGATTAATAGGGATTTTACCTCTTGCTGTTATCAAAATAATTGATATCTTTATTGTTTTCGGGGATGAATTAGGGGATAAACTAAAAGGGATGATAGTGGACGGTGTTATATTTGGCCCCCTGTATTTTTGCCTTAAACTGTTTGAGAAAAATGCCTTAGGCTATATTATCGCCTTGCTGCTTGTTCCGTTGCTGACCATGGCGGCTTATATGCTGGGATATTATGATATAAAGCTGGGAAAAGTCCTGGGTATAAAGAAAGATGTGGTTTATGAGAAAAAGCAGACCCTGTCGCCGTGGAATCCTGCAGTTAAAGCCTTAGAACAGGAAAAGAACAAGAAGAAAAAGAAGAAGCAGCAGTTATAGTAATCCTTGCATATCTTTAACCTGTCCTTGAATAAAAATATAGTAAAATATTACAAAGCACAAGGATGGGTTGGATATGATTGTGGTAATAAAAAAAAGCAATGCCATTCTGATATGTCTCATTTTTGCCCTGCTTGCTGCCATATATAGTTTAAACCTGGATGCCGGAAATGAAACGATATACGGTGACGGAATTGTAAAGGAGCCCAAAGATGGTGACATTGCAGTCATGAAGGAAGGAGTGGCCAAAAGAACCGTAATCGTTGACGCCGGTCATGGGGGGGAAGACCCCGGAGCGGTGAGCGATTACAGCAATTTAAAAGAAAAGGATGTAAATCTTAAAATTGCCTTTAAGGTAAAAGACCTTTTGGAAAAGGAAAACTATAATGTTATTATGACCAGGACTGAAGATGTCCTTGTATATGAACCGGGAACTACCGAAATTTACCAAAAGAGAAAGCAGGATTTGCTGAGAAGAAAAAAGATAATGGATGAGAGCGGGGCAGATATTGTAGTAAGCATACATCTTAATAAATTCACTGAGACCCAGTATTATGGAGCCCAGGTTTTTTATCCGCCTGATTCGAACGAAAGCCGTGACCTTGCAAATTACATTCAGAAAGCACTCAAAGAATATGCCGATCCGACCAATAAAAGGGTGGCGATGGTAAAAGAACCTCCTGCAGGTCAAAAGCCAATAATAATCCTGAGAGATATTAAAACACCTACTGTAATAGTTGAATGCGGTTTTCTTTCAAATGCCGAAGAGGAAAGGAAGCTTAGAACCGAAGAATACCAGGATAAATTAGCCTATGCCATAAAAGAAGGAATAAATAATTATTTTAAAAATAGAAATTAGCTAGCAAAGAAATAACAATAATGTTATAATTTTGTTGGTGTATTATATGAAAGCATGCAAACGATATAAATGATAAAAAATAAAATAAATAAAAATAAAAAAATATAAAAAATAATATAAAAATAGTGCAAAAATAATATAAAACAAAAAACAGCAAAGGAGTAATGCTTGCTTTGGAATAGCTGCATAAGAAAAAGGAGGGGACCAATGAGCTTTAACAAAAAAGTATCAATTGCGGTAATTAGGAGATTACCAAGGTACTACAGATATTTATCAGATTTGCTGAAAATGGACATTACGAGGATATCATCAAAGGAGTTAAGCCAGCGCATGGGGGTAACGGCTTCGCAAATCAGGCAGGATTTAAACTGCTTTGGCGGGTTTGGGCAGCAGGGATACGGATATAATGTGGAGTTATTATACAGGGAAATCGGGAATATCCTCGGGGTAAACAACAATTATAAGACCATTATCATAGGCGCAGGAAACATGGGTCAGGCATTGGCTAATTATGAGAATTTTGAAAAGCGGGGATTCAAGCTTATAGGCATATTTGATATTAATCCGCAGCTAATAGGCAAAAAAATAAGAAATGTGGAAATAATGCACATGGATAAACTTGAAGAGTTCGTGAAAAGTAATTCCGTTGACATAGCTATTATTACGGTTCCTTATCAGAATACCCGCGAGGTAGCTGAAAAAGTTGCTTCTCTTGGAATAAAGGGCTTATGGAATTTCTCTCCCATGGACTTAAAATTGCCCTATGATGATATAGTCATTGAAAATGTCCATTTAAGTGACAGCTTAATGGTCCTTGGGTATCGCTTGAACGAAATGAGAAAGGCTCAGGAAGCTCTCAAAGCGGATAGCAGCCAAAAGCAAAAGGAAGATAAAAAATAAAAAGGTAAATGGAGAAACAGCCGATATTTTTATGTTCTCTTGTATACTTTATACCCTGCTTCACGTAATATTTTATAAGCATTATCAAAACTTTCGTTATCCTGCAGAGTTATAATAAGGCATCCGTCTTCAAATTCTCTGCTGTGGGATACGTTTATATTTTTAATATTTATATTATTCTTCCCAAGTAGTGTTGCTATTTCGCCGATTATGCCCGGTTTATCCACAACATCGACAGTAAGTTGATAAATTGGGCTTATTGCTCCCTTTTTCAGGTCGGAAAAAGTATCCCTGTAACGTTGGGCAGATTCGAAAAAACGATATATTTCGTCTTCCTTTCTCTTTTCAATATACTCTAAAAAATCGTATAAACTATTTATAAAAGCCTTAAGGACTATTTTTATCTGCTCATTGTTACTTAAGACTATGTTCTGCCACAATTCGGGATTTGAGGAAGCAATCCTGGTTATATCTTTGAAGCCGCCGGCCGCAAGCATTTGCATTTTCCTATCGGGAGAGTCCATTTCTTTAACCATGTTTACAAGGGCAGATGCAATAATGTGGGGAACATGGCTTATACCTGCCGTTGCCCTGTCGTGTTCCGATGCGTCAATCACCAGCGGTATGGCCCCGATGCCCCTCACAAGTTCCGATATAATATTAATAGCTTCATCTGTAGTGCTCTTTGCCGGAGATAAAACATAATACGCATTTTCAAAAAGATGAGGAAAACTTGATGCATAACCGGCTTTTTCGGCACCTGCCATGGGATGTCCCCCGACAAAACACGGAGGAGAAGGCAGACTGTCCACAAAATTTATAATTTCGCTTTTTGAGCTTCCTACATCTGTTACTATACATCCGGGTTTGGTCTTTCCGTGTATCTTCTTTAACACATCAATTGCCGTTTTTACCGGAGTACAAATGAAAATCACATCAGAATCCAGAACATGATCATTTATTTCGGTAAATCCCAGAGAAATAGTGCCCTCTCTTAATGCTTGGTTTATGGAATCGGTATTTTTATCTACGGCTGTGATATTTTCTATATCAAGATACTGTCGAAAGGCCCTGGCAAGAGAGCCCCCTATCAAACCAAGCCCAATGATTGAATATTTTCTGCATTTTATCTCATATTTAATCTTATGTTTATTCTCATTAAAATCGGAAAACTTATCTTTCATGGCCCAACATATCCCTCGTTATATTACTTTCATCTTGTTATTTTAATCACATTACTTATTAAATTCTCTTCCCACAATAGGAGCAATTCTGCTTATGTCGTTGCACAAAGAATCAAACTCTTCCGGCGTTATCTGCTGTGATGCATCCGATAAAGCGGACATGGGATTGGGATGAACTTCTATTATAAGTCCGTCCGCCCCTGCAGCTATAGCAGCCTTTGAAACAGGTTTGACATACTTGGCTTTGCCTGTTGCGTGGCTTGGGTCAATTATTATCGGAAGATGGCTCGTATCCTTGATTACCGAAATTGCACTTATATCAAGGGTATACCTGGTAGCATTCTCAAAAGTCCTGATTCCGCGCTCGCACAACACCACGTTGTAGTTTCCTTCACTCATAATATACTCTGCAGCATTAAGCCATTCTTCTATGGTAAGGGAAGGACCCCGTTTATATAATACCGGCATTTTAGAGCGCCCTACTTCCCTGAGAAGCTGGAAATTCTGGGCATTCCTTGCTCCTATTTGTACCATGTCCACATATTTTTCAGCTATTTCCAGGGATTTTTCGCTTGTCACTTCGCTGATAATCAATAAGCCGGTAGCTTTTTTGGCTTCGGCCAGTAATTTCAGGCCTTCTTCTTCAAGCCCCTGAAATGAGTATGGAGAGGTTCTCGGCTTATAGGCACCTCCTCTTAAAAACTGGGCACCTGATCTCTTTACGGCAACAGCAGTTTGCATGACCTGATCATAGCTTTCCACAGCACAGGGGCCGGCCATCAGCACAAGTTCCTTACCGCCTATTTTTACACCGCCCACATCAATTACACTGGGTTCCGGATGGAATGTTTTACTTGCCAGTTTATAAGATTCCACAATAGGTATTAATTTTTCCACGCCTGGCATAAGATCAAGGGGGATGTCTTTCAGCAGTCTTTTGTCGCCGATGACGCCTATGATTGTTTTCTCGGTGCCCTTTGATATATGAACACCAAGTCCAAGTCTTTTTAGTATCTCGGATACATCCTGGATTTCCTTGTCACTTGCACTGGAGCGCATTACAATTATCATACAAATCCTTCCTTTCTACAAATTCTACATTAAATATACATTACATTGATGCAAGAAAGCTAACACAATGCCCTTGAACATTAGGGCATAATACCTGACCGTTCTACCTTACTACCATATTACTTTAATTACCGTATTTCTTTGAAATAAACCTCGTAAATTTAAAATAAAATCTGCAAGGCTTCTGCCTTTTTGTTTTATATAATACTTTACAACTCAGTTTTTGTAATGTCAAGATTGCCTGTGATAATATTTAAATTCTGCTTCCAGGTAATAAAAAAATTGAAAATTTTAAAAAGCCGATTAAAAAACTGGTCAAAATAAGATATAGTATGTTATAATAAAATGGCTGTTAATTATATGGTTATGAAATGCTGTAATTTGTTTTAATTAATGGTTATTTTGGCTGTTAGGTCTGAAAGAGTAGTTATTAGTTATTTGAAATTTTTGATTTAATTCTTATTTAATTAATTATTTTAATACATTATTATAAAATAGTAAAATAGTATGAAATTTAATTTGGTAAAAAAGAGAATTAAAATGAAATATTTAGATAGATATGGGAAATATATTTTATGTATTAGTAACTAGTAAATAATTGCAAATAGCAAATTTAATAAATTACCTTGTAACTTTATAAAGGTACCATAACACAAAATTAAGGGGGAGAGTTTAATATTATGAAAGATTATACTGTTGCAAAATTGCGAAATGTTTGTCTGCTCGGTCATGGCGGTTCGGGTAAAACCACACTTGCTGAAGCGATTCTTTTTAATGCAGGAGCAACAGACAGATTTGGAAAAGTGGCTGACGGTACCACTACTACCGACTATGATCCGGAAGAAATTAAAAGGCAAATTTCAATTAATACTGCTATAGCTCCTTTCGAGTGGAAAGATCATAAAATTAACATAGTTGATACTCCGGGATTTTTTGATTTTGTCGGTGAAGTTAAGCAAGGGCTTAAAGCTGCTGAAAGCGCTATAATACTTGTTCCCGGCAAAGGAGGAGTTTCCGTAGGAACGGAAAAATCATGGCAGTATTCTGATGAATGCAACATTTCCAGGATGTTCTATATTAGCAAACTGGATGAAGAAAATGCAAATTTTGACGAGGTGCTCAATCAGCTGGTTCAGACCTTCGGAAATAAAGTAGTGGCTTTCCAGATACCTTTTGTTGAAAACGGTAAAATTACCGGTATCGTTGATATAATCTCCATGAAAGTTAAAAAAGTTGAAAAGGGTAAAATTATTGAAAGCGATATACCTGCAAATTTGAGCAGCCAGGTGGACGAATTGAAGGAAAAATTAAAAGAAGCAGTGGCGGAGACAGATGAAGAGCTCATGGAAAAATACTTCTCAGGCGAGGAGTTTACTGACGAAGAAATCAAAAAAGGAGTGCGTAAAGGAATACTGGATGGTTCACTGGTTCCGGTTCTGTGCGGCTCTGCGATAAATAACGTAGGTGTCCACCTCCTTATGGATGCCATTGTTGAATATATGCCTTCACCTGCTGATGTAGCTACAGTTAAGGCAAAGAAAGCAGGCAGCGATGAAAGCATAGAGATAAACATTAAAGAAAATGAGCCGTTTTCAGCTCTTGTTTTCAAAACCATTGCAGACCCCTTCGTAGGAAAGATTTCATTATTTAAGATATATTCAGGTACATTGACTTCAGATTCCACAGTATATAATTCCACATCCGAGAAGAACGAAAAGATTGGACAGTTGTTTACTTTAAGAGGGAAAAAGCAGATTCCCGTTGATAAATTAATAGCAGGAGATATCGGCGGTGTTGCAAAACTCCAGACAACAAATACCAATGACACTTTATGCGATCCGTCAAGACCGGTTGTACTGGACAAGATAGTATTCCCTGAACCCTGTATTGTTCTCGCAGTTGAGCCGAAAGCAAAAGGTGATGAAGAGAAGATTAGCCAGGGCTTGCAGAAATTGCAGGAAGAGGACCAGACATTTAAGGTAAGCGTGAACAATGAAACCCGCCAGACATTGATTTCGGGAATCGGAGAACAGCACCTGGATGTAATAGTCAGCAAGTTAAAGGCAAAGTTTGGCGTATCAGTTAACCTGACTGCTCCGAAGATACCATACAGGGAGACCATAAGGAAAAAGGTCAAGGCAGAAGGAAAACACAAGAAACAGACAGGCGGACACGGTCAGTATGGACATGTATGGATAGAGTTTGAACCTTGCGATTCAGAAGATCTTGTATTCGAAGAAAGCGTATTCGGCGGTGCCGTTCCGAAACAGTATTTCCCTGCTGTAGAAAAAGGACTTCGGGATTGCATAAAGAAAGGTGTTCTGGCAGGATATCCTGTTGTTAACCTTAAAGCAACCCTTGTAGACGGTTCGTACCATCCTGTTGACTCATCCGAAATGGCCTTCAAGATTGCGGCTTCCCTTGCATACAAGAAGGGCTTGGCGGAAGCTTCACCCGTTCTCCTTGAGCCAATTATGCACGTTGAAGTATATGTACCGGACAGCTACATGGGAGATATTATAGGTGATTTGAACAAACGTAGGGGCAGAATACTTGGAATGAATCCTCAGCCGGGTGGAATACAGCAGGTAGTAGCAGAAGTGCCTCAGGCTGAAATGTTCAAGTATGCAACGGATTTAAGGTCCATGACACAAGGTAGGGGATATTTTAAGGAATATTTTGAAAGATATGAGGAAGTACCTCCGATGATAAGCCAGAAGATAATTGAAGAGGCTAAGAAGACAATGACTGAAGAGGATGAGGAAGAATAGGCTAGGACCCTTTGTAAATGGTATATCGGAAATAATAAGAACAGCGCTATTAAAGAATATTTAAAAATAGCGCTGTTTTTATTTATAACTATAAATTTATAAATTTTCATGTTTATTAATATAAATTTATATAGAAATTTTACTTGTAATAAAAATATGCAAAATATTGCAAAAATAATATAGATGTTTTATAATATAACTGAAGGTCAGAGAAAGTCAAAAACATAAGAGGTGATAGAATATGGCCAGGTTAAGCGACATTATTGAAGAATTTATAAAAAACATGATAGATGAAATGGACGGGGTTATTGAAATACAGAGAAATGAATTGGCGAATTATTTTAACTGTGTCCCATCGCAAATAAATTATGTTATTGATACAAGGTTTACCAGCGAAAGAGGATACCTGGTTGAAAGCAGAAGGGGAGGCGGAGGCCATATAAAAATAAAAAGGATAAATTTCTCGAAACCTTCAAGCTATTTCATGCATATAATCAACTCAATAGGTGAGGAGATTACCCAACAGGCAGCAGAAGTTTTTATACAGAATTTTCTTGATTACGAATTGATTTCAAAAAGGGAGGCCCTGCTCCTGAAATCTGCTACCAGCGATAAGGCTTTAAGCCTTGTACCTTTTGAGTTAAGGGATAACATAAGGGCGAGCATATTAAAAAATATGCTTGTTAGCTTAATAGTGTAAAGGAAGTGATTTTAGTGCAGTGCCAAATTTGCAATAAAAGGAATGCAACAGTTCATTTTACCCAGATAGTAAACAACCAGAAGGTTGAAATGTACTTGTGCGAACAATGTGCAAAGGAACAGGGGATGTATGGTTTTCAAATGCCCATGAATGTTAGCAACTTCTTTGCCAGCCTTCTTGGACTTAATACCGGTGATTTTAGCAGCATTAATCCCTATGTACAGCATTACCAAAAAATAGTAAGCTGCAATAAATGCGGCATGACTATGGAGGAATTCCGAAGCACAGGAAAACTTGGCTGCGATAACTGTTATGAAGTATTCGGTGAAAGCCTTAAGCCTTTAATAAGAAGAATACATGGGAACGTGGAGCATAACGGCAAGATACCGTCAAGATTGTCAAATGCCATGTCCAAGACAAGGGAGATTTCCAGGCTTAAAGAGCTTTTAAATAAAGCGATTGAAAATGAAGAATATGAGAAGGCAGCTGAAATAAGGGATAAAATTAAAAGCCTGGAGGGGGATATAAAATGAGTGGAAATAAGGATATTTCAATTGAAAATGATGTAATAGTCAGCAGCAGGGTGAGGTTGGCGAGAAATTTCAGGGAATATCCTTTCCCGAATAAAATGAACGGCAAGCAGGCAGTGGAAATTATAAAAAGGGTCAGTGATATAATTTTCAGTTCCCAGGATGAAGAACTGAAGAACATGCTTTTTGTAGACATGGAGAGCCTTGGTGACGTTGACAAGCAAATGCTGGTTGAGAAACACCTTATAAGTCCTGACCTGGCACGAAGCACGAAAAAATGCGCAGTTATTATAAGCAAAAATGAAAATATAAGCATCATGATTAATGAAGAAGATCATTTAAGAATTCAGGTTATATTCAACGGAATGCAAATTGATAGGGCCTGGAGGCTCTGCAACAAGATTGACGACATCCTCGATAAAAATATCGAGTTTGCATACAATAATTTATATGGGTATCTGACCTGCTGCCCCACAAACCTGGGAACCGGTATAAGAGCGTCGGTTATGCTTCATCTGCCTGCTCTTGTAATGACAGGATATATAAGGAATATCCTGGAAGCCAGCGGAAAGCTAAATATTGCAGTAAGGGGATTATACGGAGAACATAGCGAAGCTACGGGAAACATGTTTCAGATGTCGAACCAGATTTCACTTGGACAGACCGAGGAAGAAATTATTACCAGCCTGAAGGAAATAGCAGCCCAGGTGGTGGATCAGGAGAAGAATTTGAGACAGGAATTGTATAAGCAAAACAGAATAAAGTTTGAGGATAAAATATATCGCTCATACGGAGTTTTAGCCAATGCGAGAAGTATCTCTACTGAAGAGAGCCTAAAGTTGATTTCGGATGTTAGAATGGGAATTGATTTGGGAATAATACAGGATATAAGCATCGGCACATTAAACGAAATCATGTTAATGATACAACCGGCTTGCCTTCAAAAACTGCTGGGAAAGCAGCTGGATGCGGAAGAAAGGGATGTAAAAAGGGCAGAATTAATAAGGGCAAAACTAAGAGGATAATGAGAAACCAACTGACATTCTGACATAAGGAGAAAGGAGAGATGGAGATGTTCTGGAGATTTACCGAAAGAGCGGAGAAAGCACTGGCTTACTCCCAGGAAGCTGCAATAGAATTGGGACACAACTATGTAGGCACTGAGCACGTTCTTTTGGGCCTTGTAAAGGAAGGTAGCGGTGTGGCTGCACGAGTTCTGCAGAGCCAGGGAGTAACTGAAAATAAGATATTGAGAGAGATAGAACAGCTTGTAGGAAGAGGAGAGAAGACAGGAGAACAGCCTCTTGGCTTTACTCCGCGCACCAAGAGGGTTCTGGAGTTAAGCTTTAGAGAAGCAAGAAAAATGAACCAGAATTATATAGGTACTGAGCATCTTCTCCTTGGAATAATGAGGGAAGGTGAAAGCGTTGCTGTCAGAATTCTGATGGATTTGGGCGTGGATCCTCAGAAACTTTTAGCGGAACTTATAAAAATATTGAATGAAGAAACCCCCGGTGCCGGAGGGATTCAGAGAAATTACAACGGGTATGCCAATACGCCTACACTTAACCAATTTGGACGGGATCTCACCGAAATGGCAAGGGAAGGGAAATTTGACCCAATTATCGGCCGGGATAAGGAAATAGAAAGAGTCATACAGGTATTAAGCAGAAGGACCAAAAACAATCCGTGCCTTATCGGTGAGCCGGGAGTTGGCAAAACCGCGATAGCGGAAGGGCTAGCCCAGAAAATTGTTGAGGGTAACATACCTGAAATACTGAAAGATAAGAGGGTTGTAACGTTGGACCTTTCCGCAATGGTAGCGGGGGCGAAATACCGCGGTGAATTTGAAGAGAGACTCAAGAAGGCAATTGATGAGGTAAGAAAGGCAGGAAATGTAATCCTATTCATTGATGAAATGCATACCATTATAGGGGCAGGTGCCGCCGAAGGTGCAATTGATGCATCCAACATATTGAAACCTGCTTTGGCAAGGGGAGAAATCCAGGTAATAGGAGCCACAACCCTTGATGAATACAGAAAGCATGTTGAAAAGGACGCGGCCCTTGAGAGAAGGTTCCAGCCCATTATGGTGGAGGAACCGACAGTAGAAGAGGCAATAGAAATGTTGAGAGGTATCAGGGACAAGTATGAGGCTCACCACAGGGTGAAAATTACCGATGAAGCCTTGGAAGCTGCAGTAAAGCTTTCTGACAGGTATATAACCACAAGGTATTTGCCTGATAAAGCCATAGATTTAATTGATGAAGCAGCATCAAAAGTAAGGCTGAAGTCATTTACAACTCCTCCTGATTTAAAAGAGATGGAGATGAAACTTGAGGATTTGATAAAGGAGAAAGAAGATGCAATAAGGTGCCAGGAGTTTGAAAAAGCCGCAAAGATAAGGGATAAAGAGCACGAGCTCAGAAATGCCCTTGAAAAGGCCAAAAATGATTGGCATCAGAGAAATCAGACTAAAACCGATATTGTAACAGAGGATGAAATAGCGGAAGTAGTATCCAGTTGGACCGGTATACCTGTTAAGCGGTTAGCGGAAGAGGAAACCGAGCGGCTCATGAAGATGGAAGAAATACTGCATAAAAGAGTAATAGGCCAGGATGAAGCAGTGAAGGCCATTTCAAAGGCTATTAGAAGGAGCAGGGTAGGGCTGAAAGATCCTAAACGGCCCATTGGGTCCTTCATTTTCCTTGGTCCTACCGGAGTCGGAAAAACCGAACTTAGCAAGGCTCTTGCAGAGGCTTTATTCGGTGACGAAAATGCCATGATAAGGATTGATATGTCCGAGTATATGGAAAGATTTGCAGTTTCAAGGCTTATAGGTTCGCCTCCGGGCTATGTGGGATACGAAGAAGGTGGCCAATTGACTGAAAAGGTCAGAAGAAAACCATATTCGGTAGTACTGTTTGATGAAATTGAGAAGGCCCACCCCGACGTATTTAATATCCTGTTACAGATACTTGAGGACGGAAGACTCACCGATTCCCAGGGAAGAGTGGTAGATTTCCGTAACACGGTAATAATAATGACATCAAACGTGGGCGCAAGGCTTATTACCGAACCAAAACGGCTTGGCTTTGCCGTTGGTGAAGACGACAAGGCTAGAAGCTATGAAGAAATGAAAAATAATGTAATGGGTGAATTGAAAAAAACCTTCAGGCCTGAGTTTTTAAACAGGATAGATGAAATCATCGTATTCCATCCTCTGGATGAAGAGCATATTAAGAAGATTGTAAGCCTGATGCTGGAAAACCTGGCATCAAGGTTAAAGCAAAACGGCATATCCATAGAAGTTTCGGACAATGCAAAGACGTTTATTGCAAAGAAAGGGTTTGACCCTGTTTATGGAGCAAGGCCGCTTCGCAGGGCCATACAGAACATGATTGAAGATAAAATTGCGGAAGAAATACTGGACGGCTCCATAAAACCAGGACAAACCGTGCTGGTGGATGTTAAGGATGATAATATAGTATTTACGCCTGTATCCGCGGGTTAAGCTTTTTCAAGCTCGGTTATGCTGATTTCCCTGGTATGCAGCGTATGATGCCACTGTTTATTGTTCTTGCTCAGGAAGCCCTGGATGGTTATTGGAACCCATGTAAGGCAGTAAACTGGATATATAAGGAAACCAAGCAGCACTATAGGATTGAATTTCTTTTCCGCCAGGATTATAAGAGGCCCGTATAAAGACTGGAAGAGGACAAATAAGTTCCAAAGTTCCGGCGGAAAAACATATTTAAGGTTAAAAAACGGGCTTTCCGGATAAATTGCCTGTATCCATATGGCAATAGTCGCAAGGCCTAGGAGTATGAACCTGATAGGCTGAAAAAGATAAATTGCGCAGTCGAGGGCTATCAGGTTGCACTCCTTGAAGGCCTTTTTTAATAGAGGAATAAGATAGCGGCTTGCACAGTCAGCATGACCCTGCATCCATCTTTTGCGCTGCTGCCAGGATTGCTTTAAGGTTATGGGCTTTTCATCATACACAACGGCATTATGTGCCCATGCTACCTTAATATCATTCAAAGCAAGTTTGATTGTAAATTCCAGGTCCTCGGTAAGGCAGGTGGCTCCCCAGCCTATTTTCCTCAGAACCTCGGTGTCTATGCAGAATCCCGTTCCGCAAAGGCTGCATGTAAGGCCCAGGTAATAACGGGGAAGCTGGAATATCCTGTTAGATAACCAGAATGCTATTGAATATGAGCATGTAATCCAGGAATCAAAGGGGTTTTTGCTGTCTATGTAGCCCTGGACAACCTTGTAACCCTTGCATAGCTGCATATTCATTTCCTTTAAATAATTTGATGAGATAAGATTATCCGCGTCGAATACACTTATTGCGTCATACTTCTCAGGCATTGCGAAAATCTTATTAAACATCCATTCCAGAGCATAACCCTTGCCCCTTTGCTCGGGATTGTTTCTTATAAATACCTTTGCCCCGTGTTTTTTTGCTATTTCAGCGGTTCTGTCAGTACAATTGTCAGCTATGACAAAAACATCATATAAATCTCTCCGGTAATTCTGCCTGAAAAGTGAATCGACAACATGGCCGATTACAAGCTCCTCGTTATGTGCTGCCACAACAAGGGCAAACTTTTTTTTCGGCGGATAATTATTGGCGTTATCTTCCTTCCTTTTTATCCAGCCAAATATGGATATACTGAAAAAATAGCATCCTATAATAAATACGCTAATTTGCAAAAATTGAGTAAATACAAATAATACTTTATGCATGGCTGATTCAACTCAACTCCTGAATATTTTATAATAAATTTTTTATAATAAATTCTTTAATTATTTTGTGCTATATGAGGTAAAATATTTATGATACATTTTGCCTGTTTAAAATGATATAATTTGATAAAATTTAATTAGCCGTTATTTGAGAAGGTGATATTCATTAAGACTTACTTTAACAGTGCTATAATTGGGAATTCACAGGTACTGGCGTGTTTGACCGACAAGGGAGAAATTGTAAGGCTTTTCTGGCCTGATATTGATTACCCCCAGCATATAGAAGAATTAAACGTGGGCATATTCTTTTTTGGGGAAAAATACAGCACCGTGTGGCTGAAGGATGACAGGTGGGAAGCAAAGCAATACTATATTGATCACACCAACATTTTAAAAACAGTATATACCCTGTATATTAATGATAATATAAAACTTGAAATAAGCCAGACTGATTTCGTTCCACCCCATAAAAACATACTAATCAGGCATTATGAAATAAAGAACAAATCATTTAAAGATGTAGATCTCGGCTTTATGGCATATTCCGCCTTTACAAGCAATAACCAGGATGTTAGAGGGACACTGTTTGACTTTTCAAGTGAAGCACTTGTTCACTACAGGCACAATTGCTATATTTCCCTTTCAGCCGACAGGGAGGTATTCCAGTTCCAGCTTGGGGATAATGCCCTGGAAGCGGCAAAAAGCTCCGAGCTTTACGGCATAAATTCCATAGGAATGATGCATGACGGGGCCTTATCCTGGAAAATAGGAGAACTGCCGGAAGGAAATAAAACCACCTTTACCTTGTTCATTTGCATGGCCGAAACGTTATCCGAACTTAAAACCTTAACCCTGGAAGCGAGAAAATCAGGGTGGCAGGAATATTACTTCCTGACTGAAAAATACTGGACGGATTTCTTTTCGAGCAAGAGAGAGATAAGTATTCAGCCTGATGAAGCAGTTGAACTGTATAAAAAGTCCCTGATGGTATTCAAGCTTATGCAGAACCAAAGGACAGGGGGATTACTTGCTGCTCCTGAGGCAGACGAGCACTTTACCAGGTGTGGAAGGTACGGATATTGTTGGGGCAGGGATGCGGCTTTTATTACAGGAGCAATGGACAGGTGCGGAATGACGGAGGAAGTGGATAAGTTTTTTGAATGGGCTTTGAAGGCCCAGGACCCGGATGGATTTTGGCACCAGCGATATTTTACCGATGGAAATCTTGCCCCTTCATGGGGTATACAGATTGACGAGACAGGAACTTTAATCTGGGGTATGCTGGAGCATTACAAGGTGACAAAAAACATAGATTTTCTAAAAAGAGTTTGGCCATGTGTAAAAAAGGCGGTGGAATTTTTAATTTCTTTTACTGACAGTGAAACGGGGCTTCCGGGTTTGAGCTATGATTTATGGGAAGAAAGGTTGGGACAGCACTTATATTCATCTGCGGCAGTTTACGGCGGCATAATGGCGGGAGCGGAAATAGCCAAAATAATGGGTTTGCCCGGTGAGTTTGCCGCGGAATGGGAAGAAAGGGCAAACAGGATTAAGAAGGCCATTGAGAAGATTTTCTGGGATGAAAGCTGCGGACGGTTCATAAGGAGTGTAAGGGTAAAGCTTAATCCGTGGGGAAATGAACATTCAACAGATACTTCACTGGTCAAGGTTAATCCAAAGAATTATTATGCCGAAGTTACTCTAAAGGACTATACAGTTGATGTTAGCCTTCTGGGGATATGCATTCCCTTTGGGCTTATGGATATTAACGATGCCAGGGTTGAAGCTACGGTATATGCCATAGAAAATGCATTGAAATATGAGACGAAGGGCGATGTGGTAAGCGGGCTTGGGAGATACGAGAATGACGGTTATATAGGGGGAAACCCCTGGATAGTTGCAACTTTGTGGATTGCACTTTACCATATAAAAAAGAAGAATTATAGTAAAGCATGGGAGTATTTAAACTGGGCAGTAAATGCAAGGACAAATCTTGGTTTTTTGCCTGAGCAGGTGGATAAGTATACCGGGAAGCCGGCCTGGATTATTCCGCTGACATGGTCCCATGCCATGTTTGTACTGGTATTGCTGGAACTTATTGATGAGGGGGTATTTTATGGCGAAGGCGAGAACAGTTTATATCTGCCAGGAATGCGGCTATGAGAGCCAGGGATGGATGGGAAAGTGTCCCTCGTGCGGAAAATGGAACAGCTTTGTGGAAGAGATAGTTGAAGTTAATTATGGTGATAACAGGGACAGGGGTGGCATTGACAGCAGGAAGAAAAGCGAAGTTAAGGTAGTTTATATCAATGATATTGTTGTGGATGATGAAGAAAGATACAGTACAGGGATGAAGGAGATGGACAGGGTACTGGGAGGTGGTATTGTAAAAGGATCTCTTATACTGGTAAGCGGAGAGCCGGGAATCGGGAAATCTACCCTACTGCTCCAGATGTGTGAAAGAACCGGCTTAAAAGGCAAAATTCTTTATGTTTCCGGTGAAGAGTCGGTTAACCAGATAAAACTGAGAGCAAACAGGCTGAACATAAAAAATCCTGAAATAACAATGCTTTGCGAGACTAATATAAGGATAATTGAAAGGATTATAAG
>Ga0134092_1000151_pt1 | contig 70393 bp, 66 predicted proteins | sample 3_6taG_FD_94454 | JGI IMG/M metagenome (GOLD analysis project Ga0134092, IMG submission 94454) | Switchgrass degrading microbial communities from high solid loading bioreactors in New Hampshire, USA - 3_6_20_6_A3 metaG | ecosystem: Engineered > Bioreactor > Semi-continuous > Anaerobic >... | reverse complement strand
ATTCCATACAAACCATATTTAACGAAGACCTTGCTTCAGCCCCGGGTACTGTGAGCCAGGTAAGGGAAAGCACCGCGGCTTTTATGAGAATGGCTAAAACACTGAATATCCCAATGATTATTGTAGGCCACATAACAAAAGAAGGCTTGATTGCGGGACCCAAGGTTCTTGAGCATATTGTTGACGCTGTATTGTATTTTGAGGGAGAAAGGCATCTTAATTACAGGATACTCAGGGCTATAAAGAACAGGTTTGGTTCAACCAACGAGATAGGGATTTTTGAAATGAGGGAAACGGGTCTTGAGGAAGTAGAAAATCCTTCGCTTATAATGCTGTCAGAAAGGCCGCATAAAGTTCCGGGGTCTGTAGTGGTTGCAAGCCTTGAAGGTACAAGACCCATGCTTATAGAAATCCAGGCACTTGTTTGCCCCACCAACTTCGGAGTCCCAAGGAGAATGACGACCGGTGTTGATTACAACAGGGTTGCTATGCTGATGGCAGTGTTGGAAAAGAGGGCGAACTTGCACCTGCATGACTATGATGCGTATGTAAATGTCGTAGGAGGATTAAAAATAACAGAGCCTGCATGCGACTTGGGAATAGCCGCAGCAATAGCATCCAGCTTTATAAACTCATATATTGACCCGGACACGATTTTGATAGGTGAAATAGGTCTGACAGGGGAGATAAGGGCGGTGAGCAGGATTGAAGCAAGGGTAAACGAGGCAATGAGAATAGGCGTTAAGACATGCATAATACCCTCGGGAAATATGAGAATAATCCAGCAAAACGAGCTAGATAAAATGATTGAAATCAAAGCAGTCGGAAATATACAGGAAGCACTGGATCTCCTGCTGTAAAGCTGGAAGGAGCCTGCCTGGGAAATTGAAACCTTTGACATTCTAATATGTTTGTAGTATACTTAATCTTATTAACAATAACTTTATGATAAATTTGGTAATTATAATGATTTAATTGGAATGACTTATTTGTAACGATTTAATTGTAATGATTTATAATGCCCTGTATTAATTTAAGATTTTGGTGTAAGATTCGGCTTATGAAGAGTAGGAGGTTATTTTACGAAGAATAAGTTTATAAATATACCTGCATGCATTTCTGACCTAGAACCAGCGGATGAAATTCAAAGTTTCCTAATTAAAATATTTACTTTTTAGTAATGAGTAATAAGAAAAGAATGAAATATATAATTAATATATTCTATTTAGCTATTTAAATACATTGCAAATGTTTATATAGTTTCTTTCTTGTTATTGGTCGGGGTGAAATGTATTCTTATTGTTACGGGACATATACGGGGGAATAATAATGTTTGCCGTGGGTGATAAAATAGTATATCCCATGCACGGAGCCGGGATTATAGAATCGATAGAAGAAAAGGAAATATTAGGATGCAGGCAGAGCTATTATGTTGTGAAGATGCCTATCGGAGATATGAAAGTAATGATACCTACCAATAACGTGGAAGATATAGGGATAAGAGAAGTAATAAATGAGCAAGAAGTGGAAAGGGTGCTTGATGTATTTAAAGAGAAAAATATCAATGTCACCAACAATTGGAACAAAAGATACAGAGAAAACCTGATGAAAATAAAAAGCGGGAATATATTTGAAGTTGCCGAAGTAGTAAAAACACTTATGCTGAGAGAGAGAAAAAAAGGCTTGTCCACTGGTGAAAGAAAAATGCTGAATTATGCAAAACAAATTCTTATTAGCGAACTGGTTTTAGCCAAAGGCATTGAACAGAACGAGATGGAAAGTATTATAAACAGTTTCTTTTCAGTGTGATGTTTTAGAGTTTTATCTACCTGTAATTTAAATATAAGTTGAAGAGAAAATTGTACAGGGGAGTTAGGTAACGTTATGAATAATATTATTAAGCTTTCTTTCGCTGCTATGGGTGCGATTACCGGGTTTACAATTACAAGAATGGTATTTTCCTTACAAAGTATTGTTATTTCTCAGGATATAAAAATAATAATCTACATTGTCGTGTCAGCGGTTGTCGCCGTGATTTTTTATTCCACGGCCATTAAAATAATCGATGTGGTATTTACATCATTAGATAGATTGGAAAATGTAATACAGAACATGACCCTTTATGAATTAACAATCAGCGCAGCGGGCCTTTTGATAGGCCTGGTAATTGCAAATCTCATTTCCATACCATTTTATAAGCTTAGTGTAATCGGTGTGCCCATATCCATAGCAATCAACATATTATTTGGAAGTATCGGGGTAACTATCGCTTTAAGGAAGAGAGATGAACCCATATTTGGCATTAACAGCGGCAAAGGGAGTATAGACAGGAAAGTAATTGATACAAGCGTTATTATAGACGGAAGGATAGTAGATATAATCAGGGCAGGTTTCCTTGAAGGAGAGTTGATAATACCAAACTTTGTACTTGAGGAACTCAGGCGAATATCCGATTCATCAGATCCTCTGAAAAGAAACAGAGGAAGGCGTGGACTTGATGTGCTGAATATATTGCAGAAGGAACTGGACTGCAATATTAAAATTGAAAACATTGAAATTCAGGAAGCAGGGGATGTGGATTCACAACTGATCAGTGTCGCCAAGAAACTGGGAGCCAAAGTATTAACATTGGATTTTAACCTTGCGAAGGTGGCCAGTGTTCAAGGTGTCGATGTATTAAACATAAATGAACTGGCCAATGCCGTGAAACCCATTGCTTTGCCCGGAGAGGAAATGATTGTGCAGGTTATAAAGGATGGCAAAGAAAACGGGCAGGGCATAGGTTACCTGGACGACGGTACGATGATTGTAGTTGAGGGCGGAAGAAAGCATATCGGGGAAAGCATTTGCGTTATGGTAACAAGCGTTCTTCAAACAGCTGCCGGAAGAATGATTTTTGCCAAACCGAAATGTAATGCGGAAAAAATAGTGTGAGAGAAAGGAAAAACTGGATAATGGTTAGCGCAATTATTACAGCAGCGGGAAAAGGCACGCGGATGAACATAAATATTAACAAGCTGTACATTGAAATCGGTGGCATACCTGTACTTGCCAGGGCGCTAAAAGCCTTTGATGACTGTTGTCTTGTTAATGAAATTATACTTGTTGCAAATGAGGATGATATTTTTTATTGCAAGCAAAATATAATAGATTTTTATGCCTTTCAAAAAGTGAAAAAAATTGTTGCAGGCGGTCATACCCGCCAGGGATCAGTATTTAGAGGGTTAAACGAGGTTGATCCCGGGTGCAGGATTGTCCTTATACATGACGGGGCAAGGCCTTTCATAAGCGGGAGCATTATTCGGAAAAGTATAGAAGCAGCTGAAGAATTCGGTGCTGCATGTGTTGCCGTTCCTGTAAAAGATACGGTAAAGAAATCCGGTTCTGATAATTTCATACTTGAAACCCTTGACAGAAAAGAATTATGGTTGGCCCAAACCCCCCAGGCTTTTAAATACGATTTGATTTTAAATGCTCATAAAAAGGCATTGGAAGATAACTTTGAAGGCACGGATGATACCGTTCTTGTGGAGAGAATGGGAGTATCACCGAAACTTGTTATGGGAAGTTATGATAATATAAAAATTACCACCCAGGAAGACCTGGTAATTGCACAGGCTATTATTGATAAGGCATAATAAGTTATGGCTAAATTGCCGTAACACAGCAAAATACCTGTATGCCATTCCCTTTCCCGAATTCCGTAAGCTGTTCACCTGTAGTGGCCGTTATTCCCACGCAATTTTCCGGTATTTCCAGGAGTTTCGCGATATTTCTTCGCATTTCTGGTATTTTGGGAGTAATCTTTGGAAATCTGCACTCGATTGATATTGATACATGCGCAATTTTATTTTCTCCCAGGTATTTTAAGGCTTCCTTGAGATAGGCAGAACTATCCTTTATGCCTTCCTCAAGGCACATTTTATCGCTTATTTCCCCAAGTATGTTAACACAGGTAATTCCTGATATGGCATTTGTTATTGAGTGAAGAACAACATCTGCATCACTGTTGCCTTCCAGCGGAGGATATCCTTCAAAAATAACTCCTCCAAGGATAAGCTTTTTTTCCTTGTTTTCAAAATCAAACCTGTGGCTGTCCTGGCCTATACCTACCTTCATTTTGCAAACACCCGGCTTTCATGAATATTTTAAGTATCTTCATGAGTACTAAACGAACAGGGGAAATTATTATAGAAATATTATTATAAGAATAGTGTAGCATGCATTATCTGTTTTATCAATACGGCGTTAGGAATTGGGGCATGTGGTTATTGACTTTGGACGGTTTGTAGTGTATATTTTTTGGTATAACTTGAGAATGTATAAGATCGTGAAATTAAGCAATAAAGTAACATAAAATGAAAAAAATATAAAAAAATAAAAGCGAGATGGGGTAATAGAAATTATGAGAATGTCACAGATGTTTATACCCACTTTAAGGGAAGTACCGGCTGAGGCTGAAATACCGAGCCATCAGCTTATGCTGCGGGCAGGCTTAATGAGAAAGCTTGCATCCGGTGTGTATGCCTTCCTACCCTTGGGTTACAGGACTTTCAGGAAAATCGAACAAATAGTAAGGGAAGAAATGGACGCAGCAGGTGCCTTGGAATTGTCCATGTCTGCGATTTTGCCTGCGGAATATTATCAGGCGTCAGGCAGATGGGAAGTATTCGGGCCGGAAATGTTCAGGCTCAAGGACAGGAACAACAGGGATTTTTGTCTGGGTCCGACCCATGAGGAAATCTTCACTTATATAGTGAAAAATGAAATTAAGACGTACAGAGCTCTGCCGTTAATACTGTACCAAATCCAAACCAAGTTCAGGGATGAAATAAGGCCGAGATTTGGTGTTATGAGATGCAGGGAATTCGTCATGAAAGATGCCTATAGCTTTGACAGGGATGAAAAGGGACTGGATCTATCTTATAATAAGATGCATGATGCATATTGTAGGATTTTTGACAGGTGCGGGCTGGATTACATTATAGTGGAAGCTGATTCAGGCGCTATGGGCGGATCAGGTTCGGAAGAATTCATGGTAAAATCGGAAATAGGTGAGGCAGTAATAGCTTTTTGCGATGAATGCGGTTATGCTGCAAATGAAGAAAAAGCGGAATGTATCCCTGAACCTTGCTGTGATTATGATTATGACAGTTGTTGTAAAGAAGATGATAACAATAAAGGTTCGTCACGCAGTGAAAGCCTTCCGGTAGAAAAGGTTGCAACTCCTGATGTGAGAACCATAGAGGAATTAATGGATTTCTTTAACTGTTCACCTAAGCAGTTTGCAAAAACTCTTATTTACAGGGCAGACGATAAATATGTTGCAGTTATGGTCAGAGGAGACAGGGAGGTCAACGAGAGTAAGCTCAAGAACGCCCTCGGATGTATAGAACTTGAACTGGCAGACGCAGAGGCAGTAAAAAGACTGACTAATGCAGATGTTGGTTTTGCAGGCCCTGTTAACCTGAATATAGATATTATAATAGATCTCGAAGTGGAAAAAATGAGTAACTTTGTGGTGGGAGCAAACGAAACAGGATATCACCTGAAAAATGTAAATGTTTTCAGGGACTTTAAACCTTCCAAGATAATGGATGTAAGGAATATAGTGAGCGGCGACAGGTGCCCGAGGTGCGGGACCCCCATTAAGGTTTCACGGGGAATTGAAGTTGGCCATATTTTCAAGCTTGGGACCAAATACAGTGAAGCACTAAACTGCACATACCTGGATGAGAACGGAAAAGAACAGGTTATGATAATGGGAAGTTACGGAATAGGTATAGGCAGGACGATGGCTGCTATTATCGAGCAAAACTATGATGAACATGGTATTATATGGCCTATGTCAGTTGCACCTTACCATGTAATAGTAATACCTGTAAATCAAAGCGATGCCGCCCAGGTAAATGCGGCGGAAAAGATTTATGAGCAACTGTTGGCCGAGGGGATAGAAGCAATAATTGATGACAGGGATGAAAGACCAGGAGTTAAATTTAAAGACGCAGACCTGATTGGAATACCGATAAGGATAACGGTTGGAAGAAAGGCCGAAAACGGGATAGTGGAATTTAAGCTTAGAAAATCCGTGGACATAAAAGAAATGGAAATTCATGCCGTTGTTGAAGAGGTAAAAAGAGTAATAAAAGAAGCAGGTGTGAACATTTAAATTAATACACAGTATTTAATACGAAATTTAATACGAAGTGTATAGTACAGATTATTAATACAGGGTTTATTAATACGAGGCGGAATATATAAGTACACAAGTAAATAACGAAGCCTGTATCTTAAATTACAGTTAGTTAAGATACAGGCTTTTTTATTTTATTAAATTTAACGAATTTTTACGCTTATGTAAATAATTTAATCAAATTTGTCAATAATATAGCTATGAATATCTTTTCTAGATTAACAGTTGTTGGAGGGATTATATGAAAAAAATAGCAATTTTGCTCACTGCGATGTCACTACTTATTACATCGGTATTTTTTATTACACCGCATAACATGCAAAGTGTTGATGCGGCTGTAAAAATTGAAGTATTAGGATCTCTGGATGCAAAAGTTACTGCATCATATCTTAACGTACGGCAGGGACCTTCCCAGAACTATAAGGTAATATGCGTATTAAAGAAAGGGCAGAATGTAAAAGTTTTTGCCAAAATGGGCGAATGGTATGCCCTGTATGACCCTGTTACAGGATGCGTGGGCATGTCTCACGGTGATTACCTGGATATAGATTGGCCAAAGACAACCCAGACACCTACGCAAACACCTCAGCAAACAACACCAACGCCGACACCAACACCGACGCCTGAAACTACACCTAAGGAGACAACACCAACACCTACCCCAACCCCAACACCTGAGACTGACACGGAACTGAAGATATCCGCAGATGAGCAGGCACTGCTGGATTTGGTGAATAAGGCAAGGGCTGAGGCCGGTGTTGGACCTCTGAAATTTGATGCGGAACTTATGAAAGTTGCCAGACTGAAAGCGAAGGATATGGTGGAAAAGGGCTACTTCTCGCACGAATCGCCCACGTACGGTTCTCCTTTTGACATGATGAAGCAGTTCGGCATCAACTTTAGAACGGCAGGTGAAAATATTGCAGGAAACAGGACAGTGGAAGGCGCCTTTAAGGCGTGGATGAATTCATCGGGGCATAAGCAGAACATATTGAACAGCAAGTTCAATTATACAGGCATAGGAATAGTTGACAGCCCAACTTATGGGAAAATATTGGTACAGATGTTCATCGGAAAGTAAGGGTAAGAAAGGGAAGAGTCGGAATAATCAATACAACTCTTCCCTTCTTACTTGTCATTGATAACTCTCTTTTAGCTAAAACCTGTTAACTTATTTCTATTAGCAAAAATTTTCGGGCTAGAAATTTTGTAAATGATTTCTTTTGCTTAAAGCTAAAACTTAAAATCCCAATCCGGTTCAACTTGAAAACATTTGCCCCCCAAGTAACCTATGGCTGAATCGTCTTTCTTGAAATCAAACAAGAGTTTATAAGCCCAGAGGGCTTGCTTTTTTACTTTTAAAAGGCGGTTGTAGCTGTTTATGCCATATTTACCGTCTCCTACAATAGGATGGCCTATATGGGCCAAATGGGCCCTTATTTGATGGGTACGGCCGGTAATAAGCTCTATTTCCAGCATACTGATATCATTTTTATATTCCAGAACCCTGTATCTGGTAATAATTTTAAGATAACCCGGCTTTTTTTCATCACTTATAAAAACCCGGCTTTTGTTTTCATCCTTCTTGAGAAAGGCCCGAAGTTCTCCTTCTTTTTTATCCATTTTCCCTTTAACCAGGCAGACATAATATTTTTTTATTTCATTGTTCTCAATCTTCTTCAATACTGCTTTTAAAGCAGGAAAGTTTTTAGCAATTATGATAAGGCCGCCGGTATTTCTGTCAAGCCTGTGGCAAAGGGAAGGAGGAAAAGAATCAGGGAATTCGCCTGTATATTCCCCCTTTTCCATGAGATAATCCTTTATATAGTCAATAAGGGTATTGTCTTTTTGGTTTCTGTCAGGATGTACGGGCAACCCCTGGCCTTTATTTACAATGATTATATTTTCATCCTCGTAAATGACGGAAAAAGCAGGAGATAAAGGAATCCCCAATATAATATTATCAGGGACATATATTTCTATCGCATCCCCGGGTTGAAGTATATAGTCTCCTTTTACATGTTTACCGTTAACCTTGATGTTTTTTTTCCTTATAGCCTTGTATATGGCGCTGACAGGCATATCCTTAAAGTTTAGCCTTAAAAATGTCAAAAGCTTTTTATTGGCCTGGGATTCTTCAACGATAATTCTTCTCAAGCTGATTTTCCTTTCTCTTAATATTGTTCGTAAATAATTATTTATATACTATATAACTCACTATATAACCAATGATTAAATTTAGTCAAGGTGGAAGGTCGTAAAAAATAGTATATTAATCTTCAAGCCTGCATAAGCTTTGTTTTTTTGGATAAGCTACTAAAAGAAATAGCGAATGGTATTACTTAGCAAGGCCTATGAAAAATTAAAGAATGTAAAATCAAAGTATGGAAAGGAGGAAAGGGGTAAGGTGGGGAGCAAGAAAAATAAAAAGAAAAATAAAAACAAGGAAAAACAGGCTTTTTATAATGACCAGCTAGGCGAAAACGCCAGTGAAGAGTTTGAAAAGAATTACAACAACAAATAAAGAAGTAAATAAAGACAAATATAGTTATAATATGTAATACATTTAATATGTAATAATGTAATACATTTGAATGATACCACATTCAGGTAGGAATAATTGTTTACCGAATGTGGCTTTTTATTTTGGGAAAAGGAATTTATATATTTTAATCATTATTTTAATCATTTTACTTGAATTATGTAATGCCTGCTGATAAAATATACTTTTGATAGGTCGGCTAATAAAACAATAACAAAAGGATGGGTTTAATGGAAATACTGGGAAGGAGCATTGGTTCAATACTTAAAAGGCCGTTTATTATAATATTCTGGGGAATTATAATGTTGATGTTTACAGCCGCAGGCTATTATCTCCCTGTATTTAGAATCATATATAAATTGGGTGCTATCAGCGGGAGCAGTCCGACCGAAAGTATCATGTCTTTTATTCAATTATTATATAGCTATCTGTCAGATGCAAAATTAATCTTTATAATTATATTTGTATACTTGGTTTTATTACTGCTTGTGTCCTTAATTTCAGGGTTACTGTTATCAGGATACATATATGTTGTCCATAATACCGTGAATAAAAAACAGAAGCCAAAAGCAGAGTTTTTGACCGGTATAAAAAAATATTTCAGCCAGACATGGTTAATTACTTTTATTATTCTTCTTTCCGGAAGCTTACTGATAATAGTAATGGCAATATCAACGGTACCGGCACTGGTTATAACCGGAACTTTTATTAATAAAGGGGATAATATTTTGCCCGCCATACTTTTTGTTGATGTACTAACCTGTGTGGTATTGTTTTTTGGCTTGATGTTTTTCAGGATTTATACGCTGTTTTTGTATCCTTCTCTTGTAAGCAGCAGGGAAAAATACTTTTTTAATGCAAAGCAGCTAGTGGATGAGAATTTCTGGAGCATATTGCTGGCAATGCTTGTATTTGATGTAGTTTTTATCGGCTTTCAGGCATTATTTTTAAATTTAAGCAATAACATATTTGTGCTGTTTGTAAAGTGGATATTTTTGACGGTGTTTTATGCCCTGTTTTCAACTTATATTTTTTGCGCTTATAATAAGTATTCGGAGAGCAGCGCAAGTTAACCATAGGGCTCCTATTATTCAGCTATGGGGTTATAGTTATAGGGGTTATAAATAGTTATATATAATTCTATAATAAAATATATATTAATGCTACCAGCAGAATATCATCCCTCTTTTTTTCATTAAGGAGAAGCAGTATCAAGCCAATCAGAATTATATCGTCGATCTGGATTTTGCCAAGATAAAAACTTAGCGGAGAGAACCTGTTATTTTCTCTTCCCTTATTAATATCCCGAGTTTTATGTAATTCTGCCTGGGAAGGCAAGTTATCGGTTGCTGCCGGATGTTCCAATTCATTTGGCATGGGAATGTCCTCAACTCTTTTATATTCATTTTTCTGGTTACCTTTTGTTATATGGGAATCTGCTGCAGCTTCCTTTGCAGTGGATTTATGGGAAGGATAAATGCCAGGATATACTGTTGCCCTACCTGTTTTATGTACCATAGGGTTCCTTCTTTCCATCATCCGGGTTCCCTCCTATAGGATATTGTCCTCAATGCTGCTGTCTTCTTCAGCACCTCTCATGGTTTCAAGCAGCCTTGCTACCTGAAGAAGCAAGATGCAGTTGCTAATCTTTTTTTGCCGCCGTTTATTGACAAAGGGTTTTAATGCTATCAGCAGGTTTATTCTCGGATCGTTTTTGGTATTTATATTCTTCAAAATGTTTCTTATCGCCGTAAATGCTTCCAGGCCGTCTTCAAGCTCATTCCCTGTTTTATTGATATCTGCCTTTAGGGAAGTGTTTCCTTCCTGGTTTTGAACGGGCTGCTTTTCCTGCTTCTCCTTCTCCTGCTGTCCTGCAGAAACTTCTTTTTTATCCGCGCCAGAATCCATTGCGGTGCCTAAAAGGGAAATGATGTCTTTAAGACCATCAGGAAGATTAGCCTGGTTTAACATTCCGGCAAGCTGTTTGATGGCCGAACTGATATCATCGCTCACAAAATTTTCCCTCCAAAAAAGAAAAATTTAAAATCAATAGAATTATATTACATATTATCCAGCAATGTTTTTAATCTATTTATAATTTCATCGCCCTGTTCGCCTATAAGTTCTTTAAGCCGCTGGAAGTCCTCGTCCGTAACCTGTTTTTTTATTTCATTAATATCAATGTTAAGATTGAGCTCGTTTAATTTCGATAGATCAAATTCGTTTATTTTTTCTATTAACTCATTCTTATCTATTTTATTTATTTTTTTAGCCAGTTCATCTGTTTTTCCCTTTTTCAACATGTCAAGGGCGGCATTTAGTTTAGCCTGTAAAACTTTATTATCCATTTTATTTAATATTTCAGACAATTTTTTATTAAAACCGTTGCTCACAAGAACGACCTCCAATCGATAAAATTTAATATACCGGCAATTAATAAGAAAATTTAAGTAATAATAAAATTATTGATAGTCCGATTTATTCAATATTTAATTAATGACCTAAGTATTTTCAGAAAGATTGCCCGGGATTTCAGGTAATTTTTCTGAAGTTTTATCAGGCAATTCATAACTTCGAATAACTAATACGGCAAACAATACTCCTAGAAAAACCAGGGTACTTGTATCAAATTTACCGCTTGATCTTTCATCTCCTTCCTTTGTTTCCTCCGACTCGCGTGATTGCTGCGAAATCAGTAAAAATAGAAAAATTAGCGGCAGAAAAAGCTCGTCACTCCCTTCGTCAAAGAAGCGGCTGATTTTCCGTGAAAATGCTTGTAATAGATCCATATATATGGCACCACCTGAAAATCCAACTATATTATTCTATGAACCATAGATAAAAAATGTTACACAAAATTTGCATTAGTTATTTATAAAATAACACCAGGAATATCAATATGAAAAACAGCAGCCTGGAGTCATCCTTTGCCCCATACTCGGATTCTTCAAAATTAAATTGAATTTGCAGGTAGGGACAGTTTTCAGGGCAGCTTTTAAAACAGCCAAGGTAAGTTCTTACCGGGCAGCCGGTGGGTCTTTTGTCATAAAAAAGCAGTAAAAATATCAGTATAAAAAATAAAAGCTCTGAGTTGTTTTTATTCATACATTTTGCATATTTGCAGTATTCGCATATTTCCCATATTTTTTTGTCCTCAATCATAGAATTTCACCCCGGAGTCGATATATAATAATAAAAGTGATGCATGGCAAATATATAATAAGTTATTTATATATTATTCAGTTATATAGTATTCAGTTTTCCGGCTAAATGTGAGAATATAGAATTGGAATGGTGTCGGAAAAGTGGAAAAATGAATGAAGATGAGTGATGAAAGGAGAAGTTGGCGTATTATGTATGATGTGATAATAGTAGGCAAAGGACCGGCCGGCTTATCCGCCTCTCTTTATACTACGAGGGCTGGTTTAAAGACACTGATAATCGGCAGGGATGACAGCGCACTGAAAAAGGCAAGAATAGTTGAGAATTATTTTGGTTTCGGGCAACCCGTAAGCGGTCAATATTTGCTTGAAGAAGGAAAGAAACAGGCTCTCAGGCTAGGGGCTTTGATTGTTGAAGATGAGGTAATATCAATTGAAACGGATGAAAAGGGAACTTATTCTGTGACCACATCAAATGAAGTCTATAAGGGTATTGCTGTCTTAATTGCTACAGGCCAGCTTCAAAAAAGGATTAAAATAAAGAACCTGGAAAAGTTTGAGGGAAAGGGAATAAGCTATTGCACAACGTGTGACGGATTCTTTTATAAAAACCTGAAGGTTGGAGTAATCGGAAACAGGGATTATGCAATACATGAAGCTATGGAACTTGAAGCCTTCACAAAGGACATAACCATATACACTAACGGTAAGGAATTGGAACTTAGCGACAAGTTTAAAAAGGAAGCGGAAAGATTTAAAATTAACGAAAAGGTTATAATAGAATTTGGAGGAGAAGATTTCTTACAGGAAATATATTTTGAAGACGGCAGTTCGGAAGAAATAGACGGAATCTTTATTGCAGGTGAAAGTGCGTCAAGTATTGACTTTGCCAGAAAACTCGGGGTAATAGCCAAGGGAAATTCCCTTGTAGCGGATGAACTGCAAAAAACAAATCTTGATGGCTTGTTTGCAGCGGGTGATTGTACCGGCGGTATAAAACAGATTGCTGTTGCGGTGGGCCAGGGCGCGACAGCAGGCATTTCCATTATCGAGTATGTGAGAGACTTTAAAAAGCGTGTGGACAGGGTGGTAGAGTGACTAAACACATAAACAGGTTCAAATCATATTTTTGTTTGCTTTTATTAATAATATTGTTTGAAGCGGCATTTCTGCTTGTATTGCACAGTACTTATACATATGGTCCCGCAAGTACCCATGATTCAGTAGCATATATGTATGCCGCGAAATCATTGATTAAAGGGAATGGGCTTATTTATTTCGGGTATGAGACTCCTTTTGTACAGTGGCCTCCGGTTTATCCGTTTCTTCTGTCTCTGTTGAGCCTTGCGGGTGATAACCTGATTACAGTTGCCGGCTATGCAAATGCCGTTATTTTTGCGGCGGTTGTTTTTGCATCGGGATGCTGGATTTTAAACGGCACAGGTAGTTTATTATTATCTGTTGGGTGTTCCGTAGCAATGCTTGTGTCCATACCCCTGACCTATGTATCAAAATATATATGGTCGGAACCGTTATTCATACTGTCCATGCTGTTATTCATGATATTGCTTGAACGAAATTACGGCAGGTTTTCCATCGGCTGCCTGATTGGAAGCGCATTATTGGCATCATTGTGTGCCTTGACAAGATATATTGGTGTGACTTCCATCATCACCGGGTGTATTATGCTGTTATTTACGAAACGGGAAAGCTTTATCCAAAAGATTAAAGAAATACTGATTTTTGGTTCTATATCATCAGTTCCTGTTGCCGGCTGGCTAATAAGGAACTATATACTGACCAAAACATTAACGGGAAGCCGCCCGCCTGCGCAAAGTAATTTTTGGGAGAATGTTACCGCAGCTTTAAAAGTGATGGCTTCCTGGTTTGGACCTGAATATTCCCAATTATCGGTGTATATAATAATGATATTGCTGCTGTTTTTTTCGATTATTGCATGCATAATAAGCGGTTTTACGAAAGAAGGAAGTTTTAGCTGCTACAGGATTTCCATATTGCTTGTTTCCATCCTTGTATATTTTGCCTATTTGGTTGTTTCGGCTTCAGTCATAAGTTTTGATAATATAAACAGCAGGCTGCTTTCGCCTGTTTATGTTCCCTTTATTTTGATGTTGTTTTTTGCATTGAATAATATTGTGGGTTTTTTTGAAGGAAAGGCGAAGAAAGCTGTATTTTCCATTTTATTTATTTTAGTTTTTTTAATAGGGCTTGTATATCCAATGTCCCAGGTAAGAGATGATGTACGCAATTCATATGAGAATGGGTCAGGTATACTTGCGTCAAGATGGTGGACAAGATCAAAAACCCTTGAGTATATCAAGGAGCTTCAAACAGAAGATGAATTGTACAGTAACTTCCCTGATGCGGTATATTATTATACAGGGAAAAGGGTTTGCTATACACCAAAAAAAGAAGGGCCTCCTGAATATGGGCTTGAGGGTTTCAAGGAAAATATAGGGGATAACACCTGCACATATATTGCATGGTTTAATCTCGAGACGGGGGATTCCATTTATCATGTGGAAGAACTAGCCGAGCTTTTTAGTATTGAAGAGGTGGAAAAATTCCCGGATGGAACTATTTACAGAATAATCGGTTTGAGAGGGTCTGATAATGATAATCAATAGAGGGGCAAATAAAAACAACCAATTAAAAAACAACAAAATTTTTGATATAATCCTGTCCATGCGGCCAAAGCAGTTTATAAAAAATGCTTTCGTGTTTGCAGGGTTGATTTTCTCAAAATCATTCTTTAATTTTGAACTGGTTTTAAGAACAGTGTATGCTTTTATCATTTTTTGCCTGGTATCGGGATCGGTATATATTATAAATGATATTATTGATAGGGATAAGGATGTGGTTCATCCGAAAAAAAGAAACAGGCCTATTGCTTCAGGAAGATTAAAACCTTTTGATGCCATTCTTGCAGTATTTTTATTGACCGTAATTGCCTTTTACATATCCTACAGGCTGGATCGTGAATTCTTTTTGATAGTTACGGGATATTTCCTGCTTATGCTGCTTTATTCCGTTGTTCTTAAAAACTTTGCTATCATAGATGTAATCATAATATCCCAGGGATTTGTATTGCGTACACTGGGGGGAACAACAATAATAGACGTGGAAATATCACCTTGGTTAATTATGTGTACCACCTTTCTTTCCCTGTTCCTGGGACTCAATAAGAGAAAGGATGAGCTGGTTGTATTATCTGACAATGCTTCCGTTCACAGAAGAAACCTTGGTGAATATACTCCGGAAATGATTGACCAAATGCTTCCTGCTGTGACATCATTGACCATCATATCCTATTCTCTTTATACATTTACCTCGGGCAAGTCTTATTACATGATGTTTACCGTCCCCTTTGTCATATTCGGTATTTTCCGCTATCAATATCTTGCTTCATCGAAATGCACAGGGGAAAGTCCTGAAAACATAGTACTAAAGGACAAGCCTTTGTTAATTAATGTTATATTATGGGTTATATCCTGTATTTTAATTGTAAGATTTTATTATTAAGGTCGAATTATCTGATAAAATAAAGTAAAAAAATGGATTATTGATTTATTTTTATATGTGTGTTATTATTTTTATAATAAATCATAGTTATTTTAATTTATTGGTTTTAAACCTTGATTATTGGGAGGAAAACCGTATTGACAAATCAGCATGTTTTTGATGATAATACTATATTTAAAAATATGAGGAATGAAAGTATTACATTTAAAGAAGTATATAACGAAATAATAAAATTTATCAGCGCTGATACCGAGAGTTCTTACAAAATATCTATCGGTACAGATTCTCAGTCTTCCAGTCATACGGTTTTTGTTTCCTGCATACATGTACACAGGGTTGGAAAAGGTGCCATAGGCTTTCTGCATAAATTTGAAATACCAAGAAAAATGAAGAATTTAAGAGAAAAGATATACCTGGAGACATGTGCAACTCTTCAACTGGCCTATCTGTTTGACGATGAAAAGATTAACAATATTCTGAAAATTGTGAAATCAAAGGCTAATTCAAAGGGTATAACTTTTGAGTTTCATATAGACGTTGGGACAAAGGGCCCAACCAAAGCCCTTATAAATGAAATGGTAGGTATGGTAAAAGGACTTAATTTCGTGCCAAAAATAAAACCAGAGAGCTATTGTGCCAGCTGTTTCGCAGACAGGTATACCAAAGCCATGTAAGAATGTCATTATTTTAAGCATTTTATTGTATTATCTTTCTTTCCCTTATTGTTATAATCAAAAATCTGTAAAAAACACGAACAACCCACGCAAGCACAGGTATTGATTATGCATTTGTGCACCGTGGGCTGTCCGAACGGGTGATAATGAGGAAAGTAAAATAAATGAAAGCCGTTGCTTAAGTGAAACATGACCCCATTTTTATTTTAATTTTATTATAATATAAAACAACGTCGAAATCTGTATATTAGTAAAAGCCTGATATAAAGCCGAACATAAGCAATCAACCATTTTTATCATATGCAGTATGTGCGGTGCACACATGCAACACAATTTAAATATATCATAAATTTGCCATAAATGCAACATTTTTTTATCAAAAAATTATTTGTATATTTTACTTTTAATATATGTATTATAAAATCAAATTGGGTGATAATGAGGAATGGAATATATAGGTGATTACATAAGGTTCCTGCGCAATGCAAAGAACTATAGTCAGCGAAAACTCGGCTACTTATCCAAAATAAGCAATGCGACTATAAACAGAATAGAGAAAAACATATCAAAACCCTCGCCTGAAACACTGAAAAAACTTGCACAGCCATTGGGAGTTTCCTACGAAGAACTGCTGTTTGTTGCCGGGTATCTCAGGGAAGCCCCTGTTAACGGCAACATTTTAAAAAAGATAAGGGAAAAAAGGAAAATGACTTACAGTGAATTGTCGAGGGATATAGAAAATGTTACCGGTGTAAAAATTCCCGAAGATGTACTTGAGGGTATAGAAAAGGGCGAAATATTGGACCCTTGCTCTGAATATATTAATGCAATTGCAAATTATGAAGGAATAAATTCAAAGCAGTTATATAAAAATGAAATATATCCCGGACTTGAATTTACGATAAAGGAAAACATGGGCAAGCTTAGGGATGTGCTTGAGCAAATGAACCTTTCCCATATTTCAGACAAGGAATTGAGAGAATGGATAATGAACCCGGAAAGCTTGGAATATCTGGTGTTTGCAAAAAAACTGTACGATATGAAGATAAACCCTGATTTTGTGTTAAAGGAGTTTGTTTATAAAATATTCAAAAATATGATGTAATAATACCAAATACAATAAAATTTACATAAATTAGCATACCTAAAATGCACCCTGCATAAAAATATCCTGTGAGAATATTTTGTGGGGTGCTATTTTATGCAGAAAAAATTATACAGTGTCTTAGCTTTATCATTGTGTACATTAATGATATTCTCTCTTACCGGATGCAGTGTTTTACAAAAGCTTGGCCTTGGAGGTGCGGAGGATGATGAGCTTCGTCCTGTAAGCAGTGTAGTCATGGATGAAGAGGAAGCAATGAAACTAATGAACAAAAAGCCGATCAGGCTTTATTTTGCGAATGAGGATAATACGAAGCTTAGAGCTGAGATAAGATACATTGACGCCGAAACGGCCGGAAATGACGTCAAGAAACTGGCAAACATAATTGTTGAAGAACTGATAAAAGGCCCGGGCAAGGAAACGGGACTTAAGGGAACAATTCCCGAAGGCACAAGATTATTGTCGGATGTTGCTATTGAGAATAATACGGCCATAGTTAATCTGAGCAAGGAATTTGTCGATAATCATCCGGGCGGTAAAGATGCAGAGAAACTGACCATTTATTCAATTGTAAACTCATTAACTGAGCTTGAGGGAATTGAAAAGGTCAGGTTTCAGATTGAGGGCAAGACCGTAGAAAGGTTAAAAGGCGGTTTCAAATTTGACAGTGATTTCCCCAGGACTACGTCTATAATAAGTAAAGAGCCGCCTGTTAGGGGGAAGATCGAGTTTGAAGGGATAGAACGGAAAGAACAACAGGAAAGAGAAGGAGAAGGAACCGAGGACAAAGCAGATGAGACCTTTAATAATATGGAGGAAGAGGAAATATTAGAATGAAATCTGAGAATGTGGGATTTTGAATAATGTTTATAATAATGATGGGTAAAAAAAGTCCTGAATATCGGTTAAGACGGTTTGAGAGTTGAGCTGCGAATTTTTCCTCAACTCTCAAATTCCGCCTGCTATCATGGGATTTATTGATATTGACGCATATTATCCGCAAATAGTACAATTTAAATTATACTAATTTTATTGTATTACATTAAAATTTAAAGGCATATAAGAAAATTGCATTTTTTCGGCATAGGTTATATTATTTACTTAATGGGGGCGATTTCGATGTGCGGTAAAAAAAGGGTAGCGGTTATTTTCGGTGGACAATCGTCTGAGCATGAGGTTTCAAGGTTTTCTGCCCAATCGATAATCGAAAATCTCGATAAAAATAAATATGATGTTGTCATGATTGGCATTACCAGGGAAGGAAAATGGCTGACCTATGAAGGACCGGTAGAAAAACTTGCAACGGGTGAATGGGAAGCGATCGCCGAATCAAAGTGCAATAGTCCGAAAAGCCTTGCTGCGGAAACATGCGGTGACAGTGCAAATATAGACAATGAAATAGAAAAAATACGTGGGGAAAACAAACCAGGTGGGAAATATGATGTAATATTTCCCGTACTTCACGGTACAAACGGTGAAGACGGCACGATACAGGGATTATTTGAGCTTGCCGGAATCCCATACGTAGGATGCGGAGTGCTTGGTTCCGCCCTTGGAATGGATAAGTATTACGCAAAGATAATTTTTGAAAAGGAAGGCATTCCTCAGGCGAAATACCTGGTCTTTAACAAAAAGCAAGTATTACGAGACATGGAAAAGGTTGTGGAAGAAGTAGAAAAGACATTTGAGTATCCTTGCTTTGTAAAACCCTGCAACTGCGGTTCTTCGGTAGGAGTAAGCAAGCCCCATAACCGGGAGGAACTTGTAAATGCTTTAAACCTGGCCATTGAATATGACAGACGTGTTTTAGTTGAGGAATATATCGAGGGACAGGAAGTGGAATGCGCAGTACTGGGGAATGATGACCCAATTGCTTCCACCGTTGGAGAAATCATACCCTGCAATGAATTTTATGATTATAATGCAAAATACAGCAATGAAAGCACATCTGAAATCATAATTCCTGCGAGGCTGCCCCATGAAACTATAGAAAAAATCAGGGAATATGCCGTAAGGGCCTTTAAAGCGCTAGATTGCTCAGGGCTGGCCAGGGTTGACTTTTTCGTTCATAAGAAAACCGGCCGGGTATATATAAATGAAGTAAATACGATGCCTGGTTTTACTAAAATAAGTATGTATCCAAAACTGTGGGAGGCTTCGGGCATACCGTATTCGAAGCTCCTGGATAAGCTTATTGAACTGGCACTGGAAAGATATGAAGAAAAGAAGGAGTTAAAACGGGATTAAAAGTTACAGGAGGTTCTAATGGATAATCGACCGATAGGTATTTTTGATTCAGGCTTGGGCGGACTAACGGTATTAAAAGAGGTCATGGAATTAATGCCCAGGGAAAGCATTGTTTATTTTGGAGACAGCGGCAGGGCCCCTTACGGTGTGAAGTCCAGGGAGACGGTTATAAAATACACCTTTCAGGATATAAGGTTTTTAATGAGCCAGGATATTAAAATGATTGTTATTGCATGTAATACTGCAAGTGTATGCGCTATTGAGACAGTACAGGATTATTTTGATATACCTATTATTGAAGTAATAAAGCCCGGTGCTGCTGCCGGAGCTAAAACCACGAGTAATAAGAAGGTCGGGGTTATAGGTACGATTTTGACAATAAGCAGCGGTGCATACGAAAGGGCAATAAATGCAATAGACGATACAATACAGGTATATTCAAAGGCTTGTCCGCTTTTTGTGCCTTTGGTTGAAGAGGGACCCGAATGGTGGGATGATGAGATTACTTATCAAATTGCTCTTAAGTATCTTACTCCGTTAAAACAGGCCGATATAGACACACTGGTACTGGGATGCACGCATTATCCGCTTTTGCAAAAGACAATATCCAGGGTTTTAGGTGAGAAGGTCAGGCTTGTGAGCTCGGCTCAGGAAGTCGCAAGGGTTGTAAAAAGAGTTATTGAGGAAAATAACATCGCAGCGGAGGAAAATAACAAGCCTGTTTACAAATTTTTTACAAGCGACAGCATAGAAAAATTTGAGCCTTTGTGCAGTGCCATTCTTAACAGGACAATTACTTCCGCGGAAAAGGTGGATATTGAGAAATACTGAAAAAATGAGCCGAAACTAAAAAAACTGATAAAAAAATGATGTTTGTTAAAAATAAGAGGAGGAACTTATAATTATGGATACAGTAGATAAAAAAGTAATTATCTTGGTAAGAGGAAAACAAGGCTCCGGGTTAGAAAGTGATGCATCCGATGTAATGGAACTTGTTACCGAGGGGAAATATTATAAAAAAGATAACATCTATTATATCACGTATAATGAAAGCGAAGTTACGGGCATGAAAGGGACAACCACCACGGTAAAAGTTTCGGACGGTGTTGTAACACTTATGAGAGAAGGAACTGTAAATTCACAGCTTGTATTTCAGAAGGGCCGCAAGCATGTCTCGTATTATGATACTATTTACGGGGCTTTTACTATAGGCGTCTATGCAAATGATGTTAATGTAAATATGAATGATAACGGAGGAGAAATCAGTATCGGCTACCATATTGAAATAGATGATAAGTTAGGCTACAATGATTTCTATATGTCAGTTAAGGAGGTAGGAACCCTAGATGATAAATGTAATAGAACAGATGAAACAAAAGGTTGAGGAGGCTTTAAAACTATCTTTAAATAAGGCTATGGAGGCTAATGAACTGCCTCGGATAGAAATTCCCCCTATATTTATTGATATTCCTAAAGAGAAACAGTTCGGAGACTTTTCAACCAATATTGCCATGCAGCTTGCCCGCCAGGCCAAAATGCCTCCTGTGAAGATAGCCTCGATTATTATTAATAACCTCCGGCTTGAGAATTCATATATAGAGAAGGTTGAATGTGCCGGGCCGGGGTTCATTAATTTTTACCTTAAATTAGACTGGCTGTACTATACCCTCCAGGTAATCCAAAAAGAAAGAGAAAATTACGGAAAATCGGAAATCGGCAAAGGGCAGAAAGTCATGGTTGAGTTTGTAAGTGCCAATCCGACCGGTCCTCTTCATATGGGAAATGCCAGGGGAGGAGCTCTTGGAGACTGTATAGCCAATGTCCTGGAAGCATCCGGGTATGATGTTACCAGGGAATTTTATGTGAACGATGCAGGAAACCAAATCGAGAAATTCGGTTTGTCCCTTGAGGCAAGATACATACAATTACTTAAGGGTGAAGATGCAATAGCCTTCCCCGAAGACGGATACCATGGGGAGGATATTATAGAGCATGCCCAGAAATATATCGAAATGCACGGGGACAAGCTTCTTGATATGACGGCTGAAGAAAGACGGGCGGAGCTGGTTCGCTATGCTTTAAGTGAAAATTTGGGAAGCATGAAAAAAGACCTTAAGGATTACGGGGTGGAATTTGATGTATGGTTTTCTGAGCAGTCCCTTTATGACAGCGGTGAATTTGAGGAAACCATGAATTACTTAAAAGATAAGGGGCTGACGTACGAAAAAGACGGGGCTGTTTGGTTCAAAGCTTCCGAATTCGGTGCTGAAAAAGATGAGGTGCTTATCAGAAGCAATGGAATACCTACGTATTTTGCATCGGATATTGCATATCATAGAAACAAGTTTTTGAAACGGGGGTTCGACAGGGTAATAAATCTCCTAGGAGCAGACCACCACGGGCATGCAGGGAGGATGAAAGCTGCGGTGAAGGCCCTCGGGATTGATCCTGACAGGCTTGATATAGTAATTTTCCAGCTTGTAAGGCTGTACAGGAACGGGGAAATAGTCAGAATGTCCAAGAGAAAAGGAAGGGCCATATCCCTTGCCGACTTGCTGGAGGAAGTGGGTAAAGACGCGGCCAGGTTCTTTTTCAACATGAAGGCGTCGGGTAATCATCTGGATTTTGACCTGGACCTTGCAGTGAAGCAATCAAACGAAAACCCTGTTTTCTATGTCCAGTATGCCCATGCCAGGATTTGCAGCATACTTAGATTGCTTGAAAGCGAAGGAGTAAAAGTCCCTGACGTTGAGCAGATTGATTTGACTCTCCTTAAGAAAACGGAAGAGATTGACTTAATAAAGAAACTTGCGGAATATCCTGAAGAAGTAAAGATTTCCGCACAAACACTTGAGCCCAGCAGGCTGACCAGGTATGCTATGGATGTAGCTTCCCTTTTCCACAGTTTTTATAACGAATGCCGTGTAAAAGGTGAAGAGGAAAAAATTATGAAGGCAAGACTGGTCCTGGTTGACAGTACCAGGATTGTAATTAAGAATGTCCTTGACATGCTGAGCATAACCGCTCCTGAAAAGATGTGAGAAGATGGGGGCCTAGGGGAATGATGAACCCGTTTGAATGATTTGAAATGAAACCATTGTAAATAAAAAAAGGCCATATCATATATAAGGAGAGGAGGATGAATAAAGTGAAAATCAAATGGCTTGGACATGCATGCTTTCTTTTATCTTCTGACGGCGGTGTAAAAATCTTAACCGATCCTTTTGATAACACGGTAGGCTATGAGGTACCTTCTGTGGAGGCTGACATCGTAACTACAAGCCATGATCACTTTGATCACAATTATGTAGCGGCAGTGAAGGGCAATTATGAACACATACGCGACGCAGGTAAATTTGATGTAAAAGGCATTGAAATTACAGGTGTTGAAACTTTCCATGATGATAAGGAAGGAACCAAAAGAGGAAAGAATATAGTATACAAGTTTAATATCGACGGCATAAATGTTTGCCACTGCGGGGATTTAGGACATGTACTCCTTCCCGATCAAATAGAAAAACTGGGAAAAGTGGATGTATTATTGGTTCCCGTAGGAGGTACGTTTACGGTAAATGCCGTTAAGGCATGGGAAGTAGTGAAGCAATTAAATCCTGTAATAACAATACCCATGCATTTTAAAACAGAGGTAATAAATTTCCCCATAGAGGATGTGGACAATTTCCTTTCCGTAGCAGGAAAGGGCACAAAAATTCATAAACAGGAGATAGAAATTAATAAAGACAATCTCTCTGATTTTGAGGGAGTTATTGTTTTGGATTACAAATGATTCTTATGGCGAGTATTGCAACAAGCATTATTGCAAGTAATTGATTTAATTGATTTAAGTACCTGCCCTCCTTTGAATATTTTTGTTATAAACGACAAAAAATAAGTATGCAATAAGAATAATACAAAAATATAAAAGGAGTGGAGTTTTTGATAAAAAAGAGGTACTTATTTTTATTAATTGCCGTATTTTCAATAGCCGTAATTAGCGGCCTTGTTTACGGGTTTAGGGGTAAGCTGTGGGAATATTACGGTGAAGGTAAATACGTTCTTTCATATTATGGTTCAAGAGGCGATGAAGTCAAACAAATACAGACCAGGTTGAAAAACTGGGGATATTATAAAGGAAATATCGATGGAATCTATGGATACCAAACATACCAGGCGGTAAGGCTATTTCAGCAAAAGAACGGCTTGAAGGTTGACGGAATTGCAGGGCCGGAAACCTTGGCAGCACTTGGCCTTCCCACAGGGAAGAGCACGTCCCAGACCAGCAATAAAGATTTGAATTTGCTTGCTCGTGTCATTTATGCCGAAGCAAGGGGAGAACCGTATGTGGGTCAAGTAGCAATAGGAGCAGTTGTATTGAACAGGGTCAGGGACAGCAGATTCCCTAAGACCATAGCCGGAGTAATCTATCAACCCGGGGCATTTACTGCGGTTGCAGACGGCCAGATAAACTTGGAGCCTAATGAGACTGCATATAAAGCTGCAAGGGATGCACTTAACGGTTGGGACCCTACATACGGGTGTGTATATTACTGGAATCCTGCCACTGCAACGAGTAAATGGGTCTGGAGCAGACCGATAGTAACCCAAATCGGGAAGCATGTTTTCGCAAAGTAAAAATAATAATCAGCAATATTAAAATAAATTTAAATATTGTTTTCAAATTTATTTTTTTTTTGTTTTTATTTTTAATTTCCTGTGATAATTGCCGATAAAAATATAAGAATGGAAGTATTATAAAACAGCATATAAAGATAATATATAAAAATATCATCTTTCGGAATACCGGAATATTATGCCGGATACTAGGGGGATAAGTCAATGTCGAGGTCTTTTTGGGAAAATTTTAAAATTCGTAGAATGATATATGTGGTTCTCCAGCTATGTCTTTTATTTTCTATTATTACTTCCAGTTCATTTGCAGTTAATTCAAATGCATCCGGTGTGCCATATACTGTGGTAAACGGAATAGTTGAGGATAACAATCCCGTACTTGGTTACATAACCATATATAATCCTTATTATTTAAATGACGACTACAGCAACTTCAACCAGGACATCCAAATTCCTGATCGTGAGGATTTGCTTCAAACATACAACTATATAGATCCTGAAGAAGTTGAAGTGTTTAAAAATTATGTGAAGGCTGAAATTGAGGATATTGAAGAAGGAGATACGGTATTTATAAAGCTGGATAGGGACGGCTATGTAATTTCAATAAGCGGTGTAAGCAATTATGTAGTAAAATATGCAAAAGTGATTTATAAAGCTGCAAACAGTTTATTGGTGGAAGATGAGGAAGATAAAACCCAGCAGGTTTATAGTATTGATGGAAATGTAATAATTTTTGACGGCGGAATGCCTGCAGGGTTGGATGCTTTGAAAGACGGGGACAGGATTAAACTATTACTTCAAAAAACACCTTCCTATACACGGGTAAAAGAAATTGTCATTGAAGACAGCCAGCGGAGTATTGTTTCAAACGTATATAAAGCTGTTATCAGCAATATTGATTTTACTTCCAAAAAGATAAAAGTAAAAAACCTTTATGTTTTTGACAATGGAAAGTGGATAAGGTCAAGCATTAAAGGCATAACCAGTTTTAGCATGTCTAATGAGTACAGTTTGTATTATAACGGCAGGCAGGTAAGCAAGGGGGGTTATCCCAAGGCTTCGGCATTAACGGGCCTTGAGGTGTATTTTGCGGTTGGAAAGGATTACGGAGGAACCGAACAGGTAAGGGTAATATCCGTTAAAAGCGGTTCCGGTGCGGAAGTGATATATGACGATACTATTGTAAAACATGTGGCAGGTTCTGAAAACTTTACCATTGATAAAGAGCTTAAGAATATATGGTACGGGCAGGAGAGCATTATAATAAAGAATGGCAGGCTGGTGCAGGCAAACAGCATTACAGAAGAAGATGCGGCATATATTGTTGCAAGTAGAAACAGCGGAGGAGAATTAACGGCAAACGTTATTCAAATTTATAATAAGCCTGTGGTTGAAGGTCTGGAGATTTACCGCGGTCGAATTAAATCAATTAATGAATACACGGACTTTACGGTTGAATCATTTTCAAGGCTTGGCAGCACCGGCTGGGAGTACAGCAATACGCCCAAAACATTTAATATTACCCTTGATACAAGGATTCTGGATGAAGAAGGCCTTATAAACCAGGACAATTTTACGGGATACGGCGAGGACAGCTTCCTAAAGAAAGTTGTATACATAGTGGCTGACGGATTGGATGCCAAGATTATAAGTACCGCACCTTACGGGACATATATTGTAAAAGGCCGGATTTATAAAGTATCGGGCGGCAGTATAGGTGAAGAAGGTACGATTATTGAGCAGCCTAATGAAATACACCTTGTTAATACAAAAGTTTACGATTCAGCGAAAAGGCAGTGGGCAGACAGCGGGGAAATGAACGTGGAAATCCTTAAGAACAGCATAATTCTTAAGGATGGAAAGGAAATAAAACCATCAGAGCTGAAGAAGGGTGATAATATCAGGATACTGAAGAAGGATAAAAGTGCCGAGGGAGAAGCTTATATTATTATTGTTGAAAAGTAAGGATTATTTATAATTTCCGCGGACGGAAAGATGATAGGGGGAAGGATGAAGAACCATGGCAGTATGCAATTTAAAACCTGTTAAATCATTAATAGCCGTGATACTTATAGTTACGACTTTCTGCCTGACACCTTTGTGGACATTTGCAGAGAAAGTGGGATTGAGTTATGACGGAGGAATAAACTCCGGAAATATAAATGATGTAACTTCTTCAAAAGATGAATTTGAATACAAGGAAGTATGCTTTATTACCGGAGAGCCCATAGTGCTTACTGGAACTGTAACGGTAAATAAGTCCACCAGAAAAGATACGGTTAGCATAACTTACAGGTATGATTTGAAAAATAACGACAAAGGGGCTGCCCTGAGCAGAAACGTGTCATATAATATAGTGACGGTAAAAAATGCGGACGGTAAGGAAACGGAGGAAATATCTTTAGCCAAAAAGCCTACAGAGGTAATTAAGATAAAAAATGATACATACACATTGACAAGCAGTGAATTTTCATATTCCAGGATTGTGGATGAGAAACCGGTAGTTGAGTATGTTGCAGGAAATATAAGCGGAAAGAAGGTTTACAGGCTCGGGAATAACAACAGCAACGGTACTGTTACCATAGAGTATACCGGGAGAACGTTTGGTTACGATCAGTACTGGGGAAGTACCGAAACATGCATTCTGGACTATGAAATAAGCAGCAGGAAAAAGATTGGGGACATTTATGACGAATGGGGCGGAAATGCCAGAGTTACTATTTCTTCTTCGGCAGTCAAAAATATAGAATATATTGAAAACATTCCTGAGCAGACAAGTATTCCTGGAGGTTATTTGCAAACGGAAAATATATCAAGTATACTTGAATACTCCTGTATATTTCCGGAATTTGATTCAAACGGAGTTTCAACATACAGGATGATTGAATGGAATGACAGCCTGAAGCTTGAAACATTTCCAAAGCAGAAATGGCTTCCGGTTTACGACCTTTCATATTTGAGAGGTCACTGGGCCGAGAATGAAATAAAGCTTTTGTATAGTCTCGGTGCCTTTAAAAACCAGGATGGGAAGTTAAATCCCGATGAATATATAACCAGGGCGGAATTTACCGCTGCTTTGATCAATATATTAAATGAGGGCAATTCCGGTGCTTCAGCCCCTTCTTCGGCGAACACGACGACTGCGACAAGGACTTCGAGGATTTCTTCCCGTAAGGGAAAAGCGGAAGAGGAAATCATATCCCCATATGTTGATGTACCGGCTGATTACAAGTTCTTTGCCCAGATAAAGGAAGCCCATGAAAAGGGATTTGTTATGGGAAGGACAGGTGATTTGTTTTACCCTGATGATACCATTACATTGGCGGAAGTAGCCGTTATTTTCATAAGGGCCCTCGGACTTAAGGACTTGGCCCTGGACGGATACCTGGACACCTTTTACAGGGATGATGTCAAAATACCGTCCTATGCAAAGGATGCCATATACTCGGCATACAGGATAGGTATTATAAAGGGGGATGAAAAAGGTTATATAGTTCCTGACGAAAAAATCACAAAGGCAAAGGCTGCAGTTCTTTTGAACAACCTTATCAATTACATGAAAGACGGTATAATAAAGGATTATAGGGAGAGGATTTTTGGATATAATTGAGAGTTATTATTGTAAATTATATATAATATTGAAAAAGCAAACCGGTTATAGATATAGCCGGTTTGCTTTAATTTATTTCCATTTATTGCTTATTTTTATTTGCCACAAAATAGTATTACTGTATTATTTTAAATAAATAATTTATATTTTTTGTACAAAAAATACTATCTATGATAAAATAAATTTATGATATATGTCATGTGCTTTGGCTTTATTTTAAAATTTAGTTGAAAGGAAGAATTGTCGTGAGTAAAACACAATTAAAACTTATCAAATTCAAACGTTCTATTATTTGCCTGGTAATTGTATTACTAATCACCCTGTCGGTAGAATTTTCTCCTGCCAAGGTTCTTGCGGCTGAAGACATTGCAACGGAAAGCAGTGATATTTATTCCGATTATTTAAAAGCCGTCATGGATATGATCAAAGGAAGTTATGTGGAAGAAGTAGAGGAAGATCAACTCCTGGAGGGAGCTTTAAAGGGAATGCTGGGTTCGATGGACCCTTATACTTCTTATTATACCCGGAGTGAAGCGGATGTTTTCTTCAGTGACGTTGAAGGTACTTACCAGGGTATAGGAGTAGTAATTGAGAAAAAGAATGAGTATGTTTTTATTTCAAAGGTATTCCCCGGTTCTCCGGCAGAAAAATCAGGACTTCTCCAGGGAGATATAATTGTAACCGTAAACGGGGAAAACGTTACAGGAATGTCGGTGGAAGAAGTGGCCGGCATTATTAAGGGAGAAGTAGGAACAAAAGTGACAATAGGCATTTTAAGAGGAAATGATTCGAAGATAAGAAATTTTGATGTTGAAAGAATGAGTATCAAAATAAATCCTGTAACATATGAAATAATAGGTGACATAGGATACATAAAAATTGAAATTTTCAATGCAAATACAAGTGAATTTTTAAAGGCGGCATTAAAGGAAATAGATGCAAAAGGGATAAAAAAGATAATACTTGATTTAAGGGATAATCCCGGAGGATTGGTTGACCAGTGTGTCGCAGTGGCACAACATTTCGTGCCGAAAGGTCTTATAACGAAACTTGAATTCAGGTCCCAACAGCTAGCTGACCAGGAATATTATTCCTACCTGCAGAAACCTAAATACAAACTGGCAGTACTTATAAACGGCATGAGTGCCAGTGCCTCTGAAATAGTGGCCGGCGCTATACAAGATACAGGCGCGGGTACGATTATTGGAACAAAATCTTATGGGAAAGCTAAAGTTCAGAGCATGCTGCCCATATTAAGTCCCCAAGCATATAAGAAATATTCCGACCAGGTGGGCTTAAAATCCGTAAATGCTTATGATCTGCTGATTAATTACAATATTAATCCCTTGGACAGCGAGGTAATAGGATGGACCAAGATAACAACCGGCATGTATCTTACTCCGAAGGGAAATATGATTGACGGGATTGGTATTACACCGGATATTGAGGTTGAAGATACTGAGCTTGTACAGGGTATTGATGTGAGAAATATACAGAAACTCACAAAAACATGGAAGCCGACCCTGGGAGACGAAGGATATGATGTATACAATGCTGAAAAGATCCTTAAGGTTCTTGGATATGACGTGGATGAGCCTGATACTGTTTTAGATGAAAAAACATTTAAAGCAGTATGGAAATTCCGGACCGATAAAGGGCTTTATCCGGGGGGAGTGCTGGATTTTACCACCCAGGATTACTTAAATAAAGAGCTGGACAATATAATCATGACTTATGACAAGCAATATGCAAAAGCGATAGAAATATTAATGGGCTCTTAACACTTATATTCATAATACTTATATTCTTGACACATATATTATCAAATAATAAAATATATGAGTAAAAAATATAAGTAAAAATACATAAAGTGCATTTTACTTATTTACTGTGGAGGATAAAACAATGGCTGCAAAATATATATTTGTTACAGGAGGAGTTGTATCAGGACTCGGAAAGGGAATAACGGCTGCCTCGCTCGGAAGGCTTTTAAAGGCAAGAGGACTGAGGGTTACCATTCAAAAATTCGATCCCTATATTAATATAGATCCTGGCACAATGAATCCCTATCAGCACGGAGAAGTGTTTGTGACCGATGACGGGGCGGAAACCGATCTTGATCTTGGACATTACGAGCGGTTTATTGATGAAAACCTGAATAAAAACAACAATATAACAACAGGCAAAATATACCTTTCAGTTATAAACAAAGAACGTAAGGGAGATTTTTTAGGAGGAACCGTACAGGTAATCCCACATATAACCAATGAAATAAAGGAAAGAATACACAGGGCTGCCAAAGACAATAACGTGGACGTGGTTATAACCGAGATCGGCGGTACGGTAGGTGACATTGAGAGCTTACCTTTCCTGGAGGCCATAAGGCAGTTTTCCACCGATGTGGGCAGGGAAAATGTAATGTATATACATGTAACACTTGTTCCTTACCTGGATAACTCGGGTGAATTGAAAACAAAACCCACCCAGCATAGTGTAAAAGAACTGAGAAGCATAGGAATCCAGCCAGATGTAATTGTATGCAGGACAAAGAAGCATTTAAGCAGGGAAATGAAGGAGAAAATAGCCCTGTTCTGCAACCTGCCTGCTGATTGGGTAATCCAAAATATTGACGCGGAAGTGTTATATGAAGTGCCCCTTATTCTTGAAAAAGAAAATCTTGGCAACATTGTATGCGAAAGACTTAACCTGAATTGCGGCAAGCCTGATTTGTCTGATTGGGAAGAGATAGTGAACAAGCAAAAGAACCTAAGGAAAAATGTCACCATTGCCCTGGTTGGAAAATACGTTGAACTTCATGATGCATATTTGAGCATTGTTGAGGCTTTAAATCATGCAGGAATTGCAAATGACACCAATGTAAAAATAAAGTGGATTAATTCCGAAAATGTTAACGACGAAAATGTTGAAGAATATTTGCATGATGCTGACGGAATACTTGTACCGGGCGGATTTGGCGACAGAGGAATTGAAGGGAAAATAACCGCTATTAAGTATGCAAGGGAGAATAAAGTGCCGTTTTTTGGTATATGCCTTGGCATGCAGATGGCTATTGTTGAATTTTGCAGGAATGTTTGCGGTTTGACGGATGCTCACAGCTCCGAGTTCAACCCTGAAACCAGGCATCCTGTTATTGACCTGATGCCTGAGCAAAGGGATGTTGACGGAAAGGGCGGCACAATGAGGCTTGGATTGTATCCTTGCAAATTAATGCCCAATTCCAAAACACGTGAAATATACAGTGATGATTTAATATATGAGAGGCACAGGCACAGGTATGAAGTAAATAATCAATACAGAAGCATGCTGACGGAAAATGGCATGTTCTTATCAGGACTGTCTCCCAGTGAAAGACTGGTGGAAATCATTGAACTCAGCAATCATCCTTGGTTTATCGGGGTTCAGTTCCACCCTGAATATAAATCAAGACCTAATAAACCCCATCCGTTGTTCAAGGATTTTGTCAGAGCATCCCTGGAAAACAAGGAAAAATAAAAATTATCTATGAAATCTTACTCGAATTGAATAAAAAAAATCCCCCTGGCAATACTTTAAATGTAAGAAAATAATTATTAAAGCAGGGGGATTTTATGTTTACCAAATTTATACTGAAGATTAATAATATTGTCAAGTCAAATAAGCACATCTTCTTCATACTATTAGCCTTAATAGTATGCATGGCAATATATTCGGTTAATGTTTCAAAAGGCCTGGAAGAAAACATAATAAGGCTTCATATAGTTGCAAACAGCAATTCTAGTGAGGATCAGGCTTTAAAACTGGCTGTGCGGGATGCCGTTATCGAATATATGCAGGCCAAGCTAAGCAATTCAAAAAGCATTGATGAATCAAAGCAGATTATAAACATGAATATCAGCAATATTAAAGAGCTTGTGGATGAAAAAATAAAAGCCCACGGAAAAAATTATCCTGTGAAAGTTGAACTGGGAAGATTCCCCTTCCCGACAAAATCATACGGGGAATTTGTTTTACCGGCCGGAAATTACCAGGCACTAAGAGTATCAATCGGAAATGCGGAAGGCTCCAACTGGTGGTGCGTCCTGTTTCCCCCTTTGTGCTTTGTCGATGTGACGCACAGCACGGTACCTGATTCGGTAAAGGATGAACTAAAGGAGATTTTAACAGAAGAGGAATACAGTATTATAACTTCCAGCGAAAATGATGATGATATACCTGTTAAGGTAAAATTCAAAATAGTGGAGTTTTTCCAGAATTCAAGAATTAAGTTTTCAGGGTTGATAAGTAAAATATTTAAATAATTTGTTTAAATTTGTGATAATTGATTGAAAATATAAATTCGTAATAAATTTAATAATAAATATATACAAAATAAATATATACAAATATATACAAAAGAAGCGGTGACGAATAAGCAGGTAATGAATAGGGAAATACATGACGGCAACAGACCTCATGAAACGAGCAAAAGGTCGGATGGAATGGATAAACCCGAAATATATAAACCCCATGAAGTATTAGGTGTGAGAGAAAACGCAACAAGGGAAGAGATAGAAAAAAGATACTATATACTGGCAAAAAAACACCTTATATTAAAACGTGAAAATCTCGGAAGCGAAGTTCCGGGATTAAACATGGAAAAAATAAACGAGGCATATATACAACTGATTAATAATCTTAACCGGTCAAGCAGTGAGTGTAATAGTGAACATAATATTTCGGATGATAAAAAAATACCCCTGCCCTTTCTGTTATTAAGTAAATTTAAGCATTATTTACAAGAATATAATGTTGCCAAATATGTTACAGTAATCATATTAGTTTTTATATCAATTCTTGCAATCAGGCTGTTCAACTTAATTGCTTCAGGCAATAATGAAGAAACGATAAATATTGCTTTCTTTGGATATTTTGATTATAATAAAGAATATTGCTATAACCTGGCTGAAGATATAAAAAAGCGGTTAGAAGCCATTGGAACGGAAAAGGTAAAAATCGGAAAAATAAACACGCAAATGGTTTTGCTTGAAGATGAGGCTGTTTTGCCGTATAAATTAGATATGATGCTGAATGCATATTATTTTATTACAAGAGGGAACTACCATATTTTGATTATGGACAGAAGAAGTTTTGAGGAATATGGAATTGTCACCGATATGGCAAAACTGGATCATATTGCGGAAAAACTTGGAGTAAGTTCAGACAGCTGTTTTAAACTGAAACTTAACGGTAAAGAAGAAGAGCATGTGTACGGCTTGGCTGTGAAGAATATCAGCTCGGATGGCAATAATGATATCAATAGCCCTGTAATATTGGCAGTAAAAAATCAATATATAAACAATGAAAAATATATTAATATTGTTAACTTGCTGGTTAAGGGGACAGAAAAAAACTAAAAATATTGACTTCTAATAAAAATTGTGTTACATTTAATAATGCTTAATAATGCTCATAGGTTGTTTTTTTTTATGCCTAATTTTAAGGTGGATTGGCTGGAGGTGTTTTAGATGAGAGTTAATATTACATTGGCATGTACAGAGTGCAAAAGAAGAAATTACGATACAACGAAAAATAAGAAAAATGACCCTGATAGAATAGAGCTGAATAAATATTGCAAGTTTTGCCGTAAACATACTCTTCATAGGGAGACCAGGTAGTTACTTAGTTGCTTGAAAGAAACTATGAGTGTTAAGACAGTTACTTAACTAATTCAATTGAGTGCGATGATTTCGCTGTATTATTAAAACATAGGCAAGTTTAATAAAATATAAAATACTGTGGAGATGTGTTAATATGGCAGAGAAAGTGGAAAAATCGGGAAGAATCACGAGATTATTTAAGAGAATATCGAAATCGGTAAAAGAAATAAGAAACGAATTGAAAAAGGTTGTTTGGTTGGACAGGCGGCAATTAATGACCAATTTAATTGCAGTTTTGGTTATTTGCTTACTGTTTGGGATTGTAGTATGGGCTGTAGATACCGGCCTGTCCTTGATAGTAAATTACACATTAAAGTAAAAGAGGCAACGGCTTTCACGATAAGAAATATTAGACGAGAGAATTTTTGATAATAGGGAGGAAATATAATTTAATGCTTTCCGAAGAAATTTCTGAAGGTTTGAAGTGGTATGTAGTCCATACTTATTCGGGATATGAGAATAAGGTGAAAGCAAACCTTGAAAAGATAATAGAAAACAGAGGGCTGCACGAATATATTACAGATATTGTAATACCCATGGAGGAACAGATTGAAATAAAGGATGGCAAAAAAAGAACCACCCAAAAGAAAGTGTTCCCCGGTTATGTTTTGATTAAGATGATTATGACAGATGAAACTTGGTATATTGTAAGAAACATAAGGGGTGTTACCGGATTCGTGGGACCTTCATCGAAGCCTATACCGTTAACTGACGAAGAAGTGAAAGCAATGGGAGTGGAAGAATTCCAGACTGTTGTAGATTATGAGGTCGGGGATAGCGTAAGAGTTATTTCAGGACCGCTTGAGAATTTTATTGGTACGGTTGAAGAAATAAACATGGAGAAGAAGAAGGTTCGCGTTTCAATATCCATGTTTGGAAGAGAAACACCAGTAGAATTGGAATTGACGCAATTACAGAAATTATAAATATAAAAAGAATTTTATTTTAATTGGGAGGTGGACTAACGATGGCAAAAAAGGTAACAGGCTATATCAAGCTGCAAATTCCTGCTGGAAAGGCAACGCCTGCTCCACCGGTTGGACCAGCTTTAGGACAGCATGGTGTAAACATAATGGCTTTTTGTAAGGAGTTTAATGAAAGGACTGCAAAAGATGCCGGGCTGATTATACCGGTAGTAATAACCGTATATTCCGACAGGTCCTTTACATTTGTTACAAAGACTCCTCCTGCTTCAGAGTTGTTAAAGAAAGCCTGCAAGATTGAAAAAGCTTCAGGAAAACCGAATACGGAGAAGGTTGCAAAGATATCCCGTGCAGAAATTAGGAAAATAGCAGAACTTAAAATGCCTGACTTAAATGCGGCAAGTATAGAGGCTGCGGAAAGAATGATAGCAGGAACTGCAAGGAGTATGGGAATAGTTGTAGAAGATTAGTAAAAAAATGTGGGAGGGTGCTTCAAATCCCGAAAATAACCACGGAGGTGAATTGGTATGAAAAGAGGAAAGAGATATTTAGAGATACAAAAACTGGTTGATAAAACAAAGCTTTATGAACCGATTGAAGCCCTTGAATTAGTTCAAAAAACTGCAAATGCTAAGTTTGATGAGACAGTAGAAGTTCATGTAAGGCTTGGTGTAGACTCAAGGTATGCAGATCAACAGGTAAGAGGATCTGTCGTTCTTCCACATGGTACAGGAAAAACCGTGAGAATCCTGGTATTCGCAAAGGGCGATAAAGAGAGAGAAGCAAGGGAAGCAGGAGCGGATTACGTAGGCGCGGAAGATATGGTTGCGAAAATTCAGAATGAAAATTGGTTTGAGTTTGATGCCGTAATTGCTACACCTGACATGATGGGTATCGTTGGACGACTTGGAAAAATCCTCGGACCTAAAGGTTTAATGCCTAACCCTAAAGCAGGTACTGTAACGATGGATGTCGCAAAGGCTGTAGCTGATGTAAAAGCAGGTAAGATTGAATACAGGCTTGATAAAACAAATATTATACACTGCGTTATTGGAAAAGTTTCTTTTGGAACTCAAAAGCTCATGGACAACTACCGCACACTAATTGATGCGATAATCAGGGCAAAGCCTGCAGCAGCAAAGGGACAATACCTGAAAAGCATAGTTGTTACATCAACCATGGGTCCCGGCATTAAAATAAATCCTTTAAAAGCTTTGGGTCAATAAGGATTTTATTTGATAGTATGAGTGATAAGTAGTAAAATTAAATAGTGATTCCTATTATTCTAATGCCATAGACAGCAGGTGCTGTTAAGCGTAATCGACAATAAGATGTCGTCCTGCCGAGGTATAATAAATGGGTTTGTAGATTAATTAAAGTATTAATTTACGATGAATAAAAACCTTTTATATGTCTGTGGCATATAAAAGGTTTTTTTAGTATAGGAACAGCTATTTTTCCACTATTAGAAGGAGGTGAATGTAAGACATGCCAAGCAAGGAGGTACTTGAAAAGAAGAAGCAAATAGTACAGGAATTGGTAGAAAGCTTATCTGCAGCAAAAAGCATGATATTTGTTGATTACAGGGGTCTTACCGTAGAACAGGACACTGAACTGAGAAGTGCACTTAGAAAATCAGGAGTAAAATATAAAGTAGTTAAAAACACTTTGACCAGAATTGCTGTTGATCAAATGGGACTTCAAGGGCTTAATCCATATCTTGAAGGTCCGACATCAGTGGCATTCAGTGATACTGACCCTGTAGCTCCTGCTAAAATAATGAATCAATATGCTGGTAAGTTTGATAAACTTCAGTTAAAAGTAGGGGTAGTTGAAGGTAGGATAGTTGATGTTGAAGGCATTAAAGCCCTTGCAAATCTGCCTTCAAGAGAAGTATTGGTTTCCCAGGTATTGGGTGGCTTAAATGCGCCATTATATGGTTTGGTAAATGTATTGAATGGAAATATAAGAGGGCTTGCAATTGCATTAAATGAAATTGCAAAGAAAAAAGAAGCAGCATCAGCATAGGCAATAACCAAAAAAATTTAAATATAATTAATTTTTTATTGTAGTCATTAGCAAAAATCATTAATTATTAGTAAAAAACAATTAAAATCTAAGGAAAGTAAATAGGAGGTATATAAAAATGGCAAGTGAAAAAGTTACAAAATTAATAGAAGAAATAAAGGGTTTAACTGTTTTAGAATTGTCAGAGCTTGTTAAAGCATTAGAAGAGGAATTCGGAGTATCTGCAGCAGCACCTGTTGCATTTGCAGCAGCTCCCGTAGCTGCAGCAGCCGGTGGAGCAGCAGCACCTGCTGAAGAAGAGAAAACTGAGTTTAATGTTGTATTAAAAGAAGTAGGAGCTGATAAGATCAAGGTCATCAAGGTTGTAAGAGAAGTAACAGGATTAGGCCTCAAAGAAGCAAAGGACTTAGTAGATGGCGCTCCCAGCACTGTAAAAGAAAACGTATCCAAAGAAGAAGCTCAGTCAATCGCAGACAAATTCAAAGAAGTCGGAGCAGTTGTGGAAATCAAGTAATTATTCCGTTAAAACGGAAAAAGCAAAGAAGGATTCAAAATACAATTCAAAGCAAAAACATAAGTATAAACATAAAGAGAAGGTTGAGAAACCTCCTCTTTATGTACGTTTATTATGTATTAATAGCTTAAATAGAACCGGGCAAGGGAAATATTTCCCTTGCCCGGAATCAATAAAAACACTTTTATAAATTTTTTACAAATTAAATATCGGAAAAATTTATGCAAAATACATTAAAACCAGGCTCATATGATACATTAAATATGTGCAATAAAATTATTGACATTAATTAGGCTCTATGTTAGAATTATAGTCTGTGTTATAATGTACGGGATAGTATACGCTTTTGTTTTTTATAAGTAAGAATAAATTAATAACTTGCTTGAATCTTATTTCTTAGCATAATTATAACATAGGAGAATAAATAAAACAATAACTGTTAATAATATTTTAATGACATAAATTTTACAAGATGTAAAAGTATGTTTTTGCAGGTAATTTATAATGATATAGTGTCAGAGTATATTATAAATACATACGTTAATGCTGACTTTTTAGGATTGTTTTAGTGAAAAGTACCAAAGTTTAAACAAAGTTAATAAATATTTTAAAATTGAATTTTAATATGTAATATATCATTATTGAAATGCTTTAAATGTTTTGCGGAATTATTTATATGTAAAACCGGATAAAAATATACTTGAAACATATATAAAATATTACTTAATTACTTATTAAAATTAAGAATAATATACCTGGGATATTAAAGCAAATTGGCAAAATAATATTATATAAAATTGTGAGATGTATGATTTTAACGATGAAAAATATTATTTTAAATGATGTAATTTTGAATAAAGAAACAAATTTAAATATGAGAGGATTATTATATTTTGCAAGTAAAAATATTAATAATATTTATAATATAAATGCTAAGTATTGGTGGTTAAAGAATGGCCGTCCTGTGTTATTTGGATTGGTCTTTTATTTTAAACTGATTTCTAGCCGGATTTAATTTCCCAAGGTATTGAAATATTTAAAATGTAAAACATGATTTCAGTCTAAAACATAAAATTATGAGGTGATTTTTAATGGCACACCCCGTAACAATGGGAAGAAAAACAAGAATGAGCTATTCAAGGATTAAAGAAATCTTGGAAATGCCTGATCTAATTGAGGTCCAAAAAAATTCGTATAAGTATTTCTTGGAAGAAGGTCTAATGGAAGTATTAAGGGATGTTTCTCCTATTACCGATTATACCGGGAATCTGGTAATGGAATTTGTAGGTTATTCTCTGGACGACAAGCCCAAGTATACGGTTGAGGAATGTAAGGAAAGAGATGTAACCTATTCTGTTCCGTTAAAAGTTAAAGCAAGATTGATAAACAAGGAAACAGGAGAAGTAAAAGAACAGGAAATATTTATGGGCGATTTCCCGCTCATGACTGAAAACGGTACTTTTATAATTAACGGTGCCGAAAGGGTTATAGTAAGCCAGTTGGTGCGTTCGCCAGGAGTTTATTATGACATGAAGATAGACAAGTCAGGGAAAGCCCTGTACTCGGCAACAATTATACCTAACAGGGGCGCATGGCTTGAATACGAAACCGATTCAAGTGATGTTTTATATGTTAGAATAGATAGAACAAGAAAATTGCCCATTACCGTGTTAGTCAGGGCACTGGGTTATGGCTCTGACCTGGATATAGCGGAATTGCTCGGAAGCAATGAAAGGGTACTTGCAACCATACAGAAAGACAGTGCGAAGACAGAAGAAGAAGGTTTGCTTGAAATTTACAAGAGATTAAGACCAGGCGAACCTCCAACGGTAGAAAGCGCACAGCAATTACTTCATAACCTGTTTTTTGATCCGAGAAGATACGATCTTGCCAAATTCGGAAGGTTTAAATTTAACAAAAAGCTGGCTCTCGCTGCAAGGATTAGCGGTTATACGGCAGGAGAAAATATTGTTGATCCTCGCACCGGCGAAATTATTGTTGAAGAAGGTGAATTTATAGATAAAGCAAAGGCCGGCATGATACAAAATTCCGGAATAAATTCGGTATTTGTAAACGTGGGAGACAAGAAGATAAGGGTTATCGGCAATAATACCGTTAATCTTTCCGAATACCTTGATTTTGATGTGGCAGACCTTAATATTGAAGAAAAGGTTTATCTGCCTGCATTAAGTGAAATACTCAAGGAGAACGGTGATCCTGACAGTATAAAGAAAGCCATAAAAGCAAATATAGATAAGGTAATACCAAAGAATATTACTGTTGATGATATAATAGCATCAATTAATTACCTTGTTAATTTAAGCTATGGAATTGGAAGTATTGATGACATTGATCACTTGGGTAACAGGAGACTTCGTTCTGTAGGTGAATTGCTTCAGAACCAGTTCAGGATAGGACTTGCCAGGATGGAGAGAGTTGTCAGGGAAAGAATGACCATACAGGATATGGATTCGGTAACACCCCAGACTTTGATTAATATAAGACCTGTAGCTGCAGCTATTAAAGAGTTTTTCGGAAGCAGCCAACTCTCTCAGTTTATGGATCAGACAAACCCCCTTGCAGAGTTGACCCATAAAAGAAGGTTGAGTGCCCTGGGTCCCGGAGGTTTAAGCAGGGAAAGAGCAGGATTCGAGGTAAGAGACGTTCACCATTCACACTACGGAAGAATATGTCCAATAGAAACTCCGGAAGGACAAAACATTGGACTCATTGGATCTCTCAGTACTTATGCCAGAGTTAATAATTATGGATTTATTGAAGCGCCGTACAGGATAGTTGATAAGGAAAATGGCAAGGTAACCGATGAAATTGTCTATTTGTCTGCGGATGAGGAAGATGAATATATTATAGCCCAGGCAAATGAGCCTATTGACGAAGAAGGCAGGTTTATAAACGACAAGGTTACGGTAAGATTTAAAAATGATATATTCCAGATTGAAAAAAATAAAGTTGACCTGATAGACGTTTCACCAAAGCAGATTGTATCAGTGGCAACTGCTTTAATTCCCTTCCTTGAAAATGATGACGCCAGCCGTGCATTGATGGGTTCAAACATGCAGAGGCAGGCTGTTCCGCTTATAAAAACGGAAGCACCGATTGTCGGAACCGGTATAGAGTATAAAACCGCAAAGGACTCCGGAGTTGTCGTTATTGCGAAAAATGACGGAGTTGTGGAGAAGGTAAGCGCTAATGAGATAATTATCAAGAAAGATGATAACACAAGGGATATTTACAGGCTTCAGAAATATGTTCGCTCAAACCAGGGAACATGTATAAATCAAAGGCCGCTGGTCAGAAAAGGAGAAAGGGTAAAGAAAGGTGACGTTATTGCAGACGGCCCGTCAACCAGCCAGGGAGAACTGGCTCTGGGTAGAAACGTTCTTGTTGGTTTTATGCCATGGGAAGGATATAACTATGAAGACGCTATTCTTATCAGTGAAAAACTGGTTAAGGACGATACATTTACATCAATTCATATAGAGGAATATGAGGCTGAAGCAAGGGATACCAAGCTTGGACCTGAGGAAATAACAAGGGATATACCCAATGTAAGCGAGGATTCGTTAAAAGATCTCGATGAAAGGGGAATTATCAGGATTGGTGCCGAAGTAAGGGCAGGGGACATCCTTGTTGGAAAAGTTACACCAAAGGGAGAAACTGAACTTACAGCAGAAGAAAGACTCTTAAGGGCAATCTTCGGAGAAAAGGCAAGGGAAGTAAGGGATACATCCCTGAGGGTTCCTCATGGAGAATCCGGTATTGTTGTTGACGTAAAGGTCTTCTCAAGAGAAAACGGCGATGAGCTGCCGCCCGGAGTAAACCAGATGGTTATGGTATATGTGGCACAAAAGAGGAAGATTTCAGTAGGAGACAAAATGGCCGGAAGACACGGAAACAAAGGTGTTATTTCCAGGATATTACCTGAAGAAGATATGCCTTTCCTCCCGGACGGCACACCACTGGAAATTGTCCTTAACCCGCTGGGAGTACCTTCAAGAATGAACGTAGGACAGATTCTGGAAGTCCACCTTGGATATGCTGCAAAAGCATTGGGATGGGAAATTGCTACGCCTGTATTTGACGGAGCAAATGAACATGATATTATGGAGACATTAAGGTTGGCAAACCTGCCGGAGGACGGAAAGAGCATATTGTATGACGGAAGAACCGGTGAGCCTTTTGATAACCGTGTTACCATCGGATACATGTACATCTTGAAACTTGCTCACCTGGTAGATGACAAAATACACGCCCGTTCAACCGGACCTTATTCCCTTGTTACACAGCAGCCCTTGGGCGGAAAGGCCCAGTTTGGCGGTCAACGTTTCGGCGAAATGGAAGTATGGGCACTTGAAGCATACGGTGCGGCATATACCTTGCAGGAAATCCTTACTGTTAAGTCAGATGACGTTGTAGGAAGGGTAAAGACATATGAGGCAATAGTGAAAGGTGAAAATGTGCCTGAACCCGGTATTCCTGAATCATTTAAGGTTCTGATAAAAGAATTGCAGAGCCTTGCACTGGATGTGAAAGTATATTCCGAAGAGAAAGAAGAAATTTCAATTAAAGAATCCGTAGATGATGATATGGATGAGTTAAATGAAAGTATGGAAGGCAAGGAAACCGGCGGACCAATAGAAATTTTTGAAGATGAGGATGAAGAACGCGAAGAAGATGACTTTTCATTCGGTGACATTGATTTTGACAGAATTGATTCCTCTGATGAGTCTGAAGAAGATAATGATATACTGAAGGATTTTAGTACCGATAAGGCAGACTTTGACAGCAGAGCTGATAATGACATAAACATTGACGACAGCGAGATTAACCTTGACGATACGCTTGAGGATATCGACATAGACAGTGAACTGGATGACCTGGATCTTAATGATCTGGGAGATATAGACAGCGATGATCTCATTGACAGCTTTGATGATTACCTTGATGATTTGGACGATTCGGATGACGAAGATAATATATAAGATAACTTTTCAGAAAAAGGCATATTATCAGCATAAAACATATTTGAAAGGAGTAAATGGTTGTGCTGGAGCTTACTAATTTTGATGCTATAGGAATAGGTCTTGCTTCGCCTGAGAAGATCAGGGAATGGTCAAGGGGCGAAGTTAAAAAGCCTGAAACCATTAACTACAGAACTTTAAAGCCTGAAAGAGACGGATTATTCTGCGAAAGGATATTTGGTCCTACAAAGGACTGGGAATGCCACTGCGGTAAATACAAGAGAATTCGATACAAAGGTATTGTATGTGATAGATGCGGTGTTGAAGTAACAAAGTCAAAGGTAAGACGTGAAAGAATGGGGCATATTGAGCTTGCTGCTCCGGTATCACACATATGGTATTTCAAGGGTATACCAAGCCGTATGGGTTTGATACTGGATATGTCCCCCCGTGCCCTGGAAAAAGTATTGTATTTTGCTGCCTATGTTGTTCTTGATCCCGGGCAGACACCTCTTTTTAAAAAGCAAATTCTGTCGGAGAAAGAATACAGGGACAGCCTTGAAAAGTTCGGAAATAAATTTAGAGCAGGCATGGGTGCCGAAGCCATAAAGGAATTGCTTGCTGAAATTGACCTTGATAAACTTTCAAAAGAACTCAGGGCAGAACTGGAAGGAATTTCGGGCCAAAAGAGGATGAGGACAATTAAGCGCCTGGAAGTGGTAGAAGCTTTCAGGCAGTCCGGAAACAGGCCTGAATGGATGATACTGGACGTTATTCCTATAATTCCTCCTGAGTTAAGACCAATGGTACAATTGGACGGAGGAAGATTTGCAACGTCGGATTTAAATGACCTTTACAGGAGAGTTATAAACAGGAATAATCGTTTAAAGAGACTGCTTGACCTGGGAGCACCCGACATTATTGTAAGAAATGAAAAAAGAATGCTCCAGGAAGCTGTTGATGCCCTTATTGACAACGGAAGAAGGGGACGCCCTGTAACAGGTCCCGGAAACAGGCCACTGAAATCATTGTCTGACATGCTTAAAGGTAAACAGGGCCGCTTCCGTCAAAACCTGCTTGGAAAAAGGGTTGACTACTCAGGCCGTTCGGTTATCGTAATAGGTCCCGAACTTAAGATATATCAGTGCGGATTACCAAAAGAAATGGCACTGGAGCTGTTTAAGCCCTTTGTAATGAAGGAACTGGTTAACCGCGGACTGGCACATAATATAAGAAGTGCCAAGAGAATGGTTGAAAGAGTCAGAGATGAAGTTTGGGATGTATTGGAAGACGTGATTAAGGACCATCCGGTTCTCCTAAACAGGGCTCCGACATTGCACAGGTTAGGAATCCAGGCATTTGAGCCTGTCCTTGTTGAAGGTAGGGCTATTAAACTGCATCCTTTGGTATGTACGGCTTATAACGCTGACTTTGACGGAGACCAGATGGCGGTACACGTACCGCTGTCAGCGGAAGCTGAAGCAGAGGCCAGGTTCCTGATGCTTTCTGCAAATAACTTATTAAGGCCGTCTGACGGAAAACCTGTAACAGTACCGACCCAGGATATGGTACTTGGTACTTACTATTTAACTATTGAAAAAGACGGGGAAATAGGTGAAGGTAAGGTATTTTCATCACCTGAAGAGGCTTACATGGCTTATCATGAAGGTGCTGTTACCCTTCATTCCAAGATAAAGGTTAGAATGACAAAAACAATCGATGGTAAAAAAGTCAGCAAGATTATTAATACAACTGTCGGTAAGCTTATATTTAACGAGGCAATTCCGCAGGATCTGGGATTTGTCGACAGGTCTGATCCTGATAAGATATTTGACCTTGAAATAAACTTCCTTGTTGACAGGGGAAGCCTGACTAAGATAATTGACAGGTGTATAAAGGTGCATGGTGCTACGGAAACGGCCATTGTATTGGACAAAATAAAGACTATAGGTTTTAAATATTCTACAAGAGGTGCTATTACAATCGGTATAACGGACATGATAATTCCAGAAATCAAGAAACGTTATTTGGAAGAAGCCGAAAAAGAAATCGACAATATTATGAAGCAGTACAAGAGAGGTTTGATATCCGACCAGGAGAGATATAATGCGGTTATCAGCGTATGGACCGAGACCGGAGAAAATATTACAAAAGCCCTTATGGCTAACCTGGATAAGATGAATCCTCTCTACATGATGGCCACATCAGGTGCCAGAGGTAATATAAACCAGATTAAGCAGCTGGCAGGTATGAGGGGATTGATGGCAGATACACAAGGTAAAACAATAGAGATACCGATAAAATCAAACTTCCGTGAAGGACTCAACGTGCTTGAGTATTTTATCTCTACCCACGGAACCAGAAAGGGACTTGCGGATACAGCACTCAGAACTGCTGACTCCGGTTATTTGACAAGGCGCTTGGTAGATGTAAGCCAGGATGTTATTGTCAGGGAAGAGGACTGCGGTACAACGGAAGGATTTGTAGTATCCGAAATAAAAGACGGAGACCAGGTAATTGAAACATTGTCCGAAAGAATTATAGGAAGATTTGCCGCTGAAGATATAGTTAATCCGAAAACAGGCGAAATCATTGTAGAAAAGAATAAAATGATTTCCGATGATGATGCGGATAAGATAGTGAAAGCGGGAATTGAAAAGGTTAAAATCCGCTCGGTACTCACATGCCGTTCTAAGTTAGGCGTATGTTCCAAGTGCTATGGTTCTAACCTTGCTATAGGAGGACAAGTAAACGTTGGCGAAGCAGTAGGAATTATAGCAGCACAGTCCATCGGAGAACCCGGAACACAGCTTACAATGAGAACATTCCACACAGGCGGTGTTGCAGGTGAGGATATCACCCAAGGTTTGCCTCGTGTAGAAGAGCTTTTTGAAGCGCGTAGACCGAAAGGATTAGCTGTTATTTCCGAAATAGACGGTGTCGTGTCGATCAATGAATCAAAGAAACGGAGAGAAATTGTTGTTACCTCGGATTCAGGAGACAGCAGGAGTTACATGATTCCTTACGGTTCAAGGATAAAAGTAGCCAACGGTGATTTTGTCAATGCAGGGGATGAATTAACAGAAGGTTCGGTAAATCCTCACGACATATTGAAGATAAAAGGCCTTGAAGGAGTACAGTCCTATATTTTACAGGAAGTACAAAAGGTATACAGGCTGCAGGGTGTAGATATCAATGACAAGCATATAGAAATCATTATCAGGCAGATGCTGAGAAAGATTAAAGTTGAGGATCCCGGAGATACCAACATGCTTCCTGGAGGCCTTGTGGATGTGTTTGAGTTTGAGAGAGAAAATAATGAGGCGATAGAGAAAGGTCTGAGGCCTGCCGTAGGAAGACATACTCTCCTTGGTATTACAAAGGCGTCGCTGGCTACCGAATCATTCCTTTCCGCAGCATCATTCCAGGAGACTACAAGGGTATTGACAGATGCGGCGATAAAAGGAAAGATTGACCCGCTGATTGGCCTTAAGGAAAACGTAATCATAGGTAAATTAATACCTGCCGGAACAGGTATGAAGAGATACAAGGATGTATCTGTAAAAATCGTGGAAAATGAGTAAATAAAAGGCGCATTTTTAAATGCGCCTCTAAAAAATAATTTTTTATTGACAAACAAGATTTAACGGTGGTAGAATAATTCAGTATTTATATAGTGAAATGCTGTCTTCTGGTAGGAGGTTAAACGAAGTGTTAGAACTTCTGAAAAACAGCAAAAAAACTGTGGGGTTAAAACAATCATTGAAAGCCCTGAACAGGGATGAAGTTAAAACTGTGATTATCGCAAAGGATGCCAGTGAAAAGATTGTAAAGGAAGTAAAGGAAATCTGCGAAAAGAAACAGATAGAAGTTATTTATGTAGATGAAATGAGGCAGCTGGGAAAAGCTTGTAATATAGATGTCGGTGCATCAGTTGTATGTATTTTGAAATAATATATTTTCAGAAATAATTAGAGTTTATGGTATAATAAGTTCCGATTGTATATTTATATTTGAATAGTTATAATGTAAGAAAAGGACTTGAAAGGAGGTGTATGGATGCCTACGTTTAATCAGCTGGTAAGAAAGGGCCGCAAGAAATTAAAAGATAAGTCAAAATCACCTGCATTGCAGAGAGGGTTTAATTCACTTAAGAAGGTGCCCATAGATATTAGCTGCCCTCAGAAGAGAGGCGTTTGCACTGTTGTAAAGACCACAACACCTAAGAAGCCCAATTCTGCGTTAAGAAAAATTGCAAGGGTGAGACTTGTAAATGGTATTGAAGTAACAGCGTATATACCAGGAATCGGTCATAATCTCCAGGAACACAGCGTGGTTCTTATCAGAGGAGGAAGGGTAAAGGACCTGCCAGGTGTAAGATACCATATTATCAGAGGAACCCTCGATGCAGCAGGAGTTGCAAACAGAATGCAGGGCCGTTCCAAGTATGGAGCGAAGAGACCAAAGAGTGCAGCAGGCAAAAAGTAAGCAGCAAGAAATTTAAAAGGCACTGACGTTGTTTAAAAACAACGAGTACCTGTTAATTTTATACCGAAAGGAGGGAAGGAATGTGCCAAGAAAAGGACATGTACCAAAAAGAGAGGTTTTGCCTGATCCTATATATAATGATATAGTTGTGACAAAGCTTATAAATAAAATTATGAGAGATGGTAAAAAAGGTATTGCCCAGAAAATCTGCTACGGGGCATTTGATATAATAAGGGAAAAGACTGGCAAAGACCCAAAGGAAGTCTTTGAGCAGGCTTTAAATAATGTTATGCCTGTTCTTGAGGTTAAGGCCAGGAGAGTCGGCGGAGCCAACTATCAGGTACCTGTAGAGGTAAGAGCGGATAGAAGACAAGCGCTGGGTATAAGATGGATTGTGGAATATGCCCGTCAAAGGGGCGAAAGGACAATGAAGGAAAGACTGGCAGCAGAAATAATGGATGCTGCTAACGGTACTGGAGGAGCATTCAAGAAGAAAGAAGATACCCACAAAATGGCAGAGGCAAACAGAGCTTTTGCACATTACAGATGGTAATAATAAAATGATTATAATAGTTTATAATATCTTTGTAAGGACTATCGCGAAATGAAAGGAGGAAAGGAATGCCCAGGCGGTATAGTTTAGAAGATATACGAAATATCGGAATAATGGCTCATATAGATGCAGGTAAAACTACAACAACCGAAAGAATATTGTTTTATACAGGTAAACTGTATAAGATGGGGGAAGTTCATGAAGGAACCGCAACCATGGACTGGATGGAACAGGAACAAGAGCGTGGAATTACTATAACTTCCGCTGCTACAACTGCCGAGTGGAAAGGTAAAAGAATTAACATTATAGATACGCCGGGGCACGTTGACTTTACGGTTGAAGTAGAAAGATCTCTCCGAGTTCTCGATGGTTCAGTAACACTTTTTTGTGCAAAAGGAGGAGTTGAACCACAAACTGAAACTGTTTGGAGACAGGCTGATAAATACCATGTTCCCCGTATTGCTTATATAAATAAGATGGACATAAACGGTGCTGACTTTTACCGTTGTGTTCAGATGATAAGGGACAGGTTGAAAGCCAATCCGGTACCTATTGAACTACCAATAGGTAAGGAAGCTGATTTTCAGGGTGTGGTCGACCTCATAAAAATGAAGGCATATTATTACCGTGATGATTTGGGAAAGGTCATAGAAGAGGGACCTATCCCGGAAGATATGCAGGATATTGTACAAGAATATAGAGATAAATTATTGGAAGCTGTGGCTGAACAAGATGAGGAACTTTTAAACAAATATCTTGAAGGAGAAGAAATAACCGAAGAGGAAATACGTGCAGCGATAAGGAAAGCGACTATAAATGCAAAAATGGTACCTGTTACGTGTGGTTCTTCTTATAAAAATAAAGGTGTGCAAAAATTGCTGGATGCTATTGTAGATTTTCTTCCTTCGCCTCTCGATATTCCTCCTGTCAGAGGAACACATCCTGATACGGAGAGCGAGGAAGTGAGAAAGGTTGACGATAATGAACCTTTCTCGGCATTGGCATTTAAGATTATGACAGATCCTTATGTGGGCAAGCTGTGCTTCATAAGGGTATATTCAGGTAAGATTACAACAGGTGAGCATGTATTAAATACTACTAAGGGAAAAAGAGAAAGAATAGGCAGACTGTTAATGATGCATGCGAACCATAAGGAAGAGGTTGATACCGTTTATGCAGGGGATATAGCTGCAATTGTGGGCTTAAGGCATGTAACCACGGGAGATACTCTTTGTGATGAAAATCATCCCATACTGCTTGAATCAATAAAATTCCCGGAAACGGTTATTTCAGTTGCAATTGAGCCCAAAACCAAATCAGGCCAGGAAAAACTGGTACAGGCTTTACACAAATTAGCGGAGGAAGATCCTACATTCAAGGTAAGCTATAACCCTGAAACAGGTCAAACCTTGATATCCGGCATGGGAGAGCTACACCTGGAAATAATAGTAGACAGGCTATTGAGAGAATTTAAGGTAGAAGCTAACGTTGGAAAACCGCAGGTAGCATACAAGGAAACCATACGTAAGGCCGTAAGGGCCGAAGGAAAATTTGTTCGCCAGACAGGTGGACGCGGACAATACGGGCATTGTATTATAGACATTGAACCTCAACCACCGGGCAGTGGATACACCTTTGTAAATGCCATAACAGGCGGTGTAATACCGAAGGAGTATATACCTGCAATTGATGCAGGTATACAGGATGCCCTGAACAGCGGCGTACTGTCAGGGTACCAGATTGTTGATATAAAAGTTACCCTGGTTGACGGCTCCTATCATGAGGTTGACTCGTCTGAAATGGCATTTAAGATAGCAGGTTCAATGGCAATTAAAGAAGGATGTAAAAAAGCGGATCCTGTATTACTTGAGCCTATTATGAAAGTGGATGTGATCGTCCCTGATGATTACCTTGGAGATGTAATGGGAGACCTGAACTCGAGAAGAGGTAAGATAGAGGGAATGGAAGCCAGGGAAGGACTTCATAATGTTACTGCTTTTGTGCCCCTTTCGGAAATGTTTGGCTATGCCACCGAGTTGAGGTCTAAGACACAGGGAAGAGGAACATTTACAATGCAATTCGACCACTATGAAGAGGTTCCGAAGAGTTTGGAAAGCCAGATTATCAAGTAGGAAATATTTCAGGAAAAATACAGGTATTATGCAAGTATTCATGCAGGTATTGACACAGAGCTGGCTTATATTTTAAATTTATTATTGTAACTATATACTAATTTTTTATGATATATGAATATTTTGCTAAAAGTTAATTTTAATATTAATTATAAACATCAAATAACATTACCGGGAGAAACCGGAAAGAAGGAGGATTTGAAAAATGGCAAAAGCAAAATTTGAAAGAACGAAACCCCATGTTAACATTGGTACAATTGGTCACGTAGACCATGGTAAGACAACTTTGACAGCTGCTATAACAAAAGTATTAGGCTATCAAGGTAGAGCCCAGTTTATGGCATATGATCAGATTGATAAAGCTCCGGAAGAGAAAGAAAGAGGAATAACAATTTCAACAGCTCACGTTGAATATGAAACCGACAATCGTCACTATGCACACGTAGACTGCCCTGGTCACGCAGACTATGTTAAGAACATGATCACCGGTGCAGCTCAGATGGACGGCGCAATTCTTGTTGTATCTGCTGCAGACGGTCCGATGCCTCAGACAAGAGAGCATATTCTCCTTGCTCGTCAGGTTGGCGTGCCTTACATCGTTGTATTCTTAAATAAAGTAGATATGGTTGATGACGAAGAACTTATCGAATTAGTAGAAATGGAAGTTAGAGAACTTCTTAGCTCCTATGAATTCCCAGGAGATGAAATACCGATAATAAGAGGTTCCGCTCTGAAGGCTCTGGAGTGTACTTCAACAGATATTAATGCTCCTGAATACAAATGCATCTTAGACCTTATGAAAGCTGTCGATGAATACGTTCCTACTCCTCAGAGAGATGTTGACAAACCATTCCTTATGTCAGTTGAGGACGTGTTCACAATTACCGGCCGTGGAACAGTTGCTACAGGTAGGGTTGAGAGAGGAACTCTCAAAGTTGGTGAAGAAGTTGAAATTATCGGTCTCACCGACACAGTAAAAAAGACTGTTGTTACAGGAATTGAAATGTTTAGGAAGACTCTTGATCAGGCAGTTGCCGGTGACAATATCGGTGCTCTTCTCAGGGGTATTCAGAGAACTGAAGTTGAAAGAGGACAAGTACTTGCTAAACCCGGTACAATTAAACCTCACAGCCACTTCAAGGCTCAGGTTTACGTATTGACCAAAGAAGAGGGTGGAAGACATACTCCGTTCTTCAACGGATACAGGCCGCAGTTCTACTTCAGGACAACTGACGTAACCGGTGTTATTGAATTACCTGAAGGCGTAGAAATGTGCATGCCTGGTGACCATATTAACATGACCATTAAGCTTATCACACCGATAGCTATGGAAGAAGGTTTAAGGTTCGCTATCCGTGAAGGCGGAAGAACTGTTGGCGCCGGAACAGTTACAAGCATAATTGAGTAATTTAGTAATATAGTTAAAAAAGCGATTAAATAAGTTAATTAATAATTTTAAATAAGCAAAAACAGCTTCTATATGAAGCTGTTTTTGCTTATTGACTTTCATAAATCAGGGTGAACCTATATTTATTCTGTATTTATAATGATGTTATTATATTTAAGTGTTAGAAGTTAAGTATAGAAGTTAAGCATAGAAGTTAAGTATTAAGTATTAGAAGTAGAAATAAGCTTGGCCTTTATAAGTGCATGCCTGATCTCATAGCCTAAAAAGGATGATATTATTATTTTTAAAATGTCAAAGGGAAGGTACCATCCTACTCCTAATGCAAGTGCCTTTACAAGACCTAAATTTAATGACAGTGCCAGCCAGAAGGTGCCTGTAAAATAGCAAACGAAAAGACCTGCAGCCATTGCCATTCCTATGGATAACCTTGTAAGAGGGCGATGTTTTTCTATATTTTCAATAATGTATCCTGTCAAAAATGCCACAAATGGGAAACTAACTATGTAACCGCCGGTTGGGCCCAAAATAGCGTTAATACCGGATTTAAACCCGGCAAAAACCGGAAATCCGCATAAGCCCAATAATATGTAAATAACCTGCGATAATGTACCTGCTTTCTTGCCAAGAACAACAGATGCAAGGCAAACACAAAGTATTTGCATGGTAATGGGGACGGGCGAGAAAGGTATACTAATTGACACCTGTGACAGCACGCACATTAGGGCAGTAAAAATTGAAACAGTAATTAACTTCTTTATATTCATTTTCACTATAAATCACACTCCTTTTAATTATATAGTGCACCTGCTATAAGGGCATTCTTATGAGTCGCCCTGTACTTAACCGCAATAATTATTGTAATAAAGATGTACCTTCCATGTAAAAAGTAATTAACATTAAAATTATTATTCATAAAGTAATAAATCTTGTTGTTTGAAACAGATAAAATAATATATGATATAATTATAACAGAAATATATAATACATGAAAATATACTAAATATACAAAAATATGCATAAATATTTAAGAAATGCTTATGCATAAATATAGCTGTAAATAAATAACGGGTAAGCAAAATCAAAAAGGAGCATGCTGTAAATATGAATATTGAACAGGTAAAAGAACTTGGAGAAAAGATTAAGAAAAACATATCACAGGTAATAGTGGGGAAGGATGATGTAATCGAGCTTGTAATCACAACCTTGTTTTGTTTGGGACATGCATTGCTGGAAGATGTGCCCGGTGTTGGCAAGACTATGCTGGCAAAGAGTTTGGCAAAATCCATAGAATGCGATTTTAAAAGAATACAATTCACGCCGGATTTGCTTCCCACCGACTTAACGGGAGTGAATTATTACAACCAGAAAATGGGCGAATTTGTTTTCAGGCCGGGTCCGATATTTTCGAATATAATCCTGGCAGATGAAATAAACCGTGCTACGCCCAGAACTCAATCAAGCCTTCTGGAATGTATGGAGGAAGGACAGGTTACAATTGACGGAGAAACCAGGGTACTTGAAAAGCCGTTTTTTGTTATAGCCACACAAAATCCTGTTGAGATACAGGGAACATTTCCTTTACCCGAGGCCCAGCTTGACAGGTTTTTTATGAGGCTTAAAATCGGATATCCTGATTTTGATGAGGGGAAGGCAATATTGGATAGATTTGAAAGCTCAAGCCCGTTGCCCACAATAAAAAACGTAGCCAATGCAAAAGATATTTTGGAGGCACAGGAAGCTGTAACAAAGGTTAAGGTAAGTGATGATGTGAAAAAATACATTGTTGAAATAGTGGAGCAGACCAGGAAGAATGAGAAAATAATACTTGGGGTAAGTCCGAGGGGGAGCCTGGCATTGATGCGAGCTTCTCAGGCTTATGCAGCTATAAAGGGAAGGGACTTTGTAATTCCGGATGATGTAAAACATGTGGCGATACCTGTGCTTGCACACAGGATAATTATGAAAAGCCATGCTTTGGTTCACGGTTCCGCATATTCGGAGGCAGTTGTTTCGGAGATACTGAAGAAGGTCCCGGTTCCCCTGGAGAGTGATAAATAAATGGAAGCATTGGTGCTGGCTGTAATTGCGGGTATCATTATATTACTGCAGTCATATATCTTCAGATATTATGCCTTTAAGAACGTGGAATATAAATGCAGCTTCAGTGTTGAGGAAGCCCATGAAGGCGATGAAATATACCTTGTAGAGACCATTTACAACAGAAAATTTTTACCTGTGCCGTGGATTAAAGTGGAAATAAATACATCAAAGTGGCTTGAATTTGCCGAAACAAGATCGGTTATTGCGCAGGAGAATAGGCATGTAACCAGCAGCTTTTTTCTAAGAAGCTATCAAAAGGTAACCAGGCGCTGGAGACTAAAATGTCTGAAAAGGGGAGTTTTCAGTATTGACAATGTAACCCTTATATCCGGTGATTTGATAGGAAACAGTGTAGTATCCGTGCCTGTGGAAATAAACTCCGTTATCCAGGTGTATCCCCGGACCATCGAGCTGGAAAAAATGCTTATACCCGTGAACCACCTTCAGGGAGAAACAATAGTAAAAAGGTGGATAAATGAGGATCCCTTTATTATTGCCGGAACAAGGGAGTATACCGAAAGGGACCCGATGAATAAAATACACTGGGTTTCTACCGTCCGTACCGGGAAACTCATGGTAAGAAAAGAAGAGTTTACTTCCAGGTATGGCTTGTCGGTTATTTTAAACGTACAGTCCATGGAGAACGAGTATTTTGACGCAGTGTATAAAGAATATATTGAGCTGGGTATAAAGGCTGCGGCAACAATATTTGATGAAGCTTTAAAAAACGGTATTCCGGCAAGGCTTGCCACTAACGGCGGAACGATGGATAACCAAAAGCAAATAATATTCACAGGTGAAGCATCGGGACGGGCACATATTCAAAGCCTCATGGAAATTTTGGCAAAGCTCAGGCTAAGAAGAGTAAGTGATTTTGAAAACTTTTTGGAATACATATCCGAAAGCATTAATAATTCTCAGGTGGTAGTCATAACAGCTTATTTAAACGAAAATATATGCAATATATTAAGAAAGATGAAGATGAAAAATAACACTGTAGTGATACTGGTTACAAATAAAAACATAGAATTTGACAGCATACCCCGGGATATTGATGTTAACATCCTTAAGGAGGATATTTTACAAGATGTTGAGTAAACTCTGGAATATATCAAAAATACCGATTACATTAATCGCTAAACTATCATTGCTTTACACAGTATTGCTCCTTGCAAGGGCAGTATTATTTGGATATACCGGGGGTATTGCCGCATTTATTATAAGCCTGGTGATAGTATTTTCCGGCTATGTAATCGCGCATTTGTTAACCGGAAACAAGCAGACCTCTACCCGTTTGCTTTTGGCCTATTTGCCGGCACTTATTCCGGCAGTTATTATTGCACTTGCTTGCGTGCTCTTTTTTCATAAACAGGTATTGGCAGGCATCTTGGAAGGAGTTGCAGCATTTTTGCTGTATTTTATCGGAGCCAGGGCCAAATTTGTTAGCTTTCAACTGACGTTGAACAGAAAGACCGTTTTTATTGGTGTAATTATTTTTCTGGCATCTGCGATATTCATAGACTATTATATAGACTTCTATATTTTCTATTATGATATCGATTCAGGATACCTGAAAAACGCAGTGTTTTTACTTGGATATTGTTTTATAGTTTCCACACTGCTTGTAAAGAATCAGCAAAATCTTGACAAGGCATTTATTCAAAAACATATTGAAATATCCACAGTACCGGGGGGTATAAGAAATTATAATTCAATCATAATAGTACTCTTATTTACCGTTATTCTTATTTTGTTCAATATTAAATCCCTTGGGGATACCATTCTGCTAATATTGAAAAATGCTCCCAAGTATATTGTTATAATGATTTTTTATATTTTCAAATTTTTGTCCATGCTTATAGCGGGCGGGGATGGTACACAAGCGGAACAGGGGCAGCAAGAGACACAAATGCCTGTTTTGCCCAAGGGAGAGTCGGGCGGCATATTAAGTAAAATGCTTACCGTTGCATTCTTATTATTAGCATTATATATATTATTCCTGCTAATTAAAAAGATGCCTAAAATATTTAGTTTTATCAGGCAGAAAATACAGGGCATCCTTTTTGCTTTAATGAAATTCTTCGGAAGGTTGTTTGCAATTCAGAGAAACGGGGAAATCCAGGAAAGTGATTATATTGATGAAGTGGAAATGATAAAACCGGAAGAACGTGATAAAGGTTCGGTCCCAAAGGACGGTATATTTCAAAGAGCCAGAAAAAGATTATTTTCCGGAAATCTCAGCATAGATCAAAAGGTCAGAAGAATATATGCCGAAATTTTGCATAATCTTAAAATGAAAGGAATTGTTCTGCATCAATCGGATACCTCTCATGAAATAATGGAAAAAATACCTCAAGTCGGTGATTTGACAAAATCAATGCAATATATAACAGATGTGTATGATCAGGTAAGATACGGAGAAAAAAGTCCCAAGGAGAATGAGTTTAAAGAATATGAGAATAAAGGAAAGCAGGTAATAAATATTTTAAGGGCCAAAAAGTTATAAACCCGCTTTACGTTGCATTTTAAGTATGATATACCAGGTGTGCCATATATAACAATTGAAATTTACATCTTAAACGTTTATAATAATGACAAAATATTATATCGTTTTATGTAAACCAAAGCAGTAGATATAACATTTATCATAGTTTTATATATACGAGATTAATAAAATGTTATAATAGGTTAACCGATATATTAAATTAAATTTGCATTAGGGGTTGGTCAAAATGTCCGATAAAAAAGTACTGAACAAAAGAGTATTACCACTGCTACCCTTAAGGGGTTTGACGGTTTTTCCATATGTAATTATGCATTTTGATGTCGGCAGAATAAAGTCAATCAAGGCTCTTGACGAAGCAATGCTTAATGATCAGCTGATATTCCTCGTTACCCAGAAGGATGCCAGGAATGACTCCCCTGCCGAGGATGAAATATACAGGGTAGGGACCATATCGAAAGTAAAACAGCTTGTTAAACTTCCGGGAGATACGATAAGGGTGTTGATTGAAGGTATAAGCAGGGCTGAAATAGAGGAATTCGTGCAGGATGACCCGTACTTTGTTGCCAAAGTTGTTGAATATGAGGTCCCAGTTGATGAAGACGATGTTAAAATAGAAGCTCTTAAAAGGAAAGTCATGGATACTTTTGAAGAGTATATAAAACTAAGCAACAAGGTATCACCTGACATACTTTTGACTGTTTCCACCGTTGAAGACCCAGGGCAGATGTGCGATATGATAGCTTCAAGCATATTTTTGAAGGTTGAGCAGAAGCAGGAAATTTTAAATGAGTTTAACCCTGTGGTCAGACTCGAAAAGCTTCTTGAGATACTTGCCAGGGAAAACGAAATCCTTGAAATTGAAAGAAGTATAAACCAGAAGGTTCGAAAGCAGATAGACAAGATGCAGAAGGAATATTACCTGAGGGAGCAGTTGAAAGCCATACAAAGTGAGCTTGGCGATAAAGAAGGTATTTCAGGAGAGATTGAAAATTACAGGCAAAAGATAGAAGATGCAAACTTACCTAAAGAGGTAAAAGAGCATGTGAGTAATGAATTAAACAGGCTGGCTAAAATACCCGCGGGTTCTGCGGAAGGTTCCGTTATCAGGACTTATATTGACTGGATTCTTGCTCTTCCGTGGGGTAAAAAGACTGAAGAGATTATAGACCTTGAAAAAGCGGAAGAAATCCTGGAACAGGAGCATTATGGGCTGAAAAAAGTCAAGGAGAGAATAATCGAATATCTTGCCATAAGGAAACTGACAAAGAGTCTTAAAGGCCCCATACTTTGCCTTGTAGGACCTCCGGGAGTGGGTAAAACGTCAATTGCCAGGTCCATTGCAAAAGCGTTAAACAGGAATTATGTAAGAATGTCCCTTGGCGGAATTAAGGATGAGGCTGAAATCAGGGGGCACAGACGTACCTATGTAGGCGCTATGCCGGGAAGAATCATTTCGGCCATGAAGCAGGCAGGCTCTATGAATCCGCTTATACTGTTGGATGAAATTGATAAGATGAGCAGCGACTTCAGAGGGGATCCTGCGTCCGCAATGCTGGAAGTGCTTGACGGGGAACAGAACTTTGCCTTTAGGGACCATTACCTGGAAGTGCCCTTTGATCTTTCCGATGTGCTATTCCTGACAACCGCTAACAATAAGGATGCCATACCAAGGCCTCTTCTGGACAGAATGGAGGTAATTGACATTCCTGGCTATACCGAGGAGGAAAAATTTAACATTGCCAAGAGGCATCTAATACCAAAGCAGATAAAAATGCATGGGCTTGAAATTAAAAACCTGGTATTTGATGACCAGGCCATAAAAGATATAATTTCATATTATACCCGTGAAGCCGGTGTAAGAAACCTGGAGAGGGAAATTGCTTCTGTCTGCAGAAAAGCCGCAAGGCAGATTGTAAGTGAAAATAAAAAGAAAATAAGGATTAAATCTTCAAACCTTGAAAAATACTTGGGAATTAAAAAATACAGGTTTGATATGGTCAATCAGAAGGATGAAGTCGGAATAGCAAGGGGACTGGCATGGACGCCTTTTGGTGGAGAAACACTGTCAATTGAAGTTAATATTATGGACGGAAGCGGAAAGATAGAACTGACGGGACAGCTTGGTGATGTAATGAAGGAGTCTGCCCGTACGGCTATTAGCTATATCAGGTCAAAAAAGAAAGAGCTGATGATTGATCCTGATTTCCATACAAAATACGATATCCATGTCCACATTCCGGAAGGCGCTATACCGAAAGACGGACCTTCAGCGGGAATAACGCTTGCTACGGCGATAATATCCGCACTTACCAATATTCCCGTGAGGAGAAATGTTGCGATGACAGGGGAGATTACCTTAAGAGGAAGGGTATTGCCAGTGGGTGGACTGAAGGAGAAGATACTTGCTGCACGGAGGGCAGGCATTGATACCGTGATTATTCCGATGGATAATAAAAAGGACATTGAGGAAATTCCTGAAAACATCAGGAATGAGATTAAGTTTGTTTATGCATCAGATATGGAGACAGTACTTGAGACGGCCCTGCTCATAAAAAAGGGGAACAATATGAAACAGGGAGTAAAACGTCAGGATGTTAAAAACATAAGCCCGGGTAAGGACAATGTCCTTATAGCAGAGGAGCAGTCGATAATGAAAAATGTAGAAACGGAAACTCCCAGGATAGAGCAGTAGAATAACTGATCATAAGCTAGGGCAAATTTTAATTAGAACAACTAATTATAAGTTATAATAAAAAAGCGGGAAATAAATTATCTGGTAATTTATTTCCCGCTTTTTATTGCCTAAGTGTTTAGAAATAAGTGTTCAGCACATCTATTGCTCCTTTTTCAATCATCAGCTGGCCATGCTCGTTGAGATATCCTTCAAAAAACCACGTATTAAAAACTTTTTCCCCGTATTCACTTAAAAGGGATTCCAGCTGGACATAATTTATTGCCTTTGTACTTTTCAGGAGAAGGTAATACTTGTTTTTCATTTTATAAAGGTAGCTTTCCCCTGAATACAAGGAATATAGCTTATCTACTATATTAAGGATATCTTCAATTGAATTAAAGCCATATATAATCCTAACAGGATAAATTATCCTGCGACCCTTCTGTTTTACAACAAGGCCGTTCTTTTTTAATTTTTTCTTTACATATTTATTGAATGAATCAAAATCTGTATCCTCGTCAAGCTGGGTTATTGTTATTATAAAACCCTCTGTCAAATCCGAAGCAGGCTCAAACACTATATTTGCATTTGAAAAATCAAAACCGTACTGGTTTTCTGCTTGCTCCATCATGTCCCATATTAATTCCTGAGCAGCGGAAGTATTATAGGTAAGGGACTGAATATCAATGTTCCTTTCCTCAAGGTCATTCAATGAAATAGTAACTTTTATTATATTGTCGCTAATTTTCTCAATTTTCATAATTCATCACCACAACTATTTTTTATACCCATCTCCAATTTTATTATACTTTGTTATTAAGAAAATGAGAAGCCCTAAAATTGATATTGGAATAATATTTAATTTACAATATAATTAAGGTAAAGACAAATATGTAAATAAAATGTAAGATATGGAGGATATGTTTATGCGTCGTTCAAGAAGTCCTTTTCTTTTTTTTGTATTCATATTAATAGGCGGGATGCTGGGTGGTGCCCTTGGAGCGATTTTATCCCAGATACCTGGCCTGGAATGGATAAAAATGGGGGGAGTTAACGGCTACAGGGAATTATTTTCCTTTTCTTTTAATCCCTTAATTGACATTAATTTTATAAGATTTGGGATAAGCCTTGCAGTAAAAATTAATTTAGGTAGTATAGTGGGTATAATAATTGGTGCATTGCTTTACTTCAGATAATAATGATTTTAGATAATGACTTGAAAATGATAAAATCCGGATAATGAATAGATAATGAAGAGATAATGAAGAGGACGGGGTTGCGGATGAAAAACATAATACTGGCTTCAGGTTCTCCAAGGCGCAGGGAATTGCTGGAACAGTGGGGAATTCCTTATAAGGTTATGCCAAGCGACGTTAATGAAGATATTGTTGAATTGAATGGAAGACCTGAAAATAAGGCACAAAAGCTGGCTTTGGTCAAAGCCCTGGACGTTTCAAAAAGACTGACGGAAGGATTGGTACTGGGAGCGGATACAATTGTGGTTCTAAATAACGAGATTTTTGGGAAACCTAAAGATGAAAATGATGCTTATAATATCCTTAAGAAGTTAAGCGGCAGATGTCATGAAGTTATAACCGGTGTTGCCGTTGTCAATTCTAAGACAGGCAGTTACATGACATCCTTTGAAAAGACCAGGGTATTTTTTAGAAACTTGACGGATGCCCAAATCTGGGATTATATAAGTACAGGAGAACCAATGGATAAAGCGGGTGCTTATGCAATCCAGGAGAAGGGTTCAGCCTTTGTGGACAGAATCGAAGGAAGCTATACCAATGTAATAGGTTTGCCTTATGAATTGGTTGTAAGTATGCTCAAGAATTTTGTCGAATAATTATGCCAAAATTTTGTTAAATTTTTTTATATTTTATTTCCAAAAAGAAGGATATATGGAAATATATGTAGAATTATAAAATATATTTATCGGGGGGAATATAATAATATAAATAAATAGTAACTAAACTTGAAAATAAAATGTCAATAAGTTTATAATTATATTATGTTATAATAATTGCTATAAAACAAAATTTTATGAATTTTCCTGTATTATATTGCCGAAACGGGGCAACCCCCGATAAATGGAGATTTCAGATGCTCAATAGAAACTGAATAAAATTGTCGGGGGAGGAAAATTCGGAATGGAAAAGCAATTGAAAATTAAAGATTTGCCCTTGGATGAAAGGCCTTATGAAAAACTTGAAAAGTATGGGCCGGAAATGCTTTCAAATGCCGAGCTGTTGGCAATAATTATTAGATGTGGGAACAAGAATGAAACTTCGGTTTCCCTGGCCAACAGGATACTTATGCAGGATGATGAAGGAAAGGGGCTTACATATTTGTATGATGTTTCCCTGGAACAGTTGAGGAGCATAAAAGGGATCGGGAGGGTAAAGGCCATTCAGATAAAAGCATTAATGGAGTTTTCAAAAAGGGTGGCGACGACTTTCCCGAACAACCGAAGGATAACCATAAAGTCTTCTTATGATGTAAGCAAGTTGTTGATGGAGGAGATGAGGCATTTAAAGAAAGAGGTTTTTAAGGTCATTCTCTTGAACACGAAGAACAGGATGATAAAGCAGGTGAATGTTTCGATAGGCAGTTTAAATGCATCAATTGTACATCCAAGGGAAGTTTTTTCGGAAGCAATAAAAGCAGGAGCTTCGGCAGTTTTATTTGTACATAATCATCCAAGCGGGGATCCTGAACCCAGCATGGAGGATATAGATACTACCAAGAAGCTTGTAAGTGCAGGGGAAATACTTGGAATTAAAGTTTTAGATCATATAATTATAGGCGATGGTATTTATGTTAGTCTAAAGGAGAGAGGATTTGTATAGTATGAGTATATTTAACAGGGATATAGGTATAGATTTAGGCACAGCCAATATTTTAGTTTATGTAAAAGGTAAAGGCATAGTGATAAGGGAACCTTCCGTAGTAGCTATTAATAAAAAGACAAATTCAATTATCAGTTTTGGTGATGCGGCAAAAAATATGATAGGCCGTACTCCGGGTGATATAGTAGCAATAAGACCCTTAAGGGACGGGGTTATTGCCGATTATAATGTAACCCAGAGTATGCTTAAATATTTTATAAAGCGAGCCTCAAAAACAGGCTTGTTCAATAGGCCCAGGGTTGTAATCGGTGTTCCGTCCGGTGTCACGGAAGTGGAAAAAAGGGCGGTTGAAGAAGCTGCTTATCAGGCAGGATGTAAAGAAGTACTATTGATTGAAGAGCCGATGGCAGCAGCTATTGGAGCTAATCTTCCTGTAGAAGAGCCAACCGGAAGCATGGTGGTGGATATTGGAGGAGGAACAAGCGAAGTTGCGGTAATTTCACTGGGGGGAATTGTTACCAGCAGGTCCTTGAGAATTGCGGGGGATGAGTTTGACCAGAGCATTGTTAACTACATAAAGAAAGAATATAATTTAATGATAGGGGAAAGAACAGCGGAAGAAGTTAAGATTACAATTGGTGCCGCATACCCGACAGTGACGGATCAGGTAATGACTATCCGCGGAAGGGATCTGATTTCAGGACTGCCAAAGAACATAGAGATTTCCTCGTCTGAAATAGCAGAAGCATTGAAAGACAACATTTATGCCATAATTGATGCAATAAAATATACTCTGGAAAGAACCCCGCCTGAACTGGCATCTGATATAATAGACAAGGGAATAGTGTTGACAGGCGGAGGAGCGCTTTTAAGCGGACTGGACAAGCTTGTTTCTGAAGAAACAGGAATTCCGGCGTATGTAGCCGAAAACCCCCTTGATTGTGTCGCATTAGGTGCAGGAAAGGTATCCGATGATTTGGATAGAATGAGAAAGGTGCTGATTCCGTCGAAACAACTGAGATAGAAGGGAGATTGACCTTTGGGGAAAGCGGCAAGATTATTTAAAAACAAATTGTTCCTGCTGATCCTGGTATCTGTTATATTGTTAACTATAATAGGAATATCTTCGTCTAACAAAGATGCATTTTCCCTGATAAGGAATGTTGTAACAGTCCCGCTGACGCCATTGCAAAAGTTTTTTACCTCAATAGGGGAAAGAATCGAGTATTTCTTTTCTACCTTCGAAGAAATAAAAAACTTAAAAGCGGAAAACGAACGGCTTAAAATAAGGGTAAACGAATTAGAAAAAGAAAACAGGGAGCTTTTGGTGTACAAAGAAAAGAATGATGAATTAAGGGAAGCATTGAAGCTTAAATCCCAATTTGAGGAATATGAATTAATCGGTGCCAATGTAATAGCAAAAGAACCGGGAAACTGGTTTGATGTATTTAAGATTGATGTGGGTACAAGGGACGGAATTGATGTTGATTATCCTGTTATAACCAGCACCAAGGGATTGGTTGGAAGAGTAGTTAGCTGTGATTTAACATCTTCTAAAGTAATATCAATAATTGACGAAGATAGTGTTGTAAGCTGCTGGCTTTCAAAGCCAGAAGGAGGACATGTAATAGTCAGAGGAGATATAGCGCTAAAAGAACAGGGCCTGTGTTATATGAACAACATTCCTGCCAGTATAGATATTGCAGTAGATGATGTCATAGAAACGTCCGGACTGGGCGGTATATATCCCAAGGGAATACTTGTAGGCAGAGTGAAGGAAATAAGAAGAGCAGGAAGCAATATGGACAGATACGTAATAATAGAGCCGGAGGTGGATTTCCAAAGACTCCAGGAAGTATTTGTTTTAAAGAAGAAAGACGATAGTATGTAATAAAAGATGAGGGAATTACAGGCAATGAGCATAAGGGCGAGAATGAACATTCTCCATACCTTTAATATTTTAATTATTATAATTATCCAGACAACGGTTTTGGATTACTTCAAAATTAAGGGGATAAAGCCCAATATGATATTTACATATACTGTATGTACATCCATCCTGGAAGGCAGTACGCCGGGAGCGGTAATCGGACTAGCTGCAGGAATGGCACTGGATATTGTATCAGGTAAGGTTCTCGGATTTTATTCTCTTTTGGGAATGTATGCAGGTATCATTGCAGGCCTGGCAAGCAGAAAGCTGTATAAGGACAATATCCTGGTTGTAACCACGTTTACATTCTTTATAACATTTATATATGAAACCGTTGCGTTATTATGTACAGGATTTAGCGGCTTTAGTGTGGCCAAACTGTTATCTATATTTAGAACGGTTATATTGCCGACAGCCTTATATAACAGCGCTTTATCAATAATAATGCATTTATTGCTATTAAAGACTGTTGAAAAATTAAATCTTAAAGCAAGTACAAAAAAAAGACGCTGAAGATGGGTCGCGATTTATGAAGGAAGTAGAATCAGGGGGTTAGTTATGGACGGAGGAGGTATTATTTTTAAAGCTACTAACAATGATCTGATCCTAATTATGAATGAGAAGGATAGCATCGAGACGATTTGTGAGCAGGTGGAGAAAAAACTTAAAGCGGCAGGGAAATTCTTTAAAGGTGTATCTCTTTCAGTAAAATACAGGGGAAAGAAATTATTACCCGAGGAAAAGGACAGGTTATGCCGCCTGATGGAAGAACATACAGAAGCACAAATAACGTCTTTTGAAGAAGATACCGAATACGTTTCAGAGTATTCCAATCAGGATTCGGCATCCGGGAGGAGCAACCGGGCTGAAGAAGATGACAGGGGAGAAATTGGTGATTTATATATAAAGAAATTTTACTTCAAGGGTATAGATGAGGGCATAACAAAATTTTACAGGGGTACTGTCAGGTCAGGGCAACTAATTAGTTTTGACGGCAACCTTGTTATTCTTGGAGATGTAAATCCAGGTGCAGAAATACAAGCTACGGGGAACGTTATTGTAATAGGTGCCCTAAAGGGTACGGTACATGCAGGTATGGACGGGAATAAGCAAGCCATTATTGTGGCCCTGGGTATACAGCCTGTCCAGCTAAGAATAGCGGATATTATTACAAGGCCGCCTGACGATACTGAAAATATCCGGGAAAGCAAGAATTCTTTTGTTCCTGAAATAGCATATATCAAGGATGATCTTATATACATAGAAAGATTTTTGCCTCAAAGGTAAATAAAAATAGTTGTCGCAAAGATTGACAAATTAATTTGGTAGATATATAGTCATTTTAAGATAGATAGATATATAGATACATATAAATAGGGGGTTAATTTTTAATGGGAGAAGTAATAGTAATAACTTCAGGAAAGGGTGGAGTTGGAAAGACTACAACAACTGCCAATGTCGGAACCGCACTATGCTTGCTGGATAAAAAGGTGGTTCTTGTGGATGCGGATATAGGTTTGAGAAACCTGGACCTTGTTTTGGGACTTGAAAACAGGATAGTATTTGATTTGGTGGATGTGGTGGAAGGAAGGTGTAAAATAAGAAATGCTCTTGTAAAGGATAAACGATTTGACGGCCTTTTCCTTTTGCCTGCAGCTCAAACCAGGGATAAGTCTGCCGTTAAGCCGGAACAAATGCTGAAATTATGTGATGAACTGAGGAAAGAATTTGACTATGTTATTATCGATTGTCCTGCAGGAATCGAACAAGGTTTCAACAATGCGGTAATAGGAGCTGACAGAGCGATTGTGGTTACAACACCCGAAGTTTCGGCAGTGAGGGATGCCGACAGGGTAATAGGACTCCTTGAGGCAAAAGAAATGGGAGATACAAAGCTTTTGATAAACAGGATAAAAGTAGATATGGTAAAACGCGGTGAAATGATGGGAATTGATGATGTTAAGGATATACTTGCTATTGATTTAATTGGTATAGTGCCTGATGATGAAAAAATCGTGGTATCCACCAACAGGGGTGAACCGGTGGTAACAGATCAAAAATCATTGTCAGGACAAGCATACAGAAATATAGCAAGGAGAATAATGAGGGAAGAAGTTCCGTTCTTAAATCTGGAAGAAGACGAAGGCTTTGTTATTAAGTTGAAAAAATTCCTGGGGATTAAGACATCATAAAAATAAGAATAATGCAATTATTAATATATCATTAATATAATTGCATAAATCATATATAAATATATATAATTTGGAATTTCTGCTAAAAGGAGAAGAATTATGATTCTGGATCTGTTTAATTTCTTAACGAAATCTAAATCATCAAAAGATGTGGCGAAGGAAAGATTAAAACTTGTATTGATCCATGACAGGGCAAATGTCTCACCCCAGCTCTTGGAAATGATAAAAAGCGAGATTATAAAAGTAATAAATAACTACATAGAGATTGATGAAGGTGAGTTAGATATACAGCTCACCCGCACGAAGAGTGAAACCGGTGAGAGCTTTGTACCGGCATTAGTAGCCAATATTCCGATAAAAAGCATTAAAAAGAAAGAAAAGAAGTAGCAAGCGGGGAATTTATCAGTAAGGAGTTTAGAAGTAACTACTATGAATATTGCATTAATAGCCCATGATAAAAAAAAGGAACTCATGACAGACTTTTGTATAGCATATAAATCAATACTCCAGAACCATGTTTTATATGCGACAGGTACAACAGGCACCCTTATTGCTGAGGCAACAGGGTTGAACATAAATAAATTTTTCCCCGGGACTCTCGGTGGAGCTCAGCAAATCGGAGCAAGAATTGCCTGCAATGAATTGGATCTTGTTATTTTCTTCAGAGACCCATTGACATCCCTGGAATATGAGCCTGATGTCAACTCAATTATTCGTCTATGCGACATTTATAATATACCGATTGCGACTAATATTGCTACTGCCGAAATATTGATCAAGGGTCTGGAGAGAGGAGACCTTGACTGGAGAAATTTGGTAAAATAATAACATATATATGATTCATGTTTATTTGACTCATCTCTGTCTATTTTGCCAATCTATATTTCCGGCTATTATACCTGTGCATTTATTCATATCTGATAAAACACATTTGTATTTTCCTGCTCCCATCGCATTGTAATGGATTAATTATAAGTAATTTATAAGTAATAAATTCCATGTTTACAAAATATAATAATTTAGATACTTTATGATAGGGATGTGAGGTTATGAGCGATATTGTGGTTAAATCAAAATATTACCACGGCAGGCTATCCCGCAGCAGAAGGAAACATAAATCCAGAGAAAAAAGCAGGCTGGGGCAGAAATTGAAAATACAAATATTTGTTTCTCTGCTGATATTTATTACCATATGGGTAATTAGCAATATTGACAACCGGACAGCCAAATATATTGTAGAAAAAGTCAGGTGGACCCTGACATGGAATATAGATATAAAAAGCATTTATAAGGAAATTTACAGCATATTTGTTGAAAACACACAATAAGCAGCAATGAACTATTTTAGCAGTTACTTGCTTGCATTAATATCCATCTCTTTACATGAGCTGGCCCATATTATCACAGCAGCTTTGCTTAAAGTAAAAATACACGGAGTAAGGGTATTAGCAGTAGGCCTAAACGCAATTATTGACGATCAAATGATTTCCAGAAGCAAAAAGCTGCTAATTTATATAAGCGGCCCGCTGTTAAACCTGATATTGTTTATAATAGGAATACTGGCTTACAAATACTTAGGATTTATGAAAAATATAAACTCAAAAGAGGCAGTGCTATATATAAATTACAAAGATTGCCTGCTTAATTTCTCAAGTGTCAATTTTTGTCTTGCCGCCTTTAACCTTTTGCCTGTTGAGCCTTTAGACGGGAGTAGAATATTCAGTAATATCCTGGAATCTGACAAAGGTATATTTATTGCATATAAGTGTACAAAAAAGGTGTCTGTTATTTTATCGTTGATTATTATTTTTGCAGGGATTATTCAGCTGCTTTATTCATCTTTTTTAAACAGCAGCTTATTGTTTATTGGTGTATACATAACCATTTTGAATTTATTGAAGCGCAAAAAAGGAGAAGCGGCATATATGAATATGAAGCAAATATTGTACAGACGTGCAAGGTTGCTAAAGAAGGGGATATACCCTGTCAGGAACCTGGCGGTGATGGAAAACATGCAGATGGGCAATATTATTAAAAGTCTGGATTTTGATAAATTTCACATAATTTATGTGCTGGATGAGGATTTAAGAATACGGAAAATATACACCGAGCATGAGATAATTAACGGGATTATAAATAACGATAGCGTTATAACTTTTAAAGAATTCATGAACAGGGAGGAAACGGGATAAAACAAAATTATATGTCGTATTTTAAAGGAATATGATATAATATAAATTAAGATAATATAAAATGATGAAATTAAAAATAAAATGATAAAATAGGGCAAAAATTCAAAACAGATATTTTAAAAATACTTAAGGGTCAGAGGTTAGATAAATGAACAAAGGAAAATATAATAATAACAAGAAGACAAAGAGTGTCAACAATGGGAATAGGAAAAAACAATCAAGAAAAAGAAAAAGAATAAACGTACGATTTGTTATATTTACAGCCGTACTGTTCTTTATAATAGGGTTTGTTTTTTCTTACCTGTACTTTACAAGAGACATTTATGATGATGACAGATATGCTGAAAACGGAACGGATATGAATAATACCGGTACAAACAATAATGGAAATCAGGGTACGACAAGCCAGGAAGACGGGAAAACTGCGGACAATAGCGGAGAAAACGGGAAAAATACCGATGAGAAGGAGCCGGATACCAAAACCGACCCTTCGAATAACGTAGGGGAAAATGCCGGTGACAAAACTCAGGATAAGGGGACAGGAAATGACAGCGAAGTTAAGGTACCTTCAAATCCTGCCAAGCCAAATGTTGAAAAGCTGAATGTGGAAGCCCTTGAGAAACTCAGCAACACAAAGTTGTCCTGGTGGATAAGGCTCAACAATGAAAATAAACCTACCACAATTCCGGATGATATAAGGGCCTTGCTTGAAAAATATGACGGGATATTCCAAGGAGATACAACCAAGAAAGTTGTTTACCTGACTTTTGACGAGGGCTATGAAAACGGATATACGGCCAAAATTTTGGATATCCTGAAGGAGAATAATGTAAAAACAATATTTTTTGTAACAGGTTCGTATATAGATAAAAATCCTGATCTTATACAAAGGATGATTGATGAAGGACATCAGATTGGTAACCATACTGTAAATCATCCCAGTTTGCCCGATGTCGGGTATGAAAAGCTTGAAGATGAATTGCTGGGAATCGACAGGAAATTATATGAAAAATTTGGGGTTAGCACCAAGTACATGAGGCCTCCATCAGGTGAATACAGCGAGAGAGTGCTTGCAGCAGCCCAGCAGCTTGGATATAAAACGGTATTTTGGAGCTATGCCTTTGATGACTGGTATGCAGATAAAATAAGAGGGGCGGATTACGCCTACAACAAGGTTATGGGAAATCTGCATAACGGCGCTGTAATCCTGCTTCACGCGGTATCAAAAGACAATGCGGATGCCCTTGACAGGATTATCAAGGACATAAAAGCACAGGGCTACGAAATAAATCCTTTTGACTTGTAGTCATGATTTAAAGTCCTACTCTGTATCCGTAAGAATTTCTAATATTTTTTGAAGTTTATCGGCAGCAGATTTGTATTCGGGTTTTATTATAGGTTTTATGGCGGCGATGGTTTCGGCAATTTGGTTTCCGGTTGTTACTGCGGGTAATGTATTGATGCTGTTTTCGGACGCAGCCAAAAACTGTTGTTTTGATCTTGAAGCAATCTGCTGTTTTAATTTTTTATACACTTCGGTATAAATATTGCTTTTGTCGGCAAGTTTCCGCAGATTGCTAATGTGGTAATCATTGCCATTTGGCAAATATGTTACAATAATTTTAATTATTTCCACTATTTTATCATTTTTGCTTCGTGTATTTGAATTTTCCGTTAAAAGGTTAAAAATTTTGTTTCCTGCATAAATGCCGTTTGCGATGCTGTTAAGGAATAAGTAAGAATTATTCTTCAAATTATCCATCCGCACTTCCCCCATATATTTTCTAAATTTATTCTATGGTTTATAGATGAAGAAGGTTACATTAATTATGATTAAGGTAAATTCGAAATACAATGTAGTTGAATTTAGTTTAATAACAACCTATAATTATATATAAATACTTATAGGAATAAATTTAGGAATAAATTAAAATTAACAATTTAATAGGTGTAAAATTAAATAAAAAAAGATATTAAAAAGAATATAGAATTATAAACTTTAGAATTAGAGATGCCAAGTAAATGAGGGGAATAAAATGGATGTTTGTGAGGATGGCAAAATGGAAACGGTAGAGAGTATACGTGATCGCTTAAAATACGCAAAAAGAGTCGTAGTTAAAGTCGGAACGTCGACTATAACCTATAATACCGGAAAAGCAAATTTGTCAAGGATAGACAAATTGTCAATGGTATTATCGGACTTGGTTAACCAGGGCAGGGATGTTGTTCTGGTTACATCCGGGGCCATCGGAGTGGGGGTCGGCAAATTAAAGCTGAAGGAAAGACCTAAATCAATAAGGGAAAAGCAGGCTGTGGCTGCAGTTGGGCAGTGTGAATTAATGCATATATACAGTAAATTCTTTTCGGAATACGGACATATTGTGGGGCAGATACTTCTTACACGGGATGTTGTGGAAGATGAATACAGACGGAACAACGTTATCAATACTTTTGAAACATTACTTGAAAAGGGGATAGTTCCTATCGTCAATGAAAACGATTCGGTCTGCGTAAAAGAACTTGGAGGAGATAACGGGCATAACTCGGTATTTGGCGATAATGATACCCTGTCCGCTATTGTTGCAAAGTTGATAAGAGCAGATTTATTAATAATCCTGACTGATATTGACGGATTCTATGATTCCAATCCGAAGGAGAACATACACTCAAAAAGACTGTCAGTTATTACCGAAATAACCCCTGAAATCGAAAATTGTGCCGGGGGAGTAGGTTCTGACCTGGGAACAGGCGGTATGATTACAAAGATCACCGCTGCAAAGATTGTAACTTCTTCCGGCATAGACATGGTGCTGGCAGACGGAAGAAACCCCCAGATTATTATGGATATTCTAAAGGGGAAAGATGTGGGCACTCTGTTCGTAAGGAAAGAGGTGCAGGAAACGGTTTAGATATAATTCCTCTCTATATGGCTTCCTGCAAACATTGGATTTATATCCAGAATAACCTCGTCCCCTGTATTTGCGTCAATGCCGGTTAAATCAACAATAATATTAAAGGTGCTAATTCTTCCGAGGATTGGTGCCGGCTTTTGACCTACTTTCACATATAATCTTTTATTAAACGATGTTATATCGTTGTATAAATATCTTAATACATCGATGGGCCTGAAAACATCCCTGGATTTTTCAACACCGAATCCGTCCAGGTAGCCTACGGGTACAATTCCAATCCTTGTCTGCCTGCGGGTCCTGTATGTATTGGCATACCCAATATTGTGGTTTGGCGGCAGTTCTTTGATTTCAATAATTTCAGATTTTAAGAAGCCTATTTTTTGAAGCCCGTATGTATTCTCAACAGGAATTCTTCCCAGAAATGCCGAGCCTATCCTTACTGCATCAAGGTGCATTGCGGGAAAACGTAAAAACGCACATGAATTACATATATGGAGCATTCCCGGGTCCAGCCCCTTTTCCCGAATCAAATCAACACAACCTTTAAAAATTTTGAATTGTACATATACATCCTTTTCTTTCTTTGAGAAAGAAAAGGAAAAGT
>Ga0134092_1000148_pt1 | contig 70724 bp, 55 predicted proteins | sample 3_6taG_FD_94454 | JGI IMG/M metagenome (GOLD analysis project Ga0134092, IMG submission 94454) | Switchgrass degrading microbial communities from high solid loading bioreactors in New Hampshire, USA - 3_6_20_6_A3 metaG | ecosystem: Engineered > Bioreactor > Semi-continuous > Anaerobic >... | reverse complement strand
CTACTGCCAGAATTACTAAATTGAAAAAGGCATATTCTCGTTCCACAATTCTTTATTTCGATTAATGGTAAAAATTCTCCGAATTCCTCTTAATTTTTATTTTTCTAGCGTCTCACCCATGGGATTACATATATTGAGCAGTAAAATGGAAAATATAAATATATATACTGGCTATTATGCCATCTTTCGGCCTGCTTCCATCATGCTCCTTTTTTCATGTCTAACAATATTTATTAAATTATCTTTATTCAAGTCATCTACCAAATAGAGTGCTCCATCAGCTTGCATACTCAGCTTCTCCAGGAAACTGCGATTAGACTCTACCCCAATACAAATTAGGCGAATCTTATTCTCCTTAATATGGCGGGCTGCTTCTAAAGCATCAGCTTTGGCATCCATGGTCCAAAGCGGGGTGTTGGGAATACCGTCGGTAATCAATACCAGCAAGGGATTTTTAACCCGATTATTTTTGATAAGTTCTACTGCTTTCATTATACCATTAGCCAAAGGAGTTAAACCTGCCGGGTTTATGGTGGACAGTCCCTTACTCAAAACCCTTTGGTTACGAGTAAACGGTACAACCACATCACTGCGGCGCTCCTGGAAAGTAACTACCGCTACCTTTTCCTTGCCGGTAATAAGCAGGTGCTCAGCCAGGAAACAAGCAGCCTGCCTTTTATCTCCAGCCATACTTCCACTGGCATCAATTAAGAGGCAAATATCTATCGGTACATATATTTTCTTATCGTAAAAGTGCAAATCCTCCTTTTTTAGGGTAAATCTTTCATCCCCTCTTAAAAAACTATTTTTCTTCGCCTGGATAATAGTCTCCGGTACGGCTAAATCTCCCGACCAGCCCTTGTCCGGGTCATTTATAGTGCGGTTACGGTTGGTATACTCTACCTGAGCTGTCCTGCGCTCCTCCTTGCCTAACTTCCTAAAACGTCCGCTGCCCCCAGAAGGAGCCCGGCGAATATTACGCCGAATCTCTGTTTCTAACTCACATTTGTGATTTACTACAAATTCCTTAATTTCAAGCCCCTTTTTGCTAAGCACCTTTCCTAGAATAGTATTTTTGATAAGCCCCAGTTCCTCAAGCTGTTCTAAATCGTGTTCTATATCTCCCCATTTCTTCTTCTGTTGCTCTATCCCTTTACGTTTAAAAATATTGGTGGAGTAGCTTTCCATAAATTCTTCTATCTCATCTACTCCACCAAATTTCTCAGCCAGCTTAAGAATTAACTGGTTTACATTTTCTTTGTCAGGGAGCTGGCGTGCCTTTTGCCCCTTAAATTTTTTCCAGGGGAGTTTAATATATCCGGCATAGCTGTCACGTTCTTCTTTCTGATTACCGTGGGTAATATTGCGTACTTTGGAAAGCTTTATACCGGAAGCCAGGATTAATTCTTCTACCGCCTCAGCTATCACATAAACCAGATAATAATCTTCACGGTTAAAACGGGCTAAAATGTGGACATGATCGTAACCCTCTTCGCCAGGAATAAAAGGCTTCACTATATCCTGAAACAAATCATATAATAATCCTTTACCTTGATTAGTAGTAATATATATTTTATTAGCAAATTCCCTAACCAGCTTAAATCTTTCATCTTCGGCAAATTGCAATTGAGGAACTTTTTCCAGAAGGTGTTCGTCTATTGCTCCAAAAATTGCCCGAGCTACATCACGGGGGTCAATTTCTCCAGGTTTATGGTATATATCCAAATGAACGATCTGATCAGCATCAACATAATCCAGAAAAGTCTTACCAGCATCACGGTTTGTCAAAACCTTGATCTGCCCTTTCACCCTTTTTTCAGGCATTTTAGCATGAGCTTTACGGCTGACTACAGTACTCTCACCCAAGCGCACACCCTGGTTTTGGCTTAAATAGAGATGGAGGTAATTTCCTACTGAAGCTGCCTTATCAACATTAGTCTGTTCACCAAGCATAAAATCCCCCCTTATTAATAATCACTTGGGGTCAGTGTTTTCTCGGTGTGAACCAGCTCCCCCCTGTGCATATCCTTAAGCGGACGAGCTATTTGTTGGAAGTAATCAACGTCTTCATCCTCTTTCTTTTTATTCCTTCTACCCTTATAACTTAGAATTCCGTCTTTTATGCCCCTGGAATCAACCTCATTTATCATGCGTACCAAGGTATCTCCATCCACCCGGTGTTTAAGTACTAAAGGAATCATACAAGTCACATCGGATATCAATACTTTATCCCGATTTTTCAAAACACTATGCAATACTGCCCCTTGCTGCATCGCTTCAATAGCACGAATGCTTTCCAGATTGTGCTTTATATACAGACGAGCGATAAAATTGCGGAGAAAATCAGGTAAATCGGTTTGCTCATACATGGCTGCCCACCTGATAATATCCTGGCGGTAAAGATCATTTTTATCACCATGAAGCTCTTCCAATTCGGCCCGGTGTGCTTGTTTCACCTTGTTAAAATGGGAATTTTCCTCTAGCATGGCTGATAGGATATCGAGTGAATCAGGCCGTCCCATATAACATACCATGTCGAAACGGTCTGATAACTGACGTCTTATTTCTTCCAGGGGACCAGGGTCTTCATCGGGGTTTGATGCTGCCCATATCGAGACGTTAACTGGTATTTCCACTACCGGCAGCCCCGCCTCTTCAATCTGGATATGTCCTGGTTTATTACCCATAACGTCTAGCAAAATATCTGTTATTTCAGGAGAAGTGTCTGCCAACCGATTTATTTCATCAATAAAGATTATTCCCCGGTGAGCTTGTGGAATGAGTCCTGGAAGGAGCCGGGCTTCAGGATGAGTAGGGTCAGTAAGTCGGGCCAAGTCAATACTTCCTGCAACTGTACCAACTTTGGCTGAATGTGAGATTTCCAGGAAAGGCATTGGTATTTCTTCTATACCAATTGCCTTTATAGCCTCTTTGCTCAAGTTAATATGATGTGGACAATGGGGATTTGAAGGGTCACAGTTATATATGCATCCTTTAATCCTTTTAATGGTGGGGAGTATTCCTCGAGCGGCGCGCATAATTGTAGTTTTTCCGGTACCCCGCAACCCTTCCGCATGAATATGCAAGGGTTCTCCTACATAAGTGGATACAATTGACATCAACACTAATTTAAACAGGGCTTCATTACCCTCATAGCGTTCCAATTTATAAAAAGGTATCATCAACATCCCTCCAATCGCTTGCCGTATACATTTACGTTTTTGATTACTTAGCCTGCTGCGATTATTACTGCTAATAAATGGAAGGCTTAAACTTCGTATTCTTTTGTCAACCTTAGTCCCGAATAGCTATAATCCGACCAACTATTCAGGTATAGATTACTCCCTTTCCCTCCTTTTCCATTTAATTGACGTCCTCAACCTTATATATATTATATCTTTTATTTTATTTTTTTCTCTATTATGGTTGTATTTGGTTTATTTAAGCTCTTATTTTGTTGCAGCTAGTTCTTTATTATAAAATTAATTGGTTTTACTATAATTAAGAAACAAAAAAAAGCGGAGTCTTATGAAAATGCCTTTTTTAAGCAAATTCCTTTTCTTATAACTCCCCTTTAATCTTTACCTGGAATAACTGCTAAGCTGCTTATTTTGTTGTTTTTTGGGTATAATATGTCTTAATGTTGGTATATATTTATCTTATATTCCCAGCTTTTGCCTTAACTGCTTGGCCCGGGAACGGCTTAGCATGATGCTTTTATCACAGTTTAAAAGACGCAATACATAAGAACCTTCACCAAAATTAACTATTTCCTTAATAAAATTAAGGTTAACAATAAAAGCCTGATGGGCTCTGAAGAAATTAAAGCTATTCAATTTATTCTCCAATTGATTAAGAGTAGAATTACAGAGGTATCCTTCTTTACATGTACTTATGTATACTTTTTTTCCCTGGCTCTCACAATAAATAATTTCTTTCTGAGGCAATAGGGTTATTTTCCCTTTTTCCCTTATCGGTAGCTTGTCGGCATAAATTTCAAAATTACGATAACCTTCTATAAGGAGATCAATTCTTTCTTTAAGCCTATAATTTACCAGTTCCTCGATAATATCATTATGGGCGAGCTGATATTTGGCTCGCTCTATGGTCTGTTCAATTCGCTCATGCTCAAGGGGTTTTAAAATATAATCCAGAACACCTAAATTATAAGCCTCTACAGCTGTGTCTTTTTCAGCAGAAATGATAGATATTAGAGGTGAATCTTTTATTAGCAGTAACCTGTTGACTGTTTCTAAGCCAACCTTTTCCGGCATAGAAATATCAAGAAAAACTAATTCTGCTTTTTTTTCCTGGCAATACAGGATTGCTTCCAGACCATGAACAACTTCCCCAACAATTTGAACACCCTTAATTTTCTCTAGGACGTAACGGAGTACTATTCGCTCTCTTTCCTCATCCCCCACAATAAGTACCCTGACAGACATTATATCAACCCCTTAAGTACGGGTTTTTTTTCTTATCTCTATAATATATATTAATATAAATATATAGCTTTGCTTGTAATATAACAATAATTAATCAGCCCGGTAGAAAGCAGGGAAGGAGGAAGCAGGGGACGTTCTTTTTTGCTTCCTTCCTGAAGGAACAAAAAGAAGGTCCCCCTGCTTCTTTAGGTTGAGGAGGTTAAATTTATGCGTTATGAAGGAACGGTATTTCGTCCCCCGAGTGAAGCTTTTAGTTTATTAATTCAGGCTAGTATAGGCTGTCCTCATAATAAATGCACTTTCTGTAGTATGTACAAAAACACCCGGTTCCGCCTGCGCAGTGTAGAAGAAATTAAGGAAGACCTGGATGCAGCTCGGGACTATTATGGAGAATATATTGAATCGCTCTTTTTGCCCGACGGCAATACCATTGCCATGAAAACGGAGCGGTTAGTAGAGATATTTAATTATGCTCGCCGTTTATTCCCTTATTTAAAGCGCATAACCGTTTATGGTTCAGCCCGTTTTGTTAACCGTAAAAGTGATGAGGAATTACTAATGCTTAGAGAGGCTGGTCTTACCCGGGTTCATACGGGAATGGAAAGCGGTGATGATATTACTCTGGAAAGAATTAAAAAAGGAACTACATCTGAACAGATAATTGCGGCAGGATTAAAATTGAAAAAAGCAGGTATTGAGGTTAGTGAGTATTACCTCACTGGTATCGGGGGACAGGAAAGAAGTAAGGAACATGCAATTAATAGCGCCCGGGTTTTAAGCGCTTTCAGCCCTGATTTTATACGCATAAGAACTCTGGTTCCAATTCCGGGAACTCCCTTATATGAAGATTACCTGAATGGTGAATTTGTTTTGCTTTCCCCCCATCAGGCTTTACAGGAACTGCGCCTATTGATTGAGAATCTGGATTGTAGCAACAGCATGGTAGTGAGTGACCATATAAATAATTATTGGAATATCCAGGGGAAATTACCGGATGATAAAGATAAAATGCTAGCTTCTATCGATTATGCACTTACGATAGATGAATCTAAATTCCGTCAGCCTCATGTGGGAAGACTGTAAAACTGTTTTATTTTTAGACAGTGTCTCACTCAAATTGATGCTAAATGCAACTATTTTTGCATTTTACTATATCGTATAATCTGTCAAGCGCCAAACCACCGTATAATAGCAAACATAATATTGTTGGCATAGACTTTGCAATAATTATTTTATATATGGGGGGTGTTTTTAATTTATATAGGGCTTGGGTCGGATATAACAAGCCCTATTTTTTCGCCTAAAAGTTTACCATCAGTCCGCCTTCTCCAGCATAAGTGCCAATAGTAGCACTCATTTCCGCTATGATTATTTTATTCTCGGGATTATAGCGTTCTTCAATTTCTTTTCCTAGTCGTATAGCATCATCTTTACAATTAACGTGGCTTATACCAATTAATCTCTTTTTTATGGATTCGCCAGCCAGTTCTCCTACCATGGCTACCAGCCTGGAGGTGGCTTTTTTTCTTCCTGATACTTTTTCCACTACTCTAATTTTCCCCAAATGATCGCCCCTAAAAATTGGCTTTATATGAAAAAGAGTACCAGCCATTCCTTCTATCCGGCTCAAGCGACCACCCTTCACGACATTTTCCAGGGTATTGAGAGTAAAAATAACTTCCCGACTGGAACGAATCCGGGTAAGTCTTTCTATAATTGTGTCACTGGAAAGACCCATATTTGACATATTCGCTGCTTTGATGGCCATAATTCCTGTTCCCAGGGATGCAGTGAGCGAATCAAAAATTTTAACCTTTTTTTCTCCCAACATATTACTAGCTAGTTGTGCTGTCTGATAGGTACTGCTAAGGGTAGAGGCAAGGCTTATAAATAGAACTTCTCCGGCTTCCCTTAAGCCTTTTTCAAAGTATTCTATAAAGGTAAGGGGATCAGGAGCAGCAGTCTTAGGGAGTTTTTTGGAGGATTTCATTTTTTTTATAAAATGGGCTGAACTCAATTCAATACGGTCAAGATAAGTTTCGCCATCGTCAAAGGTAACCTTAAGAGGTATCATCTCAATATTATGTTTTTTTAGCTCTTCATCAGGTAAATCACAAGATGTGTCAGTTATAATTTTTAATGCCACTTATTCTCCTCCTAAAGCCCATTAGCCTGCTATCAAGCAGTGTTTATTTACTGTTGCAGTCTTACTGGTTGCGGGGGAACGATATATATCTCCTCCCCCCTGAAATCGAAAAACTGGCTAAGCTTCCAGTAAACTCCCCTGCTTAAGCGGGTATCTGCTTCCCATCTATAACTTATATAGGGGACATCACCTTTAAAATAGAGCTTGATTTCATGGGTCAGGGGCATTTCCTGAAGATCATGAAAAGAAAGTGTTATGCTTCCATCCTCTTCTTCTTTGTAACCGGTGGCATAAAAGGGTACATCTTCTACGGTTATGGGATTAATATCATTCCCTAGTTTTATACAATAACTGCCATCATCCTGGCGTTCAATATGTCTTGCTAATATATTTAGTATATTACGACGAAACATTTCCGCCTGGCCAAAATACCATTTACCATTTTTCTTTATAATAATTTCTGTTAATTCCATCCATATCCCCCCAGCACATTCTTATCTAATATTTTACTGCAATTGTTACCAGGAATGCAAAATAAGACGCGCGAATAGACACAGATGACACAAGCCCTTCGGGCACACAGGTTAACACGGTTTTATTATTAGACACTGAATGATGCTGAATAATTATGATAACTTCGATAATTCTGCTGCAAAAACTCCGTTCAGACTAAGGTTGCTAAGCATGGATATGTGCCCCTGCGAGACAAGTTATTTCACCCTTCTCCCGTAGCGGAAACTTAAGTTTCCGCTATTATACCCAATCATGTTCATCTGGTTATTGTTTTTCCCTACAGGATTTGGCGGGAGTTTTAGCGGAGGCTGAAGCCTCCGCTACTAGATAGGAAAAGATTAGCGGAATCAATCATAGTACAATAAAGTGATAATAAATTCACTGTTAATCTGTGCGCCCAGAGGGCCTGCCACCTTAATAGTGACCGAAGGGAACATCAGCGCCCCCTTTGGGGGTGTAATCAGTGTCTATTACCGTATAATAACAATCACATGTTTTCTGCATTTTTTAGGTTTAGTGATCTTTGGTATATGGCTTCGATCTCGCGGTTGGTGATTTCTCGGTTGTTCATCTTCAGCCCGGCCAGGCTAAAACCATGTTTTTCGCCTAAACTACGCAGGTAGTGGATTGTTTCCAAAGGCATTTTGGTACCAATGCTATAATCATTATAGTCGCCTTCTAGGGCTAGTAGCACCGTCTCCGACAAGCAAGCCAGATTTATCCCATCACGGTAGCCCATATTCGGCCCAAAAGCTATGTCGCAAGGATATTGTACTAAACCGCCTTCCAGGATAAGAACGTCATCGCGTTCGTCAAATACCCGGGGTGAAATATCAGTCGGGCGGGCAACGTCACATATAACTGCTCCTGGTTTTAGGTGATGCGGATATACAATATAATCCGGCGAATTACTAGCGGCAACAATCATATCACATTCAGGCAGGGTTTCATCAACCAGAATACTGGTATGAACCGGCACTTCTAGATGCAGGTAATTACATATTTCAGTCATTAGATCTTTCGATAAATCCTTTCCTTCCCGGAGAGCGCTGGCCAGTTTCTGAGCCATTGAGTTATCCTGTTTCTCAAGCAGTATCAGACAATCATTCAACCAGGCACTTAAACCGCCTATTTGTCCGGATACCATCCTCTGATGTGCGTAGGTAAACAGATCGCAAAGCAGAGTATTTAAGCGCAGATTACTACTTGTTGGCCTTTGAGGATTACCCAGCAAGGTGATTTGACTAATTTGCTCTGATAGCATTAGAGCACAAGCTCGGCCTATGGAGCCGGTGGCTCCAATTACTGCCCCCCGTGCCTGATTTAAATCTATATGCATTTTCTCTGCCCCGGCAATCAAGGCTTCCATTGCCATTAATGTGGTGAAACTATTGCCGCTGGTTATGGCGATTCCACGCCCCTGCACTGCTTTACCTCCACGGGTGACCACCGAAGTCAAAGCTCCTAATCCTACTATTCCTGCTCCCAGGTCTTTGGCCATGTCCACTGCTTCAGCAATTATCTTTGTAGTTTCCGAACGAGGAAGTCCCATTATCTCACGCGCTCCAAAGGGTACTCCTATTAACCAACCTTCAGCAATCTTACCTGTACGCGATTTAATAGCCGGCATGTGGCAAACCACATCTGCCGATGGGCTCTGTTTCTGCCAGTCCAAAAATCGATATAGTTCCGAACGACTGTAGGATCTAAATGAAGGGTTATTGGCTATTACATCTTCTGGTGCAGGATAATGAATAATAAAAGCAAATTTCTCGGTAGCTTCTTCCCCTTCTTTAAGTTCAACAGCTTTTACCGAGCGGCTCACTCCGCGATAATCTTTAACCTCACTGACTTTGCTGTAGTCCCCTATTAAATAGCGATATAATTTGGCATAGTCGCGTCGGCTGATTATTCGGCAGACTATATCCAAGGCTTCGACAACATAATCCATATCAGCATAGGAAATTTCCAGAGAAGGTTCTAACCTTAAGGTCATAGAGTCATTTAAAAAGGGAGCTAACCGTATATTGTACACATTGAGAAGAAATCCCGCTATTAGAGCCGTAAACCCGCCGGAATTAACCATAAAGGTGATATCATAGGAACCGCAATCTTTTTGGTCGTGAAATTCCATTCCCAGCATCAAGCCCCGGCCTCTGACTTCTTTTACCGCATCCGGATAGCGCCGGGCCAGCAGTTGCAGTTTACTCATTAAATAATCGCCTTTTTGGGCTACTTCCTTTATAATCTTCTGGTCATCAGCAAGTAATTTGTTAAGTACTGCCTGACCTACGTAACAGGTTAGGTTATTATTGGCAAAAGTAGAGCTGTGCAACATCCCAAAATCATCATTCCAAACTCTAGGACTACTTATACATACCCCCAGGGGCAGCAAGCCGCCACCTAGTGCTTTGGCTAAAAGCAAAACATCAGGCTCAATAGCTTCATGTTCACAGGCAAACAGCTTACCAGTTCGTCCTAATCCGGTTTGGATTTCATCTACGATGTAAAGAGCGCCGTATTCCGTACATAAATCCCGCGCTGCCTTAAGATACCCGGGCTGGGCTACTATTATACCACCTTCACCTTGTATCGGCTCAACTATAAAAGCAGCAATGTTTGTACCCTGCTCGACAAATACTTGTTGCAGGGCTTCTACATCGTTAAATGGTATCTTGATAAAACCGGGAATAGGGGCAAAAAAAGGCTTTTGATAGGATTCTTTGCCTGTAGCTGATAAAGCTCCCATGGTTTTGCCATGAAAACTGTTGTAAGCAGATACGATTATTTCCCGGCCGGTAGTGGAGCGAGCCAATTTAATTGCCGCTTCTACTGCTTCCGTACCACTTTGGCAAAAGGTACAATAGCTAAGGTCACCAGGGGTACAATCAGCTAACATATTAGCTAGTTTTAAAGCTTCTCCCGGAAGGGAAGGCTGTACCAAGCTGGGGATTAGTTTGTCTCTTACTTCCATAAGCTGCTCCCAGATAAAATCGGGATTATAACCGAAGGGGATTGCTCCATATTGAGAAATAAAATCTAAATAACGCTGGCCGTTTTCATCGAATAAATAGCTCCCTTGTCCTGATATATAGTTTTTATCTAGTTGAAATAGGCTTAATTTATCTTTCAAAGTAGGGTTAAGAAGATCCTTGCGTAAGTCTGCCATCTAAAAACTCCCTTTCAATTCTTTGTGCACATATTTGTGCATCTAAAAGCTTTATATGATATACATTTTATTAATAATAACGGCGCTGTCAAATGTATTAAGTTTTTTCTATCAACAACAATTTTCCCCTATGTAATAACGGAAACTTTAGAATCTACTATATATCCGTAGCGGAAACTTAAGTTTCCGCTACAAAGGGAAGATGACCAACGTATCCGCCCCGGACGAAAAATTGAGAATTTAAAATTAACCAATGTATATTTTTTTCTTAACTGGAAATATTAAAGTGTAGTTTAGGTCTTGGGAAAGGAGGGCTTACGGTGGAGAATAATAATAACAATAATGATATAAGAACTGACGAAGGTTACGATCTAGGGACATTTAATTTTCTTAAAGCCGGATGGTGGATACTGCATGTAGTCGCTATAGCAGGAGTTTTCTATCTTGGTTTTCTTTACGGTGGATCCGTATTTTAGCTTTAATACCAATATGACCAGCGGCATTAGCCGCTGGTCATATTTATTTACGCCTACCACTCCGGCGGCAGTTGTTTTAACTGTTTGAGATAGTATACGGGGCCATCCAGGCAAATGAACTGGCTTCCGATGTTACACCTTCCGCATTTGCCGATGCCGCATTTCATGCGCATTTCTAAGGTAGTAATGACCTGCTCATCACTAAAGCCCATCTTCTCTAAAGCCTGCAGGGTAAATTTAATCATAATAGGGGGACCGCAGATTACGGCTATGGTATTATTGGGGCTGGGGTTTAATTCTTCCACATAAGCGGGGACAAATCCTACATGCCCATCCCATCCAGCTTCTTCATTATCTATGGTAATAAAGACTTCGGTATCAGGCTCCTTCGGCCAGAGGTCGAAAATTTCCTCTTTGAAGACTAAATCGGCTTTACTGCGGCTGCCATAGATGATAGTAATCTTGCCATAGTCTTGGCGATGCTTAAAACAATATTTAATAAAGGAGCGTAAAGGCGCCAAGCCGATACCGCCAGCGATGAAGAGCATGTCTTTACCTTTGCAGTCCTCTACCGGGAAGCCATTACCATAAGGGCCTCTTAGTCCGATCTGCTGTCCAGGTTCAATCCGGTGTAGCTCGTCAGTTAAGAGTCCAACGCGTTTGATGGCAAACTCCAAGTATTCCTGTTCTTCCTGCCAGGTACAGGAAATCATGGCTTCACCAATCGGCAGGGAAACCATTCCACATTGACCGGGAGCTGCCTGAAAAGGAATACCCTTGCCGTCAACATTTCTTACAAAGAAGCTTTTAATGTCCGGCGTACGGTCTTTTATATCGAAGACTTCTACAATAGTTGGTACTAATGGCTGTTCACCGCAAGTACACTTATGCCCTGCTTCATGCTCATGATTAGCCATTTATCTCTGCCTCCTTTACTGCATCGATAATCTTTACGATGTTAATCTTGGTCGGGCAGACGATAATACATCTTCCGCAGCCGGTACATAAGGGAGTTCCATATCTTTCAGTAAAAAACTGCAGTTTATGCAAGAACCGCTGTCGGAAGCGTTGTTTAGCTGCACCACGAGGATTGCCGCCTCCGGCTTCACGGGTATATTCTTCATACATACAGGAATCCCAGGTGCGGAAGCGATATCCCTCTTCCCCCCACATTTTTACCTGAATGTCAAAGCAGTGACAGGAAGGGCAAACATAGGTACAGGCACCGCAGTTAATACAGGGCTCTGATAGTTTATCCCAAAGGGGGTGTTCAAACATGCTTTTAAGTTTCTCTGCTACCCCGCTGTAGTCAACATTCTGTTTAAAGGGTTTGGCTTCTGGTAGTTTAACTTCTTTTTCTTCCAGTAGGTCAGCGATTAACTTAGTCACTGCTTCGCCTTTTTCACTCTTGCTTTCCCATACATAAGCATCTCCAGTGTCACGCAGGATTACATCTGCTCCTTCTGGATCAATAGGGTTTACATCCATGGCATTGCAAAAACAATTAGGCCCTGGTTCATAGCAAGCGTTGGCAATTATAGTGTTAGCTGACCGGCGGGCATTATAGAAACTATCTACATAGCCTTTGGTCAAAAAGACATCATCCAAAGCCCTGATGCCTTTAACATCACAGGCCCGGGCTCCGAAAATAATAGTGGGATGAGGATCTTCATAAGTTTTATCAATATTTATTTTTACGCCTTCAGTTTTAATACCGTACATTTTCTCCGTCTGAGGAAATACTGCATTTTTAGGGGACTGATAAACGTTTAAGGCCTCTAGCATTAGTTCATCCTGGCCATCTTTAAAGCTTTTCCAAGGATAGTAGGCACTTTGTTCCCCTTTTTGCATGGGAACAAATACTTCGGCTGCATCATTTAATTTATTTAAAGCTGTGGTAAGCTTAGCTTTGCTTAATACCTTCACATTTGTCACCCCCTATAGAAAGCTATCCGGATCGTCTTCCCGGTACACGCTTAAGGGAGGCTTGGAACCTTCCACATATTGCATACCGGCTTCCGGCCCGCCGAATAGTTCGCCTATGTCTTTTATTAATTTTTGGTTAATAAGCATTAGGGGAATGTGTACCGGACAAACCCGTTCACATTCGCCGCATTCGATGCAGCGTCCGGCCATATGAGCATGTTTGACCAGATGGTACATCATGTTATCCGTAGTGCTGTTTTCCCGTCCGACCCACTGGGGTTTCATTTCATCGAAGATACAAGTACGGCAATCGCAAGCTACACATACCTGACGGCAGGCATAACAGCGAATACATGAAGATAAGGTATCTTCCCAGAATTTATAGCGTTCATCCGCACTCATTTGTTCAATTTCCTTGACCTTGGCAAAGCGGTCACCTTGCTGTCTCGGAGTCTGTTCCGGCCCTACTAATTCGTCATAGATAACAGGGTTGGGCTGAGTGCAGTTAAGACATTTCTTTGCTAGCCCTTCTTCAGCTGTTTTTTTACCCAAACCACCATAATTTCTAGCTGCGGTGAGTGGATCTTTTAACCCGGGACAGGGGATACCAACTATATAGAGACGATCACGTTTTATTTGCAGATCTTCCAATAGTCTTACTATACCCCGGGAATCACAGCCTTTGGCAGCTATACCGATCTTATCCTGGGTATCTCTGAATTTTAATAGAGTATTGGCTATATTATAAATACTGTATTCGTTGAAAACGATGTTCTTGACATCCTCGGTATTTCGAGCAACATAGGCTTTGGTTTCAAAGTCTAATTCACCTTCTTGTTCCCAGGCCAAGAATACATCGATTTTACCTTCCGCAAAAAGCTTGGTCGCAATTTCCTGTATTTTTTTAGTTATTTCTTTCATCGCGCATCCCTCAGCTTTCTGTTAGGTCCAAGATTTCTCACATCAGCGACCAGCTTAATCATAGTTTCCTGAAATTTAAGTCCTTCGGCACCGGATATCCAGGAAACCTGATACCTCTCTGGTTCTATACCAATGTACTCCATTAATCTTTTCATAACCGTTTGCCGACGACGTTGATAGTAATTGCCACTACCATAGTGGCAGTCGCCAGGGTGTCATCCGGAGAGGAGTACACCGTCTGCCCCTCGGTTAAAAGCTCTTAATACCAGCATGGGATCCATTCTTCCCGAACAAGGTGTCCGGATGATGCGTACATCTGCTGCATATTCTAAATGGTTTAAGCCAGCCAAATCTGCTGCTGCATAGGAACACCAGTTACAGGCAAATACGATGATTTTCGGTTCCCATCCAGTCTGGGTGTCTATAGACATAGTGCGTCCACCTCCGATACTAATTGGTCATGGGTAAAGCCCTTGAGGTTAAGGGCCTGAGTCCGGCAAGCCGGTAAGCAAGCACCGCATCCCTGACACAGGCTGCTGTTAACTTCAGCTACCTGGCGTATAAAGCCTCTTTCCTTTTGCGCCCTTAAGGATATAGCTCTAAATGGGCATATCGGTACGCATAAACCGCAACCGGAACATTTGGTAATATCTGCTTCAGTTACCATAGGTTCAGTGGCCAGTTCTGATTTGGAGAATAAACTTAAAACTTTAACAGCAGCACCACTGGCCTGAGCTACAGTATCAGGTATATCTTTCGGTCCCTGGCAGGCTCCGGCTAAATAAACACCAGCGGTAAAGGTTTCCACCGGTTGTAATTTAGGATGGGCTTCCTGGAACCATCCGTCTTTGTCTACAGAGAAGCCGATTTTCTTGGCCAGTTCCATAGCACCAGTTGAAGGCACCATAGCAGTGGCTAGAACTACCATATCAGCTTCTACTTCTAAGGGCATACCTAAAAGGGTATCTTCCGATTTTAGTATTAATTTATCGCCCCGGGGATAGATTTTGCTTACCCGACCCCGGATGTATTTAGCGCCGGCGTCAACTGCGCGCATATAAAATTCTTCATAGTTTTTGCCAACGGTACGTACATCCATATAAAAGACATAAGCTTCACTGTCTTCGATCTTGGTTTTTACCTGGTAGGCATGTTTAGCTGTATACATACAGCAAGCTCTGGAGCAATAGCTCTTGCCTTTGGTATCATCCCGGGATCCTACGCACTTAATAAAGGCAATTTTCTTAGGTTCAGTGCCATCAGAAGGACGAAGGATTTTACCACCGGTAGGACCACCGGCAGAAACTAGGCGTTCAAATTCCAATCCACTGATAACATCGGGATATTTGCCGTAACCATATTCGCCATAGGCTTGCTGCCATTCAAACAGGTCATAACCTGTGGCCATGACTATAGCCCCAACTTCAAATTCTTTATATTCTTCTTTGTCTGCAAAATTAATAGCTTTGGTTGGACAAATTTTTTCGCAAACGCCGCATTTGCCTTCAGTCAATTTGCGGCAGTGATCCGCATCTATATAGGGTTTACCAGGTACTGCTTGGGGAAAACGTTTATGAATAGCAGTTCTTAGCCCCATACCAAATTCAAATTCATTAGGTATTTTCTTAGTGGGGCATTTTTCAATACAGGTACCGCAACCAGTACATTTTTCCCAATCCACGTATTTAGGTTTTTGTTTAACAGTAACTTTGAAGTTGCCAATGTAACCGCTTACATTAGTGACTTCAGAATAGGTCATCAGTTCAATGTTAGGGTGCTGCGCCGCAGCAACCATCTTGGGGGTGCCTATTCAAGCGGCACAGTCCATAGTGGGGAAGGTTTTATCTAATTGGGTCATTTTCCCGCCTATGGAGGCTTCCCTTTCCACGATTATGACCTGGTGTCCGCCTTCGGCTATATCCAGGGCCGCCTGCATGCCAGCAATACCCCCGCCGATAACCATGCACTTTTTGGTAATAGGAACGGTAGAAATCTGTAAAGGCTGGTTGCGCAAGGCTTTGGCTACGGCCATTCTAACCAGGCTCTGGGCTTTTTTCGTAGCTTGTTCTTTATCATGAGTAACCCAAGAATCCTGTTCCCGGATATTTACCATTTCCATCAAATAAGGATTAAGCCCTCCGGCAGCTGTGGCTTTGCGGAAGGTGCCTTCATGCATCCTAGGAGAACAAGATGCTACTACTACCTGTTCCAGTTTTTGTTCCTGGATAGCATTTCTTATTAATTCCTGTCCCGGATCGGAACACATATATTTATAATTAGTGGCATAGACAACGCCAGGCAATGTTTTTGCGTATTCAGCTACTTTCTCGGTATCAACGGTTGCAGCGATGTTGGTACCACATTCGCATACAAATACGCCTACACGTTTTTTCATCTCTCCGTCTCCCTTCTCGTGGAATCAACCTGTCAGTAAGTCTGCCCTGTTAATTTCCCTGCTTTTTTTGCGCTGCCGCAACATATGCTTTTGCTGCTTTTTGAGCTTTATCTTGATCAGATGCCATCAATTTGGCTAAATTGGCAATCTTCTTTTCATCCAGGACGGAAACTAGTATTTCAGCCTCAGCCTCATCTTCTATTAATTTGGCAGCTATTTTTTTCGGGTTTTTTGAGAATGCAGCAATAAAGGCATCTACTTTCTTAGGGTCAACTTCTTCTGACGGTGATTGGGCCTTAGCACCACTGGCCTTAGATTTAGCCTCAGCTGCAGCTTCCTGAGCCGCCTGTTCGGCAGCCGCTTTAGCCTCGGCTGCTCTAGCCTTAACTACTTCCAAATATTTTCCTGCTTCAACAAAATGCTTTTCAATGCCCACTGTTTGTGGTGCATCACCACAGGCTATGGCCAGTAATTCAGTTATATAATAAATAGGAAGGTTGAATTTTTCTCCATACTGTCTTTCTACGGCAGCCTGCCGCATGTCCAAATTAAGCATACATAGGGGGCAAGCCGTTACAATACATTCCGCTCCATTCTCTTTTGCATCTTTTAATACCCGATAAAGCATCCTGGCACCTACATCAGGCCTGGAGGTTACCATGGCAGCGCCACAGCATTCGGTTTTATGAGACCATGCTACCGGTTCAGCTCCCAAGGCTTGCATAACTTTATCCATGGTCTGCGGATCTTCCGGATCATCAAACCCGGTATGTTCAACCGGTCGCACTAGGAGGCAACCATAATAGCAAGCCGCTTTCATGGTGGTAAGGGGATTGGTAACTTTCTCCTCAATAGCATTAATCCCTATCTTATTAACCAAAACATCCAAGATAGAAAGGGTCTCGGTGGTTCCCTGAATCTCAAGCTCTAAGACCTGTTCAATCATGTCTTTCATTGCTGGGTCATGCTTTACGACATGTTCGACATTACGGTGTCGGCTATAACAGGCTGCACAAGGCGCAACCACCGAATTTAAGCCCATCTTTTCCGCAATCACGAGGTTTCGAGCCGGAAGCGCCAGGGATAAGAGTTTATTGGTATTATGTCCTGATGTTGCCCCACAACAATTCCAATCTTCCAGTTCCTGTAATTCAAAACCAAGTATTTTGGCTGTCCTCTCCATGGACATACCATATTCAATTCCGCTGCCATTGGCAGAGCACCCTGGGTAATAGGCAAATTTCATTAATTATCACCCCCGAGTTTTTCTGCCCGTTCGAATATCTTCTTTATTTCCGCGCGAGCTTTAATTTTTTCCGGGAAAATACTCACTTTGCCCCGTTGCATCATAGGTAGGCCCAACTCCATGTCTTTGAACAATTGCCCGGTAGTTAGGTTATACTGTAGGGTCAATCCTGCCTCATAGGCTCTGCCAAAATTCTTCACGTTACTTAAGAAAGCTTTGTTAAAGGCAGCAACTTTTTTATCAGTTTTACCCCGTTGCAAAGCCTTACGCCTCATAGTATCCATCAATGAGGCAATATCAACCCCTCGAGGGCATCTGGTGGAACAGGTTTCACAACTAGCGCATATCCAAATGCTATTAGCATTTAGTGCCTCTTCCACAAAACCCAGCTGCAGTAATCTTATTACCTGTCGTGGTGGGTAGTCCATGGCAAATGCTGCCGGGCATCCTGCGGTACATTTCCCACACTGGTAACAAAGGTTTACCTTGGTCCCAGCTTCTGCTTCTATCAGATCAAGCATCTGATTAGCCCCATGGGGAAGCTGGTGGGCAGTTTCCATAATAGTCACTCCTCCCTTAAATGTCATTATTACGTTAATAATATTTAAAAAGCTTATTTAATTAGATAAAGATAATTAAGAATTAAAATAATAATGGCGTACAATTATTCAACCTTATGCATATTAATTAATTCTTGTATAACACTTTTATAAAGCAAGTATTTTTATGATACGATACTTAAGCCCATTATAAATCAACAAAACCGTTTATTACGTGGTATAAAAGAATTTTATAACACGAATGTCAGGTATATCATTTACCTCGATTTTTTCGGATTATTACATTTAATTATAATACAATATGTCACATATTAATGTTAAAACTTTGTTATGTTAGGTTTTAATTAATGAAAATAGAGAATAGTATATCCTTTTACGGTATAATTTGACAAATAACCTATTAACACTTACAGAGTTTTGGTGTTAATTACCAGGATAAACTACCTAACGGCGGACATACTAAGGGTAGAGTCAGGGATGAAGATAAGTTTATAAAAGTTAAGTCCCTCAAACAGAGGATAAATCTTAGCTTTTCAATTCCCCGACTCATTGTTGAAAATCCGCTGGTATGTTTTCTTAACACTGTTGTCGGATCGTACTGATTTTCAGTGATTAAGAAGGGCCAGCGGATTTTATTTTTTATAGACACAGATAACACCGGCCTGCAGGCACACTGATTCACACAGAATTTAAAACCACTTACTTTGGCCGGTATTGACTATTATGCATTCGAATTAGTTTTTTTACAGTCGAATCCATTTGACTTAATCTATTACTACAAGAACATAAATAAGAATGCTTCTACTTACCTAAGGGAGACATTTTTCGCAGTTTGGTAATAATTGGGGGAAGAACCTCAAGGACATAATCTACATCTTCATCGGTGTTATCTTTACCCATAGTTAATCGTAGTGAACCATGGGCTACTTCGTGAGGCACCCCCATGGCCAATAGGACATGGGAAGGATCCAGGGAACCAGATGTACATGCAGACCCGCTGGAGGCCATTATTCCCTTCCCATCCAGCATCAGTAATATGGATTCGCCCTCGACAAACTCAAAACAAAAGCTGACACTACCTGGTATACGATTATGGGGATGACCGGTAAGTCTTGCATTAGGAATAGTTTTTATGATGCCTTCAATTAACCGGTTCCCGAGACGATTTAGTTTTTCTGCTCTTTCCTGCATAAAAGATCCGGCTAATTCAGCAGCCTTGCCCAAGCCTACAATTCCGGGGACATTTTCTGTTCCCGCTCTTAGCCTTCGTTCCTGACCACCACCATGGAGTAAACTGCTGATTTTAATACCCTTTTTTACGAACAGGAAACCAACCCCCTTGGGACCATAAAACTTGTGACTTGACCCAGATAGTAAATCAATACCCATATCCTTTACATCAACAGGTATTTTGCCCAGTGACTGTACAGCATCAGTGTGGAAAGCTGCTCCTCCCCGGTGGGCAATAGCTGCCAGTTCCTTGATAGGCTGAATTGTTCCCACTTCATTGTTCGCATGCATAATAGAAACCAATGTTGTATTAGGTTTCATTGCCTTTTCTAAAACATCAGGTTCAATCAGGCCATAATTATTTACTGGCAAGATAGTAATCTCATAACCCTGCTTTTCTAAATATTCACAAGTATGCAGTATCGCATGATGTTCGATTGCCGAGGTTATTATATGATTCCCCTGTTTCCGATTAGCCTCCATATAGGTTATTAGAGCCTGATTATCGGCTTCTGTCCCCCCGCTGGTAAAAATCACTTCCTGAGAAGAAGCATTTATTAACCCGGCCACCTGCCCACGAGCCTTTTCAACCGCACGCCGCGCTTTCTGTCCCAAAGAGTATACACTTGAGGGGTTACCATATTCTTCCTGGCAAAAAGGTATCATTTCCTTTACAACATCCGGGTCAACCGGAGTAGTAGCACTGTGGTCCATATATACAGTTCTCACAATCAACACCTCCAATAAAATCAGGTTTAGTGAGAAAATTACGGGCATGTCATTGCGAGCCCCGAAGGGGCGTTGCAATCTCTATGTCGATCTACGTTAACCACGTCTTAACAGGAGTATTAGCCGGCTCGCTCCGGGACTCCTCGCCTGCAATACATCGGCTTACTTCGGTGCGAAGCGGACCGCTTAGAATTCGGCATCCATGCACTCAGTCCTCACTGCTCGAAACATCCTGTTTCTCGCTCCGCTTCGCAGCCCTCAGTTTCGCCGTGTTTTGCAACGGCTCGTCGTATGTTACTCGCCCGGCAAATACTCCTGCTTAAGCCGTGCAGCGATGCTTTCATTCATCGAGGCCTGCGTCACAAGCGACAATTACCGGGAAGTTTCCTTAGTAAAAACCCGTAAATAGGCCTATGACCTACTTACGGGTTTGGTCCATTTATATTAGTTTAATTTAATTCCACTATAGACTGGCTCATTTTGCCAGCTACTTCTCTTTTGCGGCAGCTTTCACACAGCCGGCCAGTCATTTCTATTCCTGATTTTTGCTTGACATAATTCAGCTGTTCCCTAGTAGCAAATGGTTTACCGCATTTCTCACAGGTTACCAGTTCAAAGGTCTTATTCCAGATAGTGCGCTTCCCGCCTTCCTCCAGCATCTCGATGGCACCGGTAGGGCAAATCTCGGCACAGGCTCCACAGCCTATGCAAGCAGCAGATGGTTCATCATAAGGGGTAGCAATCCGTTTTTCTATCCCCCTCATTATGGCTGAAATAGCACTGGTACCCATTTCTTCACAGGCATAGCAGCATAAACGGCATAAGATACACCGTTCATTAGGATCGCCTTGTAAAGCATTATCAGTACAGCCATATTCTTTGGCCATTTCCTGCATAAGCTCACTGCCCTCAGCTCTTTTGGCAATAAGCATTACAATATTACGTCTGATCTTTTCTATAGCCGGAGTTGAAGTTTTTACCTCGATTTCGCTGCTAATCGGATAGGTGCATGATGCCACCAAACGAGTGGCATTGCCGTTTTTAACTTCTACCATACACATACGGCAGTGACCCTTGCCGCCAAAGGCGGGGCTGTAGCACAGGGTGGGAATATTTATACCTGATTTCTTAGCTGCCTCTAATATGGTTTCTCCGGAGGTAACCTCTATTTCTATTCCGTCAATTTTTATTTTCATCATAACCCCTCCTATCTAACCTTGACAGCCTGGAATTTACAGTTGTCTATGCACTGGCCGCATTTAATACATTTTTCTTGCTCAATAGCATGAGCCTTTTTCTTCTCGCCTTTAATTGCGTCCACCGGACAGTTCTTCGCACACAGGGTACAACCTTTACAAAGCTCGGCATCAATATAGAATTCAGTCAAATTCTGGCAAACACCGGCCGGACATTTATGATCTACGATATGGGCCAGGTACTCATTGCGGAAGTATTTGAGAGTGGACATAACTGGATTAGCCGCTGTTTTACCCAAAGCACACAATGATGCCGATACCAGAGTCTCACTTATATCCTTCAGCAGATCCAGATCTTCTACCTGTCCCTTACCTTCGCATATTCTGGTAGTAATCTCTAATAAGCGTTTAATTCCTTCACGACAGGGATAACATTTGCCACATGATTCTCCCGCCAGGAAGTTTAGATAGTACCTCGCTACTTCAACCATGCAGGTACGGTCATCCATGACGATTAATCCGCCTGACCCCATCATGGAACCAGCCTTGGTCAGAGTATCAAAATCCACCTGCAAGTCTAAGAGGCTTTCAGGAATGCATCCGCCGGACGGCCCCCCGGTTTGTACCGCTTTAAATTTACGGCCTCCCTGAATGCCACCGCCTATTCCATAGATAATTTCCCTTAAGGTTGTTCCCATAGGAACTTCCACCAGACCGGTATTGACAACTTTGCCCACCAGGGAGAATACCTTGGTGCCTTTGCTGCCCTCTGTACCCAGGTAAGCAAATTTTTCGGCACCTTCAGCAATAATAACCGGAATATTGGCCCAGGTTTCAACGTTATTAATAACCGTAGGTTGACCCCATAAGCCCTTTTCGGTAGGGAAGACATATTTATCACGTGGTTCACCGATGTTGCCTTCGATAGATGCGATAAGAGCAGTTTCCTCACCGCAAACAAAGGCTCCGCCACCTCTGACTATTTCAATATCAAAGGACAGGTTACTGCCCAGAATATTCTTACCCAGATAGCCTCTGGCACGGGCATCATTAATTGCCTTAGTAAGGTTTTTGATGGCCAGGCCATATTCATCCCGGACATAAATATATCCGGCGGAAGCACCGATAGCATATGCGCAGGTAATCATACCTTCAATTACACTGTGGGGATCACCTTCCATAATACTGCGGTCCATAAAAGCACCCGGATCACCTTCGTCACCATTACAGATAACATACTTGGGATAGCGGTCTACCGCCGCACAGGCTTTCCACTTCATACCGGTAGGGAATCCTCCGCCGCCGCGGCCGCGCAATCCGGAAGCCAGTACTTCCTCGACTACCTGATCAGGTGTCATTTGATTTAACAGCTTGTCCAGGTTGGCGTATCCGCCTACCGCAATATAATCATCTATGGAAGCTGGATCAATTTCACCGATATTACGGAGAGCCACTTTATGCTGCTTTTTATAAAAATCAATATCGTGATGGGATTTATAACGTTTTTTAGTAACCGGATCGCGGTATAGTAAACGTTCTACCAGTTTGTGATTTATAATCGTTTTTTCAATAATTTCCGGTACATCTTTGGTACTTACCTGTATATAAGTAATATCATCAGGCATTATCTTTACCAGGGGACCTTTTTCACACCAACCATTACAGCCAGTTGATTTGGTATAGGTCTTGACTTCAACTGCCTTATTATCAGCTAACTGCTCCTGAAAAGCATGGTAAATATCCATACTGCCGTTGGCCTGACATCCTGTACCACAGCAAACCAGAATCATTTTACCGTCAAAATTAGTCAGCGGGCTCATTCACTTCACCCCCATAGCTTTTAATAATTTCAATGATACTTGAAGAAGTTACTTTAGGATGAACCCGCTCGTTTACCATCATAACCGGGGCAATAGCACACGCTCCCAGACAGTTTACGGTTTCAATGGAGAACAGGCCATCTTCGGTAGTCTCACCAGGTTTTATGCCTAATAGCTTGTAAATCTGGTCTATCAGTACATTGGAACCCTTAATATGACAGGCGGTTCCGTCACAAACCTTAATATTATAACGTCCTTTGGGGACTAAACTGAAGGCTTTATAAAAAGTAGCCATGGTGTAAATCCGGCTGAAAGGAGCGTTGACATGGGCTGCTATCATCTCCATAGCCTCGCGGGGCAGGTAATTGAAATGTTTTTGGATATCCTGCATCATAGCCAAAATATATCTTTTTTCACCCGGATAAGAATCAATAATCTGAGATATTTTCTGGTGGTCAAGTTCTTTTGCATTTACAGCCATTGTAAAACTTACCCTCCTTTTGAGTAATAGTTGCATTATTTGCAGTAAATAAATTCTTCTCTATCCCCATCTCTTTAGCACTAGCCTGTACATCAGGCTTAGGTCGCCCCACTTGCACCACAATTTAACACCAGCGATATCAGCAATCACCTATAAACTATAAACCTTGCCAGCCTTCCTCCCAATCATCAGAAAATATCCTGGTTTACACTGCTTTATGGTTTCATAGTATTCATCTGTCCCCATGCACTTTGGGGCCGCTGCATTCCAAAATGCACACATAGAACCATAGGAAAATACTATTTTAACTAGCAATTCCTTTAAATATTGACTGTAATCTTCAAAACGATCTATAAAAAAGCCGACCTGTTCCAACCTGTTTCTCAGCTGGCGTAAGTCATGCATTCCTCTCATGCAACCTTTGCCTGAATAATTGCCAAGTTTGCTAACCGCCTCAGGATTTTTGGCATAGACATCGGTAATAACAAACCACCCATTCTCCTTTAACACCCTATAAACTTGCTTTATAACGGTGTCCAAACTATCCATTAGCGATAAGGTACATTCAGCCAAGACGCAATCAAAACTTTCGTCCGGGAAAGGCAGCTCTTCTCCTCTTCCCAGGAAAAAATCAGCATATCCGTATTTGCTTTTCGCGGCTTCAAGCATTTTTTCTGAAGGATCAATTCCCACAGCGGAAATTTTATACTTTTTATAAAGGTAATGCACCGTTGCCCCTCGTCCGCAACCCAGATCAAGCACAGTAGCTTGGGGTGAAAGGTTACAATGCTCGATAGCTATATCGGTCAAACTAAATCCGCCCGGCCTTAGAGTATCCCCCATTATTTCTTGCATATAACTGCTTTCATATACATTCCGTGTTTCCAATTTATTTGTCCTCCAGACTTTTTTCACTTCAGCATTTTACCCAAAGCCCAATCCTCTCCAATAAACACATCATTACATTCCGGGCACTTCATAAGCTCCACTTCAAAGTTACCTCCCAGGTAGCACACTTTGACTTGGTCAGGAACCAAACCTTTTTTTACAAATCCAAGGTGAATTCTGTTCGCATTCTGCTTTCATTTCCTATTCCTTCATAACTTCCATTCTGTGACTGTAAACTGAAACTACCTGAATTGCCCCGTCCTTCTCAATGTAGCGAACCCAATAGGTAACATCGGCAATGCGCAGGTTGGCTAAATAATTAGAATCTTCCGGATTAAAAAACCGTTCCCCGGTTTCCTGGGCATGTTTTATAACTTCTTCAACGTTTTCACGAAGGATATAGCGTTCGTCCATAATGCGCCATACTTCGTCAGGAATGATTAAGTTCTTCATTTGAATCAATTCGCTCTGTGAATCCTCATTCCACAATTCCCTTAGCAATTTCTTCTTAAGCTCCGCCCGGTTGACATGTCTTTGTGAAAGGTTGGGCATTTTTCTAAGGGCTAATTGGTCCAAACCCTCCCCGAAAATCAGATCCAGAATATGATAGGTTGGTTTATCGTACTCCACAAACAAGTCTTTGCACATAGCACAGTAAACCAGGAGGTCAGCGTTACTTTCATTTATGCGGCTCTGCACGAAATCTTTGGTTTGTTCGCGGTTGGCAAAATACACCAGTCCGCCATATCCGCAACACTTAGTTTTTTCTTGGGTATATTTTAGTTCCTGTATTTCATAACCAAGCTTAACCGCAATATTTCTTAGGCTGGTTTGAATTGTTTTATTATGCCTGCTAGAGCAAGCATCATGGATATTTAAAATACGTTTCTTACCATTTGGGACCGTTTCCGGTAATCCATAACTGTCGATTATTTCCCATAAAGATATAAAGGGTATGTCCGGAAGGTATTTTTCAAAGATGGCACAGCAGCTTGAGCATGCCAGAATAAAGGTAGGTTTGCCTTTTTCAACCCATGCGTCTCTTAAGCGTTTTAGGCTACTTGCCATTAAATCCTGGCGCCCTGCCCAGTCGGCCGGAGCACCACAACAGCCCAGCATTATCCCCACACCTTCTTTTATTCTGGATAGAAGGTATTTATAGGATTTTTCAACATATTCCGGATAAGATGCTGCTAGCTGGCACCCGGGATAAAACATAAAGTCTACCTTTTCAGTACCGGGATCATCCCCCTTAAAAACTGACTGGGCATAATTAGAAAAGGAAAGGCGTGGATAGGTAAACAGTTCTCTTTTTCTTGCCTCCATCTGTTCTTCCGGAATCGGAGGAGGTGATTTTACCATAAAGAAGTGACTGCTGTTGCTGAACTCCATATCTTTGAGCGCAAAATCATGGGCAGAAGGAGGCATCTTGCCATTTTGCACCATACTTTCCCTGGTCTCCTGAATTATATCCTTCATCCTTATGTCGACATGGCATTGTTCTCCGCACAACCCGCACATGGTACAGGAATTTATCATTTTATTGGCGTACCGTGTACCCATAAAGGTTTCTTCATTATGAATAATTTGCCTTATATAATTTTTCGGATTAATACTAAATTTCTGCAAATGACTACAGGCATCAATACATTTGGTACAGCGGCATTTTAAGCATCGCCCGGCTTCATTTATAGCCTCATCTTTGCTGTATACGTCACTAGATCGGACAACCGGTGCTACCGGGTCAATATCATCCATCTCATATTGGAGAGGTGTTTTAAACGAAGCCTCCCTTTCCCGAGCAACCGTCATGGAAATCCTCTTGGCGTATCTTTCCATGGAAGTTGCAGCTCTTCTAGCTGAACTTACCGCAAGAATAACAGAACCATTCGGATAGGCAATTCTGCCCCCCGCAAAAAGGGATGAAAACTGTACTTGAAAAGTCTCGGGATTAATTTGCAGATTCTCATCCCAGTCTCCCGTAGCAAGAAAGACTGCATCATGCTCACTAATGATTTCTTTTAGTTGCGCCGGTCCGATAAACTTGTTAAGAACCACATCAATATTCAATTTGTTGAATATTTGCAGTTCTTCCTCTAATACGCTTTTGCTGAGGTTTTCGTAATCCCATAACCTGCCACCTAGCTTATCCGACTTTTCATAAATTCTCACCTGAAAGCCTTTGCGATCAAGTTCGAGGGCAGCCGTAAGTCCGGTCAAACCTCCTCCAATCACAGCCACTTTACCGGCCTTCTTGGGAACCGCCAGCGCTTTTTTGGGGGGGGTGTAACCATATTTAATGGCTGCCTGCTCGAGTTCCGAAATTCTTATCGCTCCGCCGGCAGCCTCACGCACACACACATTTTCACAGGGATGATCACAAATCATGCCCAGCAGTCTGGTCAAAGGCATGCGTTTCTCTAAAATTTTATAGGCTTTTTTAAAATCGCCTTTCTCCATTTCAGCCATAAATGCCGTCACGTCCACGTGAATAGGGCACCATGCGGTACATGCTGCAGGTTCATCATAAATACATCTATCACCTGTTTGCAGCAGCTTTTCTTTGTCCATTGACTATACCTCCATTAGGCGATGATTCTAATCCAGGAGTACAAGGTGTTTGAAGCCGTATTTTCTTCTTTTTAAAATATGGAATTGGAGTAAAACTCCAATTCCATATTTACAAGCTTTTTTTAACATCTGTAACCTTATAGATTTTTCAAACCTTCCAAAATCTTTTCCGGATATGCCGGCAGCTTGGTTATACGTACTCCGGTAGCATCGTATATAGCATTAACAATCGCTGCATGCGGAGCTGACAGAGGCATTTCCCCGGCACCTGCCTGGCCATAATAGGTTAGCGGTCTGGGTGTCTCCTGGTGAATGAGCACTATATCGTCAGGAACATCTTTAATCTCTGGGAATCCACAGCCCATAAGGGTGGTATGCTTCTCTAAATCTTCAAAGTCTTCACTTAGTGCCAATCCTATTCCTTGGGCCAGACCACCATAAAGCTGACCTTCCAGAACCAGTTTATTGATTATGGTTCCACAGTCAGATGCCAGAGTTAGTCTTTCAACCTTGGTTTCGCCGGTGGTAGTATCAACGGCAACTTCTGCGCAGAGTACACCATACATGTAAACCGGGAACGGATTTCCTTGCCCTGTTTCAACATCGCAAGCGGTACATGGTGCTGTCCACTTGCCTTCATATCTGGTGGGCAGGCCTTCAGCTACCATTTCATCATAGGTTCTGAAAGTACCATCCGGTTTTCTCAGGGCATCCAGGAGGTTCCTGCAGGCTACCGTGGTAGCATTACCAGTCATAACATTGGAACGGCTTCCGCCGGCTGGTCCGCTGTCCGGGGTAACTCTCATATCATTCATAACCAGTTTTATTTGTTCAGGCTTTAATCCTAAGGGTCTTAAGGTTTCATAGGCAATGGTTAGTGCTCCCATATCAGCACCCTGGCCATGATCTTCCCATGAATTACCTACGGTAACCCCTTCTGGTGTTATTTCAGCCCATGCAGCTGAAGTATCTGCTCCATCAAGTCCGCAGCCGTATTCTAACAGTGATACACCTACACCATATTTGATAGGTCCGCCTTTGGCATTCTTGGCGGCAGCTCTTTTTTTAGCTTCCTGGTAATGAGGCCGAATTTTATCAATTAATCCCGGGAAAGCAATTACATCAGGTGCACAACCAGTTGGTGTGGTATCGCCTTCTCTATATACATTTAGATATCTTAATTCTAATGGATCCATGCCCATTTCTGCTGCCAGTTCATCAATCATTACTTCTGATGAGAACAAGCTCTGCGGTGCACCATAACCTCTGAAAGCCGAGCCCCAGGCATGGTTGGTACATACTGTTCTGCCTGTCCCTCTGATATTGGGGATATTGTAACCAGCTCCAATGAATTGGTGGCCTCTCATGGTCAGCAGATCGCCAAATTCCATGTATGGCCCATGGTCTACCGTCCAATCTGATTGCATGGCAACCAGTTTCCCATTCTTATCAGCTCCAAGTTTGAGATGGATAAAGAATGGTGACCTCTTTCCGGTATAAGTTATCTGCTGATACATGTTGAATCCCAGGAATACTGGTCTCTTGGTAACCAGTGCGGCAACTCCTAATAGACCTTCCATGGTGGGACTGAATTTATATCCGAAAGTTCCACCGCAATTATTCTGTACCAGGAATAGTTTTTCTAAAGGTATTCCTATACCTTCGGCAACCATCAAAGCATGCAAATGAATACCGACACTCTTGGAATGAATTATTAGATTCTCATTGTCATCAAGATAGGCAAAGCCTACGTCCGGCTCCAGCGGCATATGAGGCTGTCTTTGTACATAGATATCATCCTCAACTACATAAGGCAGTTTTTCAAATAGAGGTTCAACCTCTTCACCTTTTACCGTGTGGGTTTCAAAATAAACATTGGGGGTTCCGGGATGAATCTCAATGGCGTCTTCAGCCATGGCAGCAGGCGCGCTCATATAAGCCGGCAGTTCCTCTAACTCAACCTTAACTTTGGCTGCTGCCGCTTCGGCCTGCTCCGGAGTATCGGCACATACCATAGCAATGGCATCACCAAACTGGAATACTTTCTTATCGCAGAGAATGGGTCTTTCTTTACCATCACCCTTATTCTGCGGGAATGCCAAACCATTGATGCGATTGGTTCCGGGAACGTCTTTCCAGGTTATAACTTTGAATACTCCCGGCATTTTCTCAGCTTCTTTGGTATCTATAGACAGAATATTAGCATGAGATACTTTGGCTTGTACGAGCTTGATATGCAAAGTATTTTTCGGAAGCCCTTTTATTCCCACATCGGCTCCAAAATCCCAGGTTCCGGTAACTTTTGCTTCAGCAGAGGGGCGGACTACTTTGGATCCGATCATACTCTCGCCATCCTTCAGCTGAACCCACAGATCTTCTTTGGTAATTTCGCCTCTCATTAGTTTAGCAGCATCCATAACCGCATCCACTAAGGGTTTGTATCCGGTACATCTGCACAGGTTCCGGTTTTTCTGGAACCATTCTCTTACTTCCTGTCTGGTAGGATCGGGGTTTTTATCCAACAGGGCTTTGGCGGAAACAATAAACCCCGGAGTACAGAATCCGCATTGAGCAGCGCCATGTACCATCCAGGCCAGCTGCAGGGGGTGAAGGTTTCCTTTTGTTCCCACACCTTCAATAGTAATAATCTGAGCATTATCAGGTATTCTTTCCATGGTGTAAAGACAAGATCTGACGGGCATACCATCCCATAAAACCGTACATGCACCGCATTCGCCATTGCCGCCGCAGCCAATCTTGGTGCCTGTGAGTAGGAGTTGTTTTCTTAATACATTGGCAAGGGTTTCTTCAGGATCTGCAGTGATACGTTTTTTTACTCCATTAATAAACAAAGTCTTTTCAATCATGTGATCATCTCCTTTATTATTCTTAGCTGTCCGTGAACTTCCGTATAAACTTGTTTATCCTGTAGTGCAGCCACCAATAGAATGCGACCCTTAATTTGCCTCTTCAAATAACTCTTTAAATTTAGATGCTATTACCCGTTTCTTGTTAACATTGGCAACGGTACCATCTAGATACTCTATTGCTCTGGTAGGACAATATTTGGCGCATTGCGCATTGCCATCGCACAGGTTGCACTTCATTATTCTCTTTTCGGTGGTTGAGTAGTGAATATTTCCCATTGGGCAAGCACTAATGCATACTTTGCAGCCAATACACTTATTCCCATCCGATACAACTGCTCCGTTCTCATCTCTGTGCATAGCCCCAACCGGACATACCTTCATACATGCAGCATCTTCACACTGCATACACATGACAGGTACCGAAATTTTCACTTCTTCAAAGGTTATTACGTTTACCGCGGAATTCGGGCAAACTGCCTCACAGGTTTTGCAGTAATTGCATTTCTTGGGAGAAATCATTAAAATTTTGCTCATAAAAGCCTGGTTACCGCACTTGCGATACCAGTTGCACCTCCTTTAATTTAGTTATTTTTTTGTAAATATTCAGACCGATATCCCATTATTGTTTATTAAGCAAAAAGTGGACCAACCAAAAAGCCCCGTAACAACGGGGCTTTTTGGGCTTATAACTAATATATTTATAGAATTGTTCTGTTATAGAACATTATTTATATGACTTCTATTGTTAGAAAACGGAACACCGCTCTGTTTTGGAACAGCATTCACTCTTCAAGCTATTGTAAATATCTGCACTCATTCTATTTACTTCCTTATAGCTCATCGCAATTTCTTTGCTCCCACAGCCATTTTTGGCTGGTAATATCCCAGCTAAGCTGGTTTATGCAGCCATAAGGCTGGCTTATTTTGAAGATATCCCGCAAAGGAAAACCTAAAAGCTGGCTTAATATCACCCTGATTACTCCTGCATGGCTAACAATTAGAATGTTTCCCACAGCATTTTTAGTAATATGGTTAAAAGCGAGCATCACTCTTTTTTGCAACTGTTCAAAGCTTTCTCCACCGGGGGGAACAAAGGTATCAATATTCTTCCCTCGTTCGGCATACTGTTCGGGAAAACGGAATTTGATATAATCTATGGTCTGGTTTTCCCATCGCCCCATATTAATTTCCTTCAATTCATCGATTACTACTATCTTGATATTACTACCCGCCAGCAGGATTTCTGAAGTTTGTAAACATCTTTTTAACGGGCTAGTAAAAGCCTGGCCAATATCCCAAGCTGAAAAATACTCCCTTAGCCTGATAACCTGTTCGATGCCCATATTACTTAGCGGCAAATCGGTTATACCTATATAACGTTTTTCACTTCCATAATCAATGTGTCCATGTCTCACCAGGAATATTTTTCTAACCATATATAAAACCCTTACCTGTTAGAGCCTCAATTTTTTTTATTATCTTATAAGCGGCATCCCTTCTGTTTTCTATCTTGCTCAATACTTCAGGGTTATGATGATACTTTTTAAAAGACGGCTGGAATCGTTCCTCAAGGGATATTAGTTTATCTTCCTTAACCAATTTATCAGCGAGATACAGAATCTCACTTTCCGTAACCTTCCCATCATCATTTACTTCAATATCCATATGACTGCCTACTATGGAGGCTACTTTCCCATAACCAATGTCTTTTAAAATTTCTGCCGCCGCCTCAGCGTGGTTTTTTTCCATCCTTGCCATATCGTGAAGCATCGCCGCAGCCTGCAAGGCACTTTCGTTAAGCGCGTATCCCGCGTTATCCAGACTGCGCAAAATTTCCACCGACACCTCGGCAACTTTCCTGCAATGTCGGATAATTTTCTCCGGCACCCCGTATAGATCTATAATTCTGTAATACTCTTCCTTATCAGGTGCATCAGCATGGAAATACACAAGTAGTCTTTCATAGTCTGCTTGGGTATCCATATCCATTAATATGGCCCTATCATAAACGGCTACAGTTACCGAATCAGAAGAATATTTTTCTAAGATTTTCTTCAGTCCACCCTCTCCGTCACTGCTTAGAATTGCCTTTTGGTACTTGCAATCTATCAGTGGCGGATGTCCCTTTCGGGCGCAAAATTCAGGATAAATAATACCTTGGTCACTCTGCAGATATTTGTTTTTCAGTACTTCGATAGTATGCTTTTTTACCAGAGGAATATCCACAGGATGTATAAAAAAGGCTGCAATATCCGTATCCAAAGCTTTAATACCCTTTATAACCGAGGTAAACATTCCTTGGGCATAGTTTTCGTTTTGTATGCATGTGATACCTGAATCCCTCAGTTTTTCTGCAACTTCACTGCCTTTGTAACCAGTTACAATGATAATATTACTAATTCCAGCGCTTTTATAAGTATCAACAAGCAATTCGATAGCCGATTTTTCCCCAAACTTGAGCAAGGGCTTAAAACTTCCCATTCTAGAGGAATAGCCGCCGGATAAAATAATGGCTGCAATGTTGGTGTTTTTCATATTACAGCTCCCTAAAATCATTAATCTTTCTTTTTACCATACTGTTGATAATTTTTCCCGGCCTGCTGTCAGGATTGGCAGTGACCGTTAAACTTATTTGGTACCCAAGCTTATCATGCAGTAATCGTTTAATACTCTGATAAACTTCCGCCTGGGTTGATTGGTGTTTTGATACTATTTCAATCTTAAGAAGATTGGGATCAGTAATACAGGCTTTATAATCCAGAACTTCTTTAAATTGAAATATTATTTCATCCATCTCCCTAAGATAAATGAACCCATGCTCCCTTATTTTCACCCGGTTATCTATTCTACCCAACGCTCTGGTCATAGTCCTTAGAAAGGTACCGCACTCACATGGGGCTGAAGATAATGAAGCTATATCGCCGGTCCTATAGCGAATTAAAGGCATAGCCTGTCTGGTTAAGGTGGTAAATACTATTTCTCCGTATTGTCCGTCTTCAACCGGCTTACCTGTTTCAGGATCAATAATCTCAAAGTATATATCGGCTTCTCTTAAGTGGTAACCGTTCAAAGCTTCACATTCAACCCCGCCGCCATAACCCATTTCTGAAGAACCGTAATGGGTAAAGACCTTGCAGCCATATTCAGTACTTAATTCGCGTATTAAAACTTCAGGAACATAGTCGGCACTTAATAGTACCCTATCTATATTGTGCTTAAAGAGCTCTCTATGTACCCGGCTAAGATACAGCACCTGCATTGGTATGGCAACAATTGCATTTATTAGGTTATCAAGTATAAAGCTCGCTGTTGCATCAGGATCGACCATAACCCCCGGTACAAAGCTCTCAACCTCAATAGCGTTTAATGATTTTTTTATTACATCCCCTACACTCCCATAAGAATTGCCGGGGAAAAGAACGAGAACCCTATCCTGCTTAGAAAGCATTGGCTTAAAACCATATTTAAAAAAATCAACAGTAGCATCAAGATCTGCTTCAGTGAAAAAGATCCTTTTTTCTTCTCCGGTAGTACCGGAACTGGTTATGGTTATTATCCTTTTAACCTCTTTGTACGGGACGCACAAGAAATCAAAGGGATTGTGGGCAATATCATGTGGGAATGTGAAGGGAATACAGCTAAAATCACCAAGGGTATTTATTTGGTCTTCATTTATGCTACTTAACTTTTCCCGGTAAAACCTGCTATTTTTCTTAGCATAAGACAAGGTCTCTTTTATCTTGTTTATTTGGTACTTCTCCAGCATCTCCGGTTCTCTTTTATTTATGCCGGACTTTTCCATAATCCAATCTTCAAGAGGCGTCACCCTCATGATTAACTCCTCATTTATTCCCTGCTTCCAAATTCAAAGCCATGGTCCGCTAGTATTTCTTGGATCTTGGCATAGCTTTTTATCAACAAATTGCCACATTTCAATCTATATTCCTGGTTGGTTTGCCACTCTTTTATAGTTACTACACCTATAAGATCTACACATTCGGTACTCCCAAACTCTGATTCAAACCATTCGGTATATTCATCAACCATATCGGAGTAACCTGGTTTGGAGTATTCCCGATCACTTCCTTTTCCTGCGTAAAGGCCCAGGACCGCAATTCCCGCCGTTAGTACTCCACAGGTCCTGGGATTACTGCCGACACCAATACAGAAACCATTTAAAGCTCTTAACAGATCTTCATTCTCTTTTTCTTCTTCGTCTAATGCCATTTTGAGCATAATTTGAGTACAGCAATAGCCTGCATTGAACAGTTTAAACATTTTGAAAGCCATTTCATCCATGCCTTGTCCCTCCTTTACCCGACAACTATCCCAAAATACCGTGGCTTTGTACTGATTCACACTTATTTATCTTCTAAGCCTTTTTCGACCTCCAACATTTTGCCCAAAGCCAAATCCTCTCCGATAAAAACATTATTACACTTAGGGCACTTCATCAGTTCCACTTCGAAATTACCGCTCAGATAGCATACCTTAACTTTGCTGAGTACCAGCTTTTCCTTGCATTTATCACATATCCATGGCAAATCAAGTGCATTTTCCTCTTTCATGGTCTTACTCCTTCACTATTTCCATTCTGTGACTGTAAACCGTTATAATATTAATCCCGCCATCTGTTTCTTGGTACTGTACCCAGTAAGTAACATTATTGATGCGCAAATTAGCCAGATAGCTAGAATCTTCAGGATTGAAAAAGCGTTGTCCAGTTGTTCGGGAATGTGCTACTACTTTCTCAACATCTTCGGGGAGAATACCCCTTTTTTTCATATCTTCCTGTATTTCTGGGGAAATGATTAAATTGAATTCTTTTTTTTCAGTTAAACTCATTTCCGATCTTCACCCCATAATTCTCTTTAAAGCTGGTTATTTAGCCGGCCCTATTAGCATGTGTGCGGCAGAAATTGGCATCACACTAGTCCAAATCCACAGTTTGGGTACCTGCAATCTTTACAGTTTGAACATAATCCTCCGTGAGCATATCTGATAATATCTTTCCGCTCAATTTTCTCTCCTGCCGCCAGTCTCGGAATCACCAGGTCAAAAATTGTCCTTTTGTTATACATAACACATCCCGGCATTCCTAATACCGGAATATCTCCAATATATGAAAGTAGGAACATAGCTCCCGGCATAGTAGGAGCACCATATGACAATATTTCTGCTCCGGCCATCTTTATTCCGGTTGGGGTAACATCATCTGGATCAACAGACATTCCTCCCGTAACCAGAATAATATCCGCCCCTAGTTCTATTAATGTTATGATAGATTCTGCTATCATATTAGGATCATCTTTGGAAAAAATTTGTTTAATTACTTCAGAGCCTATTTCGTGGAATTTTTCTTTTAGAACCGGTCCAAATTGGTCAGGAATTCTTTTGTAATATACTTCATTACCGGTTGTCACGATGCCAGCCTTTAATTTGTATAAAGGCATTACCTGTATAAGGGGATAATTCTCTGCACAAATCTTCTCCAAGGCTGCTATCTTTTTTTCTTCTATTTTTAAAGGTATTATTTTGGCAGCAGCTACGATTGTATTTACATCGACTAACCTGTCGGTATGGAGAGTTGATACAACAATTTCCTCTACGGAATTAATTTCCCATAAGGCTTGGGTATTTATTTTCAAAAGTCCTGGTTGGCTAACGGTAAGGTTTACTTTTCCCTCCGCTGGTTCCAAAAAAGTTATGCCCTGACCTGCGACCGCTTTTGCCACTCTTAGGGCTGCGTCATTTTCATGAATTTCGTCATCATTATATTCTAAAACATATATGTGTTCTTTCCCCATGTTTAGTAAACGAGGAATATCCTTTTCTATTATTATGTGTCCTTTTTTAAATGCAACGCCTTTAGATTTGCCGGGGATAATCTCCGTCATATCATGTACAAGTACCATTCCAACAGACTCTTCTACCGGTATCATCTTCATATTTCATAACTCCTCAATGCAAGTTTGTTATAATTCCCATTAAATAAAATAATAGCAAGTCATCTATACCATTATGTAAAAACCAAATAAAACCAGTTGATAAATAATTTATACCCCCCCATTATTACATTATGCAAAATTTGCGCCAATACCTAACATTATTGGTATTCTTAAATAACTGTTCTGTTCTGGAACAGCAATCATTAATTAACCTGTTACAAATTGGAGCTATGTTCTATTTCGAAACAGATGGTCCTAATGTTTTCCAGTTTTCTATAAAGAGTATTTCTGGCAATACCCAATGCTTTTGCGCTCAAGGTGATGTTTCCATTGTATAATTCCAGAACCTTCATTATATGCTGTACTTCTACGGTTTCCAATTTCAGGTCATCTTCCATTACTTGTAAGGGGGCATCATGATGTTGCTCCTTTTGCTCTGCTTCAACTGAAAAAACTGCATCAGTAACTCGGCCTGTCCATAAAAATCTATCAGGAATAGATTCTGTATTTATTATCAGTTCTATTACGTTTTCCAGTTCTCTTACATTTCCCGGCCATTCATATTCCATAAAGGACCTCATTGTATCTTCGTCAATATCAACACTTTTCTTATTAAGTTTAGTAGATATCCTTTGCATGAGAAACTCGATTAACAGTGGTATATCAGATTTTCTTTCCCTTAGGGGCAGCAGTTTTAATGGCAGGACATTCAGCCTGTAGTATAAGTCCTTACGGAAGTTACCTTTTATAACCTCCTCATCCAAATCTTTGTTGGTAGCAGCTATTACCCTTACATCTACAATAATTTCCTTAACGCTTCCAATCCTAGTCACTATACCTTCCTCAAGAACTCTCAGCAGCCTGGTCTGCATATCCAACGGCATTTCACCGATTTCATCTAAAAAAATCGTACCGCCATTGGCAATTTCAAACTTTCCGGGTTTACCACCGCTTTTGGCCCCGGTAAAAGCTCCTCCCTCATAGCCAAACAGTTCAGATTCTATCAGGTTCCCTGGTATGGCACCGCAGTTTAGGGCCACAAATGGCCCATCCTTTCTGTCGCTGTAATTGTGTATGGCATGGGCAAAGAGTTCTTTTCCTGTACCGCTTTCGCCCGTAATCAACACATTGGATTTGCTATCGGCAATCTTTTTGGCATAATCAATAATGCGAACAAAATTTTTATCCCGTCCAATGATGTCGTCAAAGGTATAAATAGCCCGGTACCCCGTAGTTTTATTGGGCTTTGTTCTCAACTTTTTGACTTCCTGGCAAACCAAGACGATATTCTCTATATTTTGTTCGCCATCAAGAAGCGGATAGGCTCTTAAGTTAAATTGAGATTTGTTCCTCCTGGAATTCACCGAAACACTTTCATTGATAATACCTTGTTGGTTAATTACTAAACGTTTCAGATTCTCCCAATTGTCCACGATGTTCCAAACTTTTCTCAATTTTATTTCATCCAAGCGGTAACCAAACATTTCCGCAATACAACGATTTACATATTGAATATTACCTTCCAGATCAGCTGTTAATATCCCGGTTTCAGTAGAACTAGCAATAGTCTCGGTGAGCTTCTGAGCCACAGATAAGTTATTAGCGTACCTCTTCATATCCAGCATTTTTTCTATATTATTGGCGGCTGCCACTACCATACCCAGAGTATGTGGATTAACGTATTTACTGTAACCGGTCAAATCAAGACATCCGATGATTTTTCCCTTAGAATTTCGTATAGGAGCAGCTGCGCAGGTCCAGCGATAATACTCCCTGATAAAATGCTCCTTACCTGATACCTGTACCGGCTTACCTTCAGCCAAAGCCGTACCCATAGAATTTGTCCCGATGCTGCATTCATCCATATATGCTCCAGGCACCATCTTCAATGAGAATGCCTCAGACATAATACTTTCATTTCCCAGTACGCTCAAAATACAGCCTTCCTCATCAGTTAGTATGGAAAAAAAATTGGATCCTTTTACAAAACTGTATAATTGGCTCATATACTGCTCAGCCGTAACAATTAGTTCCTTCTTTTCATTAAGCTTCTTTGCAAGTTCTTGGCCATAAAGAATCTTAGAGCTGTATATCCGATCCGGTTCAACTTGATATCTTCTACATCTTTCATGTGAATTTATAATATAGTCCCTTTTTGTAGCCGTTCCTCCACAACTCATCGAACACCCTCCATCTTCCCTTATGTTACAGTGATCAGATTTGCTTATTTTCTTTTGGTTCAATACATTCAATAGGTACTTATTACAATCACTGCAGGCGTTATTGGGCATTGGGTTATAAAGCATTGCTATTCAATGAAAACCAAAAATACAGAGGGTTAAATCAGTCATTACCTGTTAGGCTTAGCACAGCATAAAAGTAATAATGCCGAACCGGCCAAGGGCACAGTTCGGCAATTGTATTATAGTTCATGCAACTATCCCCTTTCCACAATGGGAGGCTTACCCGTTTCCAGGTAAACCCAACGCCTGACTGCCATAGTTTTTAACCACAGGTAAGACAGGTCGGAGATTTTTATGTAATTTTCTATAATAAGTAACATCGGATATTGCCCGTGTTACCAATTTTACTGCTTATTTATAATTGATCGTAAATAAGGTTTTACCCATACGACTTCTCTCAAACACGAGACTAATCAATTTCTTACTTAGAACGTCCACTTATCAACATGAGCATACTGTTAGATTAATCAGTTCGAAAGCATTGTTGTAATAATTTTTGTGCTTCGACATTATTATACAATATCTCCTATTTATTTTGAAAAAAATTTCTTCTGGAACATTATGTTATACAGTTATTTTTGTTTTACCATCGCATTAGGCAATTATCCCCTATGTAGCGGTAACATAGTTTCGTTACCGAAAGTATTTATAAACTTTTTTCTTTCGGCTTAAAAGGAAATGAAATATTGACATGAAAAAGGGTAAGGATAGCAGGATATAGTAGTATAATGGCAATCCATTAATGACTAAGCGAGGTAATACAGATAAAAATGGTAATAGAGGGGTATACCAGAAAAGCATTATAAAAAAGCTGTAATTTTTTATATCCAAAAAAGTAATCCCACTTAGGATGAGTATTAAAAGTAATACAGCTGGGCCTTGCCAGGTTAAAATTATACTTACTTTAGTTTTAGTGGTCAGGTTTCGTAAGGAACAGGCTTCCCGCCCTATTATGGTTAAATATAATATAGCCAGCACAATATCCCAGGGAGGATAGTACATACTTAATCCCACTGCAAAAAAAGCAAAAATATGAATGAAGTATAAACGTAATATAGCAATAATGCTTCTCATCATACACTCTTTTCTCGGATGATTTCTACCCAGTCGCTTTTATATAGTAAATCAGGAGCTACCCAGAAATCATTTCCTGGATCGAAATTAATCCCCTGCGTAAGATAGGCTTTCCACATTATCTTGGTACAGTTCCAGTATCTATCACCATTCTTAAAGGCTAAAGGATAAAAAATAGCTCCTTCATAGCTTTTTACATAATCTATAACCTTTTTTTTAACCGATGGGTGGGCTTTTACCTGCAAAAGACATACTTCACTGTATTCCCGGTAATGACTGATAGGCTGTATGTTGACTCCCAGGTCACCAAAGCTTTCTATTACCTTCCCTTCACCAATATAAATGCCGGCATGAGAAAAGCGACCATAGGCACATCCGGGATACCCACCCAAAATTAAGTCTCCCGGTTCCAATCCTGCAAAAGAAATGTCATTACCGTAGTAACTGTTGAATCCATAACCAATGTGTCCCTTGCGAGCGTTTTTTAGATATTCATACATAACAGCATCCCGGTTATTAAAGACATGCTTATTTTCAGTAGCTATAAGACCGAAAAAGATAAACGCTAGTATCGGGAATACTATAATATTAAAATACTTCCACTTCATATTGCTGCTTATCCCTTCTTTTAATTCTTAACCGCAATAATTTTGAATTTGGATTACGCTAAGTAATAAATATAATAAAGTTGAATAATTGGACGCGGAACACGCGGAGGGTAATAGACACAGATTACACAGGTTTTTATAGACACTGTGAACACTGAAAACTATGAACCACACTGATCTATTTTGATTAGCAGAAACTCTAGAATCCACACATATCTGTAGCGGAAACTTAAGTTTCCGCTACAGAAGAAAGGTGGAATAGTTTAATTTTGAATTTTTGAATTATGGTAGAAATTCTTCGAATTTCTCTTTTTATTATAACATTATAGCAGCTTATTTCCCCGCCCTGTTCACCCTCTGGACTTTGGGGTAAAATATTAAAAAACCTGAAGTGGTGAACGTATGCGAAGAATTTTACGGAAACTAAATCAGGGTGAAGAGCTCGGGGAAGAGGAATATACCCAGTTATTAAACTATACTGAAGAGCTTATGCTGCATTCACCGGAGTCTTATGAGGTTTTTTATGAGCAGTACGCTTCACGGTTATTTCAGGATTATTATACCTATATTCCCCGTTTTCGAGTAGGCTTTGAAGACCTTATTAACTACTTGGGGCAACATCCTGAAGCATTATATTATTTAAGCCTGAATCCTTTTCCCGTTAATGAATTTCCGCCCGGTTTGCACCCTTATCTGCACTATATCTTCAGTAATAAGGCCGCTGTCCAAGAATTGCAAGATCTTATGTCTATAACCCAAAATGAGGTTGTTTTTAAAAATTTACCTAATCCCCGGGAAGGCTCAATAGTTTTTAAGTACGAAGACGGTAATATAAATAAAGAAAAAGGCCTACGCTCGCATTTTAACCGACTAGGGCGTTATTCTTTTATAACCAGGCTGCAAACTTATCGCTATCTTACTCGTAATAAAGCAGCTACTGATCGTTTTGAATATATTGATAGCGACCGCCTGGGAGGTATTTTTACCAATAAAGAAAAATCTATTTATTATCTGATTTTCTTAACCGAAAAAGATTCCCTCAAAGCCCGTAATGCTTGTGAGCTACTCAATTTAGCTTTTTATGGGCGACCGAATTAAAATGGACACAGATTACACTGGCCCTTCGGGCGCACTGATTTACACTGATTTTTTCTTTTGTATTGACGACTGAGTTTATGAAAAAAATTTAAAAATCATTAGCACTTAATTATTTACTCATTTTAATACATTCAGGCTTTTTTGCAGCCGTATCAATATTAATAAAATAGATCAGTGTGGTTCATAGTTTTCAGTGTTCTCAGTGTCTATAAAAAGCTGTGTAATCTGTGTCTATTACCCTCCGCGGCTTCCGTGTCTAATTATTAAACATTATGTAGCTATAAGGAGAAAGGTTTATGCAGGATATTTTAGAACAATATGAGCATATTTCCGATACGGAAGATGTATTTAGTTTCTGGAAACAGGAGCTTAAATTACGTACAGGCCTGAGGCAGCGGGATTTGTCTCCGGTTAGGTTAGATAATACGGAGCAAATTGATTTGCTTTACCGTTCTCTGTATTTTGCCCAGCGTAGATTTGATTTTTTCCTAATTCTATTTCCCAACCTCCGCTTCATGCCCGTCCTCGAATGGTTGGTTAATGCTCCTGAAAGAGTAATGCTGGAGTTTTTGAACTTTTTACCCTGGTATATCATTAACCACCGAATACAGCCAGTAGAATTGGAATTTATCGTTCGTATCTATAATGAATCTTACCATGGGGTTTTTAAAGCCATTGTTAATGTATTAGATGCCGATAGCTGTGCCTACCTAGTTACCCGTACAGCTAATCCTGAATTGCGCGAGTTATTAAATAATCGGCTGGCTAACCTATATCAAATTAAGCAGAAATCTTATTATAACTTGGGGAGCTTGAAAGAAAGCAATAATTATCCTACTTTTTATGGCGACAAGGTTCGGCTAATACGGAAAGCAATAGATTTACTGGAAGAAAGTAGTCCCAATAAGTTTCAGGATCCTTACCAGATGGAACGTTTCCTATTACAAATACAAGCGGCAGAACTAGTTTTTAAATGCGGTCTGGTTGAGGATAGTTTGGCTTTATTAGTTTATGTTTACGTTGATTACCAGCAAAATAACCGTTTGGTAGAATTAGTTAATGATCAAAAGATTTATAAGGCTTTTGCTCAACTTTTGCGTACTGTCATACCCGTTTTCTGCTTGGTTTATGAGCCATTACAGGCTTTTAGCTCTGCCCAAAAATTATATGATAAATATTTTCCCCTCATCAGTCCACAAGTAGCATCATTAAAATACCTGCAATTATGGGAAGTTATTACCAGGGGATTCCATAATGATACTCCGGATAGCTTATGGGAATTGTTTTATACTTGCAGGGGAATTGCAGCTTTACGGCCATCAGCGCCTCCTTTGCTAAGGGAAGAGGAAAGAGACAATGTTTTAAGTGAGCCCAGACTGAAAGAATTGCTGGTAAAGGGAGATGAATTATTAAGTGCCCTTCCTCATGAAACATTTGTAATAATGGAATTAATAAGACTACTTCATTATAAAGGGAAGGCTGCCTTAAAGGGGGAAATAGCCTCCCGTTTGCTTAAAATCTACTTGCAGCTTTTTAAATGGCTTCCCTGCCGTATTTTCATGCATGATAAACTGCTGGAGCAGATAGCACCTCTAGTTGATGACTCCAGCCGTTACCAGGCTCAACGCATTATAGAATCAACACAGGCTATGGATTCTCTGCACATTAAACAAGAGCTGGTTTCCCGGTATCAATTATTTAGAAAGGGCGATAATACCTACCGAGATATCCTGGTTGGTAAATTATTGGGGGCATTATAATGGAAATAATCGAATTTAACCCGGATTTTTTTAGCCAACAATTGGAACATACTTTATTGGAACTTAAACAGGAAATAGCTAAGCTAGTCTCATCTTCTCCTGTTACAGGAAACGTTGAGAATTGGGACAACTATCTACTAACAATTAATTCTTTCTATTACCAAAGCTTTCACCAACGCGTTTTTCCCCAGTATAAAGAGGCTGTTCAAAAGGAAGTAACCCAACTGTTAAGAATCAGGCATCAGGAAGACATGGTAAAGAAAGACATTATGGCCAATATTAAGCGCTATGTTAAACTTTATAACTTAGTAAAAAACTTAATGGACTTCCTTGAGCAGTGCCGGGAAAAAACGTCCATACCATTATTGAATTTGGGTTTAGAAGAGGATTATCGTTTTGCCCAACTGTTACATTTGTTAAAAAATATGCAAAAAGATTTTATTAAGGTAAGTGAGTTAAGCAAAAATATTTTAAACCAGGTTGATGATCAGGAATTTAAGACATTACTTAAACACCCAGCAGCTACCTCTACTTGGGATTTTATAACATCCATAGATAAGAATAACGCAAATGTAAACGATGCTCTAGCCCATTTACTAGCTTATCTTACTTATTTAGAAAAAATTATATCCCGTTTGCCCAACCGAACTGATAAGAATGAAAACCTGGCTCAGGAAATAATTTCGGAAATAAGTAATAGATGCCCAGATTCTTTGCCTGTCAATGAAGTTGAAGCTATAAAACGTTTTTACGAAACCCAGATTAAGCCTATTATTAGCCTTTACCTGAGTCAGCTTAAATTGAACCTCATTGTTAAAGATTTTTCTTCTTTTAATCATAGCCTGAATAAATTGGAAGAATGGCTTACCGGTTTAAAAAAATTAATAGAAAAAAGCAGATATAGTTATTATCCGGTTTCGGTCGGGCATATCACCCTGATTGCTAACTTAAACCCGGAAATTTTCCAAAGACTTTCTGATGTTACCCAAAATATAGCAAATGATTTGAATACTATAACCAGTGAATTATCTAGCTCGAGCCAACCTGATTGGGCTTACTTTTTTGAGCAGACTCAGAAAACCCTGAAGCCAGCACATCCTTTGCTCAAAGAGGCATTAGAACAGGAGGAAGTTTTCTGTTTTCCCGAGCTTAATATTGCCCTTAATCAATTAGAATTGCAATTATCACTATTGTCAGCCCGAATTGATTTGCTCAATAGGGAACATGAACTTAATAATCATGCTCACAAAAAGTTCTTAAGTATTGTAAACCTGCTTAATACTTACCTTAATATACTGGCTAACAGCAAATCTGATTTGGAGAGAATTCTGGCTCCCCATAATATAACCCGCATCTGGAAGTATACGGATATCAGAATTACGCGAATTCCCCTGCAAAAGGGTAAAACATTTCCTTCCGAATATCTATACCTTTTGGACAAACATCAGGTGGAAACCCGTATTGCTACTTCGGAAGAAGAAGATAACCTAATAGTACAAGCTGAGGGGGATGTCTTTATTATTCGGGTAGATGACCTGTTGGAAGAAGAAATGCCTTATATGGTAGTAGCTCAGAAGGGTTGATGTTATGCACCTGGGAATTGATTTCGGAACTTCGTATACTAAATTGGGTTTTATAGCAGATGGTAAGTTTATTAACTTGGCTGGGGCTGATGGCCAAATACCTACTGTGGTGACATATCTGCCTGCACAAGAGAAACTATTTTTTGGTCCTTTGGCTTTACGCCTCAATGAACCAGGAGCTGTTCAGCTACGTTTCTTTAAGCTTGAACTAAGACGTAATCCAGGATTCAGGCTGGGTCCCTATTTTTTAAAAGATATTGTCAGGTCTTTTTTTGTTTACTTGCATGAGCAATATGTCCCCAAAAATGAAAAAATTGACACGGTTACAGTTTCCGTGCCTAATTATTTTGGCCTTAAAGCTCGCAAAATGCTGCGTGAGGCTATTGAGTTCAGTTTTGGGGTAACTGACGTCTACCTTATACCCGAGCCGGTTGCTGCTTTGCTAGGTTATAATATGGACAAGCCGGTTGGTCGCCTGGATGGTGATATCCTGTGCATAGATTTAGGAGGAGGAACAACCGACTTTAGTTTTGTTAGCTTATCCCGCAGCCGCAAAGAAGTGGTAATGGAGAGTCAGTTTCAGATTGGGCACGATGCCTTTTCCGGCAGTGAATTAGACCGGGTTGTTTTGCGCTCTCTGCTTAATCCGTTATTTACTATGCAGCATGGTTATCAACTGCCCGCATCTATTATCAGCGAGAAGAATCTGCAGGGAAGGGAGCTGTACTGGTTTAACCGCCTGATAGCAACAGCAGAAAAGATCAAGATAGAGATGGGGAAGCAGGAAACGAGATATTTTAATATTCCGGGCTTTTATGAGCAGGATTCGCTGGTTTTTTACCTAACAGCAGAAGTATTCTGTGCTCAACTGGCTCCAGCATACAGACGCTTAGAACACTTCATAGAAGAACATGTTAAACAGCGAGCAGGCTACCTGGGGCTTTATCATAAAGGCAAATTTATGCTGGATTTTATACTCCTCTTAGGTGGTGCTTCCCAAACCCGTGGCGTAAGAAAACTAATAGCTGATTTATTCCCTGATACCGAAATAATTTGCCCTCAGGACCTTAGTTTTAATGTGGTAAAAGGCCTGGCACAATGGGGGGAAAAGGATTTATCCCAGGTGATAAGTGTGAAAAGTATTTATCCTTTTAATTTCTATTTGGAAAGATGGGATCAAACGCAAGGTAATACGGTCCTTGATAAAATCCCCTTCGATACTGATAATCTACAGCTGGATATTAAGCGGAGCTATAAAATATTTACCATTCCCCTGCCTTCCCACTATAATTTAGCCAACGATGCAGAGCGTCTGCAGTTAAGGGTATATGAGCTAGCTCAGGGAGATCCTGGTATTGAGGTAGATCATTTTCTGGGGCAGGATTTAGTATTAAATGTTAATGAACCCTTGATAAATAGTGATAAAGTTGAATTATACCTGAATCTGAATAATTCCTGTATTGAAATAGAAGGGGTTAATAACAGTTGTGAGGCTCCTTGTGAAGTAGATTTCACCTCTCTATTTTCTCACCTGGATACCCCCCTGGAATATCTAAAGCTATATCCGGGCAGCAATCCACAGTTGATAAAAGATTATGAACAATCCCTTAAGCATTTTTATCTGTCCACGAACCGGGGACAAAATTATCCGGAGTTATTGAGCTATAAGCTGCTGGCATTTCTACAGTTGTTAAAAAGATGAATAATTGATTCTGCTGCAAGAAAGCCTATTCGAATGCATAACAGTGAATACCAGGCCTGAAGTAAATGGGTTTTTAATTAATAATTAAGAATTAAAAATTAAGAATTATCGTTGAAATACTCCGTATTTCTTTCCATTTCAGCATTTCAGCAAAAATATTCTATTCATCCGTGGTTGCATCTACCCAGGGCAAGCGTGATGCTTTATCTAAGCGCCGGAGGGTAAGGCGAGCGACTAAGGATTTCGACTCCTCATAGCACTACCTTTGCTATCGTCCTCAACATACCATAATACCCCAACATAGAGACCGGCTGACCAGCGTGATAAAGCATCACGATTGCCCGCTCCGTTTATTTTCCTCTTAACCGTGAAAACCAGGATTTGCGGCCTTCCTGTTCGGCTTTCCATAGTTTTAAAAATTCATCAATTTTTCTTTCCCTTTCCTCATTACGCTGCTCAAGTTTTTTCTCTAAATTTTCCAGCCTCTGCTCCAGCCTTCGGTTTTGCTCTAACAGTTCTAAATTCTGCTCTCTAATTTCTCGAGTCAGGGACACCATCTCTACTAATTCCAAGGCACCTTGAGCATTACTAGGAGCAACACTGGTTTCTTTACTTTCTTCACTATTCTCCAGGGCTAATCTTATCGCCGTAGTATTTAATCCTTTGTTTTTTAGTTGTAAAACCAGCCTCAAGGTATCCAGGTCAGATTCCGTATAAAGACGTTCCCCCCGCTCGTTACGTTTAATTTTTAGCTTAAGGGAGTTTTCAAGGTAGCGTAAAGTATGCTGTTCTATTTCTAAAATTTCTGCCACTTCACCAATTTTATAAAATCTTTCGTTTAACATAGCACCTTTCCTCCCTTCACTTCATAAATTATTATCAGGTGGAGCAATAAAGTTTAAATTTCGCAAAATCGGTAATCTTAAGCTAACAAAATGTTATCAAGTACCCCTCAATCAGCCTAACATTTAACACTAATTATTAACTTGATAATTAGCTTTATTGTAAGCCTTACTTTCCCTTCCCTCTCTCTTAAGTGCTCATATAATAAACGTTATTAACATGTATATGAGCACTACCGTCCTAAATAGGACGGTTTTTTTTATATGATTCTGCTGCCAATGGCCCAGCTGTCTTTAAGGGCACAACCAACGGATGAAAATAGAAAAACAACATTGACGTTATTACAGTGTCGTTTAGTGTCTATTATAAAAACGAAAAAAATCACAAGCAGACAGGATTTTAGGAAATAGTGTGGAATCTACATGGTATAAATTATTTTTATGTGAATTAAGAAGAAAGGAGGGTCAATAACAAGAGCTAAGTAGAATTTATAATAATTTTTGTTTTTGAGGAGGAGGGAATTATGGCAAATTCAAATGAAACAAAAATTATCGGACATATTCAATCGGTAGTTGCCAATCCAACACCACTTGGTTTAATGGGATTAGCAATGGTCACCTTGGTAGCCAGTAGCCAAAAGTTAGGTATAACCGATGGAACAGTAAATATTATTCCCTGGGCCATTTTTTTAGGGGCTACAGCTCAATTAATCGCTGGGCTATTTGATTTCAAACATAATAATACTTTTGGTGCTACTGCTTTTTGTGGATATGGGTTCTTTTGGTATGGAGTTGGCATGACCTGGATGATAGGAAACGGCATGTTTGGATTAAATCCAGGGGCCGTTATTGATCCAGCTCAATTAGGATTTGCTTTCCTGGGCTATTTTATCTTCACCGTATACATGACCCTGGGTGCTATGGGGGTCAGTAAGGTTCTTTTCTTAATTTTCTTTTTCATTGATTTATTATTCCTTGGCTTGTTTATGAACACTTTGGGTTGGGGTGGAGAAGTATGGCATGAACTGGCTGCCTATTCTGAGCTTATAATATCACTACTTTCTTTCTATGGTTCAGCTGCTGCTGTGTTAAATACTCATTACGGTTATACAGTTCTTCCTACTGGTGCTCCTTTTGGTCCCTGCGTTAGAGCAGCCAAGACTAAAAAAACAACTTTCTCAGCATAGAATTTTAACTTTTAAAAAAGCAGGTTAAAAAGCTGCTTTTTTTCCGTTGCAAAGGTACAGGGGTTTGCCGCGGCAAACCCCTGTACCCCTATCACATTATTTCGCTATATCCAGTACTTTTTGGTAATAGTCTCTCAGAATACTATGACCATAGGTGTCATAGGCAGCAAAAGCTTCAGAGAAATCAGTATATTTATTACGATCAAAGCCGGGGTATGCCCATCTTCCACCCAAATCTACCCAGCGGGGAGCAATTCCCCGGGTAACTTTTACAAAGCGAGGATCAACCAGAACCTTACCTGCCGGCAGAGGGTCTTTGCAGGCATAGGCATAAAGGTGCTGAATATGGGCTTCTACTCCAGTTGCTGGGTCAGCAAAGATGGCTCCATGTACCCCTTCTTCGTAGCGGACTCTGGTAGGATCAGCACCTAGCAGGTCTTCCTGACCAGTAGCGGCAGTACCGGTAGCACCAAGTCCACAATAATTATTCTGATATGGCTTTACAAGTCCTCCATATTTCCACCAGCCTGTTTCTTTGGCAGCCTGACAGAAGGCGATATCACCTCTAACTCCATATTCCTTGCCTATCTGCAGGTAGAGATCCACTAATTCCCGAGGGGCGGCGGGATTGTTTTGCAGCATAACGGTTAGCAGCTCGTCTCTTCCCATCCTGGCTTCCCCCATTATGGTGACTTCATAATCAATGTTGTCAACAATTCCTGCTTCACCATAGCCATCTTCATTTGTTGGTGGGGTGGGTTCCTCTTCTATTGGTTCTTCTTTCACCGGCTCTTCTTTTATCGGTGAAGTTATGATAACCTGGCGATTGCTCTCATCCCAGTCAACTTTCATCCCTAACCCCTCAGCAATAAACCTTAAGGGCACCATAGTTCTATTTCCCATTACAAAGGGTTGGGGTTCTCCAGGTTCTGTTATTAATTCCTGACCGTCGATTATTATGCTTATTCCCCGTTCAGGCGAATTTATTGGCAGCAAAGTTACATTATCTTTTCCCGGGGTTATAATAATTACTCTGTACTGAATTTGATCCCATATTACTTCACGTCCCAGGTTTTCGCTAATTACCCTTATCGGAACCATTATGCGGTTTTTAACAATTACGGGATCTACATCTGATGCAACGACTTTACCATCAATATGTATGCTGATTTCCTCCTGGGCTGACAAAGCAGGTACCGCAACCAGGGTAAATACCCCTATTAATAGAAATAACGCTAATATCTGCTTCGTTTTACACGGAACAGTTAACAACAATAGACACCTCCAATTGTTTTTATTCAACTTTTTCAATTCACCTTTTTTCGTCAAAATCCTTCATTGTTTTTCTCGTTTGCTCAAACTGATATTAACTACGCCCCCCCTTTTTGCCTATTATTTTTCACCTGCAAGGCACAACCGCTTATGAAAATTGACTTGCGGGACGGCATGGAACCCGCCCCCTACCGCTGGTTTTAAGATATTTTTTCGTAGGGGCAGGGTCCCATCCCTGCCGCCTTGTTTCGCATAATCCATATTTTCCGTAATATTATCCGTAGCGGAAGCTTCAGCTTTCGCCATTATTTGTTTTAATTCTTAAATTATTTGCGCACTCGAAGCGGAACTACTACCACTCATTAACAGTAGCGAAACTTAAGAATTCAATACATATCCGTAGCGGAAACTTAAGTTTCCGCTACATTAAGAAAATTATCTTAATAAATATACTAATCTTATAATTCACAGTGAAGGTTAGTTTTCGCGGAGACTAAAGTCTACACTACGAGATCTTCCGCTATATATATGTTACGAAAAAATTACAACAAAGCTTGCATTATTTTAGCAATAAATATTAACAATCGACCTGATTTTAAAGGGTTTCGAAGAAACATACGTTCTTACCAAGTATTTCAACATTAAAGCCAAAAATAATCTATGAATTTATAACCATAAGAAGACAGGTTTCGCAATGGTCATAGTGTATCTTGAAGATAACAATAATAATTTTACATTTCACGCAATTATATTTAGGATGGTGAAGAATTTGTCAATTAAAAGGAAATCATACTTGCAATTTTTCTCATTACTATTCCTGGGACTAGCCATGTTGTCATTATGGATAATATTCCAGAGGAATTCCCCTATCGGGTCGTTAGAATTCATTATACCGTTATTGGTATGTGGTTTAACGACTATAGCCCTGTCCCATCTGCTTCCATGGCTGCATCCCGGCCACAGGATAATTTATACAAGTTCGGAAATGCAGCCTTATTGCGCCTCTAATCATATTAAGTTAGGTAAAAGCAGTATAGATGTTGAAGAAAATGCCTATACCGATAGATGGTCTCATTACCAGACTCATATTTTATCCCATATAAGTGAAAGTCTAATGGTTCTTGATACAAAAGGTAAGGTCCTTTTCTGTAATAGGAAGGGGCAAGAGCTTCTCAGTAGTGTGTCAGCTGAAATTGGCAGTATTGATATACCCCAGGACATCCTCTCTATCAAGGACCTTTCTAGCCTTGAGGCCGCCAATAGCTGGCAAGGGGAAGTTGTTCTCCAAATTAACGGCACAAGCCGCCATTTTATACATTGCGTCGATGCCTGGATAGAAAACGGTAACCATATGGGATTTATAGTTGTATCAACAGATATAACCGAGCTGGTAGCTAATCGGGAACAGGTGCAGGCTGCTATGGCCCGAAGCCAGTTTTTAGCCAATATTAGTCATGAAATACGAACCCCTATGATTGGTATTTTAGGAGCAGTCAATTTGCTCGAAGAAAGCAAGTTAAATGATATCCAAAGAGAAAATGTTAGAATCATACAAGAATGCGGGGAGCAATTATTAAATATAATCAACGATATTCTGGATACATCTAAAATTGAACTGGGTTTGGTAAAATTGTATCCCAAGCCTTGTAATCTTCTAAATTTATTCAACCACTTAATTAGTAATATAGAGCCATTGTTGAAAGAAAAGGGACTTGAGATTAAGCTTGATATTTCTCCGGACATTCCCGGTTTTGTCTTAATAGATGAGACCAAATTGCGGCAAATTCTAATTAATCTATTAGATAACGCAATAAAATTTACCAAGCGGGGATTTATTAGCTTTGCTACCGCCATAATACAGGAAAGCGAAATAGATTGGCTTTGTATTACTATTTGTGATACCGGAATTGGCATACCAGACTATGAAGTAGCTAAAATATTTAATCCGTTTACTCAAGTTGATGATTCCAGCTCGCGCCAGTACGGGGGAACTGGACTTGGTTTATATTTATGCAAAAAATTAGTTGATCTAATGCAGGGCAAAATTACCATTAACAGTCAAATTGGTTTAGGTACTACTGTTTATTGCCAACTGCCGGTAAAAACTGTTTCTAAACCTGAGGTAAGCAATGCACCAAATTATGACTATGATGACCCTTATGTAGACAGATTATTGTTGGGTTTTAATCCCGTAAAAGTATTACTGGTAGAGGATAACGAACTTAATCAAAAAATTGTCCTGCAGATGTTAATAAATTATGGATTTGAAGTAACGACAGCTGCTAACGGTTTAGACTGCTTACGGCTATTACAGGAAAATCGTTATGATGTTATCTTAATGGATATGCAAATGCCGGTTATGGATGGCTATGAAGCCACCCGCATGATACGCCAATATGAAGAGTTAAAAAATATACCTATAATTGCCATGACTGCCCATGCTATGGCAGGCGATAGGGAAAAATGTCTGGCCAACGGTTGTACATCTTATATTGCCAAACCATTTAAGGCTGAGGAACTAGCTCAAGTAATTAGACAACATATTAGCTCTTCTGAATCTACTAAAGCTAATCAAAAACAAGAACTTAATGGTTTCATTAACGAGCTTTTACCCGAATTCATGGAACAGCTGGACGAAATGATTGGCAATCTGCAATCCGCTTTGAAGGAGCATAACTTAAGTACAATAAAAAGTATCAGCCATGATATTAAAGGAACTGCAGGGATGTACGGATTTAATCAAATTTCAGCTATTGCAGCTCAGGTTGAAGAAGCTGCCCGGGAACATTCTTTCGCAAATATTGAATATCTTCTGGGAGAACTGCATGAGGTTTATAAGCAGGTAAATGTTAAAGTGGGGTAATGAAAATTGTATAAAAAGAGGTCTTCCCTATGAAAACGGAAGACCTTTTTTTAAGCCAAGCCGACGTTTTTAACTATTTCAGTAATCTGACGGTATTTATTCATAGTATAAAGATGAATTCCAGGAACTTTGTTGGCAATGAGGTCTTGTACCTGGCTACTTGCATACTCTATGCCTGCTTTTTCCATATTAGCAGGATCATCTCCGTATTTATCCAGCAATTTAAGCAATTTACCTGGAATAGATGCTCCACTGAGGTAAAGCATTCTTTTAATTTGGCGAGCGTTTAATACCGGCATAATCCCAGGCACTACCGGACAATTTATCTGTATAGAGGTAATTTTGTCCATAAAATCATAATAGATCCGATTATCAAAAAAGAACTGGGTAATTAAGAAATCAACTCCACAATCAACCTTATGTTTTAAATTAATCAAATCATCCTTTAATCGCAGGCACTCAGTATGACCATTGGGATAAGCAGCAGCAGCTATTCCAAATTCCGCCTTTTTATGGATATCTTTAATTAACTCAAAAGCATAACGGTATTCTTGCTGGTTAATATCAAAATTCGGATCGTCTTCAGGAAGATCACCGCGTAAAGCTAATATATTATTGATTTCTTCCTTAATTAATTCATCAAGTATCCCATCTACCTCTGCCCGGGTATGACGGACACAGGTAAGGTGAGCCAGGGATTCAATACCATATTCTTTTTTAATTCTTGCCGCAATTTCTACAGTTCGCGCCTGATTGCTCCCCCCTGCCCCATATGTAACACTGATAAAACCTGGATTTAGATCTATAAGGTGATCCAGGGTTTCAAATACAGTATCTAACGGATAATCAGCTTTGGGAGGAAATATTTCCAGGGAAAGAAGTGGCACTTCTCCCCCATATAACTCAATAATTTTCATTGTTATTCTCTCCCCATATCTAAACAGTAATAATAGCTTATTCTGCTGCTACCCCCCTGAATGATTGTGGAACCCTATAATTTGTCCTTCAATTAATTATTCTAATTATTCGACTTAATTTACAATTATTGCTTTTGCAGTGGAATAGAATACTAGTCAAATTTGAAGGTACCGTATTTCTTAAAATGTTCTACTAAACCGCCCTCAGATAAAATTTTTAGCATAACCGGGGGTAGAGGTGCAATTTTTATATCTATGCCTTTGGTCTTATTATGCAATACACCGGCTTGCAAATCTATCTCTATTTCGTCGCCTTCATCAATTTGGTCAGTATCACATTCAATTACCGGTAAACCTGTATTAATACAATTACGGTAAAATATACGGGCAAAAGATTTTGCTACTACGGCACTAATGTCAGCATTTATTATGGCCAGGGGAGCCTGCTCCCGTGAAGATCCACAACCAAAGTTCTTGCCACCAACAATAAAGTCACCTTTTTGCACCTTGGAATAAAAGTCGGGATCCAGATCTTCCATTACATGTTTGGCTAGTTCTTTCATGTCCAAGGTTTTAAATTTGTACCGCCCGGAAATTATATAGTCGGTATTAATATCATCACCAAACTTATGCACCCTACCTTTTAGTTTCATCGTTCTCCTCCTGCTAAGTCATAATATTTTTAACCACATATTACACAGATCTTCCCGCTGATTAGTACCAATTAATTATTATTCCAAATAAAAAACCGTGTAAATCTGCCTGCCCGAAAGGCCTGGGTAACTGGGTCTATTGCCAATTTCCATATTGTTAGTTAATAAATTCTCTGGGATCGGTTATTTTTCCGAATATCACTGAGGCCGCTACGGTGGCGGGTGAACCAAGGTATATGAAGGCTTTATTATTTCCCATACGTCCCTTGAAGTTGCGATTGGCTGTAGATATAACGTTTTCCCCATTGGAAGGTACACCATTGTGGGTGCCTACACAAGGGCCACAGCCTGGTGTTACTATAGCCGCACCAGCTTCCAGGAATATCTCCAATAATCCTTCCCGCATAGCTTCGAGCATTACCTGACGTGAAGCAGGCGCTACAATTAAACGGGTATTTTTATCTACTTTACGTCCCTTTAAAATCCCGGCAGCAATGCGCAGGTCCTCAATCCTGCCATTAGTGCAGGTTCCTATAACACCCTGCTGAATAGGAATACCCGCTACTTCACTTATAGGTGATACATTATCCACGGTATGAGGTTTTGCTACCTGTGGCTCCAGGTTGGAAACATCGTATTCTTTTATATTAGCATAAACGGCATCAGCATCAGCTTTTACGGTATTAAACTCTTTATCACTATGAGCCTTAACCCAATCTATGGTTTTTTGGTCGGCTTCCATGAGTCCGCATTTTGCACCCATTTCGATAGCCATATTACTGATGGTAAAACGTTGTTCGATAGAAAGCGCCTCGATAGCTTCGCCAACATATTCTGCAGCCATATAAGTGGCACCATCAGCAGTTACATCTCCAATTAGATAAAGGATTAAGTCTTTGGCAAAAACTCCTTTAGGCAAAGTGCCATTTAAGACAAATTTGAAAGTTTCCGGTACTTTAAACCATAGTTTGCCTGCTATTAATCCGGCAGCTAAGTCAGTTGATCCTACCCCAGTAGAAAATGCATTTATAGCTCCATAAGTACAGGTATGAGAATCTGCCCCTATAACCAAATCTCCAGGCAGAACATGCCCTTTTTCCGGCATTAATTGATGGCAAACGCCCTCACCAATATCATAAAAGTTAATCCCTTGTTCCCTTGCAAATACTCGCATTTGCCGATGTAGCTCAGAAACCCCTTCCAGGGGGCTGGGTGAACTATGGTCAATTACCATAGCTACTTTCTCTGGGTCAAAAACCTTTGAAGCCTTCATATCTGCAAAAGCCTTTATAGCCAGAGGAGATGTACCATCCTGCCCCATAATAAAATCCAGGTCGGCTATAACAATCTGGCCAGCCCTGGCATCTTGGCCACTTTTGGCACTCAAAATTTTTTCAGCTATCGTCTTCCCCAATGCCTTACTTCTCCCTTCGGTTAATATTAAAATTATTATTCTCTGCGCAAAGCCTATTCGAATGCATAATAGTGAATACCAGGCCTAAAGTAAATAAACTCCATGCCTAAAAGGCATACCCTAATGGCACCTGATAACTACTGATGAAATTGTTGCAAAAACTCAGTCGTCAGTACAAAAGAAAAAATCAGTGTAAATCAGTACGCCCGAAGGGCCTGTGTAATCTGTGTCTATTCATATGAATAATTGGAAAAGGGCAAATACACCCTTTTCCGGACTATTAAGCCTACTTATTCCTCTTTTCCATTAGTATTTCTTCATAGATATACATTAGCTCTTTATCGAAAAGTTGGCGTTTTTTCTCAATGGCCATCTTCCTGGCCCGGGCAAGTATTTCCTTATCCTCTCCTTCTTCAAGCATAATGCCATATTCTTTAGTGAATTTGGCACGAATAGCGGCAGTCCCGGAATGCTTACCAATGACTATTTGTCTTTCTAATCCAACTTCCTCGGGGCTAAAAGCCTCATAAGTTAAGGGGTTTTTTAATACCCCATCGCCATGAATCCCTGATTCGTGGGCAAAGATATTGGAGCCGACAATAGGTTTGCTTACCGGCAGCTCGCGTCCGGAAGCTTCAGCTACATACTCAGCAACTTCCCTGAATAAGGTAGTATTATATGGCAGATTAATACCCATAAGGTATTTCATACCCATGATAACTTCCTGGAGACAAGCATTGCCTGCTCTTTCCCCCAGACCGTTTATGGTCACCCCTACATATTTAGCTCCGGCATATACCCCTGCCAAAGCATTGGCTGTAGCCATACCAAAATCATTATGGGTATGCATCTCGATATCTAATCCTACTGCATTTACTAAAGTATTAATATAGCGATAAGTAGTAAGGGGATCAAGAATACCTACAGTATCACAAAAACGCAAGCGGTCAGCACCAGCATGTTTAGCAACAAGGGCAAACTCAGTTAGATACTCAATGTCGGAACGAGAAGCATCTTCGGCATTTACAGATACATAGAGCTGGTTATCTTTGGCAAATTTAACCGCATCAGACATACGTTTAAGCACATCCTCACGGGTAGTTTGCAATTTATGTTCGATATGAATATCTGAGGTGGATATGGATATGGCAACTGCATCCACTCCACAGCAAATCGATTGCTCAATATCGGAAATAACGGCACGGTTCCAGGCCATAATACTTGATTTTAAACCCAGATTAACGATTTCTTTTATACAATCTTTCTCAAAACCACCCATGACAGGAATCCCAGCTTCGATTTGATCTATCCCCATCTCACCTAAATAACGGGCTATCCGGATTTTTTCTTGGTTGGTAAAAGCCACTCCAGCAGTCTGCTCTCCATCTCGTAAAGTAGTATCTACAACATAAACCCGGGCATCTTTTTCTTTAAACCAATCTTTCTGGATATTCTCAATTTTCACCATAAATAAATCTCACTCCCCTTCCAAAGCATTTTACTAAAAAAATTCTCTCCCCTAAAATTATACATTTATATTTCTTGTAAGCGCTTCTGTAATAATTTGTTAACAACAGCTGGGTTCGCCTGCCCTTTGGTTGCTTTCATTATTTGTCCCACGAAAAACCCGAAAGCCTTAGCTTTACCGTTTTTATAATCCTCAACTACCTTTGGATTAGCCGTTAAAGTGTCATCAATCAGCTTTAGCAAAGTAGATTCATCAGAGATTTGAACCATGCCTTTTCCCTTAATGATGGCATCTGGTTCCTGTCCGGTATTAAACATCTCCTCAAAAACCGTTTTGGCCATCTTACCACTTATTTTACCTTCATCTATAAGTGTAAGTAATCGAGCCAAAGCAGCAGGTTTAACTTTACAATCACTAATTTCGATATTATTCTGATTTAGAAATTTACTCAGTTCTCCCATCATCCAGTTTGATACCGTCTTGGCATCATGATAAAGATCCATACATGCGTCAAAATAGGCCAAAAATTCTGGGGTCATGGTTAATACTGCCGCATCATACGAGGGTAGACCATACTGGGTAATTAATCTCTGCTGCGCCTGGTCGGGCATTTCCGGCAGAGTAGCCCTGATTCTTTCTACCCATTCCCGGTCAATCTTAACCGGGAGTAGGTCGGGGTCAGGGAAATAGCGATAATCCTCGGCCTGCTCCTTACTACGCATGCTCATAGTTATCTGTTTTGCTTCGTTCCAAGTTCTAGTCTCCTGAATAAGCTCCTCCCCGTCTTCTATTGCTTCTATATGCCTGCGGGCCTCATACTCGATAGCTCTTTCCAAAGCCCGGAAAGAGTTGAGGTTCTTAATTTCCGTACGGATTCCGAAATGCTTTTGTCCCCGGGGGCGTACAGATATGTTAGCATCACAGCGCAAAGAACCTTCCTGCATCTTACAGTCAGAAATACCGGCAAAAAGCAAGATGGAGCGCAATTTCTCCATATATGCCCTGGCTTCCTGAGCACTTCTCATATCCGGTTCCGAAACTATTTCCAGCAGCGGCATACCGGAGCGGTTAAGGTCGACCAACGAAAATGGCGTACTAGTGATATTGCCCTGGTGAACCAGCTTACCTGCATCTTCTTCCATATGAGCTCTGTTTATGCCAATCCGTTTTTTTTCTCCGTCAACCTCTATCTCCAAATACCCATTCCGGCAAATAGGAAAATCTAGTTGGGATATTTGGTAAGCTCTGGGTAAATCCGGGTAAAAGTAATTTTTACGGTCAAATCTGCATACTTCAGCTATTTCACAGTTTAGGGCCAGACCTGCCTTAATAGCTATTTCTACTACTTTCTTATTTAAAACCGGCAGCATTCCAGGAAACCCAGAACAGCCCGGACAAATCTGGGTATTAGGTTCAGCCCCAAAAGCAGTTGAGCAGGAGCAAAATATTTTGCTATCAGTCTTTAATTCAGCATGTACTTCAAGACCTATTATTACTTCATAATCCTGGTTCATTTCTGTTCACCCCCAATTTGTAGTTTATATTGGTGATATGGGGTGTTTTGTTGGAAAGCATAGGCAGCTTGTAATACCTTACCTTCGTTAAAGGCAGAACCAATTATCTGCATACCTACCGGCAGACCATCACTAAAACCACAAGGGATAGATATAGCGGGAAGTCCAGCCAGATTTGCAGAAACGGTAAATACTTCATTCTTACATGAGGTTAGAAAGTCATTATTTTTTTCTCCCAATTTAAAGGCAGTGGTAGGTGTAGTTGGTGTAATTATTAAATCAATATGGGCAAAAACATTGTCAAAATCATTTTTTATTAAGCGCCTTACTTTCATGGCTTTAAGATAATAAGCTTCGTATTGTCCGCTGCTGAGTACGTAAGTCCCCCACATAACCCTGCGTTTTACCTCATCACCAAAGCCATTAGCCCTGCTATTACAATACATATCCAGCACATTATCAGCTTCTAAATCACGCAAGCCAAAACGTACTCCATCATAACAGGCCATATTAGCACTGGCCTCGGCGGGACCAATAATATAATAAACAGGCAGAGCATACTCACTATAAGGCAAGGATATTTCCTCAACTATTGCTCCCATATCCTCATATTTTCTCAAGGCTTCCTCTACCAGGTCTTTTATCCCAGGATCTAGCGCCGGTTGCGCAAAAAACTCGCGAGGATAACCTAATCTTAGGCCTTTAATATCAGGAATAAGATATGAAGTATAATCCGGAACTTCAATATCTGCACTGGTACCATCAAGAGGGTCCTTACCAGCTATGGTATTTAAAACCAGAGCACAGTCTTCAACATTGCGGGCAATCACTCCCACCTGGTCCATAGACGAAGCATAGGCTGCCACACCCCAACGAGAAACCCTACCATAGGAAGGTTTAAAACCCACCACACCACAGTAAGCGGCAGGTTGACGGATGGAGCCAGCAGTATCAGAACCCAGGGCCACCGGCACTTCCCTTGCAGCAACTGCTGCAGCGGCACCGCCTGAGGAACCTCCTGGCACCCGGTTTAAATCCCAAGGGTTATGGGTAGGAAAAAAGGCGGAAAGTTCGTTGGAACATCCCATAGCAAATTCATCCATATTTAGTTTCCCGATAAGAATACCCTGGGCATTATTAAGCCTGGAAGCAACGGTAGCATCATAAGTAGGGATAAAGTTCTCCAACATACGGGAGGCACAAGTAGTTCTTAGTCCCCGGGTGCATATTAGGTCTTTTAAAGCAAATGGCATTCCTGCCATAAGTCCGGTCCTATTTTCTCCTTTACATAAAGCTGCGGCCTTTTTAATGGCATTTTCCTCATCCAAAGTTAAAAAGGCCTTAACTTTATCATCTACTTCATGAATTCTTTTAAATATTGCGTTAATGATTTCCTGGGGAGATACTTCTCCCTGGTTGAGTTTACTCTGTAATTCATATAATCCAAGTTCATGCAATTCCACAGCCAGCAACCCTCCTACATTATTTTGGGAACCTTATACTGGCCGTCTTCTACTAACGGTCCATTACTTAACATTTCCTCACGAGGTGAACTCGGGCAAACATTATCATCTCTAAAAACGTTATAGGTTGGCAATACATGGGTTAATGGTTCAACCCCTTCAGTATCAAGCTCTTTTATGCGATTAGTAAATTCCCGCACTATGTTTAACTGTTGGGCAAATTTATCTTTTTCATCTTCTTGAAGTTTAATTCTAGCAAGCAGGGCAATATCCTCAATTTCTTTGATCGTAAGGGTCATAAACAATTCCTCCAAACCCATAAAATATTTATACTTGACTATTATATCAAAAAGATAAAGAATTCACTAATTACTAATAGTCCTAATTATTAAATTATGATTCTGCTGCCAAAAAGCCTATATGCATAATAGTGAATACCTGGCCTAAAGTAAGTGGGTTTTGAATTAATAATTAAGAATTATTGTTGAAATACTCCGTATTTCTTTTAAATTTCATCGTTAAATAAACAACGTTTATTTCCGTAGATTTCCGCCACATTAATTGTGAACGCAGTGAACATCCGTGTGCCCTTGGGGTACGGGTTCCGCGTATAATTATTTAACCATATGCATATTTATTACTTTTTGCAGTCTCCACGAAAGCTAACCTTCACTGCAAATTAGAAGATTAGTATATTATCAAGACAATTTTCCTTTTTGCAGTGGAAACATTAGTATTTTCCCATTAGTTTCCTTTATATGTAGCGGAAACTTAAGTTTCCGCTACAGAAGAAATGCCTACAAATAGTTATATTGTTTAGTAAGGAAGTAGCTGAAATAGAAGTACTATAAAAGGAATTATTATTAGGCCGGGAAGAAGATTAGCTACTCGAATGCGGGTCAAGCCCAGAAGGTTTAAACCCAGAGCTGCTATTAGAATACCCCCCAAAGCAGTAATATTATTTAACGTAGGATCACTTATCAGCGGCTTTATAAAACTTGCTCCCAAACTAATGGCACCCTGGTAAATAAGAACGGGTATGGATGAGAACAACACCCCTACTCCCATGCTGGCAGCAAATATTATAGAAAAGATACCATCTAGCATTGATTTAACCAGAAGTATTTCATAATTTCCAGTAAGGCCATCTTCCAGGGCTCCTACAATTCCCATGGCTCCTACACAAAACAGTAAACTTGCTGACACGAAACCTTTAACAAAATCACTTTCCCGGGAAGAAAATAGATTCTGCACTTTAGTTCCTAGCACCTCTAGTTTATGCTCCCACTGCCACCATTCTCCCAGTAATGCTCCTAAGGCCAGGCTAAATCCGATAATGGCTAAGTTATCTGCCTTAAAAGCATATTGTACTCCAATTATGAATACTAGTAAACCTAAACCATCCTGTATACTTTTACTTACGTTCTCCGCTATTCCCCTACTTATTAAGAGTCCTATAAATCCAGCTACAGCAATGCTTGCCGCATTAATTATAGTTCCTGTCATTTAATAACCACCAGTGTTATTTAAATTCTGAATTGCTGCAAAAAAGCCTATTCGAATGCATAATAGTAAATACCAGGTATAAAGTAAGTGCGAATTAAGAATTATTGTTGAAATACTCTATATTTCTTTTAATTTCATCATTAATAACGATGTTCATTTTCCTTAGATTTCCGCTACATTAATTGTGAACGCAGCACTCGAAGCGGAGACTTAAGTCTCCGCGAAAACTTAGCTTCACTGTAAATTAGAAGATTAGTATATCATCAAGACAATTTCCTCAATGCAGCAGAAACATTATTCCTAATAATTTCCCTTTTTGTTGTAGCGGAAACTTAAGTTTCCGCTACGGAAGAAAGGCGAAATAGCTTTTTCGCGGCAACGCCGCCATCAGTATAAAAAAAGAATCAGTGTTAATCATAAATTTCAGCAACCATAATTGTGAGCGAAGCGAACATTAGTAGTGCCTTAGGTGCGTCAATCAGCGTCAAAAACCGTGTAAATCTGTGCGCCCGAAGGGCCTGTGTAATCTGTGTCTATTCATTCTTATCCTGCTTATCAAGCATAGCCAGAAACTCTTCCTCTGTAAGTATTGGGACCCCAAGTTTCATGGCTTTGTCATATTTACTCCCTGGTTCTTTGCCTGCTATTACATAGCTGGTTTTTTTGCTGACACTGCTGCTAACTTTGCCCCCCAGGGCTTCAATTCTTTCGCTGGCTTCATTGCGGGTCAAATTAGCTAAAGTCCCCGTAAGAACAAAAGTTTTTCCTGTTAGCGGTTTTAAGCCCACATCGCTTTCTGCTTCCACCATATTGACTCCCGCGGCTTTTAACCGCTCAATAGTAGCCAGATTACGAGGCTCCCTAAAGAATTTTACTATGCTCTCAGCCATTTTGGGCCCTATTTCTGGTATACTTATGAGCTGCTCTTCATTTACTTGGGAGAAAGTGTCAATATCATGGATATACTGCGTTAGGATTCGGGCAGTTTTGGCACCTATATGGCGGATACCCAAGGCGGTAATTAAGCGATATAAAGGCCTTTTTTTGCTGTCTTCAATAGCCCGGATAATATTGGCCGCAGATTTTGCTCCCATTCTATCCAAACTTGCAATTTCTTCTTCCTGCAAATAGTAAATGTCGTCAACCCTTGTCACCAGTTTTTTATTAACTAATTGCTCGATAACCGCTGGCCCCAGGCCATCGATGTCCATAGCTGTGCGGGAAGCGAAAAAAATAAGGCTTTCTTTTAAACGAGCTGGGCAATTTATATTTTCGCAGCGGTAGGCAACTTCACCCTCGTAGCGTACCACCAGACTGCCACAAGCCGGACATTCATGCGGTGGTTCTATGATTTGCTCAGCACCCCTTCTTCTGGTAACAATTGGCCCTATTATTTCCGGTATAATGTCTCCTGCCTTATGCACCAATACTATATCTCCTAGCCGAATATCTTTTTCTCGAAGCAGATCAAAATTGTGCATACTGGCTCGGCTTACGGTTGTTCCGGCCAAAGTAATGGGCTCCAGTAAAGCAGTTGGAGCGATTATACCTGTTCTGCCTACATTGATTTCCACCCCTAGCAGACGGGTTTCCTTTTCTTCGGCCGGAAATTTGTAGGCTATTGCCCAGCGTGGACTTTTGGTGGTCTGGCCCAATTTTTCCCGCCCAGAAAAATCATTAAGCTTAATAACTATGCCATCAATTTCATATGGTAAATCATGGCGTTTGTTCTGGTATTCCTGAATGTATTCGAATACTTTTTCTATTTTGGGGCAAAAACGAGCTTCAGGATTTACGGGAAAACCTTGCTCTTGCAAAAAATTCAGAGTTTGTTCTTGGTTGGAAATATTTTCACCCTCGATAAAAATAATATCGTAGATAAAAGCTGCTAAAGCGCGGCGCGAGGTTATACCTGGGTCTAGTTGGCGCAAAGAACCGGCTGCTGCATTACGAGGATTAGCAAATACCTTTTCCCCTTTTTCCTCCTTTTCCTGGTTAAGACGCAGGAACTCTTTTCGGGGCATATAAACCTCTCCTCGCACCTCCAGACGTGGTATGCTATCCTTAAGACGCAAAGGAATAGTTTTTATCGTCCTTATGTTCTGGGTTACATCTTCCCCTACCAGACCATCGCCCCTGGTAGCAGCACTAACAAGTATTCCCTCCCGGTACGTAAGAGCCACAGATAACCCATCTATTTTTAATTCCGCCATATAAGAAACCTGGTCTAAAGCTCGAGTTAGGCGCTGGTCAAAAGCTAAAAGATCAGTTTCCGTAAAGGCATTATCCAGACTGAGTAAAGGCCTGCTATGGGTAACGGGGGTAAATTGCTGGGATACTCGCCCCCCCACCCTTTGGGTAGGGGAATCCGGAGTAATAAGCTCCGGATTTTCTTGTTCCAACTGGAGTAGCTCCTGCATCATCCGGTCATATTGGGCGTCAGTAATTATAGGATCATCCAGAACATAATACCTGTATTCATGCTTTCTCAGTTCTTCGCGTAATTTATTTATCCGCTGAGCAACTTCAGCCACTATAAATCCTCCCTAAAACTATCCCTGAAATTATATTATATTAGCTTATTTTTTCCAGCGGAGCAATATCTAAACGCAAAATTCTGGTTCCTGCCCGTTCGAATTCTATTACTGCCGTTTCGTAATCTTCACTAATACTAGTTATTACTCCCATACCAAACTTGTGATGGATAACCGTATCGCCTTTTTCTAACTGGCAATCAGCAATTTCCTTCTCTGGGGGGGAGGTTATTAAATGCAACGGTATCTCTTTTAGGAAACGAGATGGTGGATTACTTCTTTCATAACCATAAAGCAAGCGGCTCACCGCATTAGTTAAATAAAGCCGCTCCTTTGCTCTGGTAATGCCGACATAACAGAGGCGCCTCTCCTCCTCAATTTCCTCTGGGGTTTCACTACGATAAGAAGGAAACACTCCTTCTTCCATGCCAGTCATAAATACAACCGGAAATTCTAGCCCTTTAGCCCCATGAAAGGTCATAAGTGTTACCGATTCAGAAAAATCCAAATCATCATTATCTTGTAGCAAAACGATATCAGCCAGAAAGTCTTCCAGGGATTCTCCCCCTTCTTTTTCAAATTCCAGAGCTAACGACCTTAATTCCTCAATGTTTTCCATACGCGTTTGCGCCTCGACGGGATTATTTTTCTTCAAGTCCTCAATGTAATTACTGGCATAAATTAATTCATCTATAATTTCATGCACCGGAGCTTTATCTTGACTCATGGCTTTAAGAAAACTAATCATCCCGTAGAACTCTTCCAGCTTATCCGCTATCTTTTTGCTGATCCCAGGTATCTCAGACGCATGTACCAAGATATCCATTAAAGACAGGCTTTTATCACTGGCATAAGTTTTGATTTTTTCCAGGGTTTTATCTCCAATGCCACGGCGCGGTGTATTAATTATACGTTCAAAACTTAAGCTGTCATTGGGATTACAAACCAGTTTTAAATAAGCAATAATATCCTTTACTTCTTTGCGCTCATAAAATCTATGGGCACCAATTATCTTATAGGGTATAAACCTTCTGATTAATGCCTCTTCTAAAATACGGGATTGAGCATGAGTACGATAGAAAATGGCAAAATCATTATATTTCCTGCCTTCCCGATCAAGTAAATTGGCAATTGTATCGGCTACAAAGTGAGCTTCCTGATAGCTGTCACTGGCACAGAAACATACTACTTTATCGCCCTCTCCCAGCTCACTTACAAGGTTCTTGTCCTGCCTGTTGGTATTATTAGCAATAAGGGAGTTAGCGGCATTAAGTATGTTTTGGGTTGACCTATAATTTATTTCCATTTTTATTATCCGAGTATCCTGATAATCATTAAGAAAGCGGTTTATATTATAAGGTTCTGCTCCTCGCCAGCTATATATAGATTGATCCGGATCCCCGACAACAAAAATATTATGATGAGCAGAAGCCAATAGCCGCGCCCAGTAATATTGAGCATAGTTAGTATCCTGATATTCATCAATCATAATGTATTTAAACCACTGCTGGTATTTTTCCAGGACATCGGGATATTCACGAAAAAGCTTAATACATAGTACTATTAGGTCATCAAAGTCTAGGACATTAAGTTCCTTAAGGCGGGCATTATAAAGCTTATAAATACTCAAATTTCTCTCTTTGATAAAATAAGGCAATTTCAAGCTATCAAAATATTTTTCCGGTTCTAACAGCCTGTTTTTTACCTGCTTAAAGGAATAAAGCAATTCGTCCGGAGAAGTCTCATAATCATTTTTTTCTTTCAGTAGTGTCTTAATTAAGGATTTGCTTTCGGTTTCATCAACGATACTAAAGTTGGGCTGATACCCCAGTCTATGTATTTTCATCCGCAAAATGCGATAACAAGCCGCATGGAAAGTCTGAATCCATCTCCCTACATAATTAGGTATTAAGCTACCCACGCGCTGCCTCATTTCCTGGGCTGCTTTATTAGTGAAAGTAATAGCCAGTATGGAATTAGCCCCTACCCCCTGATTTATTAAATAAGCTATACGACGAGTAAGGACCCTGGTCTTACCACTCCCTGCTCCGGCCAGTACCATACAGGGGCCTTCGCGATGCAGTACTGCCTCTTTTTGTTGTTCATTTAAATCATGCAATAAATCTATCATGAGATCAAACCACCTTATAACATATGATTAACTATGCTGCAAAATAGCGAATACAAAACCTAAAGTAAGCGGGTTTTTGGCACCCCATTTTATTTAATCATACCACATCGGCGAATCTTTGAATTATCTTCTCCATGTCCGAAAAGACACAACCAAGTATAGAAATAAGGCAATGATCTCTTGATTTTTGTTGAATTGAGCCTAGTTTTCCCTTTTTTTAACTACGTGTCCGCGTTAAATTATTCCAAGCTTATACCTGTTTACCACTATTTGCATGTCATGATATCTACCAAATTATCAATTTTTTTGGTAAAATAGGGCAAAACATGGGTTGAAAACCATCTCTTCAATTGGTAAAGGAATTATTATTATGATTAAGATAGAACATGTAGACCTACATGGACTAACTGTACCGGAGGCACTGGAAAAAGTAACTAATAATTTGCATTGGTGCATTATTCATGGTGTTGATGTGTTAGATATTAATCATGGGAAAGGCTATCATAGTGAACATGGCTTTCCGGTAATTAAATCTGAAATACGCAAAATGCTTAAAGAGTTTCCTTTACTTCAGGAACACGGCTATAAGGTTATTTATGGTGAATCTGATTTGCCTGTAGCATTAAGTTTTGATGGAGGCCATACTCTGGTAGTTGCCCGAGGGATAGAGCACGAATACCTGGGAGGCAGAAAGCAAAGGGAAAAGAACTATCAGATTTATTCAGATGAAGCGCGAAAAAACCGCAAAGAACATAAGAAGAAATTAGCCCAAAAACGTAAACGCCGCAAAAACTTTTAACATATAGAATAAGCTCCCACTGCATAAAGTAATAAATACGCAAAAGTTGAATAATTGGACGCGGAACACGCGGAAATCGAAGGAAAATAGACATCGTTATTTAATAATGATATTAAAAGAAATACGGAGTATTTCTACAATAATTCTTAATTTTTAATTCTTAATTATTAATTGAAAATCCACTTAACTTAAGTCCTATTATTCACTGTTATGCATTCAAAATAGGTTTTTTGCTGTAAAATAACCTAAAGTTATTATACCTAAGGCACTACTATGTTCCATATCGAGAGCACAGTAGTGCCTTAGCTTTGTAGTTCAGTGCCAATCTTCTAATTAAACAAGCATATAACGAAAGATCCTGTCGACAAAACATTTCATATATCTCACATTATTTTTATAAAAATACTTTTTTCAAAAAAGTTATACCTTCTGCTACAATATATTATGTGGGGGTATGAAAATGGGGAATTTTGTTGAAGTGATTGGTATTAACGAAGATAATTGCATAAATTGTCATCAGTGTATCGCCATTTGTCCGGTTAAAATTTGCAGTGATGGCAGCGGTGATGTTGTCAAATTTAATAATGACCTATGTATTGGCTGCGGACGTTGTATTGAGGTTTGTATCAAGAGCCATGGTGGCATAGTTGAAAATAGTGCTCGCTTTGCCATTGATGACTCGCCGCAATTTGCGAAAGATTTGTTGGAGCATGAAATAATTGCTCTGGTAGCTCCTTCAGCTCAGAGTAATTTTAATTTAGGCAAACTAATTACAGCTTTAAAAGAATTGGGGGTTAAAAAGGTTTATGATGTTTCTTTGGGAGCCGAGATTACCGTAGCCTGTTACCATGATGCCATTAAAAATCGCTCTATAAAAACCCCTATGATATCAACTACCTGCCCCGCTGTAGTTAAATATATTGAACTAAACCATCCTATATTAATTGAGCATTTAGCCCCAATAGGCAGCCCGGTACATAACCTGGCTGTTTATGTCCGCTCCTTACACCCTGAGGCAAAATTGGCATTTATATCTCCATGTCTGGCTAAAAGCCGAGAGTTTCAGAACAGTAATATTGTTAATTATAATGTGATCTTTTCATCTCTGGTGAGAGTTTTTAAGGAACGTGGTATTGACTTGAATATGCTCCCTGAAGGAAAGTTTGATAATGTTGTTCCTGCTGGGATTGCTGCTAATTTTTCCAGCCCTGGGGGGCTGAAAACCTCCTACTTATATCATTATCCCGATACCCCAGCTAGTTCCATTGCCCAGATAGCAGGTCCAATAGTTTTTGATAGATATTTGGAAAGTTTGGAAAATTCCATTAGGCAAAAAGGTAAGCATCTCCCAATAATTGTAGATATATTAAGTTGTGCTCAGGGTTGTAACATGGGAGTGGGAAGCATTAATAAGGCTATTGATGAAATGGATTATTCTGTGGCTATCCGGTCGGAACAGAACCTACGTGATGAAGAAGGAATTAAGCAGCTAAAGGAATTTCTGATGGAAGTAACGCAAAAGCATGATTTTTCCTACCATTATTTCAAAGATTTATCCGCCCGGGCTCAGCTAAAAATACCAACGGAAACTGAGTTAAGTAAGATATATGCTAATATGCATAAGTATGAACCTAAAGATTTCAGAAATTGTGCGGCCTGTGGCTATAACTCCTGTTACCAAATGGCTATCTCTGTTTTTAACGGTCTAAATAAAGCAGAAAATTGTCACCTGTATCAGGAAAAAGAGCTGCGCATTGAGAAACAAGCCTTGAGTAATGTATATAATGAGTTGAACAATGTTTTTGAAACTATGTCCGAAGGGGTTATTGTCCTAAATAAGACAGGCCATATATCTCAGTTTAATCCTGCTGCCAAATCTATTACCGGCTATTCTGATGATGACCTTATCGGACTTCATGTTATTGACCTTTTCTCCGGAAATGCTCCTAAGACAATGGAGCTTTTGCAAACCGGGAAGTCCTATTTCGATACGGAAATTCTAATTGATGGTAATCGGGGCCAAATACATGCAACCTGCTCCGGCCGACCTATCTATAACGAAGACCAACAGGTAATAGGAGCTACTATTATTCTCCGGCCTATAGCTGACGTACGTAAACTAGTTAACACCTTTACCGGGGCTCACGCTAGTTTTACCTATGATTCCATCATTGGTGAGGACAAACAGTTTAAGAAAGCAGTTAAATTAGCCATGGCTGCAGCGGCAAATAACTCCACTGTCCTCCTGCAAGCTGAAAGCGGCACGGGAAAAGAATTATTTGCGCAAGCTATTCATAATGGCAGTTCCCGGAAAAATGGACCTTTTGTTGCAATTAATTGCGCTGCTCTCCCCCGGGAATTAGTCGGCAGTGAGTTGTTTGGTTATGTGGAAGGAGCTTTTACCGGGGCTAGACGCGGAGGAAGACCTGGAAAATTTGAATTGGCTAATAAAGGAACTCTATTACTGGATGAAATTGGTGATATGCCGCTGGAACAGCAAGGAGTTTTATTACGTGCAATCCAAGAAAAATCCATCATGAGAGTAGGTGGCGATGCCCCTATTCATGTTGATGTAAGAATAATAGCAGCTACTAATAAAGATTTACTGCAATTGGTGGAAGAAGGGCGTTTTCGGGCCGATCTTTACTACCGGCTCAATGTAGTTAAAATTTGGATTCCTCCGTTACGGGATAGACCCGGAGACATTAAATTACTGTTTAACCATTTCGTCAAGGAAATGTGTCCGAAGTTTAATAAAATAATAACTGATATTGACCCTGCTGTAATAAAATGTCTGGAAAACTACGATTGGCCTGGTAATATACGTGAACTGCAAAACGTGGTAGAAAGAACCCTATTAATGACTGAAAATCGCCGCATAACTGTCGAACATCTTCCGCGGGAAATTGTGAATGTAGCCATCGGATATTCACCAAATAGCCACAAATATAGTACTAATCCTGATAATTCTAACTATAATCCCCTATCCAACCGTTATACCCGTAAGATGAAAATTATTGAACAGGAAAAACAAAGAATTATTTGGGCATTAGATATGCATGGCGGTAATGTCACCAAAGCTTCATTTGAGTTGGGTATTTCCCGTAATACTTTATATCGAAAAATGAAAAAATATAATATTAATAATTGATTCCACTACTGTAACAAAACTGTCACCATGTTAACATGTTCTAGCAGAGTTGTGACAATAATGATACATCTATGCGTCATCGTGTAATAAATATTTTTTATAAAATAGCCCCTTTTTATGCTTTGTCATGATATATGTTTATGTTTATGGTTATGTGGCACAATAATTGCATAGCATATAGTTAAGGCTTTATAAAAGATAAGTAATGGCTTTAAGGGGGTTATTAAATTTGTCAAAAAATAATATTAACGCCAATAGTGATTGTCCTTTAACTGATAACAAAGAAATAAAAACAGAACGCTTATCTAATTATGAGACTTATGATGATCTTAATTCAGATTTAGAACTTATTCTTTCACCTGGCATTAATGAATCGGAATATGATTTTACTAATTGTGTCTGTCCCCGTTACGTTGATGACGTTTATTCCCTGGGAATAAACCTGCATTATTACGTGAGCAGGATATATTTAAAATTGTCTAATTTATTCCAGGGTACCCGCAAAAGCCAATTTAAAAATCTTGCTATAATTGAAATAAAAGGCAAAAAACAAATACAAAAACTGGCTAAGTACAATTATGACCAATTATTAACCTATTTTTATGCAAATGGAGGCCCTATAATTGAATCTCCTGTAAGTGAAAAAAAGAGAAATGAGTTATCTCCAGCCTTTGACCAGATTATAACTTCTTTAGCAACGCGGTTAAAAATTGCAGTAGATAAAGCGACCAACAGCCAAATGACTGCCAAAGAGCTAGAGAAATTTATTAATAAGAATATTATAGCCAGCTACGCCCAAATTAGTAGACTTTATGATAACGAGGAAATACAAAAGGCTTTTACAGAGCTAATCACAATCAGAAAGGATAATGCCGATAAAAGTATAGCCTAGATTGTCATTTAGCCATTAACCAGGATCAGTAAAACTAAGCCCAAAAAGATTGCTTTTAGCTATTGACTTAACTCTGCTGCACTTCATAAGAATTGAACTATTATTGTAAAAAAGTTGTTATGACCAGGTTTGAATGCATAAATATTTATCCCCCCAACCCTCACTTTTATGCATTCAAACCTATTTTTTTATAGTACTTTAAAACTAGGTGTTGAAGAAGATAAAAAGAAGCTAAGTCCAGCTTTTACCAAAGACTGCTTACCCTGGATAAGATTGATTATGAGGAAGTTCGCGGAATACAAGGAATTAAAACCGCTACCATTAAGATTCTTTTCTAATACCCTTTTCTAATACCATAACTTTAAGGGGCACTTCCCCTGAAGTTATGGTATTAATAATGCAGAAAATAATAAATCCTGGCGACGACCTACTCTCCCACAAGTTAATGCAGTACCATCGGCGCTGGAGAGCTTAACTGCCGTGTTCGGTATGGGAACGGGTGTACCCTCTCCGCTATTAT
>Ga0134092_1000147_pt1 | contig 71063 bp, 68 predicted proteins | sample 3_6taG_FD_94454 | JGI IMG/M metagenome (GOLD analysis project Ga0134092, IMG submission 94454) | Switchgrass degrading microbial communities from high solid loading bioreactors in New Hampshire, USA - 3_6_20_6_A3 metaG | ecosystem: Engineered > Bioreactor > Semi-continuous > Anaerobic >... | reverse complement strand
TCCAGGCATGGCAAGAGAAGGGGGTTTATCGTACCTATGAGGAATTGAAACCAGACTCTACGGCTTCAAGGCGTTCTTCCACTGTCAGGGGGTTATCGTACCTATGAGGAATTGAAACCAGACATGGGGAGCAACTTATATGTGAGGGGGATTATGGGGGGTTATCGTACCTATGAGGAATTGAAACTTGGAGCCTTGGCAGAAGTTCATCGTGTATAACCTGGGGGTTATCGTACCTATGAGGAATTGAAACCTAGGAGGGCTAGCCAATTCGCCTTTCCAAACAATAGGGGTTATCGTACCTATGAGGAATTGAAACCTAAATACAAACATGTATTCAAACATAGGATAATACCGGGTTTATCGTACCTATGAGGAATTGAAACCAGGAAGGTGAAAATGGAAAAGCAAAGGCTGATGCCGGTTTTATCGTACCTATGAGGAATTGAAACATACTTTCCTGTTCTGCTCCCTCAATGATATATTTTTGGTTTTATCGTACTATGAGGAATTGAAACCTCTGAGGATGTCTGCCGCATAGTTGCACTCAACCAGGTTTTATCGTACCTATGAGGAATTGAAACTAACTAATGGGGGAGAAATTCGATAATGAAAACATGGTTTTATCGTACCTATGAGGAATTGAAACATAGAGCACACCCCCTCCCTTCCCTGCTATAGCCTGCGGTTTTATCGTATCTATGAGGAAACATAGGTTGTCCTGCCCCAATACCTTTGAAATGCTTTATAGACAAATTAGTTTATAGCAAATGGCAGAAAAAGTTTGTGATATATAATTTGATTATCCACCACGGTATCGCTATGATTAAACATAAAGATATATTGGAATGGGGGTTTAATCATGCTTGACCTTTTAAAAAGGCGTAGGAGTATTCGCCAATACCGTGGGGAAAAACTAAATAAGGATCAGGTGGATAAGTTAGTGAAGGCAGCTTTACTGGCTCCTTCCAGTAGAGGAATTAGGCCATGGGAGTTTATTATAGTTGATGATAAAAGCCTACTAGAGAAACTTGCCCAGTGCAAAGAGCACGGAGCAACTTTCTTGCAAGGAGCGGCACTAGGGATTGTGGTTATTGCGGACCCGCAAAAGAGCGATACCTGGGTCGAGGATACTTCGATTGCATCCACTATTATTCACCTGATGGCCGAAGCTATGGATTTGGGTTCTTGCTGGATTCAGATTCGTAACCGTAAGCACAATTTATCAATGACAGCTGAGGATTACGTAAAGGATGTTTTAGCCATTCCAGAAAAATACAAAGTAGAATCTATTATCTCCATAGGCTACAAAGCAGAACAGAAGAGAGCTTATGAAGAAGATGAACTCTTATATAATAAGGTGCATGTTAATAGCTTCGGTATTTCTTATCGGTAAATTATTATGCTAAAAAATACTATTTACTTGAAATCTCTAGTAAAAACAATCGAAGATTCTCAGCATCTTCCTTGCTTAAACTTTGTAACACACGTTTATTGGCCTTTTCTATAGCCTGGTTAACCGGATCCTCCAGTTTTTGCCCCTCCTCTGTTAGTACCACGCTCAAGGCTCTGCGATCATGAGGAGAAGGGAGGCGCTTAACCAGGTTCTTCTGTTCCATACGATCTAGTAAACCTGTAATTGTTGAGCTGTCTAAATACAATCTTTCAGCTAGTTGTTTGACTGTTTGTCCATTTTCATCCCAGAGACATTTTAAAACCCCATACTGACCCGGCGTTATACCATATGGGGCTAGTTCTGCTTTAAATATCTGATGAACTATATTTTGTGCTCGGGTAAGTGCATAATTTATGCAATATTCTAGTTCCATAGTATTACTCCTTTTTTTTCCCATTACATTAATATACCTCACAGGGGCATAGCCCATGAGTAAAACAATAGCTGCTAAAACTATTCAACTAAATAATTCGCAAAATATTTCTAAGGAATCATGCCATCCTGAACCTAGGCGAAGGACTTTCACCTGCTAAAAACAAGCAGGTAAAGGCTCTTCGCTTCGGTCAGAATGAGCTAATGATTTCCGTTCTAACCCCTCATGTCATTAGTTGCCGGTAAAGTAATACTATTTACTATTGCCTTGTTTAAACGTAATGTCTCCGCACACCGTCTAAATAAGGACTTACTACTTTATCGGCTTCTATCTCTTTAGCTCTTCTATGAGCATAGGTACAACCTTATAGAGGTCACCTTGGATACCAAAATCGGCTGCTTGGAAAATAGGTGCTTTTTCATCGGAATTAATAGCACAGATTATACCTGCATCCCGGACACCCACCATGTGCTGAATCTGACCAGAAATGCCTATACCTATATAGATATCCGGTTTCACTTCTTGCGCTGATAAGCCTATACAGGTCTCATCCGGCAGCCAGTGTTTTTCTTCAGATAGGGGACGGGTACAAGCTACTTCACCCTTAAGTAATTTAGCTAGTTCCCTTATCATATCCAGGTCTTTTTCATTTTCCAGCCCTCGGCCGGCACATACGATAACGCGGGCATCCTTTATATTAACCTGGGATTGGTCGCGTTTGCGTTTTTCGACTATTTTGATGCCAGATGGTTTAGCATTTTCTAATCTGGTTATTTTCCCTTGCCGGGTAGTCTCACTGCTGGCTTTTTCGTAGCGATGTAATGGAATAGTAGCCATCTGCGGTTTGGACAAGCACTTAAGGGTTTGAATCCATGCTCCTCCGTAAACTAATCTATCCATGTGCAATAGGCCTTGTTCATCCAGTACTAAATTCTGGCAATCGCTGCAAAGACCAGTGTTAAGTTGAGCAGCTATACGAGCGGCCATTTCTTTACCTGTTAGGCTGGCTGATATAAGAAATATTTCGGGAGGAGTAGTTTGTGCTGCTTCTACAATAACGGGTACATAATCTTGTATAGGCTGGGTCGGTTCTAATTCTGGTAGTAACAAGACTTCGTCTGCTCCACAATTTATGAAGTCTTGGGCTGTTTTTTCATCCCCTGCCAGTATAGCAGTAAGCGTACCCCCTAATTGGTCGGCGAGTTGTTTGCCAATAGTTATTAGTTCCAGGCCAGCATCAATTATATCAGCATATATCCATACCTTTTTCATTTCATTACCTCCCGTCCAGTAAGCCGGTTTTCCGCAGAGCCTCTACAAAAGCCTTAATATCTTCCTGTTCACTGCCAAAATAAGTACATTTTCTTTCCATGGTGGATACTTTAAGTTCTTCTTGCAGCAGGCATGGTGCGTAATCCTTACCGAGATCACCAGCCGCTATTTCAATTACGGGCTTTTTGGAAGCTGCCAGGGTATCTCTGACTCCTGGAACCCTGGGAATATTTATATCAGGCACAACTGCTATTAATACTGGTAATGGAGCTGTTAGTACTTCCACACCTTCATCAGTTTTGCGTTCTACCGTAATTTGTTTATTTTCTATCTGCACTTTTTGTACTGAACCTATAAATGGTATGCCAAGTCTCTCCGCCAATCGGGGACCAACCTGCTGAGCATAAAGATCGCTCGAGCCTTCACCGCAGATAATTAAATCGTAGGGAATCTCTTTGGCAATGACTTCTTCCAAAATGATAGCATACTGAGCCGGTTCCAGATGGTCAAAACCTTCACCGTTTATAAAATAAGCCTTATCTGGTCCTCGTGACAAAGCATTTTTTATTCCTTTAGTTGCATCGGGTGCTGCTACCGTAATAGCAGTTACATTTCCTCCGTATTGTTCTTTAAGCCTTACCGCTTCCTCAATGGCATTGCGATCATAATTGCTGATTTTATACTCTGCCATTTCCAGGTCTATTTTACCGACGCTGTCAGGTTTTAGGTAAGCTTCATCCACAACCCATTTAAAACAACATATTATTTCTAGCATACTGTTACACTCCTCACTCCATAAATGAGGACAGACCAAGTCATTACCTGGTATTGCCCAATCATTATCTTAATAAACTACCAGCGATAGTCATTCTCTGTGCTTCAGAAGTGCCTTCATAAATCTCGGTTATTTTGGCATCTCTCAAAAGACGTTCTACTTTCTGTCCTTTACAATATCCATAACCGCCAAAAATTTGTACTGCTTTGCTTGCATGTTTGAAGCACATTTCGGAGCAGAAAAGTTTAGCCATAGATGCTTCTTTACTAAATGGCAGTCCCTGGTCTTTCAGATATGCAGCATAGTAATACATGAATCTTCCTGCTGTTATATCAGTTTGCATATCAGCCAGCATCCATTGTATTGCTTGATTTCTGGAAATAGGTTTACCAAATTGTATTCTTTGCTTAGAATAAGCCAGGGCTTCATCTAATGCAGCCTGGGCAATACCTACCGCTTGTGCAGCGATTCCAATCCTACCATGATCCAAACAGGACATAGCTATTTTCAATCCGTCCCCTGGTTTTCCTACCAGGTTCTCTTTTGGTATCCGGCAATCCTTAAAAATAATCTCCGATGTTTGAGAAGCTCTAATCCCCATTTTCATAAAATGGTCTCCCACGCTTAGTCCTGGTGTACCTTTAGGTACGATGAAACAACTCATCCCTTTCCTTTTATCCTCGGGATTGGTCCAGGCAAAGGTTACATAAGTATCAGCTACTGGCCCATTGGAAGTAAAGGTTTTAACACCATTTAATACATACTCATCTCCGTCTAGTACCGCAGTTGAAGTGGCACCACCTACATCAGTTCCAGCACCAGGCTCAGTTAGGGCAAAAGCTCCCAAGTGTTCACCTTTGGCCAGGGGAGTAAGATACTTTTTCTTTTGTTCTTCATTGCCAAACAGGGCAATGGGGTTACAGGCTAATCCGGTGTGTACTGACATAGTGAATCCAGTTGCCGCACAGGAACGAGATAATTCCTCTACTGCTATAGCATAGGTAACATAATCAACTCCTTGGCCGCCATATTCGGGGGAAAATGGCATTCCCATCCAGCCACCTTCACCCAGCTTTTTAATGACTTCTGCGGGAAAACGGCTGTTCTCATCAATTTCTGCAGCTATGGGATCAACATATGTTTGGGCAAATTCTCTCATATTAGCACGAATAAGTTCCTGTTCTTCCGTGAGTTTAAAATCCATTTAATCTCCTCCTTATTGCCTGGTGGTATTGTAAAAATCAACCACTCTTTTATTAATTAATTGTAAAGGTCCTACTTTTTGTTTGTCAACAACTATTTGGTATACCAATTATATTATCTTCGACAAAATACTTGTTAATAAGCGTGATTAGCATCAAGACTGTCCTTCCTGTTTGGCTGCTTGTTGATAATGCCATAAAGTATTATTATCAAAAGCTACCATAATTACTTGCTCCAAGGATTGATCGCGGGAAAGGAAAGAAGAAATACTATTAACCGCTATCTTAGCTGCACGCTGTACGGGGAAACGGTACGCTCCGGTACTAATTGAGGGAAAAGCGATGGTTTTAATTCCTTTTTGCACAGCAAGAGTCAGGCAATTACGATAGCAACTAGCTAACAATTCATCCTCACCATGATTCCCCCCGCGCCATATGGGCCCTACGGTGTGAATTACCCATTTTGCCGGCAGATTATACCCTTTGGTAATTTTAGCTTCCCCGGTCTTACATCCGTTTAACTGCTTGCACTCCTCTAATAATTTCGGGCCGGCTGCTTTATGGATAGCTCCATCAACCCCGCCTCCGCCTAATAAAGAATTATTGGCTGCATTGACGATGGCATCTACATTTAATTTGGTAATATCCCCTTTGATAATACGGAAAACATTCATTAATAATCATCCTCCCGAAATATTCACAATGATTCTTCAATTATGCTTATTTCTAATATAAGAATACCATGATTTGAGTATTAATATGGAGGGGGACCTAAGGGGAGATGAAAATTGCGTTTTAGTTATATTATGTTATATGCTAACTTATAAAATAAACAATTACTTTATAAACTAGCTATGGAGGATAATAATGCGTTATTGGCTTGTTACATTCCTGGTTTTGTTAGTTGATCAACTATCAAAGCTATGGATTGTACGTAATTTTGAACCTGGGGAGAGCAGAATAGTATTAGATCAGGTATTATATCTTACTTATGTACAAAACCAGGGAGCAGCTTTTGGTATATTGCCAGGAAGATCCTGGTTGTTCCTGGCGGGAGCCTTTCTGGTAGTGGTGATTTTTATAATTATTAATTGTAAAAGAAGTCAGTCTAATTCTGTGCAAATAATTACTGGTTTAATAACTGCCGGGGCGGTGGGAAATGTTATTGACCGTATACGCTTAGGTTATGTAATTGACTTTTTTGACTTGGGATGGTGGCCAGTATTTAATATTGCTGATATAGCTATTGTATGCGGCGCTCTATTACTATTAATAGTTTTAATTCGCGATGAAAAAGGTGAGCTTTTTGGCAGGTAATGAGTTAATTATTGTTGGGGAAGAAATGGATGGAGAAAGGCTTGATACTTTTATTGCCGAGCAGGTGGAACAGCTTTCCCGTTCAGCAGTTAAAAATTTGATTAATGATGGTAAAGTGCTAGTAAACCAGGTTGTACATAAAGCAAGTTATCGGGTACGGGAGGGTGACGAGATTAGCATAGAAATCCCGCAACCTCGGGTTTTGCAGCTTGTGCCCCGCGATATTCCTTTGGAGATCATTTACCAGGATGACGACCTGGCCGTGATTAATAAGCCGAAAGGACTGGTGGTTCATCCGGCTCATGGGAATTGGGATTATACCCTGGTTAATGCCTTGCTCTATCATATTAAAGATCTTTCCGGAATTAATGGCCAACTCAGACCCGGAATAGTCCATCGTCTAGATAAAGATACCTCCGGGGTAATGGTAGTTGCCAAAAATGATAAGGCTCATAGGAGTTTGGCTGAGCAGATTAAAGAGCATAGCATAAATCGAGAATATATTGCTCTGGTACATGGCATAATAAAAGAAAATCTGGGGACTATTGATGCTCCTATAGGTCGGAGTAAGAATGACCGCAAAAAAATGGCAGTAGTTGCTGACGGCAGGCCGGCGCTTAGCCAATATCAAGTTATGGAACGTTTTAATAATTATACTCTGGTTAAGGTGAAATTATTGACAGGCCGCACTCACCAAATCAGGGTACATTTTGCTTATATTAAACACCCGGTTGTAGGAGATCCCCTTTATGGTCCAGGGAAAAAGCATTTTAACCTGGATTCCCAAGCTCTGCATGCGTATCTGTTGGGATTTGTTCACCCCACACGTGGTGAGTACATGGAATTTACCCGGCCGTTCCCGGAGTATTATGATGACATATTAGCATTATTACGCAAGCAGTAGGGTTATGAGTGGCAGCGGAAAGTGAAGTTTCCGCTATAAAAGAAAGGTGAAATAGCGAAGCGCCCCTCTTATACTCTTATAATAGTTGACATAGAGATGGGTATTGTATAGAATTTTTCTAGACCTTTAAGTTAGCCCTGAGAGGCTGGCAAGGTGGAACGTATGTTTAGCCTGCTCGGCTTGAAGGCCAGGGCAGGTTTTTTTGCACCTGGAGTTAGGAGGATGGCTGTGCAACTGCGAGATAAAAATGTAATCATGGATAAGATGGCCATGAAACGGGCCCTTACCCGTATTGCGCATGAGATTATTGAGCGTAACAAGGGTGTAGAAAATGTTGCGGTAATTGGTATCCGCAGGCGAGGAGGTCCTCTGGCCCAGAGATTGGCGGCTCAGATTCAGAAAATCGAAGGAGTAAATGTACCGGTAGGAATACTGGATATCACTCTTTACCGGGATGACTTAACTACTCTCGCAGCCCAACCCCAGGTCCATCGTACAGAAGTTGACTTTAATATTAATGGTATGAATTTGGTATTAGTTGATGATGTTTTATATACCGGCCGTACTATACGGGCAGCTATGGATGCGCTGATGGATTTGGGACGGCCTAAGTCAATCCAATTAGCTGTACTAATAGATAGAGGACACCGAGAATTACCTATAAAGGCCGATTATATCGGCAAAAATGTACCTACCTCTCACCATGAAGTAATATCAGTTCTAGTCGAGGAAATAGATGCCAAAGATGAAGTAGTTATCCAGGAAATCGTTGACACTTAAATAAAAAGCCCTTTAATCTAGTCCAGTGAGGCTAGCAAGGGAGAAAATGAAGAAGGCATGCCTTCCTTGCTTGCGTAAGGAAGGCTTTTTTTATGACGGTTTAACTGCGGAGGAGGCTTAACAGTGGGATTGGAATCAAGAAAGGATTTATTGGGACTACGGGATTTAACCAGGGAGGAAATTGAATTCATTTTAGATACAGCTGCTCCCATGAAGGACATAATTAAAAGAGACATTAAGAAGGTACCTACTTTAAGAGGAAAGGCTATGGTTACGGTTTTTTTTGAGCCTAGTACCAGAACCCGTACTTCTTTTGAGATAGCGGGCAAATATCTCAGTGCTGACACGGTAAACCTGACTGTAAATACTAGTAGTGTACAAAAAGGAGAAAACTTAAAAGACACGATAAAAACTATTGAGGCAATGGGTTTTGACCTGCTGGTAATGCGTCACTCCATGAGCGGAACACCACATTATGTAGCCCGTAATACTTCTATGCGAGTAATAAATGCTGGGGATGGGGCTAACGAACATCCTACGCAAGCCCTTTTAGATATGTTTAGTATTCGGGAAAAGAAAGAAACTTTAGAAAATCTTAAGGTAGCTATTGTAGGTGATATTCTGCATAGCCGGGTGGCTCGTTCCAATATTTATGGTCTCAGTAAATTTGGTTGCGAAATACGGGTAGTGGGACCTTCTACTTTGATGCCTCCCGAAATTGAAAAATTAGGAGTTAAAAACTACTATAGTCTAAATGAAGCCCTTGATGGTGTGGATGTTATAAATGTCCTGCGTATTCAACGAGAACGCCAACAAATAGGTCTTTTTCCTTCGCTTGATGAGTATGCCAATCTTTATATGCTAACCCCGGAACATTTACTTAGAGCCAAGGATGATGTATTAGTCCTGCATCCAGGCCCCATGAATAGGGGAGTAGAGATTTCCAGTGAGATAGCCGACAGCAGTGTTTCCGTAATAAATGAGCAGGTTACTAATGGAGTGGCGGTTCGGATGGCGCTTCTGTTCCTTATGATGGGAGGTTTACGAGATGAAATTACTAATTAAGGGTGGCAGAGTAATCGACCCGGCTAATGGATTAAATGCTATAATGAACATTTTGGTAGAAGAGGGCAGAATAGCGGCAGTGGGAAAAGATGTAAACGACCCGGAAGCGGAAGTAATAAATGCCAGGAGTAAACTAGTTTGTCCAGGTTTTATTGATATGCATGTGCATTTTAGAGAGCCGGGGCAGGAGTATAAAGAGGATATTACTTCAGGTTCTTACGCTGCTGCTGCCGGCGGCTTCACTACCGTGTGTTGTATGCCTAATACTGAACCTGCCATTGATAATGCTGCTGTAGCTAGTTTCGTTCGGGAGAGAGCCAGGAAAACCGGATTAGTAAATGTATTCCCCATTGGTACCATAACTAAGGGAAGGTCAGGAAATGAGCTGAGTGAAATGGCGGAATTGGTGGCAGCAGGTTGTATTGCTGTTTCCGATGATGGCAGTCCGGTAATGAGAGCAGATGTTATGCGTAATGCTTTGAGTTATGCCAAGATGTTTGATCTTCCGGTGTTAGCTCATTGTGAAGATCTGTATTTAGCACGGGATGGGCAGATGCATGAAGGCTATTATTCCATAATTTATGGTCTTAAGGGTATACCGGCCGAAGCTGAAGACGTGATGATAGCGCGAGATATCCTATTAGCGGGGTTAACCGGCGGCCACTTGCATGTGTGTCATATTTCTACTCGCGGAGCCGCTGAGTTAATAAGACAAGCTAAGGAAAGGGGAATAAGGGTAACCTGTGAAGTTACTCCTCATCACCTGATTCTAACTGATGAAATAGTAGGAAGCTATGACGCTGATACCAAGGTTAATCCGCCCCTGCGTTCCGAGGAACATGTTTTGGCTTTAAGAGAGGCTTTAAAGGAAGGAATTATTGATTGCATTGCTACTGACCATGCTCCCCATCATCAAGAAAGCAAGGATTGTGAATATGCCCTGGCAGCACCTGGTATTTCCGGATTAGAAACGGCAGTGGCTCTTATTATGGATAAACTAGTTAATCCAGGAATAATTAAAATAGAGCAAATGGTAAGCCTATTTACTAGCGGGCCGGCAAGTGTTCTAGGGCTTGACAGGGGCAGTCTGAGCGTGGGGAAGGTAGCTGATATTACTATTTTAGACCCTAAAGCGGTAAAAACCGTGGATATTAATAAGTTTTACAGTAAAGGTAAAAACACACCTTTTAAAGGAATGGAACTTAAAGGATGGCCCTATATGACTATCCTGGCAGGAAAAATTGTAGCATGCGATGGAGAAATTTTGGGGTAATTAACTTAGGAGATGATAACAATGAGAGGCTATTTAGTTCTAGAAAACGGCAGGGTGTTTAAGGGCAAATTGTTAAATGACTGCCGCATGGCGAGCGGGGAAGTGGTTTTCAGTACAGCTATGATAAGTTACCAGGATATTATTACTGACCCTTCCTATTATGGGCAGATAGTAGTAATGACCTATCCCTTAGTGGGAAATGTAGGTTTTAACGAAAAGAGTTTTGCTTCCCAGACTTCTGCTGTAAAAGGGTTAGTTTTAAGGGAGGCCACTGATTTTCCTAGTCATTATGAAATGGAATTAGATCTAATAACTTTTCTTAATAAAAGTGAGATAGCCGTACTTACAGAAGTAGATACCCGGGCGCTGACCAAAGTGATACGCAATGAAGGAGTCATGGGGGGGATTATTACTGACCGTGTGGATAAGGTAGATTTTATGGTAAAGAAAGCCCAAATGGCTGCCGAGGAGCTAAAAGGTGACCTGGTACGTTATGTGACCCGTCGTAATATTATGCAATTTGGTCAGGGAGAAAAGAAGGTAGTCCTTTGGGATCTGGGAACTAAAAGGGGAGTAATTGATTCCCTGGTTAGAAGAGGCTGTGAAGTATGGGCTGTACCGGCTAATACCACTGCCGAAGAAATTCTACTCTTGAAGCCGGATGGAGTATTAATCTCAGATGGCCCAGGTGACCCACGGGCGGTTCCCTATGTGATAGAAAATTGCCGCATTTTATTGGAGAAGGTACCGGTATTTGGTATTGGTTTGGGTCATCAGATCATTGCGTTGGCTTTAGGAGCCAGAATCCACCGTCTAGATTTCGGGCACCGGGGAACTAATCACCCGGTTCGTTACTTTAAAAACAACAGGATATATATTACCACCCAGAACCACGGGTTCATTATTGATGATGCCTCCCTTGACAATTTCCCCGTGGAGATAATTATGAGAAGCTTGAATGATAATACCATTGAAGGTATCAAACATACTGAACTTCCGGTTTTTTCCGTACAGTTTGATCCCGAAGGTTATCCCGGTTATAGCGAAACCGGGTTTTTCTTGGACGATTTCGTAAACATGATGTAAGCCTAGATGTAGCTTGTTACGGAGGAGATATTTATGCCGTTAAATAAAGATTTGAAAAAAGTACTGGTTATTGGTTCCGGACCTATTATTATTGGCCAGGCAGCTGAGTTTGACTATGCTGGTACCCAGGCTTGCCGGGCTATAAAAGAGGAAGGTATTGAAGTAATACTTTTAAACAGTAATCCAGCAACTATTATGACAGACACCCATATTGCAGACCAGGTCTATATAGAGCCAATCACGGTGGATACAGTAAGAAAGATTCTAGAAAAGGATAAACCGGATGGTATTATTGCTAATCTGGGCGGGCAGGTAGGACTAAATATGGCTCTCGCTTTGGAGCAGGCTGGAGTGCTTAAGGAAACCGGAGTTCCGGTATTAGGTGTATCTTTGGATACTATCAAGCGTGCCGAAGACCGGGAGGCCTTTAAGGCTACTATGCAGGAATTGGGCCAGCCTATCCCGGAAAGTGATATAGTACACTCCGTAGAAGAAGCCCTGCGTTTTGCTCAAAAGGTCGGTTATCCCTTGATTGTTAGACCGGCTTATACCCTGGGTGGTACCGGCGGAGGCAATGCCGGCAATGAGGAAGAACTTATAAAAATAGTAACCAAGGGATTAAAAAGCAGCCCCATTAAACAGGTACTAATTGAGAGAAGTGTGGCAGGTTATAAGGAAATTGAGTTTGAAGTAATGCGCGATAATAGCGATAATTGCATAACTATATGCAGTATGGAAAACCTGGATCCGGTCGGTATCCATACCGGGGACAGTATAGTGGTAGCTCCGGCTCAGACCTTGACTGATGAGGAGTACCAGATGCTGCGTTACGCTTCTATTAAGATTATTCGGGCATTAAATATTGCTGGAGGTTGTAATATCCAATTTGCTTTGGATCCATTTAGCAAGAAATACTATGTTATAGAAGTTAATCCGCGGGTAAGCCGTTCCAGTGCCTTAGCCTCCAAGGCGACAGGTTATCCTATAGCCAAGGTGACAACCAAGATTGCTTTAGGCTATAACCTGGATGAAATCCCCAATGTAGTGACCGGCAAGACTACGGCCTGTTTTGAACCTGCTATTGATTATGTGGTACTTAAGGTACCCCGCTGGCCTTTTGATAAATTTGTTTTTGGCGACCGCCGTCTAGGAACGCAGATGAAGGCTACCGGAGAGGTTATGGCTATTGACCGTAGCTTTGAAGCCGCCTTTTTAAAATCAATTCGTTCCTTGGAAATAGGCCTTCTCGGTTTAAGACTGCCCGAGCTATTAGGCTGCAGTGATGAAATTTTAAGAGAACGCCTCAGGAAAGCTGATGATGAGCGTATTTTCATCCTGGCTGAGGCTTTGAATAGGGGGTTCTCTATAGAAGAGATTTGGGAGATTACCCATATTGATCGCTACTTTTTAAAGAAGATCAAGAATATTATTGATTTCTCCCATGCGCTTAAGGTGAGAGAATTAGATGCGGAGACATTACAGGAAGCTAAAAAATTAGGCTTTTCCGATAATGAAATAGCGGTAATTAAAGGGGTAAAGGAAAAGGATATTCGGGATCTCAGAAAAAAACTGGGCATAATTCCTACTTATAAAATGGTAGATACCTGTGCTGCTGAGTTTGATGCGGTTACCCCTTATTTTTACTCCTGTTATGAGGAAGAAAACGAAGCTGCCCATGATTCCCAAGCTAAAAAAGCAGTGGTTATTGGCTCAGGTCCCATTCGTATTGGTCAGGGAGTAGAATTTGATTACTGTTCAGTGCATTGTGTTTGGGCGTTAAGAGAAGCTGGCGTTAAGGCCATTATCGTTAACAATAACCCGGAAACGGTCAGCACGGACTTTGACACTTCTGACCGCCTCTATTTTGAGCCTTTGGTTTATGAGGATGTTATGAACATTATTGATGAGGAGCAGCCGCAAGGGGTTATAGTACAATTTGGTGGACAAACTGCTATCAACCTGGCCAATCCTCTCGCCCAATCCGGAGTAAATATTATGGGGACTTCTAATGATAGCATAGATCAGGCTGAAGACCGGGAACGCTTTGACGCTATGGTGGAGAGGCTTAGTATACCGCGCCCGCCCGGAAAGACTGTGTTTTCAGTAGAAGATGCGGTAAAGGCTGCGGCTGCTATTGGCTATCCCGTTTTGGTACGTCCGTCTTATGTACTGGGAGGCCGGGCTATGGAGATTGTTTATAATGAAGACGAAATCCGGCAATATATGGCCACAGCCGTAAAAATTAATCGGGAACATCCGGTGCTGGTAGATAAATATTTATTAGGCAAAGAGATAGAAGTTGATGCCGTAAGTGATGGTCAAGAGGTATTAATACCTGGTATTATGCAGCATATTGAGAGAGCCGGGGTACATTCCGGTGATAGTATGGCGGTTTTTCCAGCCTACGATTTGAGCCAACAGATTAAAGAGAAAGTGGTTGATTATACTACCCGCTTAGCGGTGGAACTGAAGGTGAAGGGATTAATAAATATCCAGTTTGTCGAATTTGAGGATGAGCTATATGTATTAGAGGTTAATCCCCGCTCCAGCCGCACCATACCCTTTATAAGCAAGGTAACAGGGATTCCTATGGTAAAGCTGGCCACGGAGATAATCCTGGGTAAGAGTCTGCGTGACCTGGGTTACCAAGGGGGCTTACAAGCTCAACCTAATTATTATGCGGTTAAGGTCCCAGTATTTTCCTTCAATAAATTGGAACAGGTAGATATTACTCTAGGGCCGGAAATGAAATCAACTGGTGAGGTTATGGGTATAGATAGGTCCTTAAAAGCTGCGCTCTATAAAGGACTTATAGCAGCAGGTGTTGAAATACCTGTAAAAGGTACTATTGCTGCAACTATTGCTGATAAGGATAAGGAAGAGGCCATTCCTATTTTGCAAAAATTTGCCCAGATGGGTTTTAAACTTCTGGCTACCGAAGGGACGGCTGCAGCTTTACTTAAAGCTGGGGTCAAAGTCCAGAAAGTAAACAAGTTCAAAGAAACCCATCCTAATATTGTGGATCTGATAAGAGAGGGTAAGGTGGACTTTGTTGTCAACACTTTAACTCATGGGCGCAAGCCTTTTAGTGATGGCTTCCATATTCGCCGGGCAGCGGTGGAACTTAATGTACCCTGTCTGACTTCACTGGATACTTTAAAAGCCATGCAGGAGGTTATCCAGGAGGGCGAGTACATGAAGGACATGGAAATAATATCCCTTCAGGAATATTTGGCTGGATTTAGGCCAGCTGCCAACTGAAATGGAAATGAGAACGGAGGAGTCGAATGCCTTACGTTGAGAACGGACTAGTGGTAAGACATATCGAAGTAAGCCATGCTTTGTTTGAACTGGAATTTATAGCCCCGGCTATAGCCGGTTCTAGCCAGCCGGGTCAGTTTGTTCATGTACGCTCGGCTATGAACGTCGATCCCCTATTGCGCAGGCCGTTAAGCCTTTATGATGTGGATAAAAAGCTAGGCAGTATTACTTTACTATATAAAGTAGTGGGCAAAGGAACTAATTTATTATCCAGGGTAAGGACTAAGGAAGCAGTAGATGTTATGGGGCCGTTGGGGAAAGGCTTTTCCTTGCTGAAACCGCAAAAAACAGCTTTATTAATAGGAGGCGGAGTAGGAATTGCTCCATTAATCTATCTGGCCCGGGAGCTAAAGGAGAACGGATGCCAGGTCAAAATTATTCATGGAGTCGAGAACCGCAAGGAACTAGTGGCATTAGATAAAATAAAGGAATTAGGATTAGAGTTTATGTGCTCTACCTTAGACGGTAGTGCTGGTTATAAAGGTTTGGTTACGGATCTCTTAATTAAAAAAGTCAATGCAGCTGAGATTGATTTCATATACTGCTGTGGGCCGGAAGGAATGATAGCTCAGGTAAGTGATTTTGCCCGGAAAAATAATATTGCCGGGGAAGTATCTCTAGAGGAACATATGGCTTGCGGTGTAGGTGCCTGTTTAGGTTGTGCCCGCAAACTGAAAAGCAGTGATCGGGAGTACAAGAAAGTTTGTAAAGATGGCCCGGTTTTTCCGCTGGATGAGCTGGAGTTTTAAATAGACGCTAAAGGACGCAGCATTGGCACTATACTTATAGTTAATATAATTAATATAGATGCTCCCTGATGGGTGAATTTGGGTATGCTTTACCAGTATGGTAATAGAAGGAAAAAAAGAATGACTTTTTTAAGGCCATTCTTTTAACCATAGTACGGAAAATTGTATTAAGTTTTTGCCAACACATTACATTATAAACTAAGGCTTTTAACCTAAAGTTATAAGTTTGTAAAATTTTAGTTAAGATCCTTATTGGAGGGATTTTATTGCGCAAACAAACAGCAAGTCCTCAACCTAAGGTAGAGCCTGACTTATCCGTTAATTTAGGTGGTATAGTCATGAAGAATCCAGTAGCAGTTGCTTCTGGAACCTTTGGTTATGGCCGGGAGTACGAGGAATTTGTTAATATTGCAGATATTGGTGCAGTAATAGTTAAGGGAACTACGCTTGAACCTCGCTATGGGAATCCACCCCCGCGAGTATGTGAAACTCCGGCAGGAATGTTGAATGCTATCGGCCTGGAAAATCCCGGAGTAGATGTATTTTTAAAAGAATATCTGCCTTATTTACGGGAACGCGGAGTTACGGTTATTGCTAATATTGCTGGTAATACTATAGAGGAATACGCCCGTATGGCTGCTACCCTGGAGGGAAATGAAGGACTAGCCGGGATAGAAATGAATATTTCCTGCCCTAATGTGAAAGAGGGCGGGCTTCAGTTTGGGGTGGATCCGGATATGGTTTATCAGGTGGTAAAAGCAGTTAAAGACGAAACCTCCATTCCGGTAATGCCTAAACTTTCACCTAATGTCAGTGATATAGTAGCTATTGCCAAAGCTGCTGAAGCAGCTGGGGCTGATGCCTTATCCATGATAAATACTCTCATGGGAATGGCCGTAGATGTAGAAAAAAGAAAACCCGTACTGGGTAATGTATTTGGCGGTCTCTCCGGGCCGGCTATAAAGCCTGTTGCTCTGCGTATGATTTATCAAGTTTATAAGTCGGTTAAAATACCTATTCTAGGCGGAGGCGGAATAATGAACGTTACCGATGCCCTGGAATTTATATTGGTCGGTGCTTCGGCTGTATCAATTGGCACCGCTAATTTTGTTAACCCATGTTCGGCTCACGATATTATCCAGGGATTAAGGCAATATTTTAGGGATAATAATTTAAAAAGCATGGAAGAACTACGCGGAGCTGCGGTACAGTAGCTTAATTCCTTTATTGACCATAAGAATGAAATATGACTAATATTACTTTATGTGGCTTGGTAACCAATGCTTAAAGGAGGAAAAAAATTGCAGGCAAAAGATCGTATTATTCTGGCCTTAGACGTAGATGATGAAGAGCAAGCCCTGGAATTTGTACGTAAGCTCACTCCCTATGTTGGGGTTTTCAAAGTAGGAATGCAGCTTTTTAATAGTATTGGCCCTTCGATAGTTAACAAAATAAATGACTTGGGAGGCCGGGTATTTGTTGATTTAAAATTTCACGATATTCCCAATACGGTATCTGCAGCTGGGCGAGTTATGACCAGGTTAAACTGCTTTATGTTTAATGTTCATGCTGCCGGCGGTCAAGCCATGCTTGAAAGTGTGGCCAGCAGTGTAGAAGCAGAGGCAGAGCAGCTGGGTGTTAATAAACCTATTATACTGGCGGTTACGGTACTTACCAGTATAGGACAGCAGGAACTGGAAAAGGAAATGTTAGTTAAGGGGTTAAAAGTAGAGGAAGTAGTAGTTAAATGGGCACTCATGGCTAAAAATGCCGGAATTCAGGGTGTAGTATGCTCACCTCGGGAAATTGAGGCTATTAGAGCTGCCTGCGGACCTAATTTTAAGATTGTTACCCCAGGAATTCGCCCAGCCTGGTCGGAGAAAAATGATCAGGTAAGAGTAACTACTCCGGCAGATGCGTTGCGAATGGGTGCTGATTATATGGTTATTGGCCGACCTATATTAAAAGCTGCTGACCCCGTTAAGGCTGCTAATAAAATAATCGAAGAGATGGAGGCGTTATAGAATGCTAAATCAGGATGAAGTGTTAAAAATATTTCTGGATTCAGGTGCTTTGATGGAGGGTCACTTTCTCTTGACTTCTGGCCTGCATAGTAACCGATATATGCAATGTGCCAAGGTGTTGCAGTATCCACAATACACTGAAATGATAGCCCGCCATTTAGCAGATAAATTCCGTGATGACAATATAGAATTAGTTATAGGTCCAGCTATGGGAGGAATTATTGTTGCTTATGAAGTAGCGCGGCAGCTTAATGTCCCTGCGCTTTTCACCGAGCGGCTGGATGGAGAAATGGTTTTAAGAAGAGGTTTTGTAATGGATCCCGGGCAGCGGGTTTTAGTGGTTGAAGATGTAGTAACTACTGGCGGTTCAGTTAAAGAAGTTATGAATGTAGTGGATAAATTTGGCGCTAAAGTGGTCGGAGTAGGTGTGTTAGTTGATAGAAGCAACGGCCGGGTGGATTTTGGCGTAAAACAGGAGGCCGTCTTGCACATGGATATTGAAGCATGGAAGGCTGCTGATTGCCCGCTGTGTGCTATAGGTAAACGCCCCTTAGTTAAACCGGGGAGTCGTAGCTAAAGAAAGGAGAATCTGTCTTGCGGGTTTTTCTAAATGGGCAAGAAATGCAGTATGTTGAAGGTGGCTATGAATATGTATTTCTGAAACCTTATAAACGCCACCAGCATGAGGAGATAAAGCGTGAAAATGGTAAATTAACTATACAATTATATGATAATGGGGTGCAAATTCGCACCCTGGTGACCAAAGATGAAGTTAATACCTTGATAAACCGGGATGTGGCTATAGATACCGTGAATAATAAAATATACATATTAGAAAAAGACAGTAAAGTTAAGAAAAACCCAGACGGGTCAGTAGAAGTAATCCAGGAATAAAATACTATTTGCTTCAGGCACTGGAGTTATATAGTAGCGGAAACTTAAGTTTCCGCTACGGATAACATGTAAAGGAAGAAAGTAAAATAGCGGAGAGTAGGGGTTATCCTTTTGGGGTAGCCTCTTCTATTCCCATAGCATCAGCAGGATTGGCCATAATGGTCCAGAAATTATCGTATATAACCATACCTGGTTTGGCGCCATTAGGTTTGCGTACGTTGGAACGGAAGGTGTAGTCTACTGGAACTTTGCTGGATTCTTGGGCTTTGCTGTAATAGGCAGCAAGGTTAGCCGCCTCTTCCAGGGTACGGTCAGGAACCTGGTTAATATCAGTGCAGCTAGGAGGCAGCTTCACAATTACATGTGTTCCGGGAATGTCTTTGGCATGTAGCCATAGGTCTCTTCCTCGGGCCTGTTTTAGGGTAAGGTTATCATTCTGCCTATTATTTCTGCCCACTAATATTTCCAATCCATCGGAAGATAAGTAACGGCGCGGTTTACTGCGCTGAGGATGTAGTTTCTGCTTTGTTTGGTGTTTTATATATTCCTCTTTAGCGAGTTCCTCCATGATCTCCTCTAATTCATTAATATTTTCCGCTTGTTTTACGGCAACTAAAACTGATTCCAGGTAATCAATTTCCTGCTGATTTTTGGACATCAGCTCTTTTAAATGCTTAAGTGTGGACCGGCTTTTATTATAGATTTTAAAGTATTTTTGGGCATTTTGGATTGGAGTATAGCGTGGGTCAAGCTCTATAGTGATTGCTTCACCGGTATAGAAATCCTGTAACACTGCCTTACGGTCACCTTTATTAAGCTGGTGAGCATAGGCAGTTAGGAGTTCACCCCAAACTTTATATTTTTCATTTTCATGGGCTTTGGCCAGGTCCCCTTCCTGGAAAAATCTTTTACGGTAGGCTCGGTCCAGGTAAGACTTAATAGTACGGATAAGATTAGCTTTGCCAGAGTCCAGCCGGATTGTTTCCAGGCGCTGCTGGTAATAGCTATCTACTCCGTAATTAACTGAGCTATAAATTACATCATAATCATTTAATGTCAGGTTATCAGAATCAATCACATAATCCCAAGGCTGCTGTTTTTTATAAATTATCCTGACCTTCGCCTGCTCATTATCTATTTGTTTAATAAGGTGCAGTAGTTGGTAATAAATAAGGCTTAGCTCATATTCACCACATTGTTCCACCGGCAAATCAGGGTTAATGTTACAAGAAAGGCATAATTGACTTGCCGTAAAGGGACTAATACCATCGAACACATTAAACAGTGCCGATGAAACACTGGCTTGATTTCCCTGTTTCCACATCAGTTTTACATATTCCTCATAGGTACAGCTAATAGGATTTAGTTTACCTTGATCGGGAGGGCTAACATAGTTTTTACCAGGTAAAACTTCACGGTAAGAACTCAGGTCAGTACCATACTTTTTAATTGCATCAAGTATTATGTTATTATCAGGATTAACTAGTATAATATTGGAGTGTCGGCCCATAAACTCACAAATTAGTATCCGGGTTTTCCAGTCCCGGAAATCATCTAAAGCTTCAATATAAATATGAACAATGCGTTCAAAATCAATTTGTTTAATTGCTTTAATTTTACCTCCTTCCAGGTATTTGCGTAAAAGCATACAGAAGGAGGGTGGCTTTACAGGATTAGCTTTTTTATATTCACTGATATGCATGCGAGCCCAGCGAGGATTTGCCGACAGGACAAGGCGTTTTATTCCACTTTGCGGTGTTCTAATCGAGAAGTTAATTTCGTCTTTTTCTGGTTGGTGAATTTTATCTATACGGGCATTTACTAGCTCCCGGTTTAGTTCCTTACATATTGATCTTATGGTTAATCCGTCAAAAGGCACTATCCTATCACCCTTAAGAACGATAATAATTGTAACAGCAAAAGTATATCATTAGAGCCAGAGGATGACAAATTATGATCTTAAGGGTAAGGTTGACCTATATTGGCTAATATGTTGGCGAGTAGTGGATGAGCGGGGTAGTAAATATGAATAAAGAAAATAGTAATCACAAAGACAAAATAAACGCACTTTACCGGAATGTGATCAATCAGGTGTTGGCTATAGAAAACCAAAAAAAAGACCTATCCGCAAAAATTCTGCTATATAAAGGAGATAGTCGCTGGTCTATTATCGAGGAATTTCTTAAATTAGACTTACAAAAGCATTTATTATTGGAACAGGCAGCTATTATTGTTCTTAGTAACCGGGCTGATGATCTGGTTAAAAACCTGGAAAGGCTATACCAATATAGTAGCGGGGAAGATCTTATGAGTAAAATAAAAAAAGAAATTGATAATTCCGAGCAATTTATCCGCATTGTAGAAAGAGGCAGGAAACATAAGTCCTGGCTTACTTTCACTGAACGCAGGGTTATGCAAGAAATAGCAAAATATGTTTTAGAGCAGGCTCGGGAATATAACAGGTTATAAATATTGACTGTTATCGCAAAATATATAAAACTAACTAATTAGAAAACAAAAGGGAGGCATTCTTCATGGCAGAAAGGATTAGGGTAATAGTGACTGGCGCACTGGGGAAAATGGGCCTGGAGACGGTGAAGGCGATTGCGAGTGATGAGGACCTACAGCTGGTAGGACTAGTTGATATAAGAGGCAGGGGTGAGAAGCTATCCCAGATAAGTGAATTGAAAGATGTAGACATAAAAGTGGAAAACGATTTAGACCGGGTTTTAGCCTCAACCAAACCTCAGGCTATGGTTGACTTTACTAATCCGCAGGCGGTTTTTAATAATGCCCGAACAGCTCTGAAAAATCGGGTTACTTGTGTAGTAGGTACTACCGGACTTAATGAAGTTGAATTAAGGCAATTGGAAAAACTGGCTGTGGAAAACCAGACTGGGCTGGCTATAATTCCTAATTTTGCGATAGGGGCTGTCCTGATGATGAAGTTTGCCCAAGAAGCGGCGCAATATTTTCCTGATGTAGAAATAATTGAATTGCATCATGATCAAAAAATGGATGCCCCCTCTGGAACAGCGATAAAGACGGCTGAATTAATTAATCAAAGTCGAGGCAGCAGAGCCCCTCATAACATACGGGAATTTGAAAAAATTGCGGGTTGTCGCGGAGGTAATGTGGGGCAAGTAAGGATACATAGTATTCGCTTACCAGGTTTAATAGCTCATCAAGAAGTAATTTTTGGAGGATTGGGACAAACGCTTAAGATTCGTCATGATTCATTAGACCGCGTTGGCTTTATGCCAGGAGTATTAATGGTAGTGAAAAAAATGGTAGAACGTAAGGGTTTAGTATACGGTATGGAAAACCTGCTTTAAGCAGTTTAGAGTATTTAGAAGGGCCAGACTCAATGTTTGGCCCTTTTTTATGCTTTTTAATAAGACAAGCACCATATCTAATCAGAGTACATACTATACTATTAATTGTGGCCATATTTTTTTACAAGGAGGAATGGCGGTGAGTTCTGTCCTTTCTGGAATTAAAATCGCTGTACTGGGAGGCGATGACCGGGAACTTATTTTGGTAAATGAACTAGTTAAAATGGGGGCCACAGTGGTTGTTGCAGGATTTCCCCGCGATAAGGTAGGGCCAGGTGCTTTTGTGGTTTACACCGTGGAAGAAGCCTGTAAAGAAGCGGAAGTAGTAATCTTACCTTTACCTGGAACAAATGCTCAAGGTGTTATCAGAGCTGTATATGCCGAAGATAGTTTATATTTGACGGAAAAGGCTATTAAAAGTTTAGCTCCCAACGCACTGGTGCTTATTGGTTCAGCTCGGCCGTTTCTTAAGGAATGGGCCCAAAAATATAAGTTTAATTTAATAGAGGTTATAGAAATGGATGAAATCGCTATCCTTAATTCTATCCCTACGGCTGAAGGGGCTATCCAGATTGCCATGGAAGAAACTCGCATTACTATTTTTGGCAGTAAAACCTGTGTTATTGGTTTTGGGCGAGTTGGAATTACCCTGGCTCGAACATTAAAAGCTCTGGGGTCTGATGTTACTGTAGTTACTCGTGATCCTGGTCAACAAGCCCGGGCTTACGAGATGGGTTGTCGAAGAGCAAATTTTTCTGATTTGCGTGAAATTATGAACAAGGTTGACATCGTATTCAATACGGTACCAGCTATGGTAATTGATAGAGAGACCTTAAAATATGCTAATTCAAATGTTCTAATTATTGATCTGGCAACACAGCCAGGCGGAACTGATTTCGAAGCAGCCAATGAATATGGATTAAAAGCTATACTGGCTCCAGGTCTTCCAGGTAAGGTTGCACCGGTATTTGCCGGAAGAATTCTTGCTGATGTTATTCCCCGCATAATAATCAGCGAGCTAAGCAAGATGGATGCGGGCATACTTTTCGCATAAAAAGGAGGGTGTAGGCTTTGCAAGAAGTTATAAGCCGATTAAGGGGAGTTAAGGTGGGGGTAGTACTAACTGGTTCTCACTGTACAATAAATGAAGTAATTCCCCAGATAAAGGCCCTAAAAGAAGAAGGGGCAGATATAATGCCCATATTTTCTTATGCGGTGGATAAAACTGATAATCGCTTTTATAAGGTTAAAGACCTTAAAGCTGAGATAAATGCAATATGCGATAAACCAATTGTTAATACTATTGTAGGTGCTGAACCTATTGGTCCCCAAAAACTCCTCGATGTTATAGTAGTAGCACCAGCTACAGGCAATACTATTGCCAAATTGGCTAATGGTATTACTGATACTCCTGCCTTAATGGCAGTAAAGGCTCATTTGCGTAACCAAAGACCAGTAGTTATAGCTATTTCCACTAATGATGCTTTAAGTTTAAATGCCAGGAATATTGGTCTATTACTAAATGCTAAAAACATATACTTTGTACCTTTCCGGCAGGATGATCCTTTTAATAAATCCAATTCTATAGTAGCACGTATGGATCTACTTCTGGACACAGTTATTTGTGCTCTGCAAGGTAAGCAATTGCAGCCAGTCCTTTTAGGGCATGACTAGGGCTCAAGTATACATTCCCCATTTATTGAGTAATTAATAGGCCAGTGCTAAAATAAAAACTATAACTTTTATAGGAGGTAATAGATGTGGCAGAGGGAATCAAATTAGCCCTTGTTGGAGCAACAGGCGCTGTCGGCCAGGAAATGTTAAAAGTTTTAGAAGAACGCCAGCTTTTGATAAAAGATTTATTATGTCTTGCTGACCCAAGTGAAGCAGGAACTATTGTTAAATTCGCCGGGGAAGATTTCATAGTTAAAGCGGCCAATGAAGAAGCTTTTCGTTGGGCAGATGTAGCTTTGTTTGCTGTAGATACTGAGGTTAGCAAACAGTTAATCCCTCAGGCTGTGGCACAAAATTGTGTTGCTATTGATAATAGCAATGCTTTTCGCCTGGAAGATAGTGTGCCCCTGGTAGTGCCTGAAGTAAATCCGGAGGATGTTGACTGGCATAAAGGAATAATTGCTAACCCCAATTGTTCTACTACTATTATGGTAGTAGCTATTAATCCTATTCACCAGGCGGCAGGGATTAAGAGGGTTGTGGTTTCAACATATCAGGCTGTTTCGGGTGCAGGTAAAGCTGGTATCGATGAACTTGATCAACATATAAAAGCTCATATGGATGGGACTGAACCTCGGCTAGGAGTTTTTCAATATCCTATAGCCTTTAATCTTATACCTCATATAGATGTATTCGGAGAAAATGATTATACTCGGGAAGAAATGAAAATGGTTCTGGAAACCCGGAAGATAATGCATGCTCCTGAACTGAGGATTGCTGCTACGGCGGTAAGGGTTCCAGTATATAGAAGCCATTCTGAAGCAATAAATCTAGAAACCCAGAAAACCTTGTCTCCCCAGGAAGCTCGTCAGATCTTATCCCAGGCACCCGGAGTAGTAGTGCAGGATGATCCGCAGAATAAAGTATATCCTATGCCGCTTTATACTTCTAATAAGGATGAAGTTTTTGTTGGAAGAATACGCCGTGATATCTCAACTGATAACGGACTGGTCCTTTGGGTGGCAGCAGACCAGATTAGAAAGGGTGCTGCTACCAATGCTGTTCAAATAGCTCAATTGGTAATAGATAAAAACCTTTATTAAAAGGCAAGGTGCATATAATTTGAGTATAGCTGTACAGAAGTTCGGAGGAACTTCTCTTACTTCACATGAATTAAGACTACGAGTATGCAATATTATTAGCTCAACCATTAATTCTGGTAAGAAAGTGGTAGTTGTAGTCTCAGCTATAGGAAGGGAAAATGACCCTTATGCGACGGACACATTAATTAAGATGGTGAAGGAAACTAACCCGGAACCGATGGCTCGGGAAATGGATCTTATTATGGCTTGCGGCGAGATAATATCAGGTGTGCTTTTAGCCAACCAGCTTTCCGCGTTAGGAATAAAAGCAAAATTTTTGACTGGCGAACAGGCGGGGATAATTACCGATGAGGAATATGGTAATGCTCGTGTTTTATATGTTAATCCCCAAAAAATTATAGAATGTCTCAATAACGGAATTACACCAGTAGTAGCCGGATTTCAAGGTATTAGTGAAAGTGGGGAATTAACAACCCTGGGAAGGGGTGGCAGCGATACGACTGCCAGTGCTTTGGGAGTAGCTTTAAATGCAGAGGTGATAGATATTTTTACCGATGTCGAAGGAGTAATGACTGCTGATCCCCGCATTGTATCCAATGCCAGAGTGCTTGATGCTATAAGTTATAATGAGATTTGCCAGTTGGCTCGTGATGGAGCCAAAGTAGTTCATCCCCGGGCGGTAGAAATCGCTATGCAAGGTAATGTGCCCCTAAGAATAAGGTCAACTTGGATGGATAGTGCCGGTACTTTAGTCAGCAATCAGATTATTGATAATGGTAATGGCATGTGTGTGATTAAAGACCGTTTAATTACAGGTATTAGCTATACATCCAATTTGACTCAGATTAAAATAGATGGAAGCAAGAACGCTGGTAATAACCAGTTAGAGCTTAATGTTTTTTGCAGCCTGGCTGAAGCTGGAATAAGTGTAGATTTTATCAACGTTCAACTTGACCGTATTTTGTTTACTGTAAATAGCGAGCAAGCCACTAAGGCCTTGCAAATACTTTCAGCCATTAATATTCAGCCGGAGCTGGAAATGAATTGTGCGAAAGTAGCAGTAGTAGGAGCGGCCATGACAGGAATTCCAGGCATTATGGCTCGAGTAGTAGAAGCCCTTAATGAGCAAAATATAACCATATTGCAGTCAGGAGATTCGTATACTAATATTTGGTGTCTGATAAAGCAAAAAGACTTGGAAACGGCTGTAAATGCATTACATGATAAATTTGAATTGGGTAAAATTTAATTATTACGAAGTGGCGGTGATAAAATGGTAAATGCTAGGCTTATGACAGCAATGGTAACTCCTTATGATGAGAACTTGCAGGTAGATTACAATAGAGCGGCTGAATTGGCTGAATACTTGGTGAATAATGGTACTGAAGGGATTGTAGTTAGCGGCACGACTGGTGAATCGCCGGTTTTGACTGATGAAGAGAAAATCAAACTTTTTGCTGCCGTAAAAGGTAAGCTGGCTAATAGCGTTCCTGTATTTGCAGGGACAGGTTCTAATGATACCGGACATACGGTGGAGTTGAGCCGGGAAGCGGAAAAGCTGGGTGTAGATGGAATTATGTTGGTCTGTCCCTATTACAATAAACCAAGTCAGGAAGGTTTATATCGCCATTTTAGGCAGGTGGCTGAGGCAGTTTCATTACCTATTATGCTTTACAATATACCGAGTCGTACCGGCATTAACATGCTTCCTGAAACAGTTGTGCGTTTGGCTGAAATAGACAATATTGTTGCCATCAAAGAAGCTAGTGGTAATATGGATCAAGTTTCCCAATTAATTTCTTTATTACCTAAGAATAAACTGGTTTACTCTGGTGATGATTCTCTTACACTACCTATGATGGCAGTAGGAGCCTATGGGGTAGTAAGTATTGCCTCCCATATAATTGGTAATTCCCTAAACCAAATGATAAAGGCCTTTATAACCGGAGATGTTAGCCAGGCAATAGAACTACATAAGCAGCTTTTCCCCATATTTAAGGGGCTGTTTATAACCACTAACCCTGTGCCCTTAAAAGAGGCCTTAAATCAGTTAGGCCAAAATGTGGGTGGTTTACGACTACCGCTTACCGAGGCTTCGGAAACGGAAAAAAGATTTATCAGGGAATTATTAATTAATGCTAAATTATTGTGATAAATAAATAATGATTCCACTGTAAAAAAGTGATAAATATGCATAAGGTTAAATAATTATACGTGGAACACGTACCCCAAGGGCACACGGATGTTCACTGCGTTCACAACTAATGTAGTACCTAAGGCACTACTGATGTTCGCTCCGCTCACAATTATGGTTGCGGGAATCGAAGGAAATAGACATCGTTATTTAATAATGATATTAAAAGAAATACGGAGTATTTCTACAATAATTCTTAATTTTTAATTATTAATTATTAATTGAAAATCCACTTAATTTAAGACCTATTATTCTATGCATTCGAATAGGCATTTTTGCGGCAGAATCAATAACAATAATAACTATAACTAATTATAAGGATAGGTTTTTTAACTATCCTTATTTTTTTACATAAAGAGAGAAATCCTATAGTTAGAGCAATTTGTATAATAAACCATAATAGGCTATAATAACGGCAGTGGTTATGTTCGGATTTTTTTAAAAATTTAATAAAAAGGAGGTGATGGGGTGTCGGATACTGATTCCCGTATTCAAATTATTTCCCTGGGCGGCTTGGGGGAAATAGGAAAGAACATGACAGTTATTCGATATCAGGATAGCATATTGGTTATAGACGCCGGCCTAAAGTTTCCCGAAGAGGAATTGTTGGGAATTGATATTGTTATCCCTGATATCACTTATTTATTAGAGAACAGGGACAAAGTTAAGGCAGTTTTATTAACCCACGGGCATGAAGATCATGTCGGCGCCCTTCCATATTTATTAAAAGAGTTGAATGTTCCTGTATATGGGAGCAAACTAACTCTGGGTATCGTGGAAGGAAAACTTAAAGAACATGACCTTGTTGGTGCTAATCTGTATGTTGTGAAGCCCCGTGACATTATAGATTTGGATCCTTTTAAAGTAGAGTTTATTAGGGTTAGCCACAGTATCCCAGATGCTATGGGGATAGCTATTCATAGCCCTTTAGGAATTATCCTGCATACTGGAGATATTAAGCTTGATCAGACCCCGGTTGACGGCCAGGTGGTAGACTTTAGAAAGTTGGCAGAATTAGGCGAAGCCGGTGTCTTGGTAATGCTAAGTGATAGTACCAATGCCGATAGACCTGGTTTTACTATGTCGGAAAAAGTGGTTGGTAATACCTTTGATGATCTTTTTGGAAAATGTGAAGGCAGAATAATAGTGACCACTTTTGCTTCTAATGTACACCGGATTCAGCAAGTATTTAGCACAGCTCAAAAATATGGCCGCAAGGTATCTATTGTTGGCCGTAGTATGATAAATAATGTTACGGTTTCCAATGAGCTGGGCTATATTGATATACCTGAAGGAATGCTTATAGAAATGGAGGATATTAACAAATACCCTCCTGAACAACTGGTTATTGTAACTACTGGTTCTCAAGGCGAACCAATGTCCGCCTTAGCCCGTATGGCTAGTGCTGATCACCCCTGGGTTGGTATTGAACCAGGGGATACCGTGATTATTTCCGCCAACCCTATACCAGGTAATGAAAAACTGGTAGCTAAAACGGTTGATCTTTTATACCGGCAGGGAGCAGAGGTTATTTACGAAAAATCTATGGGTGTACATGTATCGGGCCACGCCTCGCAGGAAGAACTTAAGATTCTAATTAACTTAGCCAGGCCTCGCTATGTGATACCTGTACATGGGGAATACCGCCATCTAATGAAACATGCCAAACTGGCAGAAAGCCTGGGCATTCCCCGTTCTCGAATTTTTGTAGCGGAAAACGGTCAGATTATTGAAATAGGTAAGAAAAAAGGCGCGATTAATGGGAAAGTAACCGCCGGCAGAGTCCTGGTTGATGGTCTGGGAGTAGGAGATGTTGGTAATATAGTGCTAAGGGATAGGAAACAATTATCCCAGGATGGCATTATTATCGTAGTTGTAACCATAAACAAGGACACCGGGAATGTAGTTGCCGGACCAGATATAGTTACCCGTGGCTTTGTATATGTCAGAGAATCGGAGCAATTGATAGATGATGCCAAAGAGAGAGTAAAAGAAGCATTGGAAATTTGCACCAAAAAACACATCACAGAGTGGTCAGTTATAAAAACCCAAATCAGGGAACGTTTAAGCAAACAGTTATTTGAAAAAACAGGCCGTAAGCCGATGATATTACCAATAATCATGGAAGTATAATAAGCTAGTTGCGTTTTAAAAACCACCTGTTTCCAGGTGGTTTTTTTATATGTCGTATTTATTTTCCGCAAGCAGGGGAATTCTAAAAGTAAGAAAACTTGAAGGGAGCAGCATCATGTCTAATAACGAAGAAATAACTCAAGAACAAAAATTAGATAATTTAAAAGAATTGGGGCAAACAGAAGTACCTTCATTTAAAAGTAACATTCATTGTCTTACAATAGCCGGGCAGATAGAAGGACATATGGTCTTGCCTCCCCAAAACAAAACTACTAAATATGAGCATGTAATACCACAGTTATTAGCTGTGGAGGAAAATCCTCAAATTAAAGGTTTACTGGTTGTGCTGAATACAGTTGGAGGAGACGTGGAGGCAGGATTGGCACTTGCCGAAATGATAGCCGGTCTTTCCAAGCCCACTGTTTCTATTGTATTGGGGGGAGGGCACTCAATTGGTTCCAGTATAGCTGTAAGTACGGATTATTCCTTTATTGCTCCTTCTGCAACTATGACTATTCATCCCATACGTTTGACCGGTCTGGTTATCGGTGTGCCGCAGACTTATGAGTATTTGGATAAAATGCAAGATAGGGTAGTTAAGTTTGTAGTGGAACATTCTCGGATAACGGAAAAGAAGTTCAGGGAACTAATGTTTACTACGGGTGATCTGGCTCGCGATATTGGAACTGTTCTAGTAGGGAAAGATGCGGTTGAATGCGGTTTAATTGATGAGGTAGGAGGAATTCGGGATGCGGTTAAAAAAATCCATGAATTGATGGAGGAAAAGGGGAGGCTAGTACAGTGATTATTTACTTATCGGACCCCTGGGGATATTTAAACGAAACCAAGAGTCTTCCCCGGGTGCGGATAAAGTTAGCCTCAGGGGGCCATCTTAATGCCGAATGTCTGGACTCTAACCAGGTGAGGGTTTTAAGTATTGACAGCACCGATCCCATGGACTACCTTAACCAGCAGTATCAACCTGGGAGTATAATTCAACTTAAACCTGGAATAGAGTAAAATTTGAATTGTAATAAATAAAGCAATAAAACATGCCTGATCTTTTCTTGTCAGGCATGTTTTATTGATGCTGTGTTATAATTTATTAAATTATCCGGTTATCTATTTTATTTGGGTGTATGATTTTAATAACAGGAATCTCATAATAATCAGCGAAACTAATTAGGTGGAGTAAATTTAATTACATTTATATATTACTTGAGAGGTTATTAAATGGGAAATAAAAAGAAAACTCTCTATAAGAATTTGGGTTCTAAAAAAAAGTCGGAAAGTTCTCGCGAATCCAAAAAAGATAAAAATAAATTAGCTGGCCTTAAGATTGAAGTCTTATCTATAGTTGTTTTTATGCTGGCTTTTTTTACTTACATTTGCGTAAGTAAGTTTGAAGGTTTATCAGCTAGTGAGCAGTTTATTGGTTTGCTCGGTTCAGGGATTAGGAGACTTTTGGAACTTTTGCTGGGAGATGCAGCCATAATAGCCTCGTATTATTTATTGCTCTGGTCTATACATATGGGAGTTATAAAAGAATACTGGTCTACCCGCATGTTAGGGATAACTATACTCGCTTTTGCTATATTAATGGGAATTAGCATTTATCAAATACCAGGTGGACTTGATCCCCTAGAAGCTGGCATAAGGGGAATGGGCGGAGGATATTTAGGTGGAAGTATCGCCTATATTTTGATCCGGCTATTAGGGCAGGTAGGAGTGCTTATATGCATAACTCTGGCGGTTGTGGTAGCTTTCATACAGATTATAAACCAACCGTTAGTACAGATCATTAATACTTTAATTCAATTGGTAAAAAAAATTTGGAGTAAGCTATACCCCTTATTTATTGAAGAGCAGGATGATCTAATTGAGCAACCTAAAAATAATTCTCGGGTGGAACCGGTAATTATAAATAATCATGAAGAGCCGGAACTTAATTTTGAAGGTTTATTTACCAAGCATAATACTCGTTTGGAACCGGCTGCCAGTCAGGAAGAGGTTAGCGAGAAAACCGTTAACAAAGAGGTTAATAGAGAAAGACTGAAGTTAGTAAATAGGGCGGAGCAGGATAGCGAAAATGATTACTTGAAGCCTCCGCTGGATTTACTGAGTCCGGTTAGTAATGAACGTAATATTGATAAGAAAAATATTAAACATAGTATATCAGTACTGGAAGAGACCTTTGCCAACTTTGGTATAAAGGTAAAGGTTAATCAGGTTAGTTGCGGTCCTTCAGTAACCAGGTACGAGTTGACACCGGCTCCGGGAGTAAAGATTAGCCGTATTATAAGCCTGGCAGATGATTTGCAGCTTAATTTAGCGGCGCCGGGAATTAGAATAGAAGCACCTATTCCGGGTAAATCGGCTATTGGCATTGAGGTACCGAATACAAAAATCCTCAGTGTAGGTCTGAAAAATTTACTCGCATCTCCTGCTTTTTCCCGGCTTAACAGCCCCTTGGCTTTTGCCCTGGGGGAAGATATAACTGGTAATGCTGTAGTTGCAAGATTAAATGATATGCCCCATTTATTAATAGCCGGGTCTACCGGTTCAGGTAAAAGTGTTTGTCTTAACTGTATTATTATGAGTTTTTTATATAACACTACTCCCAAACAGTTGAAAATGGTATTTATAGATCCGAAGATGGTCGAATTAACAGTATATAATGGCATTCCCCATTTATTAACTCCGGTAGTTACTGACCCTCGTAAGGCCTCGGTGATACTTAGATGGATGGTCAGTGAAATGGAAAAGAGATATAAGCTCTTTGCAGAAAAAGGGGTACGAGATATAAGAAAGTATAATGAATCAGTAGAAGAAGCACTGCCTTATATTGTAATCGTTATTGACGAACTTGCTGATCTGATGATGGTAGCTCCGGTGGAAGTGGAAGATTCAATTTGTCGTCTAGCACAAATGGCTCGGGCTGCTGGTATGCACCTTATTGTAGCTACTCAGCGGCCATCAGTAGATGTGGTAACTGGGGTTATTAAGGCCAATATACCATCACGTATTGCCTTTGCCGTATCTTCTCAGGCGGATTCCAGAACTATACTTGATGTTGCTGGAGCTGAGAAACTATTGGGTAAAGGAGACATGTTATTTTTCCCCGTAGGAGCCGCCAAACCGAATCGCATTCAAGGAGCTTTTGTCTCCGATAATGATATTGAAACTACCGTAAACTATATCAAAGAGCAACTTAATGGGGAGGTAGAGCTGGAACCGCCCCTTGAACTAGAAACTTCATTGAAAGAAGCTGAGGAAGACTGGGGGGATGAACTTTTTTGGGATGCGGTAAATGTATTTGTGGATAGTAAAAAAGCTTCGGTTTCATTGCTGCAGCGAAGGTTAAAGATCGGCTATGCCCGCGCAGCCCGACTGGTTGATTTGATGGAAGAGAGAGGAATTGTATCGGAAATGGAAAATAATAAAAGGGAAATTCTTATTAATAAAGAACAGTTGGAAAAACTATACGCTAAAAATAAACTATGTTAGTATGATCATGTATGCAAAATTTTATTCTATTGCCAACTCCTTACTTTGAGTCCGGCAATTACTATCTTGCAATCCGTATTAAGGTTTTGCAGCCGAAATAAATATAATACATTTAAATACTGCGCCAATGTATTAATGTTGATACGCAAACTTAAAGGAGATAATACATGAGGCTTACCTTACGGGAAAAGGAATTACTTAATTTGCTTAAGCGAGAACCTATGATTACTCAGGAGGAGTTATCTAGGCGCTTAGGGATTACCCGTTCTTCGGTAGCTGTACATATTTCTAATTTGATGAAAAAAGGAGTCGTTTTAGGAAAAGGTTATGTTTTAAACGAGTATGCTTCTGTCGTAGTAATTGGGGAAAGCTGTATTAACGTATCTATACAGGGGGAAGATGTAAACACAAGAATTGATATTGATTTTGGTGGTTTTGCCATTGATTTAAGCCGAGCTTTGGCTCAGCTGAATGTAAATGTCAAGGTTATAACCGTGACTGGTAACGATGAAATAGGCGATGAAATAATAAATAGACTAAGAGAGGCAGACGTTGATACTAGTAATATATATCGCCACTCCAAGCGTAGAAGTTGTCGCCAGGTGATGGTTAATAATCTTCCAGCCTATGAAGAGCTATATCCCTGGAAAGAATATGATAAAGCTCTGGCATTGCGCGAATGGGTGGTCCTTAATAGTGAATGGATATGTATAGATCCTAAATTTCAGGAAGATATTTTAAATAAGCTTGGCAATAAAAATGAAGACAAGCTTCCTAATATGTCTACCTATAGAATTCTTAATTATCCGGAAGAGGTCCCTGCATTTCTAAAGAATTATTCTACCCTGGTTTTGGGTGTAAAAGGTAAGTACCTTGATTATTACGTTGAGAAAATAAAACCTCTGGTATTTAATAAAAACTGGTTAATAACCGATGGTCATACCCGGGTAGTTTATTATAAGGATGGAAAAGCAGTAGACATTCCTTTATTGCCTAACCAATTTTTTAATATTGAAGAGCGTATACTATTTTTATTGGCAGGATTAATATACGGATTATCTAGCAATTATCCTCTAAGACAGGCAATTCGTATTGGTATTGGTGCCGCAGCAGGTGAGCAATAAGGTGAAGAATGGAGAGATAAAATGAGTTTTGGACAAAAGCTAAAAGAGGCTCGTGAAATAAAAGGCTATTCTTTAGAATATATAGAAGAAGAAACAAAGATTCGCAAACTCTACCTAAATGCCTTGGAGCAGGAAAATTTTAAAATTCTTCCTCCTAAGGTGTACGCCACTGGCTTTGTTCGTAAATATGCTGATTTCTTGGGGTTAGACCCGGATATTATGGTAGAAGAATTTCAGGTTTTAGCTTATTCCGATGAAGTGCATAACGAGGAAAGTGAATCCCAAAAAATAAAAAGAAATTTTCATTTTCCACTGCGCAATATTCTGGCAGCAATTGTTTTTTTATTAATTGCCATTTGGGCAGGTAATTGGGTTGTAGGTTATATCACGAAGGCAATCCCAGATGAATCGGATAAAAAAAGTCCTCCGACCCAAGTTGAAGAACCAGCCAATATACCTGAACCAAATAATGAGCAGGATATCCAGGAAGAGCCAAAAGGCACTTTATTGGTAGAAGCAAACCAAGATTGTTGGCTTCATATTGTTGTTGATGGAGAAGCAGTGTATTCTCAAACTATGCGGGCTGGAGAAAGCGCAAATTTTGAAGGAAAGCAATCAATTTATATTAAAGCTGGTAATGCTGGGGGTATAGTTATTACCTTTAACGGTGAGAAGCAAGAACCAATTGGTGGTATCGGGGAAGTTGTAGAAAAAGAATTTATTATTGAAGCATCACAGGAATAGGGGTTAAAATTAAGTGAATATTGGTTTTATTAGTCTGGGTTGTTCTAAAAACCAGGTGGATACTGAAATTATGATGGCCTTGGTAACTAGAGCAGGCCATAAAATTGTAAACGCGATAGAAAGAGCTGACGCTGTTATAATTAATACCTGTGGTTTTATCGAATCTGCTAATGAAGAAGGAATTCAGACCATATTGGACACGGCTCCCTTAAAAGAAATTGGGATGCTTAAGTACCTGATAGCTACAGGGTGCCTGGCCCAGAGGTACGGAAAAGAATTATATGAAGAGATGCCCGAACTGGATGCGGTTGTAGGCATCTCTTATTTTCGGGATATAAATGATGTATTGACTCGTGTATCTAAGGGGGAAAGGGTATTATTAGTTGGCTCCCCCCCGGAAACTTTTATTGAAAAAGGTCCCCGGATCCTTTCTACGCCCCCGGGTTATGCTTATTTAAAAATTGTTGAAGGATGTAATAACCATTGCAGTTATTGTACTATACCTTCAATAAGGGGTAAGCTTCGCTCGCGAGATATTTCTGAACTGGTAGACGAGGCATCTATATTAGCCCAAAAGGGGTGCCGGGAACTGGTATTAATTGCTCAGGATACGGCCGGGTATGGTTATGATTTAGCAGGTAAGTCTTTATTGCCTGAATTACTCTTTAAACTGCAGGACGTAGATAAAATTGACTGGATTAGGTTATTATATTTGCATCCGGCTCATATTAATGATGATATTATAGCTAGTATAGCCTCCCTGGATAAGGTAGTTCCTTATTTGGATATACCTATCCAACATGTTTCCACCAAGATTCTAAAGCAAATGAACCGTAAGCATGATAACCAATATGTAAAGGATTTGATAGTTAAACTTAGAGAGCGCATAGATGGTTTAGTGCTTAGAACCACGGTCATGCTTGGTTTTCCTGGAGAAACGGAACAGGATTTTGAGGAACTTTATAATTTTGTGGAAGAAGTAAAGTTTGACTGGTTAGGCGCGTTTACCTTTATGGCGGAAGAAGGAACTATAGCAGCCAGTTTACCTCATCAAATTGATGAAGATATTAAAAAAAGCAGGTTGAACGATATACTTTCTTTGCAAAAGAAGATTACCCGTCAGAAAAACATAGAACGTAAAAATAGTAATGAAAAAATACTAGTGTCAGGGCAGTTATCTTCTAATCTTTATACGGGGAGAGCATACTTTCAAGCTCCCGAGGTCGATGGTAAAACCTTGATTAAGAGCAGCGTAAAACTGTCGAAAGGCGAGTTTGCCTGGGTCAAGCTATCAGGAGTAAGGAACTATGATATGATTGGAGAACTAATTAATGAATCTGCCCAATAAGTTAACGATATTAAGAATTTTTTTAATACCCATATTTGTAGTGCTGCTGCTAATCAATATCCCCTACGGTGATTTTCTGGCGGCTGCCATATTTATTATTGCAGCTCTAACTGACAGCCTCGATGGCTATTTGGCCAGGCGTTGGAAACAGATAACTAAATTAGGCATAATACTCGATCCTATTGCTGATAAATTATTGATTACAGCTGCCTTGATTAGCTTGGTAGAATTGGGGCGAATCCCCGGATGGATAGCAATTGTAATACTGGGGCGGGAATTTGCTGTATCTGGTTTAAGAGCGGTAAAAGCAGGAGAGGGAATAATAATACCGGCCAGCTCCTGGGGTAAAATGAAAACGATAACTCAGATAATTGCTGTAACACTTATTATCCTGGAAAATACATATTGCTCCATTACCACATTGCCTATTGGTGACTGGGTCATGTATCTTGCGGTAATAATTACTATTGTTTCGGGAGTAGAGTATTTTTACCGTTTTCATAAGGAAATATAAATAGACTAAAAACGGGGGACGTTTCGTATTTCTTGCTCTAAGAGTAAGGCATACGCAATGTCCCCCTTTTTCTTTTACCATTATTTTAGGGTCAATAAGACAGCCAATCCTATGCTATAATGACCAGGAGGGGGTTCCTAGAAAAATGGCGAAAAACAGAGAATTCAATATATTGTACATTATAATCTCATTATTCGTAGCCCTAGGGTTATTTTTGGGCAGTTATAACCTTTACCAGAAATACTTGGTAGAACAACCGTTAGTTAAGAAAATAAGCAATATCGAAGAGGTCAAAAGTGTTGCCATTAACAAAAAAGATAAAACCTATTTTATCGAGGTAAGTTTAAACCAAGTGAAAAACATTCAGAAAACCTATAACAATATTGATGCAGCAGTTAGGGAAATAATTAAAAAGGATAATTATGAAATTAAGGTCAAGGATCACCGAAACCCCCAGTTAGAACAATTATTTCAAGAATTGCAGCCTTCCATTTATCAAGGATTGGCGCAAATGCAATACCAGTGGCTGGATTATCATATAATAGAGCGCAGCCAGGAAGAAGGTATTTCGGCTAATTTATTTGTAGATGAGAAGAGGCTATATATACAGTTGGAAAAGGGTAAATCTTATCTTTATTGCATAATTGATTATGAGGGAGGAGAAGAGCAAAAAACGGGAAGAGGTGGGGTAATTTGATTGAAATTCTTATGGGGACCGGCCTGGCATTGATGATTTTCCTGGTAATTCTCGGAGTTAATATAATACCATTGGTTCTTATTATCCTACTTTTTGCCTTCTTTTATATTTTTATGCTTAACCAGGGCACTATAAAGTTTATGGAATCTAGCAGCAGACAAAAAAATTCACCAATTAGATTTGAAGATATTGGGGGACAAGATTCCGCCGTAAATGAGTTGAAGGAAGCCTTGCAATTTATTACCCGACCGGAAGAGATTTATCATATGGGAATCCGGCCGCTTAAGGGAGTATTGCTAGTTGGTCCCCCGGGAACGGGGAAAACTTTAATGGCTAAAGCTGCTGCTAATTATACAGAATCAGCATTTATTGCAGCCTCGGGAAGTGAATTTATTGAAATCTATGCTGGTGTAGGTGCTAAACGGATACGTAAGATTTTTGCTGACGCTCGGAAGAAAGCAGTTAAAGAAAAGAAACGCAGTGCTATTATCTTTATAGATGAATTGGACATATTAGGAGGGAAAAGGGGTTCCCACACTAGCCATATGGAATATGACCAGACCCTTAATCAACTATTAGTGGAAATGGACGGTATTAGTGGTAACACCAGTCCTTACGTGCTGGTAGTGGGGGCAACAAATCGGGCGGATATGCTGGATCCGGCTTTGCTTCGCCCCGGGCGTTTTGACCGCCAGGTACAAGTAGGATTACCTGACCGGGCAGGACGGAAAAAGATTCTTGAGATTCATACCCGTAACAAGCCGATCCAAGACATAAGCATCCTGGATGAAATAGCCCGCGCTACCTTTGGTTTTTCCGGTGCCCATCTGGAGAGCCTGGCTAATGAAGCAGCTATTCTGGCCTTACGCGAAAACTCGAAAACTATTTTGAACAGGCATTTTCATGAGGCTATTGATAAGGTAATTATGGGGGAAAAGTTGGACCGTCGACCATCCCCTGAGGAAATGGAAAGGGTTAGCATACATGAAAGCGGACATGCCTTGGTTAGCGAAATGCTGGAACCAGGTTCAGTATCTTCATTAACTATAATACCACGTGGCAAGGCCTTAGGATTTATGCGTAAATCTCCCCAGGATGACCAGTATCTTTATACCCGGGAACAAATGGAGAAAAAGATTATGGTAATGCTGGCCGGAGCCGTGGCTGAGGAAATAAAGTTTGGCAATCGCAGTACTGGAGCCAGCAATGACTATAGTCAGGCTTGGGAGCTATCCCGGCAAATAGTAGAGACGGGGTTATCGTCTCTGGGTATTGTCAGTAGTGATGATATACCTAGGGAAACTATGTTTCGTGAATGTCATAAAATTATAAATGAACTGGAAAGAGCAACCCTAGAAAAGTTAAAAAACATGGAGAATACTCTCATCCGTTTGGCTAACTCCATGATGGAAGAGGAAGCAATTGACCGAGAACGCTTCCTGCAATTGGTTTCTTAGCAGGTTATTAATGTGGCCGGACTCACAGTCCGGTCTTTTTTATTAAGCCATATTAATAGCACTGCAAAAAGTAATAAAAATGCCTAAGGTTTAATAATAAGACGCGGAAACCGCGGAGTAACAAGGGAACACGCGGCTTTTTTAATTAATAGAAAAGGGGCACACTGATGTTCACCTACGTTCACTATTAAGGTAGCAGAATATAATATACTTTAAAATACTGAAAAATAAAAGAAATACGGAGTATTTCAACAATAATTCTTAATTTTTAATTCTGAATTAATAATTTTGAACCCCACTTACTTTGGGTCGGATATTACTATTTATGTATTCGAATTAAAGTTTTGGCAGCTGAATCAATTTTGTTTTATGCCGGAAATGTTTATACTAAAAAATAGAGCAAAGGAGATGATGTAAGGTGTATAAGGCATGCATTATATCTACCGGGACTGAGTTATTATTAGGTTCAACTTTAGATACTAATTCTGTTTTCCTATCGCAGAAATTAACTGAACTAGGCTTTAAAGTTATCAATAAATACACGGTTGGTGACAATGAGGAGCAGATTACTAATGCTTTTACTAATGCTTTAAAGCTTGGTGATTTGGTTATATCCAGCGGAGGTTTAGGACCTACTTTAGATGACTTAACTAAGGAAATAGCTTGTAAAGTAACAGGTTGTAAGATGGAACTGGTCGAAGAAGAAGTAAAACGATTAAAAGATTATTTTACCCGTCGCCAACGCCCTATGCCTGATAATAACCTTAAACAGGCTATGTTTCCCCCGGAAGCAATCAGACTTACCAATATAAATGGAACGGCACCAGGCATGTATCTTAATAAAGATGGCAAGGTGCTGGTGTTGCTCCCTGGTCCTCCCCGGGAAATGGAGGCTATGTATATTATTGAAGTAGAACCTAGGCTTAAAAATGATTTTAACTTAGAAGAAAAAAGGGTCGCCAGGAGAACTATAAAGGTTTTTGGGTTAGGTGAATCACAGGTTGAGGATAAGTTAAGAGATGTATTAAAGGAACCCCGGGGCTTTAGCCTTGCTCTTTTGGCCCAAGATGGAGATATTAATATAAAGTTGACAGCCGAAGGTAATGATCTTAAGCATAGCAGACAAATATTGCAGGAAATCTCAGATGAGATAGAGAAGCTTTTGCATTACTATATATTTGGCTATGATGAAGATAGTCTTGCCGGGGTAGTCGCTAATATTCTAGTAAAGAACGGTAAGACTTTATCTCTGGCCGAATCATGTACAGGTGGTTTATTGGCGCAGATGATTACCGATTTGCCTGGTAGTTCCGAGTGTTTTTGGGGTTCTGTTACTTCATACAGCAATGAAGCCAAGGTTAAGTTCCTGGGGGTAAAACAGGATACCTTGGAGAGATATGGAGCAGTTAGTCGGGAAACTGCAACCGAGATGGCCCAGGGAATACTTAAAATGTCAGGAACCGATTATAGCCTTGCCATAACAGGGATTGCCGGCCCCGGGGGAGGTTCTGATGAGAAACCGGTTGGGCTGGTTTATATAGCTCTTGCTGATAAAGACGGTTGTACGGTTAAGGAGATGCATTTTGCTGGTGGTCGTCAATCTATAAGGATTTTATCTGCCAAAACTGCCCTGGATATGCTTAGAAGGCGGTTAAGTTAGTAGGGGTAATAGACACAGATAACGCTGGCCCTCCGGGCGCGCAGATTAACACAGTATTTTTATTTAATAATCCGACGATAGAGCTTAACAAGATTTTATTCTATCGGTTGTGCCCTATTACGCGGAACATGCACCTACACGGATGTTTACTGCGTTCACTATTAATGCAGCGGAACTTTAAGGAATAAGAAAATACCAAAAGCGCCGAGAATAAAAGAAATACGTAGTATTTCAACAATAATTCTTAATTTTTAATTCTTAATTCTTAATTAAAAATCCACTTACTTTAGGCCTAGTATTCACAATTTGCATTTCGAATAAGGTTATTGGCAGTAGATAGATTCCTAGGCAGGTAGCTCTGTAGACAAACTGGGGTTTAGTATTGGAGGGTGAAATGAGAGCTTTTATTGCGGTAAAAGTGCCGGAAGAGGTAAAACAGCAAGCTCTGCAAATAAAAGAAAAGTTATTACCGCTTGAACTTGATATAAAATGGGTGGAGTATGAGAATTACCATATTACCTTAAAATTTTTGGGTGAGATCAACCAACAACAGCTAGAAAATATTAAGGAAAAGTTGGCGGCAGTCTCCCAGGTTTGTGCCCCATTTCAACTAAGCAGCTCTAAAATCGGCTTTTTCCCTAACCTGAGAAGACCTCGGGTTATGTGGCTTGGTATTAACGGGGATTTAGGTAAGGCTTATTATTTAGGTCAAAATATAGATAAATCTCTGCAAGAATTAGGCTTTGCTGTGGATAAAAAACGTAGTTTTCATCTTACCCTGGGGAGATTAAGATCAGAACGTAACCTATCTGCTTTGCCGTCCAAAGTAAGCTCTATTAATAGTAAAATAGCGCCTCATGCATTTGAGATAAAGACTTTTTCGTTGATGGAAAGCCAACTATCTTCTGCTGGACCCCATTATAAGGAAATAGAGACATTTACTTTGTTGTAAAAAACATATTGAGTAAACGGAGTAATATGATTGACAATCAGGGAAGGCATATATTACCATATAATACAAAGGGCGAACATATGTTTGAGGAGGGTTTAGATTGGATAATAACCAGATTAACCAGGGTAAGTTGGATGCATTAAATAATACCCTTAAGATTATAGAAAGGCAATTCGGTAAAGGTGCCATTATGAAATTGGGCGAAAATGCCGCCATGAATGTAGAGGTTATCTCTACTGGTTGCATTTCACTAGATTTAGCCTTGGGGGTAGGCGGTTTACCGCGGGGTAGGGTAATTGAAATATTTGGCCCGGAGTCTTCAGGAAAAACTACCGTTGCTCTGCATGCTATTGCTCAGGCACAGAGCGAGGGTGGTTTAGCAGCTTTTATTGATGCTGAACATGCCCTAGACCCGCTTTATGCTAAAAAATTGGGAGTAGATATTAATAACCTGCTGGTTGCCCAACCTGACTCCGGGGAACAGGCTTTGGAGATTGCAGAGGCTCTAGTAAGGAGTGGAGCCATTGATATAATTGTAATTGATTCGGTGGCGGCCTTGGTTCCTCGGGCTGAATTAGAAGGGGAAATGGGCGATATGCATGTTGGTTTACAGGCTCGGTTGATGTCCCAGGCTTTACGTAAATTAACTGCTCATATAAGTAAATCTCGTGCTTGTACCATTTTTATAAATCAGATTCGCGAGAAGGTGGGCATCGTTTATGGGAGTCCGGAGACTACTACCGGGGGACGAGCCTTAAAATTTTACTCATCAGTGCGAATTGAAGTAAAAAGAGGAGATGCTATAAAACAAGGAACTGAAATTATCGGTAACCGAACTAAGGCCAAAGTGGTAAAAAACAAGGTAGCACCGCCATTCAAAACCGCAGAATTTGACATTATGTATGGAACTGGTATATCGCGAGAAGGCGACCTTCTGGATATAGCCGTTGAAAGAGAAATAATTCAAAAAAGCGGTTCCTGGTACTCCTATGAGGGTGAAAGATTAGGCCAGGGTAGGGAAAATGCTAAAGAGTATTTGAAAAACAACCAGGAATTTACAAAGGCTTTGGAATTAAAAATAAGGGAAATGGAAAAAAACAGACTGGATAACACTAACAATATGCAGGAATCTTGACACTATTATGGAAACTAACTAAAATTGATATAGACTCTGGTAAAGAAGTAATCCTGAGGGTTTGACCATATAGACTACTAATAGTGTTTTTCCAGTGAAGAATATTACAATGTTAGGATATATATGTGTGTAGAAATAGTATGTATCCTAACATTTGGAGATATACATGGGTTGTCTGTCGGGTTAAGGTGAGCAATCATCATTGTGTGCTGCAAGTTAGTATTAGTAATTCACATACAATATGGCAATGCTTTACAATTGCCATAAATGCAGCATGCTCCAATTACAGGTGCTTCTTAAAAACCGGGTTATTACTCGGTTTTTTTATTTGAAGATTAATAACTGCTTAAACTATCAAAGTGAAAAAGGGGGTGAAAATATTACACTTGGAAGCTTCATAATTATAACTCTTTCTTTGGCTGTTGGCCTGGTAGCCGGCTATTTTGGCAGGAGATTATTAGCGGAAAGTAGGATAGGTGCTGCGGAAGAAGAGGCAGCACGTATAATTGAAGAAGCCGCTAAGGAAGCTGAATCCCGCAAAAAGGAAATTCTCCTGGAAGGTAAGGAAGAAATCCACCGTTACCGGCAAGAGGCGGAGAAGGAGATCCGCGAGCGGCGCCGTGAACTAGACCGGATGGAAAGAAGAAATCTTCAAAAAGAAGAGTTGTTGGACAAGAAATCAGAGAACATAGAAAAAAAAGAACAAGCTCTTCTGGAAAGAGAAAGAGAGTTAGATAAGGCTCAGCAAGATGTGCAAGTGATTCTAAGCCAGCAACTTAAAGAATTAGAACGGCTGTCAGGTTTAACTTCAGAGGAAGCCAAAGAATTATTGTTATATAATGTTGAACAGCAGATCCGCAAAGAAACAGCTGCCATGATTAAAGGCATCGAAACAGAGGCAAAAGAGGAAGCAAGCAAAAGAGCCAAAAATATTATTTCTTTAGCCATTCAGAAATGCGCAGCTGATGTTGTTTCTGAAACAACTGTTTCTGTAGTATCCCTGCCCAATGATGAAATGAAGGGTAGAATTATAGGCAGGGAAGGTCGTAACATACGTACTTTTGAGTCTCTTACCGGGGTTGATTTGATTATCGATGATACACCGGAAGCTGTTATTTTGTCATCTTTTGACCCGATTCGTCGGGAAGTAGCTAGAGTAGCACTTAGCAATTTGGTTTCTGACGGCCGCATTCATCCTGCACGAATAGAAGAAATGGTTGAAAAGGCTAATAAAGAAATTGAGCAAGAAATCAGAGAAGTAGGTGAACGGGCCGCTTTTGAAGTTGGAGTTCACGGACTACATCCTGAATTGATTAAACTGCTGGGAAGACTTAAGTATCGTACTAGCTATGGACAAAATGTACTAAACCATTCTGTTGAAGTAGCTCATCTGGCTGGGGTTATGGCAGCAGAACTAGATGTTGATGAAGCACTGGCTAAGAGAGCTGGCTTATTGCACGATATAGGCAAGGCAGTCGACCATGAGATTTCAGGCCCACATATTGAGATAGGTGTTGACTTGGCCAAGAAATACCGGGAGAGCAAGGAAGTAGTAAATGCTATAGCAGCTCACCACGGTGATATAGAACCGGAAAATATTGAAGCAGTACTAGTTCAAGCGGCTGATGCTATTTCCGCATCAAGACCGGGAGCTAGACGAGAAAGCCTCGAAGCTTATATTAAACGATTAGAAAAACTGGAATCTATTGCTGATAATTTTGATGGTGTGGAAAAATCATATGCTATTCAAGCTGGAAGGGAAATCAGAATAATAGTAAAACCCGAAGAAATTGATGATTTACAATCAGTCAATCTCGCCCGTGATATTGCTAAAAAATTGGAAAATGAACTGGAATATCCTGGACAAATAAAAGTTGTAGTGATCCGGGAAACACGAACAATAGAATATGCAAAATAACATAACAACCAAAGCAGGGCTGAGCCCTGCTTTTTCTTGTCCATATTTTACAAATATCACATAAGAAGGAATTCCAGTCAAACTGCAGAAGTGTTTAATATCAGCTTATTAAGGGGAAGATGCTAATGAATGAAATTGGAATTGATGTTTTTGTGAATGTTTCGATGAACTTTCCCGAGATTAATGTTGTTAAGTACGAATATAATAAAGGCATGCTTATTATGGAATTCGTTTTAACTAGGGAAATAGCAACTGAGGAGGAAGAAGAATTTATAAGCAAAGCATCACAATGTATTAAATTATTACATAAACTAGATAACATTCCGCCTCATGAGTTTAAAATTAAATTTAAAAGGTTAGCTGGATTAACCTTTATGCGCTATTATTACGACACCAAATTCCTGAGTGAAAAAGAAATTAATATTATCATATCCCTGGTAAAAGAAGAGTTCCCCGATTGTTTGGTTAATGAGGGGAAAAATCTTAGCGGGCAGGATATGTTTAGAAAACAGATCAAGCGCGACTTGCTAGAAAAATTAAGTGGTAATGACGGTGGTACTCATTATCTTTTTGCCTATCGCGACCATGGAAGGTTATGTATGTATAATAAGTAAATTGGAGGAATGTCATATTGAATATAATGGTTATTGCTGATATTGTAGGCAAGCCGGGGAGAAAAGCAATAAAAACCTTATTACCTAAGATAAATAAAGAATATGAATTGGACTTCATAATTGCTAATGCAGAAAATGCAGCAGGTGGCAGAGGCTTAACCCACAAGGTAATGAATGAAATTTTATCATATGGTATTGATGTATTAACCATGGGGAACCATGTTTGGGATAATAAAGAGATTAATGATTTCATAGATGATGAATTTCGGCTAATACGACCAAGCAATTATCCTCCCTTTTGTCCGGGTCAGGGTTATCATATATATACCAGTGGTAACAATAAAAAAATTGCGGTTATTAATGCCATGGGCAGGGTATTTTTACCTCCTTTGGATTGTCCGTTTAGAATTACAGAACAATTAATAGATAGTATAAAAGACCAAGTGGATCTAATTATTGTTGATTTTCATGCTGAGGCTACTTCGGAAAAGTTAGCTTTAGCCTATTATTTAGATGGCAGAGTTACTGCGGTGGTAGGAACCCATACTCATATTCAGACTGCAGATGAAAGGATTCTACCCCGGGGTACTGCTTATATTACTGATATAGGGATGACCGGGCCCAAGGAATCTATTTTGGGTATGGATAAAGATATGGTAATTAATAAATTTCTATACCAAAGACCTGTACGGTTAGAAGTAGCTGGGGGATGTGCCCAGTTGCAAGGGGTAATAATTAATGTAGACGATACAAGTAATCAGGTAAAAAATATACAAAGAATTAGCCTTATAACCCCAAATTAATCTCTTATAATATTTCTTAATAACTTAGAAGAAAGAAGGTCAATTTTCCAAAATTAATAATATTATCTAAAAGTTTATGGAAAAAAGAAGGAATTACTCTCTCAATTTAGAATATAAATAATTAGGAGAGCAACGGTCTAATATTTTTTGTTAGGGAGGGTATTTCATGGAGGTATTAAAGGTTTCAGCCAAATCCAGTCCAAATTCAGTTGCAGGGGCACTGGCAGGTGTACTTAGGGAAAAAGGTGCTGCAGAAATACAAGCTATAGGTGCGGGTGCAATAAATCAAGCTATTAAAGCAATTGCTATTGCCCGCGGCTTTGTTGCTCCCAGTGGCATGGATTTGATCTGTATACCGGCTTTCACTGATATTATTATTGATGGTGAGGAGAGAACAGCGATAAAACTGATAATTGAGCCTCGTTAAAATACTGTGGGTGAAGTGAAAAATTATTAATAATGCTACTTAACCTGCTTAAAATATAAGCAGGTTTTTTTGTGGAGGAATGATATGAATAATAACATAATCGATCTTCATTGTGATACTATTTCGGTAATTACCAAGAGTGGTGAATCATTGTTCAGTAATAACTGCCATTTTGATATACAACGAGCCAAAAAAGCAGGAATTGGCTTGCAATTTTTTGCTTTATTTTCAATGCCCGGCGGAATGAATGATTCTTTAAGGCAAATACTAAAACAGATTTATAAATTTCATGCTCAAATCAGCCAATATCCTGACGATTTACAGCTGATTTTAAGTTATGAAGATATTAAGGGCTTAAGTAAAGAGAATAAAATCGGTTGCCTATTACATCTTGAGGGCGGAGATGCTCTCGGAAATGATATGGAAATACTCTATCTTTTGCATGAACTAGGCTTACGTAGCCTGGCTTTAACCTGGAATAATCGTAACTTGCTGGCAGATGGGGTAGGGGAGGATCCTGACGGGGGAGGAATCAGTAAAAAAGGCAGGGAATGTATTAAAGTATTGGATGAGCTAGGAATAATTCTGGACCTGGCTCATGCTTCTACCCGAAGCTTTTATGAAGCACTCGAATTGTATACTAAACCAGTTTTAGTCAGCCATGCTAATGCTAGAGCTATATGCGGCCATTGCAGAAATCTGGATGATAGCCAATTACGGTTGCTAGCCAATAATGGTGGAGTAATAGGGATAAATCTGGTTCCTGATTTTATAAAGGAAGATGCATTTCCTACTTTTGATGATTTGCTGGATCATGTAGTGTATATAGCTGAACTTATTGGGGTAGAATATTTAGCCTTGGGTTCAGATTTTGATGGTGATGATATACTATTAATGTCCGGGGTCGAAGAGTATACTAAGTGGCGGGAACTATTGAGTAAACGCGGCTTTAACGACCACGAAATAGATTTGATCCTTAGGGAAAATGCTTTAAGGGTAATTAAAGCAGTACTATAAAGTGGGGTAGTTTTATTAATGAATGATAGATATGATATGCATGTTCATACTAATGCCTCAGACGGTACTTTAACTCCGAAAGAGGTAATAGATATGGCAGTTAAAGCAGGCTTAAAAGGTATAGCGATAACTGATCATGATACCATAGCGGGACTGGCACCAGCCCAGGCTTATCTTAACGATAATCCTAAGCTTCTGGAATTAATACCTGGTATTGAACTTAATACCGAGCTGGAAAATGAGGAGATTCATATCCTGGGCTATTTTATAAATCCTGCTAATACTTTATTAAATGAGCGTTTACAGGCCATCCATGAGGCTAGACAAGCGCGCATCGAAAAAATGGTTTTATTATTACAGCATGCCGGCTTAACAATAAGCTTGGAAGAAGTAATTTCTTTAGCTCAGGGTGAATCTATTGGACGGCCGCATGTGGCGAGGGCATTAATTGCCCATGGCTATGTTAAATCTATAAAAGAAGCCTTTGCCCAATATATTGGAAGAGGGAAAGTTGGTTATGTACCTCGTTATAAATTCACACCATCTGAAGCCATAAACCTCATTAAAAGTGCCGGGGGTATAGCTGTTTTGGCCCATCCCGGTTTGATTAGGGATATGCGAATAATTAAGGATATCATTAAAATGGGCATAGAAGGGTTAGAAGTATATTATCCTGAACATAACCTGGAACAGGAAAAGTTTTTCGCTGCTATGTGCAATGAATATAAGATAATACAAACAGGTGGTTCAGATTACCATGGGCCAGGTAGTGAAGAAAGCCGAGGTAATATAGGCTATAGTACAATATCACATGCGATGTTGGGACAAATTTATTCTTATTTACAACACAAAAAACTTGTTTTTTCACCGTAATAAATAAAAAAGTAAGAAGCTAGAAGGATTTCCCCGTAACTCTGCAGAACATAGTATTAATTAGAAAGTTTTGCGGAGGATGGGTAATATATGAAAAAAATTGTCGTAGTCTTTTTACTAGTAATCGGCTTTATTTGCTTTAATACTTATGAGACTTCAGCTCAAGAAACCACCTATAAGGTTAAAGCAGGTGATTGCCTTTGGTCGATAGCAATTAAACATGGTGTTACCGTTAATTATCTTAAACAAATTAATAATCTTACGTCTGACTTTTTACAAATAGGAGATGTGTTAAAACTAAGTTTGAACACTACATCAACTACTACATCACCTCCACCTAATTTAGCGGTAGATTCTACTCCTTCTCGAGGGGGAAATGCGGTAGGTGCTGAATATCACGAGGTAAAACCAGGTGACAGCCTGTATCAAATTGCCTTAGACAATAACACTTCGGTAACAACGTTAAAAATGATAAATAACTTATCATCAGATGCTATTTATGTAGGCCAAAAGTTATTGCTTCCCCGGTCAACTACTCCTTCAGAGCCAGATACAATGTCCACGGGAGAGTTAATAATAAGCAAAGCAGCTGAACATCTAGGGACACCATATAGATATGGAGGAGAAAGTCCAGGCGGCTTTGATTGCTCGGGTTTTGTCAGATACATATTTAAGCAATTCGGATATAATTTGCCCCATAATGCTGCTGCCCAAGCCAACTTGGGGACACCAGTGGCTAAAAGTGACCTAAAAACCGGAGATTTAGTTTTCTTCGGCAGCTCATCCTATATTGATCATGTAGGTATTTATTCGGATAATGGCAGATTTATTCATTCTAGTTCACCCCGAAGTGGAGGTGTCATATACTCATCCTTAAGTGAAAATTATTATGCCCGTACATATGTTACAGCTAGAAGAATATTGCAATAACTTAATCTGGAGGGAATAAGTTGGAAGATAATATTTTGGGACTGCCAGTTACCGTTTTTGGTAGTAAAGAATGGGAGGATTTAGAAAAGAAGGAATATCAAGTAGGGCCAGAGCAGCTTTTAGAGGATATAATTGCTAAGAAAACCTGGTCTAATGAAGAAATTCTATGGGTTCTAAAAAGGCTAATTTATTATTATGGCAAAAAAGATGCTTTACTTAAGAAGGCTCCTCCAGAAAGGCTAATGATGAATATGGTGGATGTATTAAGAGCTTTTTATATCATCTTTGATATAACTGCACCGGATTTAGACGAGAATTTACGTAGTTATGTTTGTACCAAACTAAAAGATTCTACTTGGGGTGTAAGTTCTTTAAGTAGGGAATATTTGAAAAAGTTTAATGATAGGGGATAAACATTTGGGTAGTGATTAATCTGTGAGGGGATGTAATGGTTTCAGGTAGCCGCGAAAAAAACATTTTAAAAATAATTGAGATGGAAGAAAGGATATGTCAATGTCTGCGTTGTCCGGTTGCAGTTAAGTGCACGCGAAAGCCATCATTAGGCAAAGGTGGTTTAGAACCGGAATGTATCCTAGTTTTTGAGTATGACAGCGACTTTACCAGAGATGCTAATAACATAATAGCCTTAAGAAATTTAATTAAATCGGAACTAAAAATTGCTAGTATTTATCATTCATTTATGGTAAGGTGCACATCCAAAGCTTGCTCAGATCGACAAAGCATGAACTGCTATTTTGAAGGTAAGTTAATTAACAAAGATAATACCTGTATTATCAATAATAAAATTTGTAGAGGTATTGCGATAAGACCAGGGGTAGAGGAAATAATCTCCTGCTTACCCTATTTGCTGGAGGAAATTAATATTCTTAAGCCTCGTTATGTGATTTTATTTGGGGAGCGGGTAACTGAATTTGTATTAAGATCATATGGTTTTTATTTCGATATTGCCAAGAATAAAAGCTATAAATATGAACAAATGCTATTTCTTACCACAGTTGATGAAAGTGAATTTCAGGTTAATAGCTGTAATGATTTAGTAGCTTTATTGTAATAAATATTTTGAGATTATTTGACAAGTCAGGATAATAAACAAATAGGAATAAGTTAACAGCTAACCGGAGATAGGCTTAAGCCTGTCTCCGGTTCTTTTAATGCTATAAATTGAATAAAGATGGTCAAAAAGGGCAAGTGAGGCTTTGACCATGATTGATTCACAATGGTATCAGAAAAGTAGAGATGAGATTCTGGAGCTATTCAATAGTAGTAAGGAAAGAGGGTTAACCCGTAAAGTAATCGAGCAACGTATAAATAATAAACCTAATATTATTGAAGAAGGCTCAAAAAGTAAACCCTTAGCACTGTTTTTTAATCAATTTACCGATACTATGGTTTTGGTTTTGCTCGCTGCAACAGTAATATCAGGGATTATTGGAGCGATGGCTGATGCTATTACTATAATGGCTATAGTTATTCTAAATGCTATTCTGGGATTTATTCAAGAGTATAAAGCTGAGCGCTCCCTGGAAGCCATAAAAAAATTGGCTTCTCCGCATGCTCGAGTATTAAGAGATGGAAAAAAGATTAATATCCCTGCCCGAGATTTACTGCCAGGTGATATTGTCTTTATTGAGTCAGGGGATATTATCCCTGCTGATCTGAGGCTATTGGAAAGCAGTAACCTGGAAATTGATGAAGCTTCCTTAACTGGAGAATCAGTTCCTGTCGCCAAGGATGCAGATGCAATTTTAACCAAGGAAGTTCCCTTAGCAGATATCGCTAACATGGCTTTTATGGGAACGGGAGTTACTCGGGGGCGTGCTTTAGCAGTAGTGGTAACGACTGGAATGGATACGGTAATGGGCCAAATTGCTCACATGATAAAGAGTGAAAAGCAGGAATTAACACCATTGCAGGTTAAGCTGGATCAACTAGGAAAATATCTTATCTTTATCTGCTTAATAGTTTGCACTCTCGTTATGGTTATGGGTATATATCGGGGTGAAGAGACCTTAACTATGTTTTTGGCAGGTGTTAGCCTGGCGGTAGCAGCCATACCGGAAGGTTTACCGGCTATTGTCACCGTTGTTTTGGCTTTGGGTGTGCAGAGAATGGCGCGTCGCAACGCTATAATCCGGCGTTTGCCGGCGGTTGAAACCCTGGGTTGCACTACGGTTATTTGTTCTGATAAAACTGGGACTTTAACCCAAAATAAAATGACGGTTAAACGGATGGCAACTCTTAATAAGGAAATAATGGTAGAAGGGGATGGATACGATACTACCGGCAAATTTATGCTGGATAATAATACTTTTCATCCTAATAAAGACCTAGCAAGTTCTATTCTGCTTCAGATTGCTGCCAATTGTAATAACTCCAGTCTAGAAAAATACAAAGGCGAATACCTGGTTAATGGTGATCCTACCGAAGCTGCACTATTAGTATTAGCTGCCAAAGGCGGTTATGATTCGCAACATTTTCGTTTATTCGAGATGCCTTTTGATTCAGAACGCAAACTAATGAGTGTAGTAGTTAAAGATGTTAAAGGAGAAATAAAAGTATTAACTAAAGGAGCACTGGAAGCAATTATCCCCCGTTGCAGCCGGGTTATGGTAAATAACAAAATTATTTCTTTGCATTCTGCCCATATTAAGTATTTTAACCATCTGCAGGATGAATGGGCCAAGCAAGCGTTACGAGTTCTTGCTTTTGCTTATAAGCCGTTAAAAACTTGGGATCCCGTAAATAGCCGCGAAGAGGAGCTGGAAAAAGAACTCATATTAGTAGGAATATGTGGTATGATTGATCCGCCCCGGGCTGGAGTAAAGGATTCAGTGCTCCTTTCGCATAATGCAGGAATAATACCAATAATGATTACAGGTGATCATCCCATTACGGCGCAGGCTATTGCTACACAGATTGGTATAACGTCGGAAAATGAAGTAATTGCAGGGTCGGAAATTGATAAGATGAATGATAAAGAACTATATAAAGGAGCAATAAATAATAGGGTCTTTGCACGTGTTTCTCCCCAACATAAAAACCGTATTGTAAAGGTATTAAAAAAACAGGGTCATGTAGTAGCTATGACAGGTGACGGGGTTAATGATGCTCCAGCCCTAAAAGCTGCTGATATAGGGGTAGCTATGGGTATTAGCGGTACTGAAGTGAGCCGTGAGGCTTCAGCAATGATCCTGGCTGACGATAATTTTTCAACCATTGTTAGTGCCGTGTACGAGGGTCGGGCAATATATGATAACATAAGAAAATTTATCCGATATCTCTTAGGGTGTAATATAGGTGAAGTACTGGTTATGTTTATATCTTCATTATTAGGAATGCCCCTTCCTTTATTGCCTATCCAGATATTGTGGGTTAATTTAGTTACTGATGGACTGCCCGCTATGGCATTAGGGTTAGAGCCACCGGAACCGGGCATAATGCAAAGAAAACCTCGGCCCCGGAACGAGGATATTTTTGCCCACGGACTGGGGAAAATTATATTTAGCCGGGGCTTATATATTGCTATTGTAACCCTTTTAGCCTTTACAGTAGGTATGGTAGTGAGTCGCCTGCAGGGGGCCGAAGATCTGAACATGGCACGTACTATGGCCTTAACAACCCTGGTATTTTCCCAATTATTTTATGTCTTTGAGTGCCGTTCAGAAAAATTTTCCCCATTTGAATTAGGCTTTTTTAAAAATCATTTCTTAATTATAGCGGTTCTTTGCTCCGTTAGCATGCAAGCATTAATTATTTATTGGCCGGTATTGCAAAACATTTTTAATACAGTTCCGCTGGAAGGCTGGCATTGGTTATTTATTCTCACAGTAAGCGGAATACGTCTTTTGGGTAAATTTATTTATTATATCGCCAGGGACTTTTCCGTTCCCGAGTTGAATATGGTAAAATTAAAAATTAGTAGAAGATATTAGAAAGGTGCGATTAATTCGAAAATAGACATAAAAGGATGCCAAGTTTAATGAAATACACTGATTTATAAAATTTTTAAAACTGGGATGAAAGTAAGTAAAACAGATACTTGGCGGCTGGAAATAAATTTAGGAAGGGTTGAGTAATATACAATGGTAAAAAGCATGACAGGTTTTGGCCGGGGTCAGGTAAGTGAATTAGGATACCAAATTATTTGTGAGATAAAAGGAGTAAACCACCGCTATTTTGACCCTTATATACGCATATCCAGGCGCTATAACTCTCTTGAGGAAAGAATTAAAGAAGAACTGCGTAAATTTGTTAGTCGGGGTCGGCTGGAGATTACAATTAATATAGAACATACTGAAGATTCTACAAGGCATCTTAAGGTTGACAATGCTTTAGCAATCGCTTATTATAATCATTTGAAGGATTTAGCAGAAAAACTAAATATTTCGCAGGAAATTCGCGTAATTGACGTTTTTCGCTTGCCAGAAGTATTCAGCTTAGAAGATGAAGAAGATGACTTGGAAACCGTTTGGGAAGTATTAAAAAAATCACTGGATCAGGCTTTAGAAGGCCTAGTAGCCATGCGGAAAAAAGAAGGACTAAATCTAGCATTGGATATTAGTAACCGAACTAAGCTGATTATGGCAATGGTAGATAGATTGGAAGTTCGTTCACCCCAGGTACGTCAAGAGTACGGCGAGCGCTTACGTAATAGAATTGCTGAATTTTTAACTCAGGATGTTGTAGATGAACAAAGACTATTACAGGAAATAGCGATCTTTGCTGATAAGTCAAATATAACGGAAGAGGTTGTTAGGCTTAAGAGTCACACCCAACAGCTGGAGGAGTTGATGAAGGTTGATGAACCTATTGGTCGCAAAGCAGATTTTTTAGTCCAGGAAATGTTTCGGGAGATTAACACTATAGCTTCCAAGTCTAATGATTTAGTTATGAATCATATAGTAGTGGATGCCAAGGCAGAGTTGGAAAAAATCAGGGAACAATTACAAAACATCGAGTAGCAGGAGGTGAAGCCGGTCTATACCGGCATTTTTATGGATATTAAATTAGTTAACATTGGTTTTGGCAATATTGTTGCTGCTAATAGGATAGTAGCTATTGTTAGTCCGGAATCGGCACCAATTAAGAGGATTATTCAGGAAGCGAGGGAAAAAGGCATTTTAATCGATGCAACTTATGGACGCAGAACCCGGGCAGTAATAATTTGTGACAGTTCCCATGTAGTTTTATCAGCAGTCCAGCCGGAAACGGTTGCTAATCGTCTAACATCTAAAGATACAGGTGAAGAGTCATAATACGAAAGATGGTATACAAATGTCCAGGAAAGGTATACTTTTTGTAATCTCGGGTCCCTCAGGAGTAGGTAAAGGGACTATTAGAGAGGCGTTATTAAAGAGAATAAATGATGTAAAACTATCGATTTCTGCTACTACGCGAAAACCGCGTGTAGGAGAAGTAGATGGGAAAGACTATTATTTTATGCTGCTCTCGGATTTCCGTCAGTTAATTGAAAATGAACAGCTATTAGAATGGGCTAAGGTTTATGATAATTTTTATGGTACCCCACGCCAATTTGTTGAGGACAATTTGAAAAAAGGTCAAGATGTATTGTTAGAGATAGATATTCAAGGAGCACTTCAGATTAAAGAAAAAATGCCCGCTGGGGTTTTTATTTTTATAGCTCCCCCAAGTTTGGAAGAGCTTAAAATGCGTTTGGCTAAAAGGGGGACAGACTCTCCTGAAAGTTTGCAATTGCGTCTGGCCTCTTGCCAATGGGAGATGGAGCAACTAAAACATTACGATTACATAGTAATTAATAAGGATTTGGATAACGCTGTTAATGCGGTTTGTGCCATTATAACCGCTGAGCGGTGCAGGGTATCTAATTTTAATATGGAGTGTGATATAATTGATTCCTCCTTCCACCAAGGACATAATGAAAATAGCAAATAGCAAATATGGCATTGTAGTAGCTGTTGCCCGCCGGGCAAGGAAACTATCTGAGGAAAATAAAAATAATGAATCGTATAGTCTTTCTACCGTTGTAACAAATGCACTGGATGAAATCATCAGCGGTAAGGTACAGATTTGCTATAGAAACGAAAAGTCAGGAGGTGCAAAATGAAGAAAACTGTTGGAATAGGAATTACAGGGGGAATTGCCGCATATAAGGTAGCTGAACTTGTCAGCAGGTTAAAAAAAGATGATCTTGACGTAATCGTAATAATGACCAAGTCAGCTACTGAGTTTATTACCCCTCTGACTTTCCGGACACTTTCCGGACGCGAAGTATTGGTTGACCTGTGGGATGATTCACGCGAATGGAAAGTGCAGCATATCGGTGTAGCGGAGCAGCTTGATTTATTAGTTATAGCACCGGCAACAGCTAATTTTATTGCTAAAATAGCTCATGGGATAGCAGATGACCTTCTTTCCACTGTTGTTCTTGCTAATACTGCTCCTTTACTAGTAGTACCTGCCATGAATCATAATATGTATAATAATCCGGTAGTTCGTGACAATATCAGAAAGGTTAAAGAATACGGTTACAAGGTTATGGAACCTGATTCTGGAGTTTTAGCCTGTGGAACCAGTGGCCAGGGACGACTGCCGGAGATAGATAGTATATATAACGAAATCCAAAAGCTGTTAAATCCGTGTGATGATTTGCGGGGAAAACGGTTACTGGTGAATGCGGGGACAACCTGTGAAGATATTGACCCGGTCAGATTTATTACCAATCGCGGAACCGGCAAAATGGGTTTTGCTATAGCTCAAGAGGCTGCGGCACGAGGAGCTGATGTTATACTAGTAAGTGGTAGAACTTTCTTAGAACCTCCTGCAGGGGTAAAATATATTCCTGTATGGAGTGCAGAGGAAATGTGTGAAGTTATGCTTAAGTATCAACCCGACTGCGATATTATTGTTGGGGCGGCAGCAGTAGGTGATTTTCGTATAAAAGAAGTAGCAGCGCAAAAATTAAAGAAAAAAGAAAATCAGTCTGAGGAACTAACCCTAACTTTAGTAGGAACACCTGATATTCTTAAAGCCCTGGGACAAAACAAAGCTCCCAACCAAATAATGGTGGGGTTTGCTGCGGAAACCGAAAACCTTATTGCCAATGCTCAAAAGAAATTGGAAAGCAAGAATCTGGATTTTATTGTAGCCAATGATGTTACTATGGAAGGTGCTGGTTTTGCAACTGATACTAACATAGTCACAATTATAAGCCGTAATGGGGATATAGAGTCTCATCCGAAAATGAGTAAAAGGGACGTCGCATCAATAATATTGGATAAAGTAGTCAAACTATTGTAAATATTAAACATAGGAGTTGATCAACATGTCAATGATGTTTACTTCAGAATCGGTTACTGAAGGTCATCCTGATAAGATAGCTGACCAAATTTCGGATGCCATACTTGATGCTATCTTAGAACAGGATTCTATGGCCAGAGTGGCTTGCGAGACCTTGGTAACTACTGGTTTGGTTCTGGTTTCGGGTGAGATAACAACCCATTGTTATGTTGATATACCGCGAATTGTACGTCAAACTATTAAAGATATAGGCTATACCCGGGCCAAGTATGGTTTTGATTCGGAAACTTGTGCTGTTTTAACGTCTTTGGATGAGCAATCCGGAGATATTGCTATGGGTGTAAACCAAGCCTTTGAAGCTAAAAAGGGCGAAATGCAAGATAAAGATATCGAGGCTTTAGGAGCTGGTGACCAGGGTATGATGTTTGGCTATGCCAGTAATGAAACTAGTACTTTAATGCCAATGCCCATATATTTAGCTCATAAAATGTCTCAGCGTTTAGCCGAAGTAAGAAAAAATAAGATCCTAGACTATTTGCGCCCAGACGGGAAGACACAGGTTACCGTAGAGTATGAGAATGATAAACCCTTAAGAGTTGACACTGTAGTAGTTTCGGCACAACATCATCCCGATATTGACCGACAGAAGCTGGAGCAAGATATAATTGAACAAGTTATAAAGCCAAGTATTCCTGCTAATATGTTGGATGAATCAACTCGTTATTTTGTCAATCCTACCGGTCGATTTGTAATAGGAGGCCCCCAGGGAGACTGTGGCCTTACCGGAAGAAAGATTATTGTTGATACCTATGGAGGCATGGCTCGTCATGGCGGAGGAGCTTTTTCGGGTAAAGATCCTACCAAGGTTGATCGTTCGGCATCTTATGCTGCTCGTTATGTAGCCAAGAATATAGTAGCAGCAGGTATAGCTGATCGCTGTGAAATACAGATATCCTATGCTATAGGAGTTGCCAAACCCTTAGCAATTCGGGTGGATACCTTTGGAACAGGGAAAATAAGTGACGAGCGCATTGTAGAGTTAATTAATAAAAACTTTGATTTGCGCCCGGCTGCCATTATACGTGATTTAAATTTAAGGAGACCAATTTACAGGAAGACAGCAGCATACGGGCATTTTGGCCGTTTGGATCCCGATTTTACATGGGAAAAAACCGATCGAGCCGAGCAACTAAGAATACAGGCAGGATTATAAACTACATAGTTGTTTGAATGAATAAATATTCCGCCGCTTACCTTCGCAGGGTGTTTCACCCGTTAACGGCTCCTGTTATATTTATGCATTCAAACTCAGTTTTTATAGTGGAACCAATTATGAATTTTCAACATAACTAATGTACTTTTATTGTTCCGTTGTTGTTTTACAGTGAATATAAGTACACCAGAGCCGTTGCGCTGTTTTCTATCCGTGGTTACGCAAACTCAATAATCCAATACAAAAGAGTCTAAAAGAATCAGTGTGATTCATAATAATCAGTGTCCTTCAGTGTCTATTTTCTATTTTAAAAGGCGGGTTTTCCCGCCTTTAAGTCCCTTGAAAGGGGAAAAGAAGTGAGGTATATTCGTGTTCTGATTAATTTACCTTTAAAGCCTGCTCCAATCTACGTTTATCATGTACCAGAAAAGTTAAACGAAAGTATAGTTTTTGGCAAACGGGTTTTAGTTGAACTAGGCCATAAAAAGGTGGAAGGTTATATAATTGACGATAATTGCGGGGCTCCGGGTATTGAAACTAAACCAGTTTTAACCGTTTTGGATAGTAACGCTGTGCTTAACCATGACCTTTATGAGCTGGCCCAGTGGCTGGCTGAGATGTATATGTGTCCTCTAACCCTGGCTATTAATGCTATGGTTCCCCGCAAGCTCACAAAAAAAAGGGATAAAGTAATTGTTTCTCAGATGACCAGCTCCTCTCTTGCACAGTATTTAGAGGAAGAAAATTTGGAAAGCAATTGCCAGCTCTTAATCGATTTATTTGAGCGTGGTGAAATGAATTATAAAGAAGCCTTAAAATACACCACCGCAGAACAGATAAAGGATTTAGAAGCAAAGGAACTTCTATATATTTGTGGTACATATACAGGTTATAGAGAGTTTAGAGATGATTATAGCTACCTTCCTAATGAGGCTAACTTCGATATAAGAGAATTGGATAAACTTAAGCGACGTGCTCCTCGGCAAGCAGAAATAATGCAATTATTATTGGAAAGGAAAAGTATTCCCTGTAAACAACTTGATAATACTTTCCCGGCATCAAGTATTAAATCCTTGCTAAACCGAGGGTTTATCAAGATGGAGAAGCCGCAACAGACAAGAAGTGTGGGCATACCTGAATTAAACCAGGAACAACAAAAAACTTTGCAAGTAGTAAAAGAAGCACTTAATAATCAGCAAAAACAAGAATTCCTTTTACATGGAATTACCGGTAGCGGAAAAACCGAAGTATATATTAGAGCTGCTCTTAGTTGTATTGAGCAAGGCAGGACAGTAATAATGCTTGTACCTGAGATAGCGTTAACCCGCCATTTACTGGAGATATTCTCCGAACGTATTCCTGAAATGGCTGTTCTCCACAGCAAAATGTCGCCTTCCGAAAGATATGAGGAATGGAAACTCATTAAGGAAGGAAGGGTTAAACTGGTAATGGGAACGCGTTCGGCTATTTTTGCTCCCCTATCCGATATAGGATTGATTATTATTGATGAAGAACAGGAATATACTTATAAACAAGAGCAGCAGCCTCGTTATCATGCCCGAGAAGTCGCGCGTGAAAGGGCACGAAGAAGCAATGCTGTACTTTTAATGGGCAGTGCTACTCCAGCAGTTGAGACATTTTATGCTAGTAAAATAGGTCAGATCACCAGGCTTAGCATGACAATCAGGGCTGGAGATGCTGTCTTACCAGCAGTAAAAATCGAAAATATGCGTCAAGCTTTAAAAAAAGCCCATAGTCCTATTATATCGCCTTTGTTAGAAACAAAGCTTAAAGATACCTTAGCCCATAACGGGCAGGCAATACTATTCCTTAACCGCCGAGGTTTTAATCCTTACACCTTGTGTAGAAGCTGCGGCCATACTTTAGTTTGTCCTAACTGTTCCGTGGGACTTAACTACCATAAAGATATAAATATGTATGTTTGTCATTACTGTGGAATTAATATGACTATTCCCAATGATTGCCCTACTTGTGGCAGTAACTATATGCAACAGGTGGGGTATGGTACCCAAAGGGTAGAAGAGGATATTTGTAAACTGTTTCCTGATGCCCGGGTAGCTCGGTTAGATTTAGACAGTTCAAGCAATAAAGGTATTCAGGATAAAATATTGGCGGAAATGAAGCAAGGTAAGGTAGATATTCTAATAGGGACGCAAATGGTGGCCAAAGGTCTTGACTTTACAGGAGTATCTTTGGTTGGAATCCTGGATGCTGATGGTATGCTGGCCTTGCCTGATTTTCGCTCCGGAGAAAGGTGTTTCCAACTGATTGTTCAGGCAGCGGGAAGAGCTGGACGTGGTGGGATAAGGGGGGAGGTAATTATTCAAACTTATAACCCGGATAACCCTATAATTATCCTAGCAGCCCAGCAGGATTATTTGAGTTTTTTTAACGAAGAAATAAAATGGCGTAAACTGCTAAACTACCCTCCATTTAGCCACATATTACGTTTAGTAATTATATCAATGGAAGATAGCCTTGCCCGGCAGGTAGCCGATCTGATAGTGTTATATATTATTGAAATAACCGATGCGAAAGAAGATGACATTATGATTATGGGGCCAGCACCTTGTCCCATGTACCGTATTAAAAATCAAGTACGCTATCAACTCCTAGTTAAATCGGAAAATATGTTATTATTAAATAGTATTGGAACTAATATTTCTGGTAAACAATGGCATAAACAAGTAAAAGTAGAAATAGATCTTAATCCCTTGATGAATATGTAAGGAGGACATTAAGTGGCGGTATATCAGATAGTAACTATTCCTAATGATGTTCTTAGAGCCAAAGCCCAGCCGGTTAAAAAAATAAATTCCGGTGTTATAAGGCTTCTGAATAATATGCGCGATACCTTAAAGGCTTTTGATGGTGTAGGTATTGCTGCTCCCCAAATAGGGGTATCCAAAAGAATTATAATTGTGGAAATAGGTGATGAGCTAATTGAACTAATCAACCCGGAAATAATATCGCGAGAAGGAGAACAGACTGGCAGCGAAGGTTGTCTAAGTATTCCTGATACTGTGGGAATGGTAACGCGTGCTAATCGGGTTACGGTTAAAGGGCTTAACCGGGAAGGGGAAGAAGTAATTTACGAAGGCGAAAAACTGATAGCTCGTGCTTTACAGCATGAAATCGACCATCTGGATGGCGTTTTATTCATTGATAGGGCCAGTGAATTAAGAAAAAGTAACAATCTAAGGAGTAGTTCTTGATGAATATAGTATTTATGGGTACGTCTGCTTTTGCTGTACCGTCTTTAAGATATTTGCTAGCCTCAACCCATAAGGTAGTTGGGGTTGTAACCCAGCCTGACCGCCCTCGGGGAAGGGGCAGGAAGCTTTCGCCTACGCCGGTAAAGGAATTAGCCTTAAAGCATGATTTGCCCATAACCCAACCACTTAAAATAAAAGATAGTACAGCTATTGCATTAATTAAGCAATGGCAACCAGATTTGATCGTAGTTGTGTCCTATGGTCAAATAATACCTGCTGCCATTCTAAGTTTTCCCCGGTATGGCTGTATTAATGTTCATGCTTCGCTTTTACCCCAATATAGAGGAGCAGCACCGATTCAAAGGGCCTTAATGAATGGTGAAAATATTACTGGGGTTACTACTATGTTTATGGACGAGGGCCTGGATACAGGTGATATTATTTTGCAGCGGTCTATCTTTATTGAAGATAGTTGGGATCACGGTCAGTTGGAGGCGGTATTAGCCGAAAATGGAGCTGAATTACTTATGGAGACTATTACTCGGATCGCTGCTGGGGATATTCCCAGAATAAAACAAGACCATAGCCAGGCTAGTTATGCCCATCGCATTTTAGCCGAAGATGAAATAATCGATTGGTCATTACCTGCTGTTTTTATTAATAATCAGATCCGTGCCCTAAGTCCCTCTCCAGGTGCCTGGTGTGTATTAGATGGCTATAAAACTAAAATCTTTAGCAGCCATGTTGTAGATACCTGCTCTGAAGGTTTAACAGCACAGATAGTAGAAGTTGATCGAGATAGTTTTAAGGTACAATGCGGTAAAGGAATTCTAGAAATCCTTGAGGTACAGAGGGAGGGTAAGAAGCGCATGCTGGTGAGGGATTTTTTGCGAGGCAATAAATTGGAACCCGGAATTGTGTTGACCCAACCGGGGGGATAGATTTTGGGTACGAAGAAAAGAATATATGTAGGTCTTTTGGCAGCTAGTCTTTTGTTTATACTACTTTTGGCGGCTGCTGTGTATTATTTAATAATTAATCGTGATCTTATTTTAAATCAAGTATTATTAATTGGGATTACGGCTATCGCAATTTTTTTATTTATTATCTTGTTGGGTGGCATTATAGCGATTGTATTTATAATAATTAGATCCAAGCCCATTCCAGCGTTAGAAAACTTGAGTCAGAAAGTAAATGATTTTTTATTTCCCGTAGCTCTATTTACAGGTAAACTAATAGGTATTAGCAGGGAAAAGATTCTGCAATCTTACATAGCTGTAAACAATTGCTTAATAGGTTTAAAAAATCTTAATCTAAAAGGGAATCAAGTATTAATTCTTGTACCACATTGCCTGCAGAATTCAGATTGCCCTCATAAGATAACCGTTAATGTTGATAATTGTAAGGATTGTGGAAAATGCGATATCACCAGTTTGAAAAAACTAGCTGAGAAATATAATGCGGTACTAAAGGTAGCAACTGGGGGAACATTAGCAAGAAAATATGTTAGCGAAAACCGACCTCAGGGGGTGATAGCTATAGCTTGTGAAAGGGATTTGTCCCTGGGAATACATGAAATGGGGCATCTTCCAGTACTGGGAGTTTTAAATTGCCGTCCCAATGGCCCTTGTTTTAACACCCAGGTCGATTTGAATCAAGTTGAGAAAGCCTTAAAATGTATTATAAAGGAGGATGATTTATATGCTTAGTTATTTAATTTTTATGTTACCGGCATTGATATTATCTTTTTATGCTCAATATAAAGTGAAATCTACATTTGACCGCTACACTCGGGTCAGGTCAAGCCGAGGTTTGACCGGGGCAGATGTAGCTACAACTATTTTGCGCCGTAATGGAATGAGCGGTAAGGTTAATGTTGAACCGATCGGTGGCAGTTTATCTGACCATTATGATCCTGTGAGCTATAGAATTAGGTTATCAGAAACCGTATACGGAAGTAATTCCCTGGCTGCTATAGGAGTAGCTGCTCATGAGGTGGGTCATGCCATTCAGCATAATCAAAACTATGGACCTTTGGTATTACGTCATAAGGTTGTACCAGTAGCTAATTTTGCCTCTAGTGCATCTTTTCCTATACTGCTGGTGGGCTTTTTTCTGCAAAGTCTTGATCTGATTATGTTAGGTATATTGCTATTTACTGCCGTAGTTATATTTCATTTAGTTACATTACCAGTTGAAATAAATGCTTCGCGCCGGGCTATTGCTCAATTAAGTGATTCTGGTATGATTACTAGCAACGAAGTACCTGCAGTTAAAAAGGTATTAGGAGCTGCTGCTCTTACTTATATTGCAGCCACATTATCAGCTATTGCTACTTTACTTTATTATTTAACTGTATTTGCTGGTAGTGATGAATAAATAGCAGGAGGATGCGCATGTCCAAGCGAGATACTGCCAAGAAGGTTAACCTAGCCAGAGATTTGGCAGTGCAATTAGTATATGATGTAATGGAGAACGGTGCCTATGCCAATATATCTTTAAATAAAACATTGCGCAAGAGCAATCTGTCATCTAGTGACCGCAGCCTGTTGACTGAACTAGTTAACGGTTCTATACGTATGCGCAAGCACCTGGATTGGGTGCTAAATTTTTTTTTAAAAGAAGACCTAGAAAAACAGAATCCATGGCTTAAAAATATCTTGCGGGTTTCAACTTATCAGATTCTATTTAAGGATAGAATTCCTGATTTCGCCGTAGTTAATGATGCGGTAGAAATAACGCGTAAGCATTGTAACGAAGGTCTGGTTCGGGTAGTTAATGGGGTATTACGCAATCTAATCAGGAAAAAAGACTTTATTGAATATCCTGCTCCTAATAAGCCAGAATATCTGGCTGTTTATTATTCCCATCCCCAAGAGCTGGTGGAATACTTACTTGCCCGTTTTGGCTGGGAAAAAACCTCCTCAATATTGGCTTACAATAATAACCCAGCCCGATTAGATATTAGAGTAAACCTTTTACAGACCAAGCCTGATGAATTGCTTTATAAACTACAGGAAAACGGCATAAAGTGCTATCCTAGTCCTCATCTGCCTGAGGGGATAAGAATCCAGGCCTTGGACAAACCTTTGGAGCAGCTTGCAGTCTATAATGAGGGTTTTTTTTATGTTCAGAATGAATCATCTATGCTGGCTGCTCATATATTAGATCCCCAACCAGGGGAGACCGTTTTAGATCTATGTTGTGGTGTGGGAGGCAAAACAACTCATTTAGCAGAATTAATGGAGAATAATGGCTTGATAAAGGCTTATGATTTTTATGAACATAAGATTAATATTTTACAAGCCAATTGTAAACGCCTGGGTATAACCATAATTGAAGAGCATGTTGCGGATATTTTATTACTGGAAGAAAAATTATCGGTAAGCAGAATTTTGCTTGATGTTCCCTGTTCCGGAACGGGAGTTTTAAATAGGCGTGCTGATGCCAGGTGGAATAAGAATGATGATCAAATCGAGGAGCTAAGCAGCTTGCAGATAGCACTGCTTAATAAGGCAGCCTCATTATTAAAACGAGGGGGGTATTTGCTGTACTCCACTTGTTCCATTCGTGAGGAGGAAAACGAACAGGTAATAGAAAGCTTTCTTAATCAAAATAGGGAATTTGTTCTGCAAAGCTTTGCAGAACAAATTGCTTTCTTTCCTCTGGATGAAGAGGATAAGGCTAGTGTTGCGTTGGGGATGTTAACCTTATTACCCGGCAAATATGATAGTGATGGAATGTTTTATGCCTTATTAAGGAGGAAATAACCAACAAATATGAACATTAAAATAAATACGAAAACTGAGCTTCTCGGATTAAATATGCAGGAAATCGAAAATTTCATGGAGACTATTGGTGAGCCAGCCTACCGAGGACGTCAGATATATAAATGGATATATACCAAGGCCGTCAACTCTTTTTATGAAATGAGTGATTTACCGCGGAAACTTCGGGGGGAGCTGGACAGCAAGGCTCAGATTTCCATTCCCCGGGTTTTAAAACAACGGGTATCAACTGATGGCACACGAAAATTTTTATTGGAACTGGAAGATAAGAAAAGAATAGAAAGTGTGGCTATTCCTCATGAACCTAAGAAAAACACCCAATATACCTTGTGCCTTTCTACCCAGGTAGGTTGCCAGGTAGGTTGTGCCTTCTGTGCCACTGGAAATTCCGGTTTTTTGCGCAGCCTTAAGTCATATGAGATAGTGGGGCAGTTATTAAGCTCGGAAAGAGAGTTACTAAAAAGGCTTAAACCTAATAAAGACAAATTAATCAGTAATGTTGTATATATGGGAATGGGCGAACCTATGTTTAATTATGATGAGGTCATAAAATCCATACGGATTATTAATGACCCCAAGGGAATAAACATTGGACAAAGACATATTACCATTTCTACCTCCGGTGATGTTAAAGGAATAAAAAAACTAGCCCGTGAAAACATGCAGGTTACCCTGGCGGTGTCTTTACATGCCTGTGATAACGAACTGCGTAATAGGCTGGTTCCTATAAACCGTAAGTATCCTTTAGAAGAACTTATTGCCGCTCTCCAAGAATATAACCAGTTAACCAATAGACGAATTACCTTTGAATACCTGCTATTAGACCAAGTAAATGATAGAATGGAGGATGCGATTAGGTTGGTAAAACTGGTTAACCCTCTACTAGCCAATGTTAACCTAATTCCCTATAATGAAGTAGAAGGTTTACCTTTTAAAAAGCCGCCCTTAAATAGGATTAAACAATTTTATAATTATTTATCTCAATCCCAGGTAAATGTTACGCTTAGGGAAGAAAAGGGTGCAGATATTGAAGCAGCTTGTGGACAACTGCGAGCGGAATATAAACGTAAGCGCGAAAATGTTAAGGGTGAAAAGCTAAACTAGGTAAATAGCCAAAGGATTAACTGTTTATGGAGTCATTGAGGGGTGTATATGGATATAGCTGTTATTTCGGACACTGGTCTGTATAGAAAGAAAAATGAGGATTACTCCCTGGTTATGAAATCATATGGTTTATTTGTAGTATGTGATGGTATGGGTGGGCATAAAGGAGGAGAAATAGCATCTAGGCTAGCTGTGGAATCTATTAGGGAGTATATGCTTAATGAAATTGGTGATAAGCCCATTGATAATCCGATAGCAGTAGTAAATACAGCTATTAAGAAAGCTAACCAAATTATATGGGCACAAGGCCAGGCCAACCCGGAATGGCACGAAATGGGTACCACAATAACGGCTGCCCTGTTAAAGGAGAACCGGCTTTCTATTGCCAATGTAGGTGATAGTAGTCTCTACATAATGCATGATAATATTCTTAAGAAAGTAACCCGTGACCACACTCTGGCTGAACAAATGGTTAATGATGGCCTCATGAAAAAAGAACACAAAAGAAACAGTGCTTATAACCATATATTAACCCGGGCCTTGGGTGTTCAGCCAGAAGTTAACATTGATAACTTTGAGGCTACCATACATTACCAAGATATTATTCTACTTTGTAGTGATGGTTTAAGTGATATGCTAGAGGAAAAGGAAATAGCAGAAATACTGCAAATAAATACCAGCATTGAAAAAAATGCCAGCATGCTACTAGATGCTGCCTTAGAGAAAGGTGGATATGACAATATTACCATTATACTTGTTCGCATCAACTAGGAGGTAAGTATTTTGGAAGCCACAATATTAGGCAATCGCTATGAATTACTGGAAAAAATCGGTGAAGGTGGTATGTCCTATGTTTACCGCGCCCGATGCCGTATTTTAGATCGTATAGTTGCTGTTAAGATTCTCAAAGAGGAATTTTCTCAAGATCTTTCCTTTGTTAGCAAGTTTAAAACAGAAGCTTTGGCTGCAGCTCGCTTATCCCACCCTAATATTGTTAATATCTATGATGTAGGGCAACAAGATGATATTTATTATATTGTGATGGAGTATGTGGAAGGTAAAACCCTTAAAGAACTTATTGCGGAGCAAGGTCCGCTAAATTATGAAACAGCTATTGATATTGCTGTTATGATATGTGATGGGATAGGGCACGCCCATGAAAAAGGTATTATCCATAAAGATATAAAACCACATAATATTCTAATTACCAATAATGGCATGGTAAAAGTAGCAGATTTTGGTATAGCCCAGGCTATTAGTAAAAAAACTATTACCTTTGGCGGCAATATTGTTGGTTCTGTACATTACATTTCACCAGAACAGGCCAAGGGGGAACCGCTTACGCCAGCTACAGATATTTATTCCGTAGGCTGCGTATTATATGAAATGCTTACCGGACAAATTCCTTTTGATGCCGAAAGTCCGGTAACTATTGCCTTAAAACATATTCATGATGAACCTGTTCCTCCCCGGCAAATTAATAGCAGTATTCCGGCAGCTCTGGAGGGAATAACCTATCAGGCCATGGAGAAACTACCGGCTAAAAGGTTTAGTTCCGCTGAACAAATGCGCAATGCCCTCCTAAATATTGGTAGCAATAACTACTCTGGATATAAGGCTGGGAATTATAATTATAATAATAATGGTAATACCATAGTAATGACTCCTATAGCTAAAGAAGGGAGGGAAAGTAATACGGGAAAAAAACGAAAACGTACTACTGTCATAGCTATTGTTGTCATTGCACTGTTAGGGTTATTCTCTGGTATGCTGTTTATGTTGGGGGGCAATTTATTTGGTAATGAAGTTATAGTACCTGATATTGTGGGAATGAATATAAATGAAGCTCATGACGAATTGGCCAAATTAGACTTAACAATGAATGTAACAGAAGAGCAATACAGTGATGAATTTGAAAAAGACAAAATAATATTTCAAGACCCGGGTAAGGGGCAAAAGGTTAAAGCAGGGAGAGAGATAAATGTTATTCTGAGTAAAGGCTCAGAAAAGATTAAAGTACCCGATGTTGAAGGTAAGGAATATGCTAATGCTGAAATAATTATACGCAATGAAGGTTTAAAAATTGGTACTGTTGATAAGATTTATGATGACAAATATAAAGAAGGCTTCATCATATCCCAGAATCCTAAAGGAGGAGCTGAAGTCGCTAAAAACACGAAAATAGACCTTTTGATAAGTAAAGGTGAAGCCCCGGCTAAGGTGGAAATGCCGAATCTGTTGGGACTTGATCTCAAGCAAGCACAGGAAGAACTATTGGCCAAAAATCTAGTCCCGGGAAAAATCACTAGAAAGGATAGCAATGAATATTATAATAATCAGGTGATTGAGCAGGATACAGCTGCTGGGGTAATGGTAGAAGAAGGTACTACTATAAATCTTTTGGTCTCCCAAGGCCCAGGCCCTATCCCTTTAACTAAAGTAGTAGAGTTTAGCTTGCCTAATGAAAACGATTACTACCAGGTTAAGGTGATTTTGCACGATGCTAAGGGGGAAAGGCAGATTTACGATGAACTACATGAAGCAGGGGATAATATAACTTTAGGAGTTAATTATTTTGGCAGCGCCAGCCTTGAAATTAAGTTAAATAATAGGCCTTTTAAAACATATAAACTATAATTTATTAAAGGAGGAGATTCATGGCCAATGATAAGGTAGAAGGCCTGGTTTTGAAAAACTATGGCGGCTTTTACTACGTGCAGGATAGTGAAAAAAATATTTATGAATGTAAACTGCGCGGAAAGATTAAGCAACAGGTAATAAGCGGAGATAAAGTGATTTTTACTCCTCTGGAAAATGGAAAGGGCATATTAGAATCTATTTTGCCACGAGATAATGAATTGCTGCGTCCACGAGTAGCCAATGTAGATCTGTTGCTTATAGTCATGGCCAACGATAAGCCTTCTCCCAGTCTGATGCTCCTGGACAGGTTGCTGGTAAATGCCTATTACCATAAGCTAACCCCTTACATTATTCTTAATAAGAATGATTTAGAGGAAGATTCCCGGGCTGCTATGATAAGGCAATATTATCCTAAGGCCGGGTTTAACTTAATAAATACTTCAGTTCACACTCAGTATGGGATTAACAATGTTAAGCAGGTTATTATAAATCGTATTGCTGTAATGGCGGGGCCTTCCGGAAGTGGAAAGTCCAGCCTTTTAAACTGTCTGGTAGAGGGTGCTAAAATTAAAACCCAGGAAGTCAGTAGGAAAATTGGAAGGGGACGGCATACTACCCGCCATGTCGAACTATACCCTATAGCAAGTGGAGGTTGGATTGCTGATACACCTGGATTTAGTGTACTTGACGTACCTGATATAGAAAGCAGTAAGCTAGCGGACTATTATCCCGATTTTAGAGAATATACAAATAACTGCAAATTTACCAATTGCCTCCATTATCGGGAAAAAGAATGCGGGCTCAAAAAAGCCGTTGCCGATGGCTATATAGCTCAATTCCGTTATGACAATTATCTAGCTATATTAAAAGAACTAATTCAGAATGAGAGGTGCTATAGTTGACATTAATAGCCCCTTCTATCCTTTCCGCTAATTTTAGCCGGTTGGGGGAGGAAATCAAAAAAGTTGAAAAGGCTGGAGCTGATTGGCTACATATAGATGTTATGGATGGCCATTTTGTACCCAACATTACTATTGGACCTCAGGCTGTCGCCGACATCAGGAAAGAAACTAAATTATTGTTTGATGTACACCTCATGATTGAAAATCCAGAAAGGTTAATACCTGAATTTTCCCGGGCTGGTGCTGATATTATCACTGTTCATGTGGAAGCATGTACTCATCTCAACCGGGTAATCAACCTGATAAAAGAAGCAGGGGTAAAAGCCGGAGTTGCCCTTAATCCCGCTACACCATTAACATATTTAGAAGAGATATTAGAAGATATTGACCTTGTGCTCTTAATGACGGTAAACCCTGGTTTTGGGGGACAGGAATTTATTCCTTCATCCCTAAAAAAAATTGATCGCACCCGGCAATTACTATCTAAACATTCAGTATCCCCCTATTTGGAGGTAGATGGTGGGATTAATGAGCAAACTGCCATTGATGTGGTTAAGTTTGGGGTACAGGTACTGGTAGCCGGTTCCTATATATTTAAATCTGCCTCTCCGGAAGCTGCTGTTGCTACCCTTAAGGCGATAAGCACTGGTATTGACCGCTAATAATAGTAGTGTTAATATTAAATAATAAAAAATAAACAAATGAATTAACAAGCTTTCTTCGGGGATGGGTGAAATTCCCTATCGGCGGTATAGCCCGCTAGCCTTTCGGGGCATGATCCGGTGAAATTCCGGGGCCGACAGTGATAGTCTGGATGGGAGAAGAGAGTCTAATGCATGCTGTATAAATATACAGTATAATCCTTTAGCTCGTCCAAAACCCGATGTTATCGGGTTTTTTTAGTTTAACAGGATGGAGTAATTACTATGGATTATTTTAAAGATCAGGAATATATGCAAAAAGCATTAGAGCTTGCTGCCCAGGCCAGGGGAAGGACGAGTCCCAACCCTATGGTAGGTGCTGTAGTAGTCAAAGATGGCCAGATTATAGGTCAGGGTTATCATATTAAGGCGGGAACCCCTCATGCTGAAGTTATAGCTTTAAGAGAAGCAGGGGCCAATGCCAGGGGAGCAACCCTTTATGTTAACCTGGAACCATGCAGCCATTATGGAAGAACTCCTCCTTGTGCTGAGGCTATAGTTAAAGCTGGCATCACCAAGGTGGTTATTGGCTGCCTGGATCCTAATCCTTTGGTGGCAGGCAAAGGATTAGAAATACTACAAAACGCTGGTATCGAAACCAGGGTTAATGTACTGCAGGAAAAAGCTTTAAAACTTAATGAAGCTTTTTTTAAATACATTAAAACAGGTCTGCCTTTTGTGAGTCTTAAAGTAGCTATGACTCTCGATGGCAAGATTGCTACCAGCACTGGTGATTCCAGGTGGATTAGTTCAGCAGATTCGCGTCAGTATGTACATCAACTTCGAAACTTTACTGATGCTATTATGATTGGAATCGGTACGGTCTTGAAGGATGACCCCTTGCTAAATACTCGTTTGGATATAAGCGATAAACGTGATCCTATTAGGGTAATTATAGATAGTAAACTTGACTTACCTTTAGAAAGCCAAATAGTTAAAACGGCAAGTAAACAGCCTACCATTGTTTTTTGTAATCATCAGGCTGATGCCGAAAAAAAAGAACTGCTTATAAAAAATGCCATAGAGATCATAGCCATAGAAGGAGGGGACATTCTCCCCTTAGAAGAGGTTTTAAGATGCTTGGGAAAAATGGGCATAATGACCCTATTAGTTGAAGGGGGAGGGGAAATCAATGGCTACCTGATGGCTAAAGGGTTAATTGATAAATTATATTGGTTTATTGCTCCCAAGCTTGTAGGAGGCAGGCAAGCTCCCACCCCGGTAGGAGGTATAGGAATACCCGTTTTAAAGGAAGCTTTGCGGGTAAAATCTATGGAAATTAGCCGATTGGGCGAAGATATCCTAATTACAGGTTATATTAATTTAATTGATTAGAATGGAAATAAACTCAGCAACCTAAATCGTGAAGCGATGCGAAACATTAGTAGTACCCGTAGGGTGGTAACCCTGGTCCTTCGGACCCACGGATTGACACGTTTTTTTGACGCTGATGGACGCTGCTTTTTATGATTTACGCTGATTTATTATTAATTAATTTGTGATTCTACTCAACAAGTCAAGTAATAAATA
>Ga0134092_1000144_pt1 | contig 71733 bp, 54 predicted proteins | sample 3_6taG_FD_94454 | JGI IMG/M metagenome (GOLD analysis project Ga0134092, IMG submission 94454) | Switchgrass degrading microbial communities from high solid loading bioreactors in New Hampshire, USA - 3_6_20_6_A3 metaG | ecosystem: Engineered > Bioreactor > Semi-continuous > Anaerobic >... | reverse complement strand
CCTGGGAAGTAGCCTCTTCATCTTGATGTAACTGCGGCAGAATTTTCTTACCGTCGCATTACATATAAAACCATTACAGGAGGGATATCCATGTCAAAATTTCCTATTTCCATCGCGTCCTATTCCTTTCATAACATGTTGGCGGAAGGCAGAATTGATGTATTTGGCTACCTTGAGCTGCTGGCCAGCCGTTACCGAGTACAATATGCTGATATCTGGAGCGGATTTTTGCCTACCCTTGATGAGGATTTTCTTCGGAAAGTCCGTCAGGAAATGGATCGACGGGGCTTGAGCCTTGCCAATTTATGCGTAGACGGTCCCCACCTGTGGGAAGATGACCCTGAGGTAAGAAAAAAGCATGATGCACTGGCGATGGAGTACATAAAAGCAGGGAAAATTCTCGGAGCCCGTACAATCCGAATTGATATGGGATGCCATCAGGACGATCTTAGCGAAGAAGCCTTTGATTACATTGTGGAGCACTACCGAAAATATGCTCAGATCTGCTATGACGAAGGAATGCTTATCGGGCCTGAAAATCACTGGGGTGCATCCAGGCGTCCGTATAACCTAAAACGCGTCCTTGAGGCTGTCAATCACCCTGCTTATGGGCATCTCTTGCATTTTGAGAATTTTAAAGAAGATCGTGAACTGGGCTATGAAACGGTGATTCCCGTAGCTATGCATACCCATATCGCTGCAAACACCATTCCGGTGGCAAAGGATATTATTCGAAGGCTCATTTTGACCGGTTATAAGGGGACCTTTAGTGTTGAGCACCATTCCGGTCATTTTGAATTAGAGCGAGTGGAATGGCAGCTTGCATGTGTTCGATGCATACTGGCTGAGCTTGAGGAAGATGGGCTGCAAGAACCGGTGAAACCGGATTATTTCCAAACCATTTATTATCAAAATAAATAAGGGGGGTCCGTCCAATGAAAGAGATTCAAATCGGGATTATCGGCTGTGGAATCATTGCCCATCAGCATATGGAGAACTATAGAAACATACCAAATTGTAAGGTCGTTGCAATCTGTGATATCGATGAACAGAAATTGCATCAATTTGGTGATAGGTACGGGATAGCAAAGCGTTATACTCATATCGGAAAGATGCTAAGGGAAGCGGATATCGATTCCGTGGACGTATGCCTGCATAATAACCTCCATGCACCGGTTTCGATAGAAGCCATGAGACAGGGAAAGAATGTATATTGTGAAAAGCCTATGGCCGGCTCATGGGCAGATGCCAAGGCTATGTATGATACTGCCCAGGAGACAGGGCGTATGCTGCACATCCAGTTGGGCTTTCTCTACAGCGATGAAACTCGGGCTGCCAAAAGGCTTATTGACAACGGCAGACTTGGCCGGATATACCATATGCGTTCCTACGGTTACCGCAGGCGTGGACGTCCATATGTAGACGGATATGCCACAAAGGAGTTTGTTAACAAGGATATAGCTGCCGGTGGCGCAATGTTTGACATGGGTGTATATCATATATCTCAACTTTTATACTTAACGGGGCTTCCAAAGCTTGAGAGAGTTGTTGGCCATACTTATACGGAAGTAGAACTGGATCCGGTGCGAAAGGAAATAAGCGGTTTTAATGTTGAGGAGTTGGGCTGCGGATTTGCCCATTTTGAAAACGGATTGACGATGGATATCCTTGAATCCTGGGCTATCCACATGAATCCCTTTTCCGGTTCCTTTATTGCGGGAAGTAAAGGCGGAATCCGTTTATCCCCCTTCAGTTTCCATACCATCATCGATGATATGGAGGTAGACAGTACCGTCAATTTAGGTGCAATGCATTATCGCAATGATACTGTCCATGCTGAAAAAGAAAGATTCTATAATTCTTCCCAGATCCACTGGATTGCCGCGCAGCTCGGCGAATGTCCGCTTCTTCCTACAGCCAAGATAGCACTGGACACCCAGTTAATTCAGGAGGGAATTTATATCTCCCATGAATTGCAGCGAGAAGTTACTGCTGACGAGATTATGAGTATGTCCACTTCAAAAGCCCTGGAGATTCCGAACCTCTATCTCTAAAACAAAAAGCATGTATGTCTATTCTGAATTGGGAGCCCCATTTCATGCGGCTCCCTTTATATTTCATTGCGTTAAACAAGATGAATAATCAGGAGCTGCTTCGAGCAAAGCATCATCAAAAGCATTTGTTGGCATGCTATAACTGATCACATTACCTTGATTGAAATGATAAGCTATTAATAAAAATGACATGACTTTATGGAAGAGACTTTATATTATAGAAGGCTTTAGGAGGGTTTCCATTCACGTATAAAAGATATAAAAGCATTGCATAAAAGATAAAAATATGCAATAATAGATTGAATTAAAAGCAAGAAAGGTTGTGATGATAAGGTTGGAAAATAAGCTGGTGTTGTATGGTTTTAATAATCTTACAAAATCACTTAGTTTCAATATTTATGATGTATGTTATGCAAAAACGGAGAGAGAAAAAAAAGATTACATCGAATATATAGACGAACAATATAACTCAGAACGACTCACCAATATTTTATATAAGGTAACCGAAATGATCGGCGCCCATGTTCTTAATATTTCAAAGCAGGATTATGAACCCCAGGGAGCTTCTGTGAACATTCTTATTGCTGAAGGAGCAGTGCCGCCGGATCAAATAGATGAATCATGCAATCAGGGGAAATTTCTCCGCAAACGCGATACAATCCATGCTCATTTGGATAAGAGCCATGTGACCGTTCATACTTTTCCCGAACATCATCCTGATAATGCTATTTCAACCTTTCGTGTGGATATTGATGTTTCCACCTGCGGTAAAATTTCTCCACTGAAAGCGCTGGATTTTTTAATTGACAGCTTTGAATCTGATATTATCATGATTGATTATCGAGTTCGAGGGTTTACACGGGATATTGAAGGCAAGAAGTACTTTATAGATCACGATATTAAATCCATTCAGGATTTTATTGATGAAAAAACCTTAAAAAAGTATGACGCTGTAGATATGAACATTTACCAGTTGAACACTTTTCATACAAAAATGCTGATAAAGGAGATAGAGCTCCAGAATTATCTATTTAATAAAGATGTTTATGAATTGCCTCCTAAGGAAAGGTTAGAAATAATAAATAATCTTCGAAAAGAAATGATTGAGATCTTCAGTGGCATGAATATTTATTAGACTTGGGAGGTAAGAAAAGTTGGATCAAAACAGGGCTCCGATTTTTGAAGCTTTAGAAAAACAGAGAACGGACCGAATTGTTCACTTTGATGTACCAGGACACAAGGGTGGAAGGGGAAATAAGGAGCTTACGGCATTCCTTGGAGAAAAATGTCTTAAGGTTGATGTAAACTCCATGAAATCCGTAGATAATTTGAATCATCCGGTATCGGTTATTAAGGATGCACTGGATTTGGCAGCAGAGGCTTTCGGAGCAAAAAGCTGTTTTTTCATGGTTAATGGAACTACGGCGGCGGTGCAGGCGATGGTCATGTCAGCCTGCAAAGCAGGAGATAAGATCATTATGCCCCGTAATGTGCACAGAAGCGCTATCAATGCCCTGGTTATTTGCGGTGCTATCCCGGTATATGTGAATCCTGGAATCAATCACAGACTGGGCATAGCACTGGGAATGTCTGTTTCCGAGATTGAAAAAGCAGTGGGAGAAAACCCGGACGCAAAGGCTATTCTGGTGAATAATCCAACTTATTACGGAATCTGTTCTGACCTTAGAAAAATTGTAGAAATCGGCCACAGGCACAATATGCTGGTTTTGGTTGATGAAGCCCATGGGACCCATTTTTACTTTGGGGAAAACATGCCCGTCTCTGCAATGACAGCAGGAGCAGATATGGCATCGGTCAGCATGCACAAAACCGGTGGTTCTTTAACCCAGAGTTCGATTCTGTTGTGTGGCCAGAATGTGAATGTTGATTATGTGAGGCAGATTATTAACCTTACCCAAACAACCAGTGCATCCTACCTGCTTCTGTCGTCCCTTGATATAGCAAGGAAAAATCTAAGTTTAAATGGAAAGGAAATATTTAGAAAAGCCGTTCAACTATCTAACTATGCCAGGGATGAAATCAATCACCTTGGTGGCTATTATGCCTTTTCCAAAGAGATTATTGATCATGACGCTGTTTATGACTTTGACGTCACAAAGCTGGCCATCAACACAAGGGATCTTGGGCTTGCAGGGATTGAAGTATATGACATCCTTCGGGATGATTACGGAATTCAAGTTGAATTCGGCGACTTAGGGAATATACTTGCAATTATTTCAGCAGGCGACAGAGAAATGGAGATTGAAAGGCTTATTTCAGCCCTCTTTGAAATTAAAAGACTCTATGCAAAGGACTCAACCGGAATGTATGACCATAACTATATAAACCCTGATGTTGTATACACTCCCCAGAGGGCCTTTTACAGCAGTAAAAGAGCCGTACCTATTAAAGAAAGCAATGGGAAAATAAGCTGCGAATTTGTAATGGCATATCCGCCCGGGATTCCCATTCTGGCACCCGGAGAACGGATTACTGTTGAGATTATAGACTATATTACTTATGCCAAGGAGAAGGGGAGTTTACTCATGGGTACCCAGGATATGAGGGTCGAAAATATATACGTTATGGAGGAATAGTATGGAACTTTGGTTTACGGAAAATCATACTGAGAATGTGAAGTTTTCTATAAAAGTAGATAAACAGCTGGCAAGTGTAGAAAGCGAATTTCAACGAATTGATGTTTTTGATTCCTATGAATTTGGTAAAGTTTTAGTGTTAGACGGATATGTCATGCTTACCGAAAAGGATGAATTTATTTATCATGAAATGATAACCCACGTACCGATGGCAGTAAATCCGGAAATAAAAAAGGTACTGGTAATCGGAGCGGGCGATGGCGGAACAATTAGAGAATTGACCAGGTACAACCATATCAAAGCCATTGACATGGTTGAGATTGACAAGCTGGTCGTAGACATATGCAAGGAGCACATTCCCCAAACTGCGTCAAAATTATCGGATGAACGGGTCAATATCTTTTACGAGGATGGCCTGAAATTTGTTCGAAGCAAACAAAATGAATACGATTTAATTATAGTTGACTCTACAGATCCTTTTGGACCCGGGGAAGACCTGTTTACAAGGGAGTTTTACGGCAACTGTTATAAGGCATTGAAGGAGGACGGAATTTTAGTCAATCAGCATGAAAGCCCTTATTATAAAAACGACGCCATGGCTATGCAGAAAGCCCATCAAAGAATTAAGTCCGTCTTTCCCGTGGCTCGTATTTATCAAGCTCATATTCCGACATATCCGTCGGGTCATTGGTTATTTGGTTTTGCATCAAAAAAGTATGATCCGATTGCTGATATAAAAGAAGAGAAGTGGAATTCTTTTAATATAAAAACCAAATATTATAATACTGAACTGCATAAAGGATCCTTTGCGATTCCAAACTATGTAAAGGAACTTTTAGAAAATGCATGAATGAAATTTAAAATAATATGCGGGCTTTTGAAGGATTTTATTCGCAAAAGAACAAAGGAGGCGTTATCTTTGGGTAAAGCACTTATCATCGGAGCTGGAGCAGTTGGCAGTGTTGTTGCTCATAAATGCGTTCAGAATTCCGAGGTTTTCGAGGAAATTTGCATTGCAAGCAGAACAAAGGCAAAATGTGATGCTTTAAAGGAAAGGCTGGACGGTGGAAAAACGAAAATTCAGACTGCCCAGGTCAATGCAGATCATAAAGATGAAGTGATTGAACTGATAAACCGGTTCAAACCGGACATTGTCATCAATGTTGCTCTGCCTTATCAAGATTTGGCGATTATGGATGCCTGTCTGGAGACAAGGACAGACTATGTCGACACTGCAAACTATGAACCACCTGAGGTGCCAAAGTTTGAGTATAAATGGCAGTGGGCGTACAAAGAAGCATACGAAAAGGCCGGCATTACAGCACTCTTGGGAAGCGGATTTGATCCGGGAGTGACGGGAGTTTTCACAGCTTATGCCCAAAAGCATTACTTTGATGAGATTCATTATATTGATATTCTAGACGCAAATGCCGGCGATCATGGATATCCCTTTGCCACAAACTTTAACCCGGAAATTAATATCCGGGAGATTACCGCGAAGGGATGTTACTGGGAAAATGGACAATGGATTGAAACTGAACCCTTAGAAATAAAAAGAACTTACAATTTTCCCGAAATAGGCGAGAAGGATATTTATCTTTTATACCACGAAGAACTGGAGTCATTGGCCAAGAACATCAAAGGTGTAAAGAGGATCAGATTTTGGATGACTTTTTCAGAAAGCTACCTCACCCACTTAAGAGTTCTGCAAAATGTGGGTATGACCTCCATAGAACCCATTGAATTCCAGGGAATGAAAATCGAACCCCTGCAATTTTTAAAAGCGGTTCTGCCTGATCCTGCAACTTTAGGCCCGAGAACAAAAGGGAAGACCAACATCGGATGCATTTTCCGGGGAATCAAGGATGGAAAACCGAGAAGCTATTATGTATACAATGTATGCGATCATCAGGAATGCTACAGGGAAGTAGGCTCTCAAGCAGTTGCCTATACAGCGGGTGTACCTGCAATGATTGGGGCAATGATGGTTTTGACTGGGAAATGGAAGAAACCCGGAGTCTTTAATGTGGAAGAATTTGACCCGGATCCCTTTATGGATGCGCTGAATAAATGGGGCCTGCCCTGGAAGGAAAGTTTTTCACCGGAGTTGGTAGTTTGAAATGAAGACGGACATCGATTTTAGCAAGGTACCCAGCCCGTCCTATATTGTTGATGAAAGACTTCTTGTTAAAAATTTGGAGACCCTCAAAAGCGTAATGGACAGGACAGGCTGTCGCATCCTCCTTGCCCAGAAAGCTTTTTCCATGTATTCCTTGTATCCGCTGATTGGGAAATACTTAAGCGGAACCACTGCCAGCTCACTGTTTGAGGCCAGGTTAGGTTATGAAGAGATGAAAGGCCGTGAGGTTCACATATACTCTCCGGCTTACAAAGAAGAAGAATTTGATGAGATTATGCAGATATGCGATCACATTATTTTTAATTCCTTTTCCCAGTGGTACAAGTATAAGGACAGGCTAAAAAAATCCGGCAAGAAAATCGAATGCGGGCTGCGGATTAACCCTGAATATTCAGAGATAGAAACGGATATCTATAATCCGTGCGCAGTCGGCTCAAGGCTTGGAATCACATTGGAGCATTTTAAAGGAGGGGATCTGGAAGGGATTGACGGGCTCCATTTCCACACGATGTGCGAGCAAAATTCAGACGTTTTAGAGCGCACTCTGAAGGTTGTAGATGAAAAGTTTGGGAAATACATCAAAGATATGAAATGGATCAATCTCGGCGGAGGGCACCACATCACCAGACCCGATTATGATATTGATAAGCTGGTTGAATGTATTTTATTCATAAAAGAAAAATACGGAGTAGATGTTTATTTAGAACCGGGCGAAGCGGTTGCGTTAAATGCCGGGTTCCTTGTGGCAAGGGTACTGGATATTGTGAATAATGGCATAGACATCGCCATCCTAGATACTTCTGCAGCCTGTCATATGCCGGATGTTATCGAGATGCCCTATAGACCCAAAATAATAGATGCCGGTCAGCCGGGAGAGTATCCATATACTTATAGACTGGGAGGAGTAACTTGTCTTGCCGGAGATATCATAGGCGATTATTCCTTTAGAAGACCGTTGAAATCAGGAGATTGCTTGGTCTTTACCGATATGGCCATATACACGATGGTGAAAAACAATACTTTTAACGGTATCAACTTACCTTCTATAGGGATTTATAACGATGACGGGATAAGAATCGTCAGAGAATTTGGTTATATGGATTTTAAAGGGCGGTTATCTTAATTGGTGTTGTTACCTTGGGAGGTACAACAATTCTTCCACTATCTCATTTATCAAAATAGCCTTCCAGATTGTCATGGAAGGTTTATTTTTATGATAAGTCATGCTCTTTCCAGTGGAAAACAATGATTAAAATATAGTACAATGGAAATAGTGAACAACATGAATTTCAAGCAAAAAATAGGAGGTACGAAAATTTTCAATAGGCCTTAAAGGCGGAAATTCATGTTCGCAGTAATATTTCAAGGAGGGAAACGGTCTATGGAACCATATAAGAATCCAAACTTAAGCATAGAAGAAAGAGTAGAGGATCTTTTATCAAGAATGACACTGGAAGAAAAGGTGGGGCAGTTAAATCAGGTTGTAGCCACCAAATGGAATATTGATGAAGTGAGGAAGCTAGCCAGGGAAGGGAAAATTGGCTCGAGATTGTTGGCCTCTTCGGGACTGGCAGGCAATGAGGAACAGCATACCGCTGACGTATTAGAGGGGAATGAAGTTCAAAGGATAGCCGTTGAAGAAAGCAGGCTTGGTATTCCCATTATCAATGGCCGCGATGTTATTCATGGACACCGTACCGTTTTTCCTATTCCCCTTGCCCAGGCTGCAAGCTGGGATCTCGATTTGGTTGAGAAAGCAGCGTCTATTGCAGCCCTAGAAGCCTCTGCTTCCGGCGTCCATTGGACCTTTGCTCCTATGATAGATATTGCCAGGGATCCAAGGTGGGGAAGGATCATAGAAGGCTACGGGGAAGATCCGTATTTGTGTTCAGCCATGGCCAGAGCTTCCGTGAAAGGTTTCCAAGGGGAAGATATGAGCGCGGAAGGCCGTATTGCTGCATGCGCAAAGCATTATGTTGGATATGGCGCTGCAGAAGGGGGCAGGGATTATAACTCAGTGGAAATTACGGACAATACATTGAGAAACGTTTACTTACCGCCTTTCAAAGCCGCGGTAGAAAGCGGTGTTGCCACGGTCATGTCAGCTTTTCATGAAATCGGCGGGGAACCGGTAACAGCCAGCTACTATTTGCTTACAGAGGTCTTAAAAAATGAATTCCAATTCGACGGATTTGTGGTTAGCGATTGGGAAGCCATCATGCAACTTTTGCACCAGAGGCTGGCAGAGGATTCAAAGGATGCTGCTTTGAAGGCTTTTCAAGCCGGTGTAGACATGGATATGAAAGACCAATTCTATATCAATCATATCGCTGATCTGGTCAGAGAAGGAAAAGTCAGTGAAGAAAGGTTGGATGATGCAGTAAGGCGAATACTGCGGATCAAATTCAGATTAGGGCTGTTTGAACATCCCTATACCGATCTCGAGCTGGCCAGGAAGGTGCATCTACATAAAGATCATCTTGAGATCGCAAGAAGGATTGCTGCGCGAAGTATGGTTCTGCTGAAAAATAAAAATGGCCTCCTTCCATTGCCTAAAAAAGGGAAAAGAATTGCCGTCATCGGACCAATGGCCAATGAAAAGCGTGCATTAATGGGAAGCTGGACCCTCGATGGAAGGGCAGAGGATGTTATAACAATTATTGAGGGAATAAAGAGGGTTGCACCTGAAGCAAATATTATTACCTCTTCTTCCGGCTTGATGGATGATATGATTTATGCTGCGCGCCATGCCGATATAATAGTGATTGCAGTGGGAGAAAGTCAGATCCGCAGCGGTGAAGCAAACAGCGTAGCAGATCTTGAGCTATCTCCGGGACAAGAGGAACTTGTAGAAACCGTCCATCGATTCGGCAAGCCGGTTGTGGTTGTAGTCTGTGCCGGCCGGCCACTGGCCATTACCAAAATAGATGCAGCGGCAGATGCCGTTCTTTATGCATGGCATCCCGGTACTCAAGGGGGCTTAGCGGTTGCAGACATCCTGTTTGGCGATGTCAACCCAAGCGGCAAGTTGCCCGTTACTTTCCCCAGAACGGCAGGACAAATACCATTATATTATAATCATAAGAGTACCGGTCGTGCGATTGATGAATACTTTAATAAGAGCCACTTCCTAAATTATCACGATCAGACCGGCAAACCCTTATATCCATTTGGTTTTGGGCTTAGTTATACCACTTTTGAATATGATCATTTAAAAATAGAAAAGACCGAGGTTCAGAAAGGTGAAGAAGTCAAGGTCAGCGTACAGGTTACCAATAGGGGCAAGGTGGCTGGAGAAGAGATCGTACAGTGCTATGTAAGCGATAAGGTTTCCAGCACTACGCGTCCCGTGAGGGAATTGAAAGCATTTAGGCGGGTCCACTTGCAACCCGGTGAAAGCAAAACCGTTGCTTTCACATTGGATGAAGAAGCTCTGTCCTTTTACGGACAGGATGGGAAAAGAATCTTAGAACCAGGTGTATTTACGGTCTGGATTGGTGGCAACTGCCTAACTGAATTAGGTGTGGACTTTAGAGTCCTGTAGAAATAAACAGGGATCTTAGCCAATTGCTTAAGATCCCTGTTTTCATATTCTTAATCCTGCTTCTCATTCTCCTTAGCGTCTTCAAAGGGATAATGGAGCCCCCATTGCTTTCTTATAGAATCCATCGTCTCTGCAATTTCTATGGACTCGGTGAGGGGCATCAGTGAATTTTCAAGCCTGCCTGCCCTCAGGTCCTCATGGACGGCGGCAATTTCAAAATGGAATCCTTCACCGGGGTGATCCTGATAGAATTCCTCAACAATCCTCCCGCCTTTGTATAGAAAAGCCTTTTTGGGTGACCAGAAATGAGGTATGATAATATAACCTTTTTCACCGATGATCCGAGCTTCTTGTGGAGTCTCTGTACAGATTGCGGAAAATAGTGAAGCCATTCCTCCTCCCTCGTAGCTCAGGATGCAATTCATTCTTGCATCTACTCCTGTCGGAGTCATATCCGCCATACTAAAGATGCGATCGGGTTTTTTGCCAAATACCATAGAAACAAAGGAAATCGTATATACTCCTACATCTAATAAGCTGCCACCGGCCAGGTTCGGGTTAAATAACCGCGAAGAAGGATCTATGTCTGTAGAAAAGCCGAAATCGGCTTGCACAAGATGTACCCTTCCAATTTCTCCATTTTCAAGCCATTTTCGTACCTGATGCATGGCAGGGAAAAATCGGGTCCACATTCCTTCCATAAGGTAAACCCCTGCTTCCCTTGCCTTTGATACCATCTTTCGCACCTGAAGGGCGTTAGGGGCCATAGGCTTTTCACATAATACAGGTTTGCCCATACTGAGTGCCGTCAAGGTGTTTTCCATATGCAGAGCATGGGGCGTTGCAATATACAAAATATCCACATTTTCATCGAGTATAACATCTTTATAGTCTGAATAGGCTTTTACCCCGTAATGATCAGCGAAGGCTTTAGCGTTTTCAAAATTCCGCGAAGCTACTGCTGCCAAGTAAGCCTCCGGGACCATTTGAAGATCTTTTATAAATCGATTCGCAATACTGCCTGCACCAATAAACCCCCAACCTATTTTTCCTTTCATGCAAAGTTCCCTCCTTAATGAAATCATTGAGCAGTTGTCAGTACTAGTTGTATTATATACTAGCTGGCAGTCTATAGCTATTGCATTTAGAATGCATACCAAAATATCTTACTAAAGCGTGTATCGGAGGTACAGTGATTCTTCATTCGTCCCTGTAATATTGACAGAAGGCGTTTTTTTATACTAAACTGTTTGGTAATAGATTTATATTGGATATTAGGTGAAAAAAGAGAAGTGTAGCAATTGAAGAACTTCTGTCTCGACTTAGTAAAGCCAGTGGTGAGGATTTTATTAATGAGTGTGCATTGCTTTCTTATAGATTTCCCTTAAACGATGAGTGAATTGGAAAAATAGCAGAAACGAAAAATTCTTTAGAGGAGTTATCGTATGAAGAATAAGGTGCCTGCTGTTGAGCTTCAAATGAGAATGTCCCGCTTCAGGAGGGAAATGGAGATATCTTGTCCTGAATGGAAAATGGTAGTTATTTTCAGCAAAGTCAATCAATATTATTTTACCGGTACAATGCAAGATGGAATACTAGTGATTCCAAGAAATGAAGAGGCAACCTATTGGGTACGCCGCAGCTATGAGCGTGCCATGGATGAATCATTGTTTCCGTGTATAAAGCCAATGAAAAGCTTTAGAGATGCTGCCCAAGCTGTAAAAGTGCTGCCGGAAATTGTATATACAGAAACAGAAGTCGTGCCATTGGCTTTATACAGAAGATTCATTAAATATTTCCCCTTTGAGGAAGTTAGGTCGGCAGATTCTCAGATTATGGCTGTAAGAGCTGTAAAAAGCGAATATGAATTGTCCATCATGAAAAAAGCCGGCGAAATTCATAGGAGGATATTGGAAGAGAGAGTACCTGAAATATTAAAGGAAGGCATGAGCGAAGCGGAGTTGGCAGCTAAGTTGTTCTTCATAATGATAGAGGAGGGACATCATGGTGTTGCGCGTTTTGGAATGTTTGATACAGACATATCACTAGGTCATGTTGCTTTTGGTGAAAGTTCAATCTATCCAACATTTTTCGACGGACCTGGTGGAAATTACGGCATGTGTCCGGCTGTGCCTTTTTTTGGAAGTCGGGAGAATTTGTTAAAAAAGGGCGATCTGGTTTTTGTTGATGTTGCTTTCGGGATAGACGGCTATCACACCGATAAAACCATGATATATATGTTCGGTAAGCCTTTATCAAATGAAGTAATTGCTGAACATTACCGATGTCTCGAAATCCAGAACAAGATTGCTGAGATGTTAATTCCTGATAAAGTTCCGTCAGAGATATACCATGAAATTATGAATAGCATCGATAATGATTTTCTGAAAAACTTCATGGGGTTTGGAGAGCGAAAAGTGAAATTTCTTGGGCATGGGATTGGATTGACAATTGACGAGACACCGATCATAGCAAATGGTTTTTCTGATCCTATAAAAGAAAATATGCTGATTGCACTGGAACCTAAAAAAGGAATAGAAAAGGTTGGGATGGTTGGGGTAGAGAATACCTTTCTGGTGACTAAAGATGGTGGCAAGAGTATTACAGGTAATCACCCCGGACTCATTTTGGTTTGATGAAAGCAGTTTCTAATATTTTGTTCTTTAAATAGGGATATTGATTTCATATTATTGGTTCTTATTTGCAGGAGTTTGGATTGATACGTAGAATAATAAAGATAAAAGTTAAACAGCTCGTGTGAAAAGATTAATGGAATTTTTATCTTTTATTGAGCTCTTATCAGCTAATTTTTAAAAACTGTTTGTGGACTTTTAGCAGTCAAGAACGGGGAGTATTATGAAAGCTCTGGAAATGGTCGGACCGAGGAAAAGTCGCATTATTGACGTGCCTGATTTGGAGCCCGGACCGGGTCAGGTTTTAGTGAAAGTCAAATATACGGGAGTTTGCATGTCCGAATGGCATCAATGGGTAGATGCTAGACCCGGTGCCAGGATGGGTCATGAACCAATCGGTACTGTTGCTGCTTTGGGGGAAGGAGTAAAAGGCTTTCAGATAGGGGAGCGGGTGACTGGACTTAGCAGCACCCCTACCTATGCCGAATATTGCCTTTTTCAGCAGGAGAATCTCGTCCATGTGCCTGACAATTTAAGGGATGAAGATGCCATTGCAGAACCCTTATCCTGTCTGATCAGTGCAGCCAGCAAGCTGAGGATAGAGAAAGCCGGTGATACAGTTGCCGTAGTGGGTACAGGATATATGGGCCTCGGCATGGTCTCATTATTCAGGCTGCAGGGTGCCGGTAAAATTATCGGAGTGGATCCAAGGCCCATCGCCCGTGAAAATGCACTGCGTTTTGGTGCCAGTGAAGTATATGCACCGGATGAAGTACCGGACAAATACTTGGTAACTGAGTGGAACAGTGAGATGATGATCAAGGGCATTCCCATTGTTTCAGAGTTTGCCGGTACGGAGGATGCTCTGAAGCTGGCCGGTGATATGACAGCAGTTCATGGTACGCTGGGGGTTGGAGGCTGGCATCAAGGAGGCATGAGAACCGTAGATTTTAAATTATGGGGATGGAAGGGAATTATTATAAATAATACCCATGAACGCCGCACTGCTTTCCAAGTGGAATGCTGTAGGAATGCTTTAGACCTCTTATCGAAAGGAATATGGAATTTTAAAGGCCTTAGCACTCACATATACGGATTAGATGAATTTGATCGAGCCAATGAGGACCTGATTTCCAAACCCAATAATTTTATCAAAGCTCTTATTCGTTGTAGTGATTGGTAATGCATACGAAATGGAATAATGAATGATTTTTAATAGCGCCTGCCAAAATACCTATTGAATATTTCTCGTTTTCGTTTTATAATAGGTTATGGTTTTTGTGGGGAATTAGCTCAGCTGGTTAGAGCGCTACGCTCACATCGTAGAGGTCGTAGGTTCGAGTCCTATATTCCCCACCATTTTTTTGGGGATATAGCTCAGCTGGTAGAGCGTCTGGCTCGCATTCAGAAGGTCGTGGGTTCGAGTCCCATTATCTCCACCAAAAAGCGATAACCAACAATCGGTTATCGCTTTTTTGTTCATGATGCTCCTTCATAAAGACATATACCGGAAAAAGGGATGAGCTTTTTTAAAATAAAGAGGTTTTATCAATAAATGTCATTTTTAAATTGAATGTAATGAAAGTGACAGAGGAATCGATTCTTGTCTTAAGCGATATGGTTTGTTATAATATTAACAAACTTTTTACTAAATAGAGAGAAGGTAGCGGTAATGATTTATATGTTAGACACAGCAGATTTGAAAGAAATTGAAAGGCTAATGGATTTGTATCCAATCGAAGGAGTGACGACCAATCCAACTATTGTTGCAAGAGGGAATCTAAAATTGAGAGAACTCATCAAAAGAGTTCGGAATCTCATTGGGGAAGAAAAAATGTTGCATGTACAAACCATCAGCGATAGATCAGAAGATATGGTCAATGAAGCACTGCGCCTTAGGGATCTTGCAGGTGGTAATTTTTACGTGAAGATTCCGGCCACGCCCCAAGGGATAAAGGCTATTCAAGCTTTGAAAAAACGGAACATAAAAGTAACAGCAACAGCGATTTTTACACAGCTACAAGGCTTGATCGCCGCGAAAGCCGGGGCGGATTTTATAGCTCCCTATGTCAACCGTTTGGATAACATATCATCCAATGGAATCGAGGTTGTATCGGATCTGGTAAAATTGATGGATATCTATCGCTTGGACACCAAGGTGCTGGCAGCGAGCTTCAAAAATGTAGATCAAGTCTACCGGGTAGGTATGGGAGGAGCCCATGCCGTCACCATAAGCCCGGAGCTTTTCGATCATATTATGCATCACCCTCTGATTGAACAATCAGTAGAAGCTTTTAAGAAAGATGCCGTTGGTTTTTATGATTTGGATATCAAAGGACATGAAGAAGACAGAAAAAGAATGAAAACTGCTTGAATTTAAAAAGGGGGTGTCGCAAAACTACTTTAGTAGGAAGCTGCACTCCCTTTTATCGAACCAAAAATTAGCGAAAGTTTTCTTAATGCTTTATCTTTATTATACCTTGCTTTAAGTCAAATGAATTGGGCTGTTTCACAATAAGCTTTTTCTAATTGTGGAACAGGCCCTTTTTATTTTCCGGGGAAACTTTCTATGATATAATATACATGGTAAATATCGGAATTCGAGGAGTGATATCATTATGAGCGAATATCAGAGTATTTTGTACGAATATTTTTTAAATCCTCCTGTTGAATATCGTTCCGTTCCTTTTTGGTCGTTAAACGATAAACTGGATCCTGTTGAAATAAAAAGACAGCTCAGGGAGTTCAGAAAAGGTGGCTATGGAGGCGCTTATCTCCACAGCCGTATCGGCTTATTGACTCAATATTTGGGAGAAGATTGGTGGAAGGCGATAGATGCCGGCGTAGAAGCTTGTAAAGAGGAAGGGATCGAAGCCTGGTTTTATGACGAGGATAAATGGCCCAGCGGTTTTGCCGGTGGAATGGTTCCCCTTATGGATGAAGACTTTCATGCAAGGTGCTTAATGCGGCTTGATAAAAAGGGAAAGCTTCCTGACAATGCAGAAATCCTGGCTGAGGATGAAAATTACGTCTATTTTTGCTACAAAGTGAAAATGGGTAATCCATGGTTCAACGGGACATGCTGGGTCGATCTTCTAAATCCTGATATGGTGAAATCCTTTATAGATTGCAGCTACCGTCCATATTCAGAGCGATATGCAGAAGATACAGGGAACGCAGTCAAAGGAATTTTTACCGATGAGCCCCAGGTGAGCCCTAAAGACGACAGCATTCAGCATAAAGGAGTTCTCAGTTACTCCACCTGTCTTCGCGAAGAGTTTAAAAAACAGCATGGATACGATATCATAGATTATGTAGCCTGTCTTTTTGAAAATACAGGGAATTATAAAAAGGTGCGCCTGGATTATTATCGCACGCTGGCTTTGCAGTTTGAAAAAAGCTTCAGCAAGCAAATTGGAGAGTATTGCGAGCAAAATGGTTTGATCTGGACAGGACATTACAATGGGGAAGAGCATTTTCTTTCAGTCCTGCAAAATGTGGGAAACATGATGATCCAATACCGGCATATGCAGCGTCCAGGCATTGATCACTTAGGCCTGAGGATAAGAGGTGGCCTAAATGCAGCCAAATCCCTTTCCAGCGTGGCAAATCAGTATGGTAAAGACAGAAGGCTTTCTGAACTATTTGGAATTAGCGGACAGAATATGAGTTTTGAGGATCGAAAATGGATAGCGGATTGGCATGCAGCCCTTGGGATCAATCATTTCTGTCCCCATCTGGCTTTGTATAGCATGAAGGGATGCCGAAAGAGGGATTATCCGCCAACCCTTTCACCCCAGCAGCCCTATTGGAAATATAACAAAATTCTTGAGGACTATATGGCCAGAGTCTGCTACCTTTCATCCTGCGGCCGTTATGCCGCAGAACTGCTGGTGATACATCCGCTTGAAAGCGCTTATATTGAATATAACGGTATGGATTCTTTTCAGTCAATCATGGATGTATTTAATAGCTATTATCGGGTTCTTGAAATGCTGCAAAGTTCTCATCGCAATTATGACCTGGGAGATGAATGCATCATATCCGATATAGCAAAGGTAAAAGACGGGTATTTCAATATCGGAAAAATGAATTATAAAGCTGTACTTTTGCCCTTCATGAAAACGATTCGGAGAAAAACGTTGGAGCTCTTATTCGAATTTGCAGAATCCGGTGGATTTGTTCTTGCTGTTGGAAACTATCCGGAAACCGTAGACGGAGAAATGGATAACGAAGCTTTAGCGAAGCTGAAGAGCATTGCTGACCTGGTTACAATGGATGGCCTCACTCAAGTCCTTTCCGGGAAATTGCCTCCTGCAGTAAGAATTGAGGGAGTTGGCAGCGAAGAAGTCTATATTCATCAGCGCTGGTATGATGACGGTCAGATTTTGCAATTATCCAATACCTCCAGGCTGCAAAAGGCTGAATGTAAGGTATACCTTTCGTGCAATATCGAAAATCCATTGTTGTGGGATCCCGCTACGGGAAAATGCTTTGCACTGGTGGGAAATGAAGAAGGAGCTTTTGAAATTCATTTAGCTCCCGCTCAAACCTTGTTTTTGACCACTGCAGCTCCGTCATTATCTGCCAGAGTGGACGGCGAATATCAAATCCCTCGTTGTGAAGAAACGGTCAAGGCCATTGACGGAGTATGGCACGGCAAACGAATGGATCCGAATGCCATTACTCTGGATTTTGCCAAATATTCTACGGATGGCGGGAAAACTTTTTCAAAGCCGGAACCGATCATCGGTATTCATGAGCGCCTAACGGCTCAAGGGTATTGCGGAGAACTTAGGTTGCTTTTTGAATTTGAATCGGATGTGGTACCAAAAAACTGCAATTTGGTTATAGAACAACCTAAAATGTACAGTAGTATAGAAATCAACGGACAAGTCCTTGATTTCGTTGATACGGCTTTCTATGTCGATCATAGTTTTAGAACAACCGGTATCACTTCCCATCTAAAGAAAGGAACGAATACCATTCTCCTGGTTTTAAACTATATAGCTCCTGTCCCGGACAGCTTAGATGCTGTAACGCGGTACGGAACGGAAATAGAGAGCATTTATCTCATCGGTGATTTCGGAGTGAAAGCAAAAGCATCAAAATATTCTCCGGGAAATACTCAGAAAAACATGGACAGGACTCTGCCGTCACAAAATATTCATAGGATATCCTCATTTGTGCTGTCCGATGAAAAAGAATTTTTTAAAGGAGACTTAACAGTCCAGGGCTATCCCTTTTACAGCGGTTCCTTTCTATTAAAACAGGATTTTTATATTGATAGGTTGGATAAGGATGCCAGGTGTTTTATACGATTTCCAAAGGTTGAATCTATCGTCGTTGAATGTGAATTAAATGGCATTAAGCTTGAACCCGTTGCCTGGAGCCCATGGGAAATAGAGGTTACCTCTTGTTTGAAGGCGGGAGACAATCATATTGAGCTCACATTAACAAATTCATTGCGAAACCTTCTGGGCCCCCATCATCATTGTCAAGGGGAGTTAATAGAAGTCGGGCCGGTAAGTTTCACCGGGCGAAGTTCTTGGCCTGATCAGGTGAAGGGTAAAGACAACTGGTACGATCTAAGAATTGAAGGCAAAGCCAACAAATGGCATGATGATTATTATTTGATCCCCTTCGGTCTTTTAGAATCCCCGGTAATTATCATGAAAAATTAAAATTAGGAGGTGCTGGGAATGAGTACAAGGCCGGTTATAACAGGAAAAAAAGGTGTGGTGGCGGCGGGGCATTATCTTGCAGCATCAGCAGGCATCAAGATGTTTGCCAAAGGGGGAAACGCCGTTGATGCCGGTGTTGCAGCCGGATTTGCTTTGGCTGTCCTAAAACCCCATGAGAATTCTTTGGGCGGAGAATGTCCGATTTTGATATACTCCCCGAAAGGGAATTGTGTGAAGGCAATCAGCGGTCAAGGAGTGGCTCCTGCAAAAGCTACCGTAAGCTGGTTTAAGGAGAACGGTATTGAAGAAATTCCCGGAGACGGTTTTTTACCGGCAACTGTTCCGGGCATGTTTGGGGCATACTGCACTGCGTTATTGTATTACGGTCGGTTGAAGCTGGCAGATGTCCTAGAGCCTGCCATTGAAATCGCAGCAGGCGGTTTTCCGGTATATGGAGCCCTTAGAAACAGCATCGCTTCCTGTCAAAAAAGGTTTTTAGAAGAATGGCCAAGTTCCGCTGAAGTTTTTATGCCCGATATGAAAGTACCCAAAAACGGTCAAATATTAAAGCAACCTGCGCTTGCAAAAACACTGGGGGAAATTGCTGCAATTGCGAATCAGTACAGTGACAGGGAAAATGCGATCGAGAAGGCCATCGAACATTTCTATCATGTCATGATGGCTGAAAGGATTATTAAGTTCACAAAAAACAATTTCATTAAGGATGCAACCGGGAGAAAGCATGGGGCCCTTCTCGAGCCTCAAGATTTTTACGATTACACTACAAAGATAGAGGATCCGGTATATGTAGACTATAGAAATTACAGGGTTTTTAAGTGCGGTCCCTGGACCCAAGGGCCGGTATTTCTACAGCAGCTCAAGCTTCTTGAAGGATTTGATCTCGCAGGTATGAAGCACAATTCCGGCGATTATATCCATCTTTTGATCGAGGCCGCCAAGCTTGCCTTTGCTGATAGGGAGAAGTATTATGGGGATCCTGACTTTTCTGAAGTACCTCTTTCCATGCTTTTATCCGGGGAATATAATGCGAAAATGAGAAAAAGGATCGATTTAAAGAAGGCCAACAACGATTGTTTATGGGAACTATCCCATGATTCACAAGACGCAGCTTTATACACCGGCGACACGACCCATTTGGATACAATCGATGAAGACGGCATGATGATGTCAGCGACCCCCAGCGGTGGATGGATCCCGTCATCTCCTGTTATTCCTGATCTCGGCTTCCCCTTGGGGACGAGGGCTCAAGTATTTAACTTAAATGCAGGACATCCCAACTGCATAGAGCCGAAAAAAAGGCCCAGAACAACCCTTACTCCTTCCATAGCTTTCAAGGACGGGATGCCCTGGTTGGCTTTTGGAACCCAGGGGGGCGATATGCAGGATCAGTGGACATTGCAATTTTTCCTGAATGTCTCGGAATTTAACATGGATCTTCAGCAGGCTATCGATGAACCAACCTTTCATACCGAGCATTTTCCGAATTCCTTTTATCCCCATGGGATCAACAGGGGAATGGTGTCTATCGAAGAAGGCATAGGCCTTGAAACGGCATACAAACTCCAGGAGTTGGGGCATAAGATTCGATTGGTAAGGCCCAATTCAAACGGCCAGGTCTGTGCTGTAAGCAGAAATCCTAAGACCGGAATCATAGAAGGCGCAGCTTCGGCCAAATATGATGGTCAGGCCTATGTTATGAGTTGGTAAGGTTTTCATAAACCAATATGCCATAAGGAGAGAAGCAAATGAACAAAAGGTCAACTCTCATTCATTACATCGGAGAATCCCCTCCTCCTGAACATGAGTTAACTTTATGGTACAGGTATCCCGCTACTGATTGGGAAAAGGAAGCTTTGCCAATCGGGAATAGTTTTATTGGCGGAATGGTCTTTGGAGATGTGGCATTAGACCATATACAGTACAACGAAAAAACCCTTTGGGCAGGTGGGCCGAATGGGTCAAGGGAGTATCATGGAGGAAATGTGGCTCATGCAGCTGAACACCTTCAATCTGTAAGGGATTTGCTTTGGGCAGGTGACATTGAAGGCGCTGCCAGGGAAGCAAGAAATCTGGTGGGAAATCCGGAGGGCTTCGGTGCATATCAGCCTTTTGGAGACCTGTATCTGGATTTTAGGCCGGAAGGAAATATCAATATCCTTCATTACAGGCGGGAGCTTGATTTAAGCGAAGGTTTGATCCGGGTTTCCTATTTTCAAGATGAGGTGTTTTATACCCGGGAGTATTTTTGCAGTTATCCAGATAAGGTTTTGGTCATACGATTAACTGCCAGCCGGCCAGGAAAGCTTTGCTTGGACGTAATTGCAGAATGTTTGCACGAAAAATCCATGGTAACAGCTGAATTCGATACCCTTGTGACCAGGGGAGAGGTCAAGGATAACGGCATGGTTTTCGAGTCACGAATAAAGGTAATCAATGAAGGGGGTGAAATTAAGGGAATAGGAAATAAAATAGCCGTAAATAAGGCAGATTCCATAACGATTGTTTTGGCTGCCGGTACAAATTATGAGAATTGTTACCCGTGCTACAGAGGACAGGATCCATGTGACAAAGTGATCAAGCGGTTAAATTCTGCTTGCTCAAAAAGTTATGAAGAGTTAAAAAAAAGTCATATTTCAGATTATCAAGGGCTTTTCAATCGCGTTTTTATAGATTTTGATGAAGAGAATCCTAAAATCCCTACAGACAAGCTCTTATTGGAGTATTCCGAAAAAGAACATAAATGGCTTGAAGTCTTAATGTTTCAATATGGCAGGTATTTGCTGATCGCTTCTTCAAGGGAGGGATCATTGCCGGCGAATTTACAGGGGATCTGGAATCATTCGTTTTCGCCTCCATGGTGTTGTGATTATCATTTTAACATTAATATCCAAATGAATTATTGGCCGGCTGGACCAGCGAATCTAAATGAATGTGCCCTTCCTTTGGTAGAGTATGTTGATTCCCTCAGAACCCCCGGCAGAATCACTGCACTTCACCATTTTGGAGTAAAAGATGGGGGATGGGTGGTGAATACCATGAACAATCCTTTTGGTTATACAGCTCCGGGCTGGGATTTTTACTGGGGATGGGCGCCAAACTCCAATGCTTTCATTTGCCAAAATTTATGGGACTATTATGAGTTCACCAATGATGCTGAATACCTGCGCAATAAAATATACCCTATTATGAAAGAAGCTGCGCAGTTTTGGGCTTCATGGCTTATCGAAGATAGGGACGGTACATATGTTTCTACTCCTTCCTATTCACCGGAACATGGAGATATATGCATCGGGGCCGCAATGGATCAGCAGCTGGCTTATGAACTGTTTACCAATGTGATAGAAGCAAGCAGAATATTGGGTGTAGATGAGGAATTCCGAGAGAAACTGCTGGGTATTCGCGATAGATTGTCGCCTCCTGTTCAGATTGGCAGATGGGGACAAATTCAGGAATGGAAAGAGGATCTTGACAGTGAGACGGATACCCATCGCCACATTTCACAACTTGTTGCTTTATACCCCGGAAAGTTAATCAATAAACATACGCCCAAATGGCTTGAAGCGGCAAAAGTTACCATGATTCACAGGGGAGATGAGTCAACAGGATGGAGCAGGGTAAATAAACTGAATCTTTGGGCCAGAGCCCTTGACGGCAATCATGCATACCGACTCCTTCAAGGACTGTTAAAAACATGCGTTTATCCGAACTTATTTGATACTCATCCTCCTTTTCAGATTGACGGTAACTTTGGATATGTTTCCGGTGTGTGTGAGATGCTTATACAAAGTCATCTGGGATATATTGAGTTGTTACCGGCACTTCCGGATGCATGGCCAAAGGGAAAGGTAAAAGGCCTCCTTGCCAGAGGTGCATTTGAAATCAGTATGGAATGGGAAAATAAAAAAATAACTTCTGTCTTACTAAAGTCTATAAAAGGGAACAGATGCAGGCTAAAGAATGAGATCTTCGCCCTCAAGAAGCGTTTCAAAATTATAAAAGAATCAGACAATACGGCAATTTTTTATAAAGCTGAAGGCGATTCATTAGAATTTAATACTGAAGTTGGGGAAAGCTATCGAGTCATCTTTTCAGCTTCATACGAAATGATAGAATTTGACCATGAATAAAGTTGGATTCAAAACAGAACTTCTTATGCAGCAATCATCAATCTATATCTTATATTTGTATTTATAGAAAAGCAGGAATTAAGAGTAGCATGTCGAAAGAAAATAATAAGTATGATGAGCATAAGTTTACAGTAAAATTTATCTATTGGCTCGATGGTTCATTGTACTCAATTTCTACATAGTAAGTAGAGAAAAGGAAGTGAAAAGAAAATGAAGAATGCTGATATGATGCTTCACGTAGAGAAAAATTTAGTAAAAAATAGTAAAGGTGAAATTGTTCGCCTGCTTGGTGTGAACCGCGCCGGATTAGAGTGGGATGCCAATGATGACAGAATCATTACTTCTATTCAACAAGCGTGTGATGATTGGAAGGCCAATATCATACGTTTGCCGGTTTCCCAGGACAGGTGGTTGGGTTATGGGCCGGAACAGAAGGAAACGGATCCCGATGGCAAAAAATACCGTGAATTGGTTGATAAAATCGTTGATGAACTCTATAGGAGAGAAAAGTACCTCATACTGGATTTACATTGGAACAACTGTGGTCATTGGGGCCAGTTTATTGGTCAGCATTACATGCCGGATATGAATTCTTTGGAATTTTGGAAAGATGCAGCCCAGAGATACAAGAATCATCCGGCAGTATTGTTCGGCTTGTATAATGAACCCCATGATGTGACCTGGGATGTTTGGAAAAATGGAGGTACTATAACCGAAAGGTTTAACGTAAAGGGAGAGAAGTTCACCCAAACATATGAAACCCCGGGGCTTCAGAAAATAGCGGACATGATACGTGAACTGGGTGCAATGAACATACTGGTTATCGGAGGCCTTGACTGGGGTTATACTTTGGATGGAATCGCCAAGGGATATGCAATTGAAGATAAAGGCGGGAATGGAATCATATATGATTCCCATGTTTATCCCTGGAAACATAACTGGGATGCTTTTGTGACCGTGATTAAGGATCAATATCCGATTTTAATCGGTGAATGCGGGCATTATGGGGACGCTGTAAAACCACGTGAAGGTGCGCAAAGCGATATCCATAGCATATGGGTTCCGAAGCTTTTGAACTGGATTGAGGAGAATAACTACCACCTAACCGCCTGGGATTTCCACCCAAGTGCAGGTCCCTGTCTAATCAAGAACTTTGATAATGAACCAACGGAATTCTGGGGCTCATACTTAAAGGCTTTTTTAGCCGAAAAAAATAAGTGAATGCAAAATAAAAGTAGGAGGTAGATAATTTGTCTGCCTCCTACTCTTATTTATACGATAAATAAATCCTTCGATGGGAAGCAGGGATCGCAAGTTAATGAGACTCCCAGCTTTCTAAGGGCTGATTGATCCATTGGCGTTAGAATATGAGTAGAGTGAACCTCACATCCCTTTAATGCATTTAGTTTTGACATGGCCAGTTCGGCTGTGGGATTCGTCGTGGCGCTAATGCTTAGAGCAATCAATGTTTCTTCCAGATTCAGGCTTGTATTTTTTGCATTGAGATTCTTCTTCAGCTGAATGATCGATTCGATGATATTCGGCGATAACAGATGAATATTGTCAGGAATATTGGACAATACTTTGATCGCATTGAGAATCAAGCTGGAAGGAGCGCTCATTAAAGCGGAGCTTTTTCCGGTTACAATGGTACCGTCATGGAGTTGGATGGCTGCTCCGCACAGGGATTCATCCTTATCCCTTCGCTTTCCTTGAGCGTTTTTAAGTACATTACGGGCAGGCAATACGACTTTTCGTTGTTCCGGCTTTAAGCCCATATTTTCCATTAAAAGCTCTGCCCTTGCAACAGTATCTTTATCAACAAGGCCACGGATGTATTCTGTTTTATACCAGAAATATCTACGAATAATCTCTTGTTTAGAGGCTTCTCTTACTATTTCATCATCGATAATTCCAAAACCTGCTCGATTTACTCCCATATCAGTAGGGGATTTATAAATGGATTCTTCCCCGGTAATTTTTTCAATAATTCTCTTTAATATCGGGAAGACTTCTACATCTCTGTTATAGTTTGTTGTGGTTTCTCCATAAGCTTCCAAATGAAAGGGATCAATGGTATTAAAATCCCGAATATCGGCGGTGGCTGCTTCGTATGCAACATTAACCGGATGGTTTAAAGGCACATTCCAAATGGGGAAGGTTTCAAATTTAGCATATCCAGACTTTAATCCCCTCTTGTTATCGTGATAAAGCTGGGAAAGGCATGTTGCCAGTTTTCCGCTTCCTGGTCCGGGACCGGTAACAATGACAAGGCGATTATTGGTTTCAATATATTCATTCGCACCAAAGCCTTCGTCGCTAACAATATAGTCAACATCGGTCGGATAGCCCTTGATGTTCCGATGGATGTAAGTTCTTATATTTCTTCGTTCCAGCTTATTACGGAACATGATCGCTCCGGGTTGGTCGTTATAACGGGTAATGACTACTCCCAAAACATCCAGATCCCAGCTTCTTAAATCATCAATGAGTTTCAGTATATCCATATCATAGGTTATACCAAAATCTGCTCGAACTTTTCTTCTCTCGATATCACCTGCATAGACGCATAGAAGGATATCCGCTTTGTCTTTTAATTGTTTTAGAAGCTTCATTTTTACATTGGGATCAAATCCAGGAAGGACTCTTGAAGCGTGATAGTCATAAAGCAATTTGCCACCGAACTCTAAATAAAGCTTATGCTCGAATTGGCGCATTCTTTTTAGAATTGCTTCCGTTTGTTCTTGCAAGTATTTCGCATTATCAAATCCACATTTTTGCATATTCTCGCTCCCTCGACGTATCCTTAAATTATAAAGGACTTTTTGCTCACATAAGATTAAATATACCACAAAATCAGAAAAATTTCACTCAGTATATAGAAATATTTACACAGAATTAGACAAATTTTTAATAAATGAAATACTAATAAAACGCCGTATATAACTATAGAAAAGTCTTACAAGCTGAGAAAAGATGAGAGGAATAACTGAAGAAACATCGAAAATATTGGTTGAATAAGAAAATGATGCATAAGGAGTGATTCAGGTATGAGAAAACATATGCTCATAATCCCATGTTTCTTACTTATTTTATGCTTCGCTTCCTTTGCTTGTGCAATTGGGAAGAAATCAGAGGGCATTCCGGTTGTATTAGATTCTCCTTGGGCTGTCGAAAGGGAGTTTGATCAAGAATGGGACGGCAACATAGTTTTTTCCTGTAACTCCATAGAGGGAACCGTCAGCTATGCAAATCTAAGCTTAAGCGAAGGGGAAATGACCAGAAAAATAGAACTTTATCCAGGTAAAGGTGTATATCTGGACAGGATGGGCAGAGGAGAACTTCAGGTTTTAAACTCTAATGAAGTCGAATATTTCGAGACTACCACTCCTAGGACCGGAGATCGCGGTATCATGCCATATGTAATCATTGCAGCAGCTTCCATGGTAATTATCATTGCATTAATGATAAAAAAGCAGATAGATTCTCATAAATAAGCTAATTAAAACAAAACAGGTGGATATCCGGCGAATTTCAACTCCTTTGTCTCCTGTAAAACACCGCAGCACTTTTTTTGAGATTATCGATTTGTATCATCATCCTTATTGATATCTTGTTCTGCTTTGTTTAATAAAATTCAATTCTGTTGTATAATTTATTTGTTGATTAAGGATAATTCCTAAAATATAGAAAGAGGGTGATATCCATGAATAAAAAGAACTATGCGAGCAATCCGATCCTCCCCATGGAACATTTTGTGCCTGATGTGGAAGGTCATCAGTGGCTTGACGGCAGAATGTATGCATATGGTTCTTATGATATCAAAGGGAGGAAGGGATATTGCAGTACAAAGTACCATGTCTTTTCCTCAGCCGATCTGATTCACTGGGTCGATCACGGCGAGTGCTTCCATTCTGCAGGGCCATGCGATGACGTCCCATGGTCCGATGCGGATTTATATGCTCCGGACTGCGCCTATAAAAACGGAAAATATTACTTATATTTTTGCCTTTCAGACGGTTCCGAAGGGGTTGCTGTAAGCGATTCTCCCTATGGACCTTTCAAAGATGCCAGAAAAATTGATGGAATGGAGGGCATTGATCCTGCGGTTTTCATCGATGATGACGGACAAGCATATATCTACTGGGGACAATTTGACAATGTGAGAGCGGCTAGGCTCAAGCCCAATATGGTTGAGATTGACAAGAGCACCATTGTTCAGCCGCTAAGCGTAGCTGAACACAACTTCCATGAGGGAAGTTCCGTACGAAAAAGAAATGGGATTTATTATTATGTCTTTGCTGATACCAGCAGACATGGAGGCAGACCTACATGTTTGGGCTATGCCACCAGTAACTCTCCTTTAGGCCCATTTCAATACAGGGGAGTCATTATAGATAATTATGGCTGCGATCCGGCTGTTTGGAATAACCATGGTTCAATAGCAGAATTTAACGGTCAATGGTATGTATTCTATCACAGATCTACCCGTGGTAGCGAATTTTCTCGCCGGGTCTGCATAGAGCCGATCTATTTTAACAAAGACGGGACAATTCCTGAAGTAGAGATGACTTCACAAGGTATTGGAGGTCCTATACCGGCTTTCAACCAAATTGAAGCAGAAATCGCCTGTAAATTATCCGGTGCTGCAAGAATAGACGACTGCAGTGACGGAGGGGAGAGCGTATATTTTATTTCTGACGGCGACTATGCGGTATATAAATATATCGATTTTGGAACCGGAATCAGCAGGTTTAAGGCCAGGGCTTCCTGTGACGTAGATGGCGGCAAGATTGAGATCAGGCTTGACAGTGAGACCGGACCCCTTATTGGAATTTGCAATGTTATGAATACCGGAAAATTAAGCGTTTATCAGGAGCACTCCTGTCATGTTGAAAAGATAAACGGCATCCATGCTCTGTACTTAAAGTATGTTGCCGATAATCCAGGTCGGGGATTGAGTTTGGATTGGTTTGAATTTTTATAAGCGAAAGTGTCTCTTTTTGTACTCTTGTTAATTTTATGAATGTAAATAAAGGGAGGAGCAAAGTATGAAATACAAGAATTCCTCTTTGCCGACGGAAGAACGTGTTAAGGATCTTCTGTCAAGGATGACGATTGATGAAAAAATAGCCCAGCTTTCACCGGCAAAAATGGGCGATGTGATCTCGGATCTGCAAAATATGACTTTTTCAGAAGAAAAAGCAATGCAAAATATACCCCATGGATGTTGCTATATTTCCAGAATAGGCGGAGCCACGGATTTGCTTCCTGAGGAAATCGCCTCACTCACGAATAGAATCCAGGAGTTTTTTATAGAGAAAACAAGACTGGGTATCCCTGTTTTGTTTATGACTGAAGCAACATCCGGTGTACTGAGCCGAAATCATACATTGTTTCCGCAAAATATCGGTGCGGGAGCCATGTTTAATGAGAAACTGGTCTATGAGATGGGAAATGCTGTGCGGGAAGAAATGCTGGTAACCGGGGAGCGGTTTGCTTTAGCCCCTGTGGTTGATGTTATCCGAGATCATCGCTACGGTCGATATGAAGAATCTTACGGGGAAGATGTCTATCTTGTCTCCCAATGTGGAATGGCTTATACCCGTGGTTTGCAATCAGAATCGCTGAAGAATGGAATAGCCGCTACCTTAAAACATTTTGCTGCCCAGGGAATAAGCGACGGGGGGAGAAATTGTGCTCCAATACATATCACTGAAAGGGAGATGCTGGACCAGTACGCTGTTCCCTTTGAGGCGGCTATTCGTGAAGCAGGTGCATCTTGCGTCATGGCTGCTTATCATGAGTGGGATGGAGTTCCCTGTCATGCTTCGAAAAAACTGCTTACGGATATACTCCGCCATAAGCTAGGCTTTAAAGGTTTACTGGTTTCAGACGGCAATGGAATCCAGCTGATCAAAACCTTCCATGACTATTGCAAAGATCTGGAAGACACAGTTCGGCTTGCATTGGAAGCCGGTATTGAGTGTGAACTGGACTATATGTTCCATAAGTTCTTAAAAAAGCTATATCTTGAAGGTAAAGTTGATGAACAAACGATTGATAATGCAGTTTCCAAGGTTCTAACATTGAAATTTAATCTGGGATTATTTGATAAACCTTATGTAGATGTGAAGAAAGTAAAAAGCGTTGTATGCTCTCCAAAACATGTGGAGTTGTCAAAGAGAATGGCTCTTCAGTCCATGACATTGTTGAAAAATAAAGATTCCATACTGCCTTTATCTAAGAATATATCGAGCATCGCCGTGGTTGGACCCCTGGCTGATAAGAAGGAATTTGCATATAGCGACTATTCCTACCCCACCCATATTGAAGACATGTACTACAATTCTGAAGGCCTGAGCGAAGAAGAAGTCATTGCCCGGACCCTTTTCTTCAAAAAGAAGGAAACCAAATATGAGGATTTGTTCCATGATACGAAAACGATATACCAAGCCATCAAAGAAAAAGTCTCAGCGAACACAGAAATTCATTTTGCATCCGGGCTAAAAGACACATATAACTATCATAATGACCCGGATTTTTACTCAATTGATGAAGCAGTCGATACAGCTAAAAAATCGGATGTCATCATAGCGGTCTGTGGTGATACCAGTGGAATGGGCAGGGAGAATGACAGCGGTGAATCAGTGGACCGGGTTGAAATTCATCTTTCCGATGAGCAAAGGAAATTGTTGAAGGCGTTAAAGGAATTGGGAAAACCAATCATCCTGGTTCTTTGCAATGCAAGGCCTTTGGAGCTTTCCTATGAAAAAGAGCATATGGATGCCATCTTAGAAGCCTGGAAGCCCGGAATGAAAGGGGCGGAGGCTATTGCCGATGTGTTATTTGGGGATTATAACCCTGCCGGGCGATTGCCTGTAACATTGCCCAAACGTTTAGGGCAGCTACCGATCTATTATTCACAGCATTCCACAGGCAAAAAGCAGTTCTGGCGCAACCGATATCTGGAAGTAGATCTGGATCCACTGTATCCCTTCGGTTATGGTTTGAGCTATACGACCTTTGAATATAAAGAGCTTTCCATGACCCAACTGGATGATCGTATTTCCATCAAGCTAACGCTTTATAACAGCGGTCCCTACGATGGCGATGAGGTTGTTCAGGTATATGTAAGAAAAAGATATACATCGGTGAAACAGCCGGAAAGGGAGCTCAAGGCTTTCAAACGCGTATTCGTTGAAAAGGGAAAATCAGTTACAGTGGACTTTAACATCTTCTATGATTCACTGGGGTACCATAACCTGGAAAACCGCCTTGTACTTGAAAACTGCCTGCTGGATGTCATGGTGGGTTCATCATCGGAGGATATTCATGGCGAGCAGACCTTCCAGTTGGCATTTGAGGGAGGAGTTCGGGTAATTGAAAGGAGAGTATTCTCCAATCAGTAATGGCTACCTTTTCTACGAAGCGTTGAAATAAGAATAGAATTTACGGGACAAGGCGGAAATCATGTAAATGCTTCCGCCTTGCCTTTAGAATTTCACGGCTTTTTAATTTGACAGGGATCTTCCCTAATGCATAATAATGATTATTTTTATTGGAGGCACATATGCAACTATATAAATACGATACCCATGTTCATACTTCACAGGTCAGTCCATGCGGTAAAGTTCGAGGAGCTGAAGTGGTACAATTATACAAAGAAGCAGGCTATCATGGGATTATTATCACGGATCACTATAATCGAAATTTTTTTGAATCCCTTGGTGATATGAAATGGAGTAAAAAAATCGATGCATATCTTTCAGGTTATAGGGAGGCATATAAAGAAGGGGAGAAAATCGGCCTTCATGTTCTACTGGGGATAGAGCTCCGTTTTACAGACAGTGCAAACGAGTATTTGGTCTACGGTATAGATGAGGAATTCCTAAAACGAGAAGAGGAGCTTTTCAACAAGAATTTATCGGAGCTCCGAAATCTGGTGAAAGATTTGGATGTCGTTGTTATTCAAGCTCATCCATTCAGGAAAGGAATGACCCTTGCTGATCCCGCATTGCTGGATGGGCTGGAAGTGTATAACGGGAATCCAAGGCATAACTCCAGAAACGATGAAGCCTGTGCTTATGCTAAAGAAAAGAATCTTAAAATGCTCTCCGGTTCGGATTTCCATCAGATTGAGGACCTGGCAAGGGGAGGCATTTTGTTGTCCCGACCGATCCAATCCTCCAGAGAGCTGGTGGAATTGTTGGAAAACGATGAAATAGTCGCACTGATAAAAAGCGAATGATTTGTAAGCAGACACCCGCTCATTAGCGCAATAAAAATGGCAGCATCGGGAGAATGAAGACTTCGAAAGGGGCTGATCCATTGAGACGGGAGTACATTGTCAAAAGCAAGAATCCAGCAAGAGCATATCAATAAGAAAACTTTTGCAGATTTTTTAGAAAAAAAAGGATGTACAGCTCTCTACATAAAGTAGTTTTGCGATACTTCCTTTTTTTCAGCGGTCTCATTATAAAAAAGTTTCTTTTTAGGAACTTTTTGTTATTGTTTTTTACAAAATTTTATAGTATGATAAGACTAAACATAAAACGTCTGATGTTTAGCATCATATCAAACTTGATGAGGATGGTTCTATGAGCAATAATATCGATCATCAACAAAAAAAAGAATCTGCTGTAGATTTTGTAATCAATAATATAAAAAAACTTTTGCTGTCAAAAGAATTACGGCCTGGGGATCTTCTGCCAAGTGAAATGGAGCTGGCTGCCAAGTTCAATGTAAGTAGGGGCTCTATCCGAGAAGCCATGAAGATACTGTCAGCCTTCGGTATCGTGAAGATTAGAAGAGGAGACGGCACATATGTTTCGGACTCCATTCAGAAGGTCGTTCTTGATCCTTTTCTTTTTAATTTAATCCTGAGCAATGCCGATACCAGAGAAATGGTTGAGCTCCGTGAACTGATGGAGGTTGAAATCATTAAGCTTATTATAAAGAATGCGAGCGATGCCGATTTGAAGTATATAGAAAATATCCATCATGAAATGAGGGAACTTTTGGAGAATAACGGAAACATCCAATCTAAGGATCTAGTACTCCAGGATTTCAAATTTCACGTAGCTTTGGGGCGTGCAACGCGAAATATCTTGGTAGAAAAGATCTATGAGTTTATACTGGAGTTATTTGTTCCCTTTATTGAGAAAACCTATGATTACGAAAAGAATGGAAGCAATGCCCATAGACTTCATGAAGATATTATCAATGCTTTAAAGGCAAGGGATTTAGAACAAGCCTTAACGGCTATACAAAGATCAATTGAAGAATGGAGGCGACTTTTTTCAAATGATCATTGATGCACATGCCCATTTAGGCCATGATTATGTATTTGATGAAGAAGCTACCGAAGAAGAATTGCTGCACTATTACGATGAGTACGGCGTAACAGGGGCTATTGTCCAACCCTTTATCAGCAGGCCCTATCTCCAGGATACCGCTGAAGTACACGACCGAATCCATAGGCTCTGCAAGGAACATCCTGGGCGTTTTTGGGGAATGGTTTCAATCAACCCCCATTTTCGTCCAGAAGATTATGAAAAAGAAGCAAAAAGGTGCATTCAAGAGCTTGGTTTTGTTGGTATAAAGATAACCCCCATTGCCCATGCGGTTCATCCATCCTCCGAAGACGGAAGGCGGGTCTTTGAATTGGCCAGAAAGCTGAATGTGCCGGTTATGGTACATACCGGTGCAGGAGTTCCTTTTGCAGACCCCATCAGCTTGGCCGGTGTAGTGAAGGATTATCGCGATATCAAGATCGTCCTGGCCCATGCGGGCACTGATCTATTCTTTCAACAGGCTCTATACCTGGCAAAAGAAAATGAAAATGTTTATCTGGAACCTAGCTGGCTGAGTATTCTGAATATAAGAAAAGCCCTCAAGGAGATTGGAGTCACGAAGCTGATGTTTTCATCGGATCATGCCGTCAATGTTCCGGTTGAATTAACGAAATATAGGACCCTCATACATGATGCAAATCAGTTGGAACGGGTCTTATCAGGTACAGCGGTTGAGGTCTTTAACTTAAAAGTATGAGGGGGGGTTATCCATATGGAGATAGGAATCAGCACTTATACCTATACCTGGGCTGTCGGGGTGCCCGGATACCCCACGGCTGAAAATCCCATGGGCGCTTTAGGTCTTTTGGAAAAAGCCAAAGAATTCGATATTCGTCTGGTGCAGATATGCGATAATTATCCTTTGCATATGAAAAGCCGGGAAGAGTTGGACGCCATACGCAGAAGAGCTCATGACTGGGGCATAAAAATTGAGGTGGGAACACGGGGAGTAGAGCCGGAGCATCTGCTTCAGTATTTGGATATTGTCGAGTTTTTTGGCGGAAACCTTTTAAGAATCATCTTACAGAAGAATGGCGGTCCTGTGGATATTTCCGAAGCAACGGAATTAATAAAAAAAGCCCTACCTGAATTTGAATCGAAAAAAGTTGCCATTGCAGTTGAAAACCATGAAAGGCACAGGGTAGACCAATTGGTTGATCTGGTAAAAAGGATTGACTCGCCTTTTCTAGGTATTTGTTTGGATACAGTGAATTCATTTGGGGCCTTGGAGGGACCGAAGTATGTAATAGAAACCCTTGCTCCCTTTACCATCAATCTTCATATAAAAGATTTTAAGATTGAAAGACTGGATCATAAAATGGGATTTCAAATTACAGGAAATCCCGCCGGCAGTGGCCAGCTGGATATGGAGTTTCTTTTGAATAAATTAAAAAAATATAACAGAAAACCAAATGCGATCTTAGAGCTTTGGACACCCTATTCCGGTTCCATCGAAGCTACGATTGCCAAAGAACGGGAATGGGCAGTACAAAGTATAAAATATTTAAAGGAGTGTTTGAAATGATTGTTGGTATTATAGGCGCTGGTGGAAAAATGGGTTGCAGAATAACGGACAACCTCTTAAAAACGGATTATGAGCTTCTCTTCTGCGAAAATGGGAAAGCAGGTATTGAGAGATTGAAGGAAAGGAATGTTTCCCTTACTTCAATTGAAGAAACAGCCAAAACAAGTGATATTGTCATATTGGCCGTTCCGGATGCTAAGATAAACGAAATATCCCATTATATAGTGCCGATGCTGAAGAAGGATGCAGCCCTCGTAACCTTGGATCCGTCCGCTGCCTATGCCGGAGAACTGGCTTTGCGCGATGATTGTACTTTTGTTGTAACTCATCCTTGTCATCCGGCATTATTTAGTGAACAGGATACCGATGAGGCAAGGCGGGATTTTTTTGGCGGTATAGCAGCCAAACAGGATATTGTCATTGCTCTGCTTCAAGGGAAGGAAGAGATTTTTGAAAAGGCCCAGAAGGTTTGTATTGATATGTTTGCGCCGGTTGTAAAGTGTCACAGGATCACAGTCGAGCAGATGGCCCTTCTTGAACCCGCTGCTGCTGAAGTTGTTATAGCTGCTGCTGCTACCTTGATGAAAGAAGCAATGGATGAAGTGGTAAAAAGAGGGGTTCCTGAAGAAGCAGCCAGGGCATTTTTATTGGGACATACTCAAATTCCTTTGGCCATCGCTTTTAACGTGATATCATCGCCGTTCTCCGATGGGGCAAAGATTGCAATTAGCGTTGGATACGAGAAAGTTTTCAAAGAGAATTGGAAAGACGTATTTAAACCTGAAGTGGTAAGGGAAACCGTTCATAAGATGCTTCATCCTGAAACGATAAAAAAACAGGGGTGATTGAATGAAGAAGTTTGCAGTATTAGGCTGTGGTTTTTGGGCTCAATTTCAAATCGCCGCTTGGCGTGAGTTTGACGATGTTGAATTAGTAGCCCTATACAATAGAACGAAATCAAAGGCTGAAAATTTGGCCAAAAGGTTCAATGTTCCAAGGGTCTATGATACAGCGGAAGAATTATTTGAGAATGAAAAACTGGACTTTGTAGATATCATCACGGATGTATATACCCATGAGAAGTTCGTTTTACTCGCCGCCCGGCACGGCGTACCCGTGATTTGCCAAAAACCCATGGCCCCGGATTATGAAACTGCAAAAAGAATGGTTGAGGCATGTAAAAAGGCCAATGTTCCTTTTTACATTCACGAAAATTGGAGATGGCAGATCCCAATCCGGGCACTTAAGAAAAAGCTTGATGAGGGTGCCATCGGTACACCTTTTCGAGCAAGGATTACCTACTGCAATAGTTTTCCCGTGTTTGAAAATCAACCTTTTCTTGCAGAACTGGAGCAGTTTATTCTCACAGATATAGGGGTTCATATTTTGGATGTTGCAAGATTTCTATTTGGAGAGCCCAGGACTCTGTACTGCCAAACGGCCAAGATACACAAACAGATAAAAGGCGAAGATGTGGCCTCTATCGCTATGAAGATGGAAAGCGGATTACATTGCAATGTGGAGCTGTCCTATGCATCAAAGGTGCAGCATGATCGTTTCCCGGAGACCTACATATTTGTAGAAGGGGATCAAGGTTCACTGGAGTTAGGGCCGGATTATTGGCTGCACACCACGACAAATGATGGAATCCATTCCGTCCGTGTTCAAATACCCTATTATCCATGGGTGGATAAAAGATATGAAGTGGTTCACACTTCAATTGTCGAAGCAAACCGGGATCTTTTATCTGCCTTAAAGGGCGAGAAAATCGCTGAAACCAATGGAGAAGATAATTTGAAAACCCTGAATCTCGTTTATATGGCATACGAATCGGCAGACAGCAATTCGGTGGTAGAAGTGTAACTGAGCCCTATTACAAAGTCACTGCATTTTTTAAGTTGTCAATTGAAAGGATGGGAAATATGGCAGAAAACAGCAGGACCCAGTTGCTAAAGATCAGTGAAAATCGACGCTTTTTGATAAAGGAAGACGGCACCCCTTTTTTCTGGCTGGGAGATACTGATTGGGAATTATTCCATAAGCTTACCAGGGAAGAGGTGGATGAATTATTAGAAAATCGGGCGGAACGCGGTTTTAATGTGCTCCAGGTGGTTGCTCTGGCAGAAATGGACGGATTAGAGGTAGGGAATGCTTATGGGAGAAAACCCCTGTTAAAGAACGATTCAGGGGAGTACGATCCGACTTTGCCAGATTTAACAGGCGATTATAGCTACTGGGACCATGTCGATTATGTGGTGAAAAAGGCTGATTCCTTTGGAATCTACATTGGGCTTCTGCCAACCTGGGGAGACAAATATAACCTGAAATGGGGAAAGGGGCCCGAGATATTCAACAGGGAAAATGCCAGAGTCTATGGAAGATGGATTGGACAGCGCTACAGGGATTACAATAACATCATCTGGATTTTAGGAGGCGACCGTCCATTAGAGACGGAAGAACACTTCACTATCATTCGTGAGATGGCTTTGGGAATAAAAGAAGGAGACGAGGGAAGACACCTCATCACGTTCCATCCTCCTGGCTGTAATTCCTCTTCCAATTTTTTGCATGATGAAGACTGGCTTGATTTCAATATGATCCAATCCGGTCACAGCTTTGATATTGATAACTACAAAAGAGTGGAAGCGGATTATAATCGCAAACCGGTGAAACCCGTACTGGATGGAGAGCCACGTTATGAGGATCACCCTATCAATTTTAAACCTGAAAACGGCTTTTTCACCGCTGTCGATACACGCCAGGCTGCTTATTGGGCCGTTTTTGCAGGAGCATTTGGCCATACCTACGGGCATCATTCGATTTGGTCCATGACTACTGAAGCCGGGTCATATTTTATAATGAGCTGGCGAGATGCCCTCCTTCGACCGGGCGGAAGTCAGGTTCAATATCTGCGAAAGTTGATCGAATCCAGACCCTTTTTGGAGCGGATACCGGATCAAAGCTTGTTGGTGGATGAGTTAACCGGTTTTGATCATTTACAGGCGACCCGTGGTCATGATTATGCTTTTATTTACTCTCCTACCGGTGTTCCATTTGCTGTAAATATGGGAAAGATCACAGGTGAAAAGGTAAAGGCCTATTGGTACGATCCGAGAAACGGTTCCTCCCGGTTTATAGGCGAGTTTGAAAACAAGGGTATCGTTCAGTTTACCCCTCCAAGCAGTGGAAAAGGAAATGATTGGGTTCTGGTTTTAGATGACAGCACGAAAGATTTTCCTCTTCCCGGCTCCAGAGCATTATTTTAAAGCCCTTGTATATTGCTGCTCATCTATTGATGGATCTTGCCCATCGAAATTTTTCTAGGCAAACGGTTTATTTGACAAACTGTTTGCCTTATTTTTTATAAATACCTTCTTTTATAGGGATGATGAAGAGGAATTCGACAAAACCTATCGAATATTCATTACAGGCCTATATAGTGAAAAGAAAGGTGGATGGTGAAGTTGGAACGGGACATCACTTCTAAAAATTGTACCTGGTATATCGCCTATGCGCACCATGAGGATGCATGCCGGTATCCAAACATGAAAACGATTGAGGATATAAAGAATTCCGGATTGAAAATTTTAAAAGCATCGATACCCGGAAATTTTGAGCTGGACCTTTACAATAACGGCATTATTGAAGATCCCTATTTCGGAATGAATATACTTAAAATTCAGGCCTTCGAAGATTGCCATGTATGGTACTTTACGGAATTTCAGGCGGAGAGAATACCGAATCTTGATGCATTTATTGTATTTGAAGGAATTGATACCTATGCGGATATTTACTTAAACGGAACCTTATTGGCATCCACCGATAATATGCTCATTGAGCACCGATTTATTGTCAATGATTTGCTTGATGACAGAAATGAACTTGTGATTCATATTAAACCTGTGTTCATAGAGGCAAGGAAATACGATTACTCCGCCTCTGTCTTTGCTTTGCCCTTTAATTATGAAGCCCTTTACGTCAGAAAAGCGCCCCATATGTTCGGCTGGGATATCATGCCTCGAATCATTTCAGCCGGACTTTGGAGACCCGTTAAGCTGGAGTATAAAAACAAGGAACGCATTGAGGAGTTTTATCTGCAGACTCTTTCCATATCATCAAATGCAGGTAATAAGAGCGCCGATATCATGGCCAGCTTCAAATTGAAGATTGATTCAGCTTCTTTAAAGGCTTATAGCCTCATCATTGAAGCGGAATGTGAGGATTCCCGCTTTTCTATACAAAGGCCCCTTCGATTTACTGCAGGAAAATTCAGATTTACGGTAAACAATCCAAAGCTATGGTGGCCAAAGGGAAGGGGAACTGCAAACCTCTATCATGTAAAAGTGAGTTTGGTAAAGGATAATGAAATACTGGACCAGATGACCTTCACAACCGGCATAAGGACAGCCAAGCTAGTTCGCACCAGCTCCACTGATGAGCAGGGAAACGGAGAATTCTGCTTTGTCATGAACGGTGAGAAAGTATTCGTCAAAGGTACAAATTGGGTTCCTGCTGACGCCTTCCATTCAAGGGACAGGGAAAGAATACCTAATATCCTGAAAATGGTAGATGATATAGGATGTAACATGATTAGGTGCTGGGGCGGAAACGTATATGAAGATGACATTTTTTATGATTTATGTGACGAATATGGAATCATGGTCTGGCAGGATTTCTCATTTGCATGTGCGATATATCCCCAGGACCAAGAGTTTCTCAAGCGCATTTCGAAAGAGGTTGAACAGGTTGTCTTGAGACTGCGAAAGCATCCCTGTATTGTTTTATGGGCAGGGGACAATGAGTGCGATGAAGCCCATCTTTGGTCCGGTCTTGGAACCGATCCCAACAGCAACAGTATCACCAGGAAAGTGATACCTGAAATCTTAAAATGTCATGATCCCTTCAGAGATTTTCTACCCAGTTCTCCTTATATCGATTCGGAAGGCTTCAAAAAAGGTGAGCGGTATTTGCCGGAGCGCCACCTGTGGGGTCCAAGGGATTATTACAAAAGCAGTTTCTACAAGGATTCTTTATGCCATTTTGCCAGCGAAATTGGTTATCATGGCTGTCCTTCACCCCAATCCATACGTAAATTTATATCACCGGAAACATGTTGGCCTTACCAGGACAATGATGAATGGATTGTTCATGCGACAAGCCCCACACTGGACAAAGACAGTCCATACAGGTATAGAATCCAGCTAATGGCCAATCAAGTGAAGGAATTATTCGGAGAAGTACCCGATTCTCTTGATGAATTTGCATTGGCCAGCCAGATTTCACAGGCAGAAGCATTGAAGTTTTTTATTGAGCTTTTTAGGAGCCAGAAATGGAGAAAAACGGGCATTATATGGTGGAATCTTATGGACGGATGGCCACAGTTTTCAGATGCGGTAGTGGATTATTATTTTGAAAAGAAGCTGGCTTACAGCTATATAAAGAGGGTACAGGAACCTCTGTGCGTGATTGTGAAAGAGCCGGCCAATTGGGTAAATGAAGTTGTAGTAAGCAATGATATGAGGGAAGATATAGAAGTTGAGTATGAGATCATCAATGTTGAAAACGACGAAGTGGTCCTCCATGGAAGGAAGATCGCTCCGGCGGACAAAGTGACTTTATTAGGCAGCATACCCTTTAGCATGGGAGATAAAAAGCTCTACCTCATAACCTGGAAAACGAAATATGGGAGAGGATTAAACCATTATCTCGCAGGATATCCACCCTTTGACTTCAAAAAATACGTAGAGTGGATGAGGAAAGTTGGATTTGCCGAATTCCTATCATAAGGAAGTCATCCATTAGCGTGAAATCATTCAACTTCCTCCAGGAGCTCCAGTATTTTAGGAGTGCAGCGTCTTCCTTTACAGCTGCCTGATCCGGCTCCGGTTTCGTGCTGGACTTCATGCAATGTTTTTGCACCATTTTTGATCGCGGTTTTGATTTTTGCCCTTGAAATGCCTTTGCATAGACAGACTTTGGTTAGTCTATCAAGGATATCCTGGTTTGTTTTTTCTTCCATCATTATCCCTCCTCAAGTTATTATGTATGATTCATAATATGCTATGCAGATGAAACATACATTTTTAAAAGAGTCAAGATTTGATCTCGGAATCGAAGCTTTTATATGGTTTCAAAGTTACAATAAATATAGTGAAAAAATAAGAATATTGTGATAGAATTACTTCAAGGAATCCATATGAACATTCCTGAAAAATGCTATGGAGGAAGTTCATATTCATTTTAAAGCATTTGCAAAAAAGGGGGATTTTATTATGGCAAAGATGTTTCCTCGTACTACTGTAGGCGGAGTCTCATTATCACGAATGATTATAGGAACGAACTGGATTCTGGGATACAGCCATACAAGCCCGGCTGCCGATCATCTTATTCGCACTCGTAATGGCAATATCGACTCTGTATCAAGCATATTTAAGGTATTCCTGGATTCCGGAGTTGATACGGTAATGGGACCATTTGCCGGCAATCAGCTTATGATTGACTCGGTGAAGGCAACAGAGGATCTTACCGGAAAGAAAATGATCATTGTTGATACGCCGATTGTGAACGTCGATGACAATGCCGCTGCAAGGAAAGAGGCTGAAAGGGTAATATCTCTCAGCAAGAAATCCGGAGCGACTTTTTGTCTCTTGCATCATTCCTGTGTAGAACAATTGGTGAATAAAAATAAAAAGACCATCGAAAGGTTACCTGATTATCTAAAGATGATCCGCGATCAGGGATTGATTCCCGGGCTTTCCTGTCATATGCCTGAATTGATTATTTATTCGGATTTGAACGAATATGATGTTGAAACTTATATACAGATTTATAACTGTATGGGCTTCCTGATGCAGATAGAGATCGAATATATTCATAAAGTAATCTGGGGAGCCAAAAAACCCGTTATGACCATCAAACCTATGGCAGCCGGTCGAGTCAGTCCCTTTGTAGGCCTTACATTCTCATGGCATACGATTCGTCCTTGCGATATGGTTACAGTAGGCTGTTTGACTCCGGAAGAAGCGGCAGAAGACATTGAGATATCGCTGGCTGCCTTAGAAGGGCGCCCCCCTATGTTGGAAGGACGTAACAGCCCCAACAAAACCGAAATTATGAAAGACTGACAGCCCGGTATGAAATCATTTATGCAAGTTCTGGCCTAATATCATTAAACGGAAGCTATCAAAAAATCATCATAACGTTTATCATCAGTATTTCGATCTGCCCTTACAGATCGGAATACTGATGATAACTGAGCTTTTCTTGTCCTTTTGTTTTCTCAGATACCCTGCTAACAGAATCAACAGGTACCATCCTGATAAAGACGAGGCGGTTATTGGCCTGTCAAACCTTGAAAACGAAATAGGATCTATGTATGGATCTTGTTTCGTTTTTTTTGCACTTTTTGAATAAACATCTGCACGGGACAGGGAAACATCATCATAGATCGCTTCATAGCCGCCGGTATGATGCACATCATGATTCAAAATGCTTGACGAACCGGTATGCAAGCTGTAAACTGAAATACATAGGTATATACAGTTGTCGATCGACTACACATGCAGAATTGATACCAGCACCTTATCTACGCACCGCAATTGCCGATACACTCTTCAACTGTCGATACCCTGTTATAATCTTAGGGGAGGGTTTTGAAATGAAATTTGATTGCCGGGAAGATATTATTCAGCTGACACCTTTGTGGAAAGGGGATCGTTTCCCAAACGGACGGCCGAGGGTACCGGATGATATTTTACGCCGTATGAGGAATATTACATTGGAAGAGGCATGGGGACCCCTATGGAGGAATGGATATAAGTATCAATTTGAAGGCGATTTCAAAATGATTCATCCCAACAAAATCATGGTAGGAAGAGCTGTTACTGCAGTAATGGTCCCTTATCGCCCTGATTTGAATGATTGCCTGCTGAAATATGGACATGAAGTAGAAGGTCGACGCGGATATTTTAACCAATGGGTAATTGATTCCCTCCAAGAAGATGACGTTTTGGTTGTGGATATGTTTGATAAAATATTTCAAGGCACTTTTGTAGGCGGAAATCTCTCAACCGCAATTGCATCCAGAACGAAACGAGGTGGTTCTGTCATCTGGGGAGGAATTCGTGATGTTGAGCAAGTCATGAAGATAACCTCCATTCAGACCTATTATCGTGGAAACGATCCTACAGGTATCGGTGATGTAACTTTAGTGAGCATAAATGGGCCCTGTCGAATTGGAAGGGCGATTTGCATGCCTGGCGACGTCGTTCTAGGCACTCCGGCAGGAGTTCTTTTTATTCCGCCTCATCTGGCTGAAACATGTGTAGTCGGAGCTGAAAAATCCCATGTTAGAGATATTTTTGGCTTTAAACGAATTAAAGAAGGAAAATATACAACGGCTCAAATTGATGCCCCTTGGACATTGGAAATCATGACTGATTTTCTGGAATGGTTTAAACATGATGAAGCCGCAAAAGAATATCGCCACTTGACTTGGGATGAAGAGCTGGAAGATGCAAGAAAGCGTGCGGCCATGGGTCCTACTGCAGAAGTACGTTTATAATCAAAAAAAGAAGTAGGTGAAATTATCATCTGCCTCTTTTTTTATTGAAAATAACAGCCTGAAAACGTTTTGGTCCTGTGAAAAGGAGTATTTTCATAAATGAAATGGAGGAGATTAGAAAGCAGAAGCGAATTTATAAATATATATTCAATTGTTGAGTTTAGAAAAAAGCCGATAAGCCCGAAATTTAAACATTTCTGGCGAAAATCCGTAAAGTTTTAGGCCGGCTTTGCAAAGAAGATGAAGACTTCTGATAATAAAGGAGGAGAAAGCAAATGGCTCTTTATGAAATTTTAAAAGGGAAATTTGAACCAACTTTTGAATCCTTGCATACATTTGAATGCCCAAAGTGGTTCAGAGATGCAAAACTGGGCATTTGGTCCCACTGGGGTCCTCAATCAGTCCCTATGTATGGAGACTGGTATGCCCGTGGCATGTATTTTGAGGGACACGATCAATACCGCTATCATATTCGCCATTACGGACATCCCTCCAAGTTTGGGTATAAGGATCTGGTTAAATTATGGAAAGCTGAAAACTTTGATCCTGACGGTTTAATGGATTTATATGTAGAAGCAGGAGCCAAATATTTCGTAGCTCAAGCCATGCACCATGACAATTTTTTTAATTATGACTCCAAATTGCATGCCTGGAATTCAGTAAACGTCGGCCCGCAAAAAGATATTGTAGGCCTGTGGAAAGAAGCTTGTGTTAAAAGGGGACTGCCCTTCGGTATTACCGAGCATTTGGGAGCCGCATTCAGCTGGTTGGCAGTGAACAAGGGAAAGGACAAAGAAGGACCTTACGCGGGTATACCCTATGACGGAAACGATCCTGCTTATAAGGATTTATATCTTCCAAATCAGGAGCATTATGATCCAAACAAGAAGTTCTGGGAGGTAGTACCATGGTATACATCCAATCCATGGTGGCATCAGCACTGGTTTGCTGTGATCAAAGAAGTCATTGATCTTTATCAGCCGGATTTGCTCTACTCCGACGGCCCACTGCCCTTCGGTGAGAATACCTATGAGCCTGGCCTGAACATCGTAGCACATTTATATAATACCAGTGCCGCCAAACATGATGGTGTTAACCAGGCGGTATACTGTCAGAAGGACAGGCGGCAGGAGATTTATTCTGTAGGAATTTTGGACATCGAACGCAGCCAGGAACCCACTATTAAGGCCGAGCCTTGGCAGACGGATACCAGCGTAGGAGATTGGTTTTATAATGTAAGGGATGTATATAAAAAACCGGGCCATATCATCGAGATGCTGGTGGATATTGTTTCAAAAAACGGAAACCTGCTGATTAACATTCCCCAAAAACCGGACGGAACATTGGATGATGAATGCATCTATATCCTAAAAGAGTTAGCAAAATGGACCAAGATTTGTGGAGAAGGAATATACGGAACCCGTCCCTTCCGGGTATTTGGAGAAGGCCCAAGCAGCGTCATCATTGAAGGCTTTAGAGAGGATGCTGTTTCATGGACCAGTGCAGATTTTCGTTTTACCCAAAAAGGCAACACCCTTTACGCCTTCCAGATGAGATGGCCGAAAGACAACAGGGCAGTGATCAGTTCTCTTATGCCGGCAGATAAGGTGAAAAAAGTCAGGCTACTGGGAGCAGGGGAGCTTCCTTTTGAGCAACCCTTCGGAACACTGGTGATAAAGCTACCCGAGCAAAAGCCAACAGAATATGTAAATTGCCTTGCCATTGAATTGGAATAGAAAAAATGATTTCACTTGCTAAGGATAGGATAAGTTCTGAGGAATGAAATGCTCTTAAAGGAGGAAATATGATGTTAACGGAAAAGAAGGCAAAAATCATCGTTGATAAGGATTTTAAGGTGGGAGAAGTAGATAAGAGAATCTACGGCTCTTTCATTGAACATCTTGGAAGGGCAATATATGGCGGAATCTATGAGCCGGACCATCCCGAAGCCGATGATATGGGATTCCGGAAGGATGTCCTGAATTTAGTAAGAGAAGCCCAGGTGCCCATTATACGATATCCTGGTGGGAATTTTGTATCAGGATATAACTGGGAGGATGGAATTGGTCCCAAGGAACAAAGGCCTAAAAGATTGGATTTGGCTTGGAGAACAATTGAACCAAATCTAGTGGGAGTTAATGAATTTGTCGAATGGACAAAGCTCGCCGGCGCAGAGGTAATGATGGCCGTTAATTTAGGAACCCGTGGAATCGATGCCGCCCGTAACCTGGTTGAATACTGCAATCACCCCGGAGGTACATACTGGAGTGACCTGAGGAAATCCCATGGATATGAGAAACCTCATCATATCAAAGTCTGGTGCCTGGGAAATGAAATGGACGGCCCATGGCAAATAGGGCACAAGACAGCTGAGGAGTATGGCCGCTTGGCCTGCGAAACTGCCAAGGTCATGAAATGGGTAGATCCCTCCATAGAACTTGTGGTCTGCGGAAGCTCCGGGATGGGTATGCCTACCTTCCCGGTATGGGAGTCAACGGTTTTGGATCACACCTACGAGCAAGTAGATTACATTTCCTTGCATAGTTATTTTGGAAATCGGGATAACGATACCGGAAATTTCCTGGCTTCTTCCATTCACATGGATGAGTTTATCAAGAAAGTCATAGCCACCTGCGATTATGTAAAGGCCAAAAAACGCAGCAAGAAAACCGTTTACTTGTCCTTCGATGAATGGAATGTATGGTACCATTCCAATGAAGCAGACAAAAAAATAGAGCCCTGGTCCGTAGCTCCGCCTCTGTTGGAGGATATCTATACTTTTGAAGATGCACTGGTGGTAGGTTCCCTGCTCATCACCCTTTTGCGGCATGCAGACAGGGTGAAAATGGCTTGCTTGGCTCAACTCGTAAATGTCATTGCCCCCATAATGACTGAAAATGGTGGAAAGGCCTGGAGACAAAGCATTTACTATCCTTATATGCATGCATCGATTTACGGAAGGGGAACGGCTCTCCAGCCGGTTATCAGCTCTCCGATTTACGAAACCAAGAATCATGTTGAAGTGCCTGTCCTGGAGGCAGCGGTTGTAGTCAATGAAGAGAAAGAAGAAGTTACGTTGTTTGCGGTAAACAAGGATTTGACCGATGCCCTTCAGCTTGAAATAGATATGCGCTCCTTTAAAAACTATCGAATCATTGATCATATTATTTTGGAACACGACGATGTAAAAGCCGTTAATACGGCTCAAAATCCCGACAACGTGAAGCCTCATAGCGGAGGAAATGCATCCATTGATAATGGAATCGTTAAGGCATCTTTGCCCAAGCTTTCATGGAATGTAATAAGAATGGCTACAAAAGCATCGACACGATGAACCGGGCTTTTTTCAATGATTCGCATGCCAATGGCGACTGCCATTGGCTTTTTTTTGTAACCCTATTGGATCAGAATGGATATATTGATATTAGCATCAATTTATTCAAATAGGGGGTGGCATTATGACCATCTATGTTGTAAAACGCGGTGATACTCTATGGCGTATAGCAAATCTATATCAGGTCAGCATCAATGATATTATTGCTGTCAATCAATTAGAAAACCCTGATGTCCTGGTGGTAGGCCAGGCAATTATCATACCGGAAGAAGACGATTATCATATAGTGAGGCCTGGAGAAACACTATGGTCCATAGCCCAGCGATATCGAGTTCCCCTTATGGATCTGATAAGGGTAAATCGAATTGTCAATCCCAATTTGATCTATCCCGGAATGCTCCTTTATATTCCAAAACCTACAATCGAAGTCAATGGATATTTGACAAGGACCGGTGAGATCGGCGAAAATATTCTAAGGGAGTTAGGCGAATATCTAACATACGTGAGTTTATTTGATTATAGGATCCAGGAAGACGGCAGCGTAATACAGCTGCAGGATGAAGCCCTTATAAACATGGCTCGGGATATGAACGTTGCACCTTTAATGACACTTACCAATTTTTCTGAAGGCGGATTCAGCTCAGAGTTGGCCCATGTCCTGCTATCAAATCCACAGGCTCAGGAAATTCTGTTGACGAATGTGATTCGAATCATGGATGAAAAGGGTTTCATCGGCTTGAATATAGATTTTGAGTACGTTTATCCGGAGGACCGGGAATTATATAATCAATTCTTAAGAAGAACCGTCACCAGGCTACATCAACGGGGTTTTCTCGTTTCTACCGCACTGGCTCCCAAAATCTCAGCTACCCAAAGTGGGCTGTTATATGAAGCCCACGATTATCCCGTTCACGGGCAGTTGGCTGATTTCGTGGTGCTGATGACCTATGAATGGGGATGGTCCAGAGGAAGGCCCTGGGCAATCGCTCCAATCAACGAAGTAAAGCGGGTTCTTGATTATGCTGTGACTGTGATTCCTCCATCTAAAATTCTGATGGGTATGCCCCTCTATGGACGGGACTGGAGATTGCCATATGTACAAGGCGTTACGGTTGCCAGGACCGTCAGCTCAAATGAAGCGCTGGCACTGGCAGCAAGGTTTGGGGCTCAGATTCAATATCATGAGCTATATCAATCGCCATTTTTTAGATATTTTGACGATCAAGGCAATGAACATGAGGTTTGGTTTGAAGATGCACGCAGCTACCAAGCGAAATATGATGTTGTCAAACAATATGGATTACGCGGAGTAAGCTACTGGGAGCTGAATCTGGAATCCCCGCAGAATTGGCCGGTACTGGTAAGTAATTTTAATATGCGCAAGTTTCAGGGATTATAATTCTGATACCAATAGGAAATCACTTTTTCCGATCGGAATAAAGTGATTTTTCTTTTTTATAGAGCAAAACAGTCAATGTAATATTCTGGATTAGTAATTGTATGAAGAAGTTGTCCATGTTATAATCTATTATGGAAATATAAATAAAATAAGGGGGCATCTATATGAGGAATATACCGGAAGTAAAACTTGGATTAGTAGCAGTAAGCAGGGATTGCTTTCCCATATCCCTTAGTGAAAAGAGAAGAAAGGCTGTCTTCAGGGCCTGTCAGGAAAAAGGTATTGGTATTACCGAGATACCTACGATTATCGAAAATGAAAAAGATGTGCTCAAAGCTTTGGAAGAGCTAAAAAAAGAAAATGTAAATGCTCTTGTAGTTTACTTAGGAAACTTCGGACCTGAAGGACCCGAAACCCTGTTGGCACAGAAGTTCTCTGGCCCTGCTATGTTTGTTGCAGCTGCGGAGGATACGGAAGAGGATCTTTTTGACGGTCGCGGGGATGCATATTGTGGAATGCTAAACGCCTCCTATAATATATCCCTTCGAAAACTGAATCCTTATATTCCGGAATATCCGGTCGGTACACCAGATGAAATTGCGGACATGATTTCTGATTTTGAAGATATAGCCCGCGTTATCCTGGGAATTACAAATCTTAAGATTTTCAGCTTTGGTCCAAGGCCTCAAGATTTTTTGGCCTGCAATGCTCCGATTAAACCGTTATATGATTTGAATGTTGAAATCATGGAGAATTCAGAGCTTGACCTGTTCGAATCCTTTAACAATCACAAAGACGATAAAAGAATACCGGAACTGGTTCGCGAAATGTCAGAAGAATTAGGACAAGGCAACCGGTATCCTGGCATTCTTCCTAAGCTCGCCCAGTATGAGCTTACCCTAAAGGACTGGATGGAGAAGCATATCGGGGCATCAAAATATGCAGTATTTGCAAATAAGTGCTGGCCTGCATTCCAGACTCAATTCGGATTTGTCCCTTGCTATGTAAATTCCAGACTGGCTTCTGTCGGAATCCCCGTATCCTGTGAAGTAGATATCTATGGAGCCCTCAGTGAATATATTATTTCATGTGCCACAAAGCTCCCGGCAACTCTACTGGACATTAATAACACAGTACCAAAGGATATGTATGAGAATAATAAAGAAAAATTTGACGGATATAAGCTAAGCGATCTGTTCATGGGATTCCACTGCGGAAATACGCCCAGCTGCTGTATGAAAACCTCGGCAATGAACTATCAAAGAATCATGCATCGCTCACTGGAACCTGATTCAGAACCCAATATAACAAGAGGAACCCTGGAAGGTACCATAAGACCCGGAGAAATCACCTTGTTCCGCTTGCAGGGTACCGCAGATTGCAAACTTAGAAGCTACGTCGCCCAAGGTAAAGTCATTGATGTGGATCCGAAATCCTTTGGTGGTATAGGCGTTTTTGCAGTAAAAGAAATGGCAAGGTTCTATAGACATGTTCTCATAGCAAAGCGATTCCCCCATCATTCCGGTGTTGCATTCAAACATGTGGGCAAGATTCTGTTTGCAGCCATGAAAATGCTGGGCGTTGACGACGTCTCCTATAATCAACCTGCAACTATTTTATACAGAGACGAGAACCCATTCTGTTCACTTTAATTCCCAAGCCTATAGAATTGCCCAATAAAAAAAGAAAGGAAGTGTGAATGATTTGCGAAAAAAATATACCATTGGCGTCGATTTTGGTACCCAATCTGGCAGAGCGGTTTTAGTGGATGTAGCAACCGGAGAAGAAGTTGCTACAGCGGTGAAAGAGTATCCCCATGGTGTCATGGATGAATATTTGCCGGATGGGAAAACGAAGCTGGATCCTGACTGGGCCCTTGAGCATCCGCGGGATTATCTTGACGTTTTACAGGAGACAATTCCTGCAGTTTTAAGCCAGGCTGGAGTCCAGGCAGAAGATGTGATTGGCATAGGTATAGACTTTACTGCCTGTACCATGATGCCAATTGACAGAGAAGGGAATCCCCTTTGTTTCCAGGGAAAATATAAGTCCCATCCCCATGCCTATGTAAAGCTGTGGAAACATCATGCAGCCCAGGATGAAGCAAATAAGTTAAACCAAATTGCCGAAGAGAGAAATGAGGAATTTTTAAAGCGATACGGCGGGAAAATTTCTTCTGAATGGCTGATCCCTAAAATATGGCAGATATTGGATGAAGCACCTGAGATTTATAACGAAGCCTATAAATTCATAGAAGCTGCAGACTGGATTGTACTTCAGCTATGCGGGCAGGAAAAACGGAACAGCTGCACAGCCGGTTATAAAGCAATCTGGCATAAGCGGCATGGATATCCATCAAAGGACTTTTTCAAGGCTTTAGATCCCAGGCTGGAGAATGTGGTAGATGAAAAGCTAAGCAGGGATATCTACCCCATCGGCTCAAAAGCAGGGGAAATCACCGAAAAGGCTTCAAAGCTAACCGGTTTGAAACCGGGAACTGCCGTTGCAGTGGGAAACGTAGATGCTCACGTAGCGGTTCCGGCCGTTGGGATAACCAGTGAAGGAAAAATGCTGATGATCATGGGTACATCAACCTGTCATATGCTCTTGGCGAAGGAAGAGAAAATCGTCCCCGGCATATGCGGTGTTGTCGAAGACGGTATTATTCCGGGTTATATGGGCTATGAAGCCGGTCAATCCTGTGTCGGTGATCATTTTGAATGGTTTGTGGAAAACTGTGTTCCGGCCCATTATACTGAAGAAGCGAAAAAACGGGGAGTAAGTATCCATACGCTCTTAAGCGAAAAAGCGCAAAAATTAGCCGTCGGAGAAAGCGGCCTGATAGCGTTGGATTGGTGGAACGGAAACCGCTCCATCCTTGTTGATGTAGATCTCACAGGAATGATTCTGGGATGCACGCTGCTTACCAAGCCAGAGGAGATATACCGGGCCCTGGTTGAAGCTACTGCATACGGTACCAGAATGATCATAGAAACCTTTGAAGAAAACGGTGTACCAATCACTGAGCTTTATGCTGCCGGCGGTATAGCTGAAAAGAACCCGTTCATCATGCAAATCTATGCCGATGTAACGAATCGCGAAATTAAAATTTCCGGATCCCCCCAGGCACCTGCCCTCGGCTCGGCTATGTTTGGCGCTGTCGCTGCAGGGAAAGAGAGAGGCGGCTATGATTCGATTGTAGATGCAGCCAAGGTCATGGCCAAAATCAAAGATGTAACATATAAACCGATTCCACAAAATGTTGAGGTCTATAATAAGCTTTTTGCTGAATACAAGATACTGCACGACTACTTTGGCAAAGGATACAATGACGTTATGAAGAGGCTCAAACAAATTAAAAAAGAAAGTACCAGGTAATCACTCAAAATAAGACCTCATGGCGAGGTTCCTTGTAGGCCTTATCTTTTATGGAAAGGACGGAATGACAAATGTCAGAGGCAGTCCGCGAAAAAAAGCACATTAAAGTTGTTCAAACCGTGCGGGACACAAAGGACAGGCTATCCGTAAAGCAGCCGGTTTCCTTCGAACCGGATTTGCTGGGAGAGGAAAATCGTATTATCAATATATATGATGATGTCCTTTATCAAGAAATTGAGGGGTTTGGAGGGGCTTTTACGGAGGCCGCTTCGATAACCCTGGATAAAATGAGTCCGGAGAAAAGAAAAGAAATCATCAAGGCTTATTTCGATCCGGAATCGGGCTTGGGATATACCTTATGCCGAACCCATATCAACAGCTGCGATTTCTCTACAGGCAACTATGCATATTGTGAAGTCGACGGAGATTATGAACTGGCTGCTTTCGATATATCCAGGGATAAGCAATCATTAATCCCCTTTATTAAAGAAGCCCTGGCTGAAAGGGGTCAGGAACTAAAGATATTTGCTTCACCCTGGAGCCCGCCTGCATGGATGAAAACAAACGGAATGATGAATCAAGGCGGCAAGTTAAAAGAGGAATGCAGAGCTGTATGGGCAAAGTACTTTTGCAAATACATCAAAGCCTATGCCGATGAAGGAATTAAAATATGGGGTATTACCGTCCAAAATGAACCAAAAGCGGTTCAAAGATGGGATTCTTGTATTTATACAGCAGAAGAGGAAAGGGATTTCGTAAAGTATTATTTAGGTCCTACCCTTGAAAAGGAAGGCTTGAATGACGTTAAAGTGATGATCTGGGATCACAATAAAGAACGCATTTACGACAGGGCAAAGGTCGCTTTATCGGATCCTGAAGCATCCAAATACATATGGGGCGTCGCTTTTCACTGGTATTCCGGCGATCACTTTGAAGCCCTTTCAATAGTACATGATGCTTTTCCTGACAAGAAACTCCTCTTTACAGAAGGTTGCGTGGGATTTCATTTTAAAGCGGACCCCTGGCAAAAAGGAGAAAGATATGCCCACGATATCATCGGCGATCTGAACAACTGGTCGTCAGGATGGGTCGATTGGAACATGCTGCTTGATGAAAACGGCGGACCTAATCATGTGGGCAATTTCTGCAATGCTCCAATTATTGCCGACACCCGTACGGATACGGTAAAATACGAGAGCTCCTATTATTACATCGGACATTTCAGCAAATTCATTCACCCCGGTGCCAGGCGAGTGGCTTTTAGCCGTTTTACCGATAGATTAGAAGTGACTGCTTTCAAAAATCCAAATGGGGATGTAGCTGTTGTTGTCATGAATCGAGGAGATGAGGAAATAGCTTTCAATCTCCGGTGTCAGTTCGGCATCGCAAAATTCATCAGTCAGCCCCATTCGATCATGACGCTTGTTTACTAATTGATAGGATAAAAGGACCATTTTGGCCCTTTTATCTCAACGTATACCATGAATCTATTGAAAACGAGAAGAAAGGTGGATGGGTTATGGGAAATGAAGTGTGCGGTTTTTTAAAGGCGGAAGGCAGGAAGATTGTAAACGGTAACGGGCAGGAAGTGCTTTTACGAGGAGTTGGACTGGGTAACTGGATGCTGCCGGAAGGGTATATGTGGAAGTTTGTCCATGGCTATGATCGCCCCAGGCGAATTGAACGGGCAATTGCAGATTTGCTGGGAGAAGAAGAAGCCAAAAATTTCTGGGAGAAATTCTACGACAGATATATTACTGAAGCAGATATCAAAAAAATGGCTGAGGAAGGTTTCAATTCTGTTCGATTGCCCATTAACTCCAGGTTTATTCTGGAGGAGGAATCATTTGACCATTATATTGAAGAACACCTTCAAATCATTGACCGTTTCATTGGCTGGTGCAAGCAATACAAGCTTTATGTTTTTCTTGATCTCCATGGGGCTCCCGGTGGACAGACCGGAGCTAATATCGATGATTCAAGGGATAATCACCCCGACCTTTTCCGTTTTGAAGAAAACAAAAAGAAAACAATCGCTTTGTGGCGCATGCTTGCCAATCGCTATAAGGATGAATGGATTGTTGGAGGATATGACCTTTTAAATGAACCCCTCCCGGAGGAATTTAAAGTGTATAATGATCAATTGGTTCCATTGTACAAGGATATTACAAAGGCGATTCGCCAGGTCGATCAAAACCATTTGATCATTTTGGAAGGCGCCCATTGGGCAACGGATTTTAGCATCTTTCATGAAAAATTCGATGATAATTTAATGCTCCAGTTTCATAAATATTGGAATGCTCCTGACGTTGAAAGCATTCAAAAATATATTGATAAAGGCAGAGAATTAAACATGCCCCTTTGGTTGGGAGAAAGCGGAGAAAACAGCCTGGACTGGTTTTCAGGGACCTTTCATCTTGCGGAAGAATGGAATATCTCATGGTGTTTTTGGCCATGGAAAAAATTAGATACCACGAATTCCCCTTGTTCGATCAATAGGCCCAAGGACTGGGACAAAGTGATTGATTATCTAAGGGGCGTTTCGAAACCGGATCCCAAAGAAGCGAAGGAAATATTTGATGAATATTTAGAGAATATCCTCTTTGAGAATTGTACCTATCACCCTGAAGTTGTAAATGCCATGATGAGAAGAATACCCCTTAGGATTCCCGCTGAGTTTTATGGATACAAGGGGGAAGGGATCTCCTATGGCGGATTTTCAAAAGAACAACAGAATATAATAAGAAAAAATGATAAAATCCGGAATAAGTTTGCGGCACCTAATCCTGATGGATCATTGGAGTTTAGAAATTATAAAGCCCAGCCTGATTCAGATGCCCATAATCTATGCATAGAGCTTAACCAAGGGGAGTGGGTTGTATATGCAATGAACTGCTCCAATGACACAAGATGCGGTATTTATTTCCGCATAGCTGCAGAGAAGGAAAATTCACAAATTGCATTGGAATTGGACGGGCATGTGATTTTAGAAAACTTTTCTGTTTCAAACTTTGATTGGGAAGAGAAAGCAATGCTCCATTCCGTTTTGTTTACACAAGGATCCCATGAACTCAAGCTTCGTGCAGTAAATGGTACCGTCAAACTTGACTGGATCGACATCGTTACAGAATAATATTCATATCAAAGCTTTCTAATTTGTAGGAGCGATATCATGGAAACATTGAAAGTGAAAAAATTGAGATGCGAATATAAAGAAAACCCATTGGGAATTGATGTGAAAAAGCCAAGGCTAAGCTGGCAAATTGATTCCCCCAAAAGGGGAACCATGCAAAGGGCATATGCCTTGCATGTCGCTACGGATTCTTCCTTTGAGAATATCATTTGGGATACCGGCTGTGTTGAATCAGAGCAGTCCGTCCATGTGGAATATATGGGGCCTGCTTTAAAACCCCGTACCCGGTATTATTATAGGGTTAAGGTATGGGATCAGGCTGGTCATTCTTCAGACTGGAGTGAAACGGCATATTGGGAAACCGGGTTGCTTTGCAGTGATAACTGGATTGCAGAGTGGATTGTGCCTCATGACAAATTCTCCGAATCCGAAGCATCCCCCATGTTGAGGAGGGCCTTCCATCTGGATGGCAAGATCGCAGCGGCTCGAGTGTATGTGTCTTCACTGGGGCTTTATGAGCTTTATATCAATGGAAAAAGAGTCGGCGATTGGTTATTGACACCTGGCTGGACCAGCTATAACAAAAGACTCCAGTATCAAACCTATGATGTGACCGATTATCTCATTGAAGGGAACAATGCCATCGGTGCTATTCTAGGAAACGGCTGGTATAAAGGGGAACTTGGCTGGCAGGACCATCGAAATCTATATGGCGATAGGACGGCACTTATTTTGCAAATGCATGTCCTGTATGATGATGGAAGAGAAGAAATCATCACAACAGATACAAATTGGAAATCATCGACGGGGCCCATACTCATGTCTGAAATCTATCATGGTGAAATTTACGATGCTCGGTTGGAAAAGGACGGCTGGTCAACATCGGATTATGATGATCACGATTGGCTGGAAGTCAGTTTATATCATTATCCCAAAGATATTTTGGTTGCGCAGGAAAATGTTCCGGTTCGCAGAATAGAGGAAATAAAACCGATAAAGCTTTTTGTAACACCTGCCGGTGAAAAGGTGATAGACTTTGGTCAAAACATGGTAGGCTGGGTAAAGTTCAGTGTATCCGGAATGTCAGGAAGTAAAGTTATATTAAAACACGCTGAAGTATTGGATAAAAACGGTAATTTTTATACTGAAAATTTGAGACGTGCAAAGCAGACCATTCAGTATATACTCAAAGGGTCCGGCAATGAAGTCTTTGAACCCCATTTTACCTTCCAAGGATTTAGATACGTAAAAATAGAATCTTTCCCAGGCGAACCCCTGATCGATCAGTTTACCGGAATAGTGATCCATTCAGACATGGAGCAGACCGGATATTTTGAATGTTCCAATGAACTTGTCAATAAACTGCAACATAATATAATATGGGGTCAGAAGGGGAATTTTGTGGATGTGCCAACGGATTGCCCGCAGCGGGATGAAAGGCTTGGATGGACAGGAGATGCGCAGGTTTTTATACGCACGGCATGTTTTAATATGAATGTGGCTCCTTTCTTTTCAAAATGGCTGAAGGATCTAAAAGCCGATCAGCTTGAGTCAGGCGGAGTTCCCTATGTTATTCCGAACGTCCTGGGGAGCAATTCCCATTCCTCCGCAGCATGGGGAGACGCAGCGGTGATTTGCCCATGGACCATCTATCTATGCTATGGAGATAAAAGGATTCTCGAAGAACAATACGAAAGCATGAAAGCATGGGTTGAGTACATTCGAAAGCAAGGGGATAATGAATATCTCTGGAATACCGGTTTTCACTATGGTGACTGGTTGGCTTTAGATGCAAAAGAGAACAGCTATACCGGTGCCACAGCGAAGGATTTTATAGCAACTGCATTTTATGCCTATTCGACCGGGCTTTTAAAGAAAACTGCAGAAGTTCTTCACAAAGAAGATGATGCAAGAAGATACGGTGAATTGCACAAAAAAATAATCGAAAACTTCCAGAAAGAATTTGTCACACCAAACGGAAGGCTGGCTGTTCCGACTCAAACTGCCCATGTTCTGGTATTGATGTTTGACTTAATAGAGGATAAGCATAGGGAAAGGATTGTGAAGACATTAGTTCAGTACTTAAAGGAAAATAATGATCATTTGACAACGGGATTTGTCGGAACCCCATATCTATGCCATGTTCTCAGTCAAAACGGCTACACAGAACTGGCTTATAAACTTCTTATGCAGCAGGATTTTCCTTCATGGCTTTATCAAGTGAAAAAAGGCGCAACGACGATCTGGGAACACTGGGATGGAATTAAAGAAGACGGATCTTTTTGGTCAAAGGATATGAATTCATTTAATCATTATGCCTATGGGTCTATTGGTGATTGGCTGTACAGAGTTGTGGCCGGACTGGACACAAGCAATGAAAAAGCCGGGTATAAGGAAATTTTAATCCATCCTCATCCTGATAAAAGCCTTAAATATGCGAAAGCCGGCTTTGAATCCATGTATGGAAAGATTTCTTCTTCGTGGAAAGAAGAAAACGATGCAATGGAGATATCTGTGTCTATCCCACCAAATACCAAAGCTGTTGTAATCTTGCCCTTTGCCAGAGTGGATGATGTTTATGAGAATGGCATTGAGATTCGAAAAGTTGACGGCGTTTATTTCTATCAACAGCTGGAGCACGGTGTAAAGCTCGAGGTTGGTTCAGGAAGCTATACATTCAGCTATAAAAAAAGCGAGAAGCGTTTGTCTTCGTAAGCAGAATGCAGGGTTGATAAGGAATATTTTGGAGTTTTTATTCATATTGTACAAATATAACCAAAATAAATCTACAATATTATCATAACTATTGAACTGAGAAAAAAAGAGGGTTTTTATTAAAAATGTAGAATATAGAAAATACATGTGAAATAAAATATTATTAAGATTAGGGGGACAACACATGGAAGTATTAAAAGTATCAGCAAAATCCAGTCCAAATTCTGTTGCAGGTGCATTAGCAGGTGTATTACGTGAACGTGGTTCAGCAGAAATACAGGCGATAGGTGCGGGAGCACTGAATCAAGCCGTTAAAGCCGTTGCTATTGCACGAGGTTTTGTTGCTCCTAGCGGAATTGATTTGGTCTGCATACCTGCATTCACGGATATCATAATCGACGGTGAAGAAAGAACTGCTATAAAATTAATAGTCGAACCTCGATAAGGCCTACCCTTTGGTAGGTCTTTTTTATTGGCAAGATAAAAGATTAATCATAAAGGAATTCACGGCCATGACGAGTACATATTATTTTATAGAAAGACTTTCTCTGGATAGGAGGCATTTTGGTGCACTCTTTCTTCATTGTTGATGGGCATTGCGATACTCTGTCAAAGATGTCATACAGCGATATGAATTTTAAGGAGCAGGACAATACTCACGTAAACCTAAATAAACTGAAAGCTGGCAATGTGGGACTACAGTTTTTTGCAGTTTGGATAAACACCAAAATGCATCGAAGCTGCAGTTTTGAAAAGGCACTTCAGCTCATTGATATCTATAAGAGAATGTTGGCCTTAAACAAAAACGATATTATACCCATATTATCCTATAATGATGTACAGCAAATGATGAGAGAAGATAAAATAGGTTCTTTATTGGCAGTAGAAGGCGGGGACGTCCTTCAAGGCTCCCTTATCAATCTTCGAATTCTGTATTATCTGGGCGTAAGGTTATTAACCCTGACCTGGAATTATCGCAATGAACTTGCTGACGGTGTGCTTGAGAGCCACAGCCGGGCCGGGCTTTCGCAATTTGGAATAGAAGTCGTGAAAGAGATGAACAGGCTGGGCATGTTGATAGATGTTTCCCATTTATCCTCCAATGGGTTTTGGGACGTGCTGGAGTTTTCAAAGAAGCCCATCGTCGCATCCCATTCCAACGCTCAAAAGATATGTAAGCATCCCCGCAATTTAGACGATCAACAAATCAGAGCAATATCCGATAACGGCGGAGTAATCGGCATTAATTTTAATACGCCTTTTCTCGCAGCTGAAAAGGCATCGATAGTCGATATCATAAAGCATACTGAACATATCATTTCCTTAGCCGGTATTGATCATGTTGGTTTTGGTTCTGATTTTGACGGAATTGACGAGTTGCCACAAGGAATTGCAGGCCCACAGGATTATCCAAAAATCATTGAGGAGCTCTTAAAAATGAATTATAATGAGGAAGATGTGAGAAAAATATGTCACAACAACTTTCTGAGGGTCATAAAGGAAGCATTTAATGTAAGTGAAAATACAATTGTGTAGACTTAGTATCTGAGAAGGTGAAAAAATATGAAAATCCTGCAAAAGGATCCTGTAGAAGAAAGGCATGTAGATTTACATACTCATACCACAGCCTCGGACGGATTATTAAAACCTGAGGAGCTTGTACAATTTGCTTCAATCAAAGGATTGGCTGCAATTGCCATAACGGATCATGATACTACAGACGGCATTGAAGAAGGCATAAAAGCAGGCAAGAAATATCATGTTGATGTCCTTCCGGGAATAGAGTTAAATACGCAGATCGAGGATCAGGAAATACATATTTTGGGATATTATATCCATTATAAAGAAACTTGGCTTCAAAATATTCTAAATAAAATACGGAAAGCCAGAGATATTCGTGGACAAAAAATGATAGAGCGCCTGAATTCCTTATATGGTTTTGATCTTGATTATAATGAGGTAAAGCGCATTGCCGGTGATGCAGCGGTAGGAAGGCTCCATATTGGACGAGTTATGCTTGAAAAAGGAATTGTCAAAAACCTTGCCGAGGCCTTTGAGAATTATCTTGGAACCAATTCACCGGCCTACGTAGAGCGATACAAGCTTTCCCCGAGAGAAGGCATACAGATGATCAAAAAGGCAGGTGGAGTCGCTGTTCTGGCACACCCAGGCCTTATTGATAATCAACGCCTTGTTCAAAAAATTATTGATGAAGGAATACAGGGAATCGAAGCGTTCCATACCAAGCATAATGATGAACAAGCAAGCTATTATTGTGAGCTTGCCAAAAGGAATCATTTGATCGTCACAGGAGGCAGTGATTGCCATGGTGAACTTATAAACGGTATGCCAATTGTGGGAGATATCAGAGTAGGATATGAGGTGATAGATGCCATAAAAGAACTTGCAAATCTTCATAAAGTGTGATTAAGCCGGCTCGTCCCAATCTGCAATTATAATCAATCAAAATATTCAAAATAGCTCCGTTGATATGGCCATCTGTATGATGAAACCCTATAAACTCATTAAGCTATAAAGTATAAATTGAATAAAAGGATAATTAAAATTTCATTTTACCATAGACTTTGAGATTTATATATGATATAATACTAACTAAAATGGCGGAAAAAGGGATTGTAATTTCATATTAGGAGGCCAACAAGAATGGAGCTATCACAAAAAAATCTTGCAATCAGCGAATCATTAACCTTGGCAATTGATGCAAAAGCCAAAAAAATGAAAGCAGACGGCCTTGATGTCGTAGGTTTTGGAGCCGGGGAACCGGATTTTGAAACTCCAAAACATATTATTGAAGCTGCAAAACAGGCCCTTGACAAAGGCTTAACCCGTTACACACCGTCATCAGGCTGCCTTGAATTAAAGAAAGCTATTTGTGAAAAGCTAAAACGGGATAACCATTTAGACTATTCACCAAATCAAATTGTTGTGTCCAATGGCGCCAAGCATTCACTGTACAACGTTTTTCAAGCCATACTAAATCCCGGTGACGAAGTGATTATCCCATCTCCATTTTGGCTTAGCTATCCTGAGATGGTAAAGATGGCGGAAGGTGTTCCCGTATATATCAATACCAATGAAGACAATGAATTTAAGATTACAGCAGAGGATTTGAAAAGTGCAATTACAAATAAAACCAAAGCCATCATTATAAACAGCCCCAGTAATCCGACCGGCTGTGTATACACAGAAGAAGAGCTTTCCGAAATTGCTTCACTGGCAGTTGAGCATCAGTTCTTTGTGGTTTCGGATGAAATCTATGAAGAATTCATTTATGACGGAATGAAACATATAAGCATAGCTTCATTGGGGGATGAAATTAAAAAATTGACCATCTTGATCAACGGAATGTCAAAGGCCTATGCAATGACCGGCATGCGTATCGGATATACCGCTGCAGATATCGATGTCATAAAGGTTATGTCGAACATTCAAAGCCACTCAACTTCCAATGCTAATTCGGTGGCCCAATATGCCAGCATTGCCGCTTTAAACGGCCCAAAGGAACCGATAAGGAAAATGGTAGAAGAGTTTAGCAGGAGAAGGGATTATATCGTCAACAGAATTAATGCTATTCCAAGCCTTTCTTGTAAATTGCCAAAGGGTGCTTTCTATGTGATGATGAACATTGGCAATATCATAGGGAAGGAATACAGGGGAAATAAAATTGAAGGTTCTTTGTCCTTTGCTGAATTGCTCTTAGAAGCCCAAAAAGTTGCAGTAGTTCCCGGGATTGCCTTTGGTGCCGATCATTACGTCAGGTTGTCCTATGCAACCTCAATGGATGCAATCGTTAAAGGCTTGGATAGAATTGAAAAATTTGTCACACAGCTGGCTTAATCCTTACCTGATAATCAAAAGAGAGGCACAGGGGATTATATTATCCCGTGCCTCTCTTGCTTTTATCCCAAAAAAACAACAAAGAAACAGATTTCGTCTGTTTCTTTGTTGTTGGCAGGGGAGACGCGACTCGAACACGCAACCAATGGTTTTGGAGACCACTACTCTACCAATTGAGCTACTCCCCTATATGATATTTCTTTCCCGTCAGGGACAACTAATATTATAAAGGATTCACGTTAATGTGTCAATAGCTTTTTCAAGAATTATTTTATCCAACCGGCATTTATGATATAATAAACAAACAGACGGATGATAGTTTAGTTGGGAGGTTCAAACAATGAGTCATGGCAGTGCTACTCAAAGTATCGGGTTTATTGGTGGAGGAAATATGGCGACAGCAATGATAAAGGGCATCATAAAAAAAGACCTTTACCAACCTTCGGAGATTTTCGTTTATGATCTTGACCTTAATAAATCGGAAAGTTTACATAGAGAAACCGGGATCCGTACTGCAAAAAGCAATATAGACATCATTCAAAGCTGTAAACTCATAGTTCTGGCTGTAAAGCCGGATGTGCTTTCAACCGTATTAGAGGAGATAAAACCTTTTCTTTCCAACGAGCATATTTTAGTCTCAATTGCTGCAGGAATATCTACCCAATTTATTAAGCAAAAAATTGATAATCGCTGCAGCGTTGTTCGCACCATGCCCAATACTCCGGCATTGGTTGGAGAGGGTATGACCGCCCTATGCAAGGATCAACATAACCTGGACGGCAGTCAATGGAGTAAGATCAGAGAAATTTTCAGTGCATTGGGGAAAGTAGAGGAAGTAGACGAAAAATTGATCGATGCAGTAACAGCTTTAAGCGGAAGCAGTCCGGCTTATGTTTATCTCTTCATAGAGGCAATGGCAGACGGAGCTGTTTTAATGGGCATGTCAAGGGAACAGGCTTACCGGATTGCAGCCCAGGCGGTACTCGGTGCAGCAAAAATGGTGTTGGAGTCAGGAAAGCATCCCGGCTTTTTAAAGGATATGGTTTGCTCTCCTGGGGGAACTACTATAGAAGCAATTTATTCATTGGAGAAGAGCGGATTCAGAGGTTCTGTTATGGAAGCAATGAAAATTTGTGCAGAAAAAAGCAAGAGGATGGGTGAAAAATAAATTGAAGGAAATCGAAATCTATACAGACGGCGCTTGCAGCGGTAATCCCGGACCCGGTGGTTGGGGAGCTATCTTGATATACAATGGTATTATCAAAGAGATATCCGGATATGAAGCGCATACAACAAACAATCGTATGGAGTTGCTGGGGCCGATCAAGGCCCTTGAAAAACTAAAAGAGCCGTGCAGTGTCAAGATTTATACCGACAGTTCCTATTTATGCGATGCTTTCAATAAGGGTTGGATAGAAAAATGGCAAAAAAACGGTTGGAAAACAAGCAATAAGCAACCTGTGGAAAACCAAGATCTGTGGCTTCAATTGATCGATTTGGTAGGCAAACATAAAGTGCAATGGGTGAAAGTGAAAGGCCATTCCGATAATGAAATGAATAACAGGTGCGATCAATTGGCAAGGCAGGCAATAAAAGATAACCTTTGCGGGTAAGATCAAAACAGGATGGTTGCCTCACCAATGAATTGAATGCCTGATTTTTTTAAGGATTCCATCAAATGAAACAAGGCAAGATCTTTGTTTTTTGCTTCTATCATTACATCAAAATCTTGATCTATAGACTTTGCGATTCTTAAAAATCTTATAAAAGAATCAGGATCAATATCATCGGCGTGATGCCGAAATTGCGTTTTTGATTTCGGACTGGAGAAATGAATCTTTGGAGGCCAATATTGATTTTTCCATGTACTAAATACATCCGGCAAAAGGGCAGAGAGGTCCTCGCCATTTGAATTACATTCATGGTGATGTACATCCAAAACCATTGGCATCTCTAAACTTTTGCATAGTTCGAGGACTTCCGTTGCTGTGTATGATTTGTCATCATTTTCCAGTATAATTCTGCTTTTGATTCGATATGGCAGGGATTTAAAAACCGTTTCAAAGCGCTTTAAGGCCTTTGTCTTATCCTTATAACTGCCTCCAACGTGCATAACAAGCTTTGATTCCTCACCAAGTTCCATAGCGTCAAATATGTCTGCGTGATACTCCAAATCACGTATTGAAGACTGGACAACTTCGTCCCTTTGGCTATTGAGAACAGTGAAATGATCAGGATGGGCACTTACACGCATATTTTTTTCTTTCACAAAGCGTCCAATTTTCAAAAATTCATCTTTAAATAAAGATGAATAATCCCAATCTATTACATCTTTATGGGTAACCAATGGTATTAGCTTGGAACTAAACCGGTACATTTTGATTCCATGGGCATCTGCATGGGCCAGGATTCTGAAAGTGTTAACCAGGTTGCTTTTTGCAATCTTTTTCATGCGATGAAGGCGCGATTCATCATCAGGGAGTTCTTTCATTCTGGTATATGTAACTGTTTTTGAAGGTGATGCATCTATGAGTTTTAATGACATTGCAACAAAGCCGAAGCGAATTCTCATAATGAGCAAAGCCACCTTTGGTTCGTAATATTTGTATATTATTTTACGTTTAATGAAAAGTTAAATAACTGGTATTTTGTGGGGAATCGCTGTAGTAGAAAATATACATAATAATATTATGGTAAACATTTTAATTGAGACTTATAAAAGCGAAAACAGACAAATAGCCGGAAACAAATCTACTGAAATCCATACAATAACGCGTGCAAAAATGCTCAGTAAAACGAATTTGATCATAAAATCGAATTCAAACCATTGGAAAAGTTCAACGAAGCAAATTAAACTTCAAAATATAAAACATAGAAATATATAATTGAGAATGCTAAATATTCTTTGGATGAATTAAAATAATAACAATATCTATGATTCGTGTTGATTCAGTACTTAAACCAAACGATTTATTTCATGAAATATCAAAGCAGGATAAGAGATTCGTTTATTGATTTATATCACAGGAATGCCAAAAAACCTCGGTAAGAGGGACTTTTAACTATGCGCAAAATACATGTTTTACGAAATGTATAGCCGGATTCCAGGCAAATGGCTGTCTTTCTGCGTTATATGTTGACAGTTTTTCATATTTTACCATATCTCAATAATCCCTTCATTTCCACGTAGTGTTACGTAAATCTTATTCTCTCGAAAAAAGTGAATCATCCATTAAAATCAATATTAGGAAGCTTATTTTATTGAATGAATTGATAAATTATGGTATAATTGATACAGAACATGAGTTCTGTATCAATGCAAAGGATGATAATGAATGGCCGAGCAAAAATCCTATCATAACGAAAGCCATCAGGAAAGAGTGAAAAAATTCAGAAACATTCTTAAGGATTTACCTGACTTCTGCCGGGAGTTTTTCCGAGGAATTGAACCCAATACCTCTATGCTGACCCGTTTGAATTATGCATATGACTTGCGGCTTTTCTTTGAATTTATTACCTCGGAAATAAAGGAATTTTCCGAATACACCCCTTCCACATTTACAATCGAACAATTGAAAAAAGTTGAAGCCACCCATATTGAAATGTTTCTTGAGTATTTAACCTTTTACTCCAGGCCTGGTCAACCCGATGTTGAACATGAAAATCATGAATCCGGAAAAGCCCGTAAGCTCTCTACCATTCGCTCCTTCTTTTCTTATCTTTATAAAAAAGAACGTTTGGATAAAAATGTGGCTTCATTGGTGGATTTACCCAAGATTCATGAAAAACCGATTATAAGATTGGAACCTGATGAAGTGGCAAAGCTCTTGGATTTTGTAGAATCGGGCCATGGGCTCACAGAGGCACAAAAAAAATATCATCAATACACTCAAAAACGGGATATCGCTATTCTCACCCTTTTTCTGGGAACCGGCATTCGTATTAGTGAGTGTATTGGACTAAATATCGAAGACCTGGATTTTGAGGTAAATGGCTTTAAGATTACTCGTAAAGGTGGAAATCAAGTCATCTTATATTTTGGAGACGAAGTAAGGCAGGTCTTATTGGAGTACCTGGAAGAGAGAAAAAAAATCCAACCCCTTGAGGGCCATGAAAACGCCCTGTTTCTCTCCTTGCAAAGAAGGCGGATTAGCAATAGGGCCGTTCAGCAGCTGGTAAAAAAATATGCAAGTATTGTTACTCCTTTGAAAAAAATAACACCCCACAAATTACGAAGTACATATGGTACCACGCTATATAGGGAAACAGGAGATATCTATCTGGTAGCCGATGTTTTAGGACACAAGGATGTGAACACAACCAAGAAGCATTATGCCGCTATCAGCGATGATAAAAGGCGCATGGCTGCAAGAGTGGTAAAATTAAGAGAGGAATAAACTCTATTCCTCTCTATCCTGCTGTTTCTGCTGTCAATAAATTGGTACCTGTATCAGCTGTCCAACTTTTATATTGGCATCGTCCAATTTGTTGATCTTTCTGATTTCCTGTATGTAGTCCCTGATATCTTTATTATTCGGTACCGTTTCTTTGGCTATATTCCAGAGATTATCTCCTTCTTTGACGAGGACCGTAATATATGAAATTTGATCAGTGGCACTTCCCCTTTGTCCTAATAACGAAAGTGCCATGACGCAAAAAAGAGATAAAACAGTTAAAAATATGTAAAACCGTACTGGAGAATATATCCTGATAAATCTTCTCTTTTTGCTCATACAATGGGCTCCTCCTCATCCAAACATTTGTTCTGCAGGTTTATTATAACAGAACAAATGTTTGGTGTCAACTCTTTTCATTAAAAAATCGAACATTTGTTTGAAAATTGAAAAGTTCCATGATATAATATTACCAACAAATAAAAGAGGTGTATCGAATGTCCGAAAGCTTAAGCGATAAACAGAAAAAAATACTGAGCTTTTTGAAACAAGAATTGATGACCAAGGGCTACCCACCCTCTGTCCGTGAGATCTGTGATGCTGTCGGTTTAAAATCTACTTCGACCGTTCATGGCCATTTAGAGCGTCTTGAGAAAAAAGGCTATATTAGAAGGGACCCAACGAAGCCCAGGGCAATAGAGATTTTGGACGATACCACTTATCTTTCTAAAAAGGAGCTCGTGAACGTACCTATCGTTGGCAAAGTGACTGCAGGGCAGCCCATTTTGGCAGTTGAGAATATAGAAGATACCTTCCCTCTCCCGGTAGAATTTCTCCATAACAGCGATGTGTTCATGCTGACGGTTCGAGGGGACAGCATGATTAACGCAGGCATTTTGGATGGTGATTATGTCATTGTCAAGCAGCAACCGAATGCCCAGAACGGTGATATCGTAGTAGCTTTAATCGAGGATGAAGCTACAGTCAAGACATTTTACAAGGAATCGAATTACATTCGATTACAGCCGGAAAATCCGCTGATGGATCCGATTATTGTTCATGATGTAAGAATATTGGGTAAAGTAATTGGAGTCATACGATTTTTCTAAAAAAACCTCATGGCATGTGCCATGAGGTTTTTTTGGTTTAAGGGATAATCAACTTCATTTGTTCATCTTATCCAATTCAGTTAAAACACAATTTTTCACATACTGAATGTTTTTATCCTCGGCCAATTGAATGATTTCATCATTAAAAGTACCGGGTTGGAACCAAATATATTTAATTCCTAAATTCGATGCTTCGTTAATGATGTTTACGCCTATTCTTGGATTCACAACCATATCTACAACATCCGGTTTTACTGGAAGAGCACTTAAGGAACCGTAACACGGATCTCCCTCTATATCGCTGTATCCCGGGTTTATTGGATAAACTTCATAACCAAATCGCTTTAACTTCATATAAATCTTATAACCAAACTTATGTGGATCGGTGCTGGCTCCTACAACAGCCCATCTTTTTTTCCGAAGCATTTCATCTTCTAAACGCATAAGCCTTCCTCCTGTACAATATTATTGTTGCTTCAGTAATTATGATTCGACTTTTCATAAAAACCTATTACAATTCAATGATTTCAACATTTTCGATAGCACGATGGATCAAATCCTCAACGTCCAAGGCTTGCTCTGCTTCCCTTACTTTTTCCAAGCGGGGATGGGTAACCGGGTGTCTCGGTAGAAAAACAGTACAGCAGTCCTCATATGGGAGGATAGAAGTTTCATAGGTTTCTATCCTATGGGCAATATCTATGATCTCAATTTTATCTAAGCCAATCAAAGGACGAAATACAGGAATTGAAACAACATCATTCGTCACCACTAAGCTGTCCAGGGTTTGACTTGCAACCTGTCCCAAGCTCTCCCCGGTTATAAGAGCTTTTGCACCGTCTAATTCTGCGATTCTTTCAGCAATCATCATCATAAAACGCCTCATTATGATGGTTAATTGGCTTTCCGGACATTTCTCATATATTGCTTGCTGGATTTCTGTAAAGGGCACAACATAAAGCTTAATGGATCCGGCATATCTTGCTAAAATCTTACACAAGTCAATAACCTTTTCTTTTGCTCGGTCGCTTGTATAAGGGAAACTATGATAGTGGACCGCTGATAATTCAACCCCCCGCTTTGCAATCATCCATCCGGCTACAGGGCTGTCAATGCCTCCTGAAAGCAAAAGCAAAGCTTTTCCATTTGTTCCAACCGGCATTCCTCCCGCCCCAGGAATGATCTTGTGATATATATAAACGAATTCCCTTACTTCAACATACAGGGTTATATCAGGCTTATGGACATCCACTTCAAGATTCGGAAATTTTCCAAGGAGGAAACCACCCAGTTCACGGCTTAGGGTCATGGAATCAAGTGGGAATTTTTTGTCAGAGCGTCTGGATTCTACTTTGAAGGTTATTTTATTGCTTGTTTTAAGGTCAGAAAGAGCATCTCTCATCACTTGTTCTGCAAAGCTTTGAATGGATTCCATATCTTTTTCTACCTTATAGGCAGGGCTGATGGAAAAGATCCCAAAGACCTGAGTCAACCTGCTAATAATACGAGGATCATCTACAGATCCTTCAAGATAGAAACGCCCTTGGCCTTTGACCAAATGAATATTTTCAAAATCATTCAATGCAGCTTTGATATTTTGCATTAACCTTTGCTCGAAGAAAGGTCTGTTATTCCCTTTTAAATGAATTTCACCATATCGAATTAAAATCGACTTATTCAATTTTTTACCTCCTCTTAAATCGACGCAATTGCTTTATGGACTGAATTAATATTTCAAGGCCGGCATTTACTTCTTCTTCGGTGTTCAGCGGGGAAAAGCTGAAGCGCACCGTACCTTCTGCAGTTTTATCATCCAGACCTAATGCTCGAAGAACATGGCTGATCTTTTTCTTCCTTGATGAACAGGCTGAGCCGGTGCTCACATAAACACCTTTCTCTTCCAATGCATGAAGCAGCACCTCACCGGGTATGCCGGGAAAACTGATACTTATAATGTATGGAACCGATTTTTCTTCATCGTTCCCATGGATGATTGCTTCAGGGATGTTTGACTCAATCCCTTGTCTAAACAGCTTTTTTAACCGATCCATTTTATTGTAATTGATGTCCAGTTTTCCATTTATCAGTTCACAGGCTTTCCCGATTCCAACAATGCCGGGCAAATTTTCCGTTCCGCTTCTCAAGCTATTCTCCTGCTCCCCACCCCACAAAAGCGGACGAATGATTGTCCCGCTTTTTATATATAGGGCTCCTACTCCTTTTGGAGCATGAATTTTATGTCCGCTTAATGAAAGCAAATCAATATTCCATTCCTCGGGGCTAAAATCTATCTTACCAAAGGACTGGATCGAATCCACGTGAAACAATGGATGGGCTTCATGATTTTTTAACGTTGTACCGATTTCTTTAATCGGCTGTATTGAACCAATCTCGTTGTTCACATGCATAATGCTGACAAGAATGGTATCCGGGCGCAGAGCCCTTTCTAATTCATTTAGATCCACTATTCCATTCTTATCAACGGAAAGATACGTTACGTCAAAGCCTTCTCTTTCCAGGAAAGAGAAAGCATTTAATACCGAGGGATGCTCAATAGTCGTGGTAATGCAATGTTTTCCTTTTCTTTTATTCGCATATGCACCGCCTATAATGGCCAAATTATTCGCTTCAGTGCCTCCGGAAGTAAAAATAATTTCTCCGGGTTTTACTTTTAAAATCGCGGCAACATTTTCACGGGACTCTTTCATACGCTTTTCAGCTGCAATACCCAATCTATGTAAAGAAGAAGGATTCCCAAAATCATTCTTTAAGCATTCGGTGATTGCCTGGATCACCTCCGGTCGAACCGGAGTAGTAGCTGCGTTATCAAAATATAGCACTCTATCCATTTCAATCTACTCCTATTTCCAGTAAAATATCAAAGTTTTCAAAATAGGCAGAATAAGCAATCTTATTGTAACCCTTTTGAATTTATTTTACAATCACAGGACAGGAAAACTCCCCCGGCGTATTTGGGGGAGCTTTTTTTATATTTTAACGTTCCGGGAATTATATAACTTAAACAGTTTTAATAGCTCTTGACTTGGCTCAAAGACAATTAAAGACTTCACACCCTCATGATTAAAGATTCCGTAATAGAGCCCACCGCCTCTGTTTAGAAAAAAATGATATTTCTTCTTAATATCTCTGTTTGCCAATGCACGCTGAAATCCCTCATCGCTAATGGGAGCTATGATTTCAAATTCACGAATATCAGCAGTAAGCATCTTTTTGCGTTTATTGTTATTTATAATTTTGGCAACATCAAGAATTCCATTGGTAAAAGTATAGTCATATTCTATCCTTTGGTGATTTCGCAATACATAAAATCCAAAAGTTGCCAGACCAAAAAGGATTGTATATACGATTGAAGGAAAATGAATGGAATTTTTATTTACAATATTTGAAAAGTATACCAGGGTTAAAAAGCCACACAAAATCATTCCCAAAAAAGATGCTATATAAATAAACGTATTGATGCCGGTATTTATTTTACTGACGGATTCTTCATGGAACGTATCCATTTTGATCATCCTTTCTATGAATTAGGAAAACTTGGCGACAGGTTTATTTTATCATGATTTCAATTTTTCTAAAACCCCTTTCGTTAAAGCACTTCAATTTCTATGAAAAAAAAGATATAATAATTATAGAATTTGCAACAATGAAGCGATTTTCATGATAGAAGGGAGAAATTTCTATGAAATGTGGTAACTGTGGTACGGAAAATCGCAATTATCATCGTTTTTGTTATTTTTGTGGTGCCAGATTGAGTAAAGATTTTGAGGGTGAAAATAATACTGAAGCTGAAGAAGAAAAAGCAACAGAAAATACATCAGAATTTCAGAACGAGGACGAAATTCCATCGGATCAAAGGGAAGAAAATTCGGATCTTTCAGATCTTGAAGATATTCATGATGAAAATGAAATGACAACAGACAGTACAGAACCTGTTGATGAATCAGAAGATGATTCCATGAAAAGCTATGAATCCATCTATGATTATCTCTTCAGTCAAAAAAAAGACGATTTCAACATCGAGCAAGAACTTCCTCTAAAAAGATATAAAAAAGATCATCCTCCCCGCAGGACTCCACGTTTTGTAGGTGTACTCATCTCTATTATATTGATCGCAGGTATGGCCCTTTTGATTTATCATTCAAGGGATTTTTTTACCGATCTTTTGAAACCGTCCGTTCAAACGAACTTGGAAATCACTGCTGATGTTTTGGTGGAAGAAATCATTCGCGATATGAAACCTGCCCATCGATTTATCATCAATACAAACGGTACCAAAATCGATGTCTTGGGCGAGATCCTGTATACCGAAGACGGAAAGGCTGAGATTATTTTTGATGATTCAGTGCTTTGTACATACTTGGGCGTAAATGATCATAAGCCTGAAGAAACGCAAATAAGAATGACGATATCCAAAGACGGGTACAGAGACTATGTAAAGGTCGTATCCTTCACTTTAGCCAAACCTCTGGCACCCCTTGAGGTAAAGCAACCTGTATCAAATGAAACAGTTTGTGAAGATGAGTCATTCGATTTCATTCTTAATATCCTACCGGGCTCCAGCTTGTATATCAACGACAATAATTATACAGATATCGTTGATCCGAACGGTTATTTTCAGAGGAGAATGGATCTGCCCGATCAGCCGGAAACCAGATTTACAGTACGCGTCGTCACCGCCGGCTATCAGGACCGCATCGAGGAGTTTGTTTTTAGAAGGCCTGAAAAAGAGATTCCATTGGTCATAAATGAATCGTTGCCGATCAAAACGTCAGACGATTGGACAGTTGTGACCGGAATCACTTCCCCGGAAGCTCAGCTCACCGTAGACGGCGATATTAAGGAGCCACCGAAGATCGACCCGGAAACCGGAGAATTTATCATCACCGTAAAGTCAACGAACCCAGGCTTGACTCCATATATTATACGGGCACAGATAGAAGGCAAAAGAGACTCTATCGTTGAGATTGTGGTTGATCGCAAAGACGCAACATATGACAGAACGGCCTGGAAGCTGGATTATGATAACTTAAAGCGGTATCCTGATATCCATCAAGGACAGCATTATTCATTCACCGGCATTGTAAAAGATATTCTGTTCACCGGCGACAAAAAAATATTTACAGTTGATGTATCTACTACAGGCGAAACCGAGCAGCTTGTATACATCGAATACTGGGGTATGCTGGATTTGGAAATTGGAAAGAAACTCAGGATTTTTGGTGATAGATGGGGTAACAAAAACGATATGCCCAGGATTTTAGCCAGGGATATCTATTCATAAGAAAAGCCCGCTATAGCGGGCTTTTCTTATGAATTATTGCATCTGTTCCAGTTTGATTCTTAATGTATATTCTTTTCCGTCTCTCCATATATCAATATTTACTTCGTCTCCGACTTTATGCTTATTGATTCCTTCTCTTAGCTCATCGAACGTTTTCACCTGTTTTCCATCGAATCCGGTAATCACGTCTCCCGGCAGTATTCCTGCTTTCGCAGCAGGTCCGTTCTTAAGGATACTGCGAACCAGAATTCCTTGTGGATAACCGGCATCTTTGGATTCCTGCTCCGTTATTTCATATCCTGTGATGCCAATGGCCGGTCTTTCAACGACACCTTTTTCTATTAGGGCTTCAACAATGGGTTTGAACTCATTGGAAGGAATTGCAAAGCCCAGCCCTTCTATGGAGACTCCGCCGGTCTTCAGGGTATTCATCCCTATTACTTCACCGCGGGCGTTAATCAAGGCGCCTCCGCTGTTTCCTGGGTTGATGGCAGCGTCTGTTTGTAATAATTTCAGACGGCGGCCATCCACTTCAAGGACCCTGTTCACCGCGCTTATCACGCCGACGGTTACAGTACCTGCTAATTCATGGCCCATCGGGTTTCCAATAGCAACCGCCAGCTCACCGGGTTTCACTTTATCAGAATCTCCCAGTTTTGCAACAGTGAGATTCGGTTCATCTATTTTTACCACCGCAATATCGGTTGTAGGATCAGCTCCTATAAGCTTTGCTTCTACCTCTTTCCCGCCTTGGAGAATTACCATAATCTCCTTTGCGTTTTCAATGACGTGATAATTCGTTACAATATAACCTTCTTTGCTGATAATAATACCGGAGCCATATCCTTCTTGCTCTTGTTCATAGAT